>Ga0334884_1002594_pt1 | contig 22498 bp, 23 predicted proteins | sample GraSluR1_MG_7_FD_207215 | JGI IMG/M metagenome (GOLD analysis project Ga0334884, IMG submission 207215) | Sludge microbial communities from methane-producing bioreactor in Wageningen University, Netherlands - Granular Sludge_12_05 R1 | ecosystem: Engineered > Bioreactor > Anaerobic >...
GCGATTTCACCGTCGGCCAGCAGATCACCATCGTGCTGAAGAACGGCGAGGGCAACTACCAGGCCGACCCTGCGACCCTGCGCAAGTTGGAGGACAACAACCAGGTCGTCTTCCGCTACATCGACAACCCGAACGGGTCACGCAACGACATCGCCGGCATCACCAATGAGCGTGGCAATGTCGTCGGTCTGATGCCTCACCCCGAGCACAGCGTCGAGGCACTCACCAGTCAGACCCGTGACGGACTGACCTTCTTCACCTCGGTCCAGCACTTCTTGGCGCTGACCGCCTGATCGGTACCGGCTCGCGGTTGCGCCGGCGACTCGCATGCGCAATCGCCGGGCCGTTGTTGCACATGGCCGCAACTCGATCACCGCGTGAGGAGCGTGGCGCGCTCGGCTAGCCTTAGTACGTGGTCGACACCGTGCAGAATGCCCGTGAAACTCCGGACGCCGAGCAGCCGTGGGCAGCCCTCGGGCTCAAAGAAGATGAGTACCAGCGAATCCGCGAGCTGCTGGGACGCCGGCCAACCGGCGCCGAACTGGCGATGTACTCCGTCATGTGGTCGGAGCACTGCAGCTACAAGTCCTCGAAGATCCATCTGAAGCGGTTCGCAGCACTGCCGCAGACGACTCCGCGCGGTGCGCTGCTGGCCGGCATCGGAGACAACGCCGGTGCGGTGGACATCGGCCAGGGCTATGCGATCACCTTCAAGTCGGAGTCACACAACCATCCGTCGTTCGTCGAGCCCTACCAGGGGGCGGCCACCGGTGTGGGCGGCATCGTCCGCGACATCCTGGCGATGGGCGCCCGACCGATCGCAGTCATGGACGGACTGCGGTTCGGCCCGCTGGAAGCCCCCGACACCGCCCGTGTGCTGCCCGGAGTCGTTGCCGGCGTCGGCGGCTACGGCAACTGTCTTGGACTGCCCAATATCGGCGGCGAGGTCTACTTCGACGCCACCTATGCGGACAATCCGCTGGTCAACGCGCTGTGCGTGGGCGTCATGCGGCATGAGGACCTGAAGTTCGCCAAGGCGACCGGGGTTGGCAACAAGGTCATCCTCTACGGAGCGTCGACCGGCGCCGATGGTATTGGCGGCGCGTCGATCCTGGCCTCGGAGACCTTCGACGATTCCAAGCCGTCGAAGCGTCCGGCCGTGCAGGTGGGCGACCCCTTCATGGAGAAGCTGCTCATCGAATGCACCCTCGAATTGTTCTCCGCGGGCGTCGTCACGGCATTGCAGGACTTCGGTGCCGCGGGTATCTCGTGTGCGACCAGCGAGTTGGCTTCGGCCGGCGACGGCGGCATGCACTGTGAGCTCGATCTGGTGCCGCTGCGCGACTACACGATGAGCCCCGAAGAGATCTTGATGAGCGAGTCCCAGGAACGCATGATGGCGATCTGCGAGCCGGACGACGTCGAACGGTTCATGGAGATCTGTGCGAAGTGGGATGTGCAGGCCACGGTGGTCGGCGAACTGATCGAGGGTAACCGGCTGTACATCGACTGGCATGGTCAGCGCATCGTCGACGTCGACCCCCGCACCGTCGCCCACGAGGGACCGACCTACGACCGCCCGCAGGGCCGCCCGGACTGGATCGACGCGCTGAACGCCGACCACGACAACCATCTGCCGCGCTCCAGCGAGGGCCCCGAGTTGGCATCTCAGCTGCTCAGGCTGGTCGCGTCGCCGAATCTGTGCGATCGCAGCTGGGTGACCGATCAGTACGATCGCTTCGTGCGTGGCAACTCCGTGCTGTCTCAGCCCGATGATGCCGGCATGGTGCGCATCGACGAACTCACCAACCTGGGTATCGCACTGGCAACCGACGCCAACGGCCGCTACTGCCAGCTCAATCCCTATCTGGGTGCCCAGCTGGCATTGTCGGAGGCCTACCGCAATGTGGCGGTCTCGGGTGCGCAGCCGGTCGCTGTGACCGACTGCCTGAACTTCGGTTCGCCGGAAGACCCCGAAGTCATGTGGCAATTCGTGGAGGCCATCAAGGGACTGGTGGATGGCTGCCGGACCCTCGGCGTGCCGGTGACCGGCGGCAACGTGAGCTTCTACAACCAGACCGGCGGACGCAATATCCTGCCCACCCCGCAGGTGGGCATCCTGGGCGTCATCGACGATGTGCGCCAGCGCATCCCGATGGGCTTCGCGAAGCCGGGGGACAGCGTCCTGCTGCTGGGTGAGACCAAGGAAGAACTTGGGGGTTCGGCCTGGTCGGAGACCATACACGGTCATCTCGGCGGCCTGCCGCCGTTCCCCAACCTGGACGCCGAGCAGGCGCTCGCCACGGTGATGATCAAGGCCGCCAAGCAGGAGTTGCTCAGCGGGGCCCATGACCTGTCGGAGGGCGGACTGGCGATTGCGCTCACTGAGTCCTGCCTGCGCCGCGGCTACGGTGCGACCGTGACGCTGCCCCAGGGCCTGGACGCCACCGCGATGCTGTTCAGCGAGACTCCGGCCCGCGCCCTGGTGTCGGTGCAGCGAGCCAAACTGGACGCATTCCGCGCGCTGTGCGCCGACCACGGCGTCCCGGTAGCCGATATCGGCCTGGTCAACCGCGAACGCGAGCTGACCGTGGAGGGATTCTTCTCGCTGCCGCTGGACGAGATCCGCGAGGCCTGGGCGGCTCCCATCCCGGCCGCCATGGCCTGAGCGCAGCCGCCGCACCTCGGCGCAAACCCGTCGGTGACCTGGACGTCGCGGACCAGACGCAACCTCGAAGCCGGCGCGAGTAAGGTCAGGGTCATGGTTGATGTTGCCACGATTCGTGAACGCGCTCAGGCTGTGCTGCCGTCAGTGACCGAGGATCTCGTGGAGCTGGTGGCTATTCCGTCGGTTAGCTCGCAGCCCGAGCATGCCCCCGACATGCAGGCGATCGCCGAACGGGTCGCACACCATCTGCAGGAACTCAACTGTGATCGGGTGAAGATCGTCAGGGCCGGCGGTCAACCCGCGGTGATCGCGCACTTCGATGTCGATCCGAGCAAGCCGACGGTTTGCCTCTACGCGCACATGGACGTCCAGCCCACCGGCGATCCGACGCACTGGTCGTCGGATCCGTTCAAGGCCGAGCGTCGTGGCGACCGGCTCTACGGACGCGGCACCGCCGACGACAAGGCCGGCGTGGCCGCCCATCTTGCGGCGCTGCGCGCCTTCGACGGCAAGCCCCCGGTGAATGTCATCGTCCTCATCGAAGGCGAAGAGGAAATGGGCTCACCCACCCTCGGACGCATCCTCGCCGACAACGCCGATGATCTCGCGGCAGATCTCTACATCGTTGCCGACTGCGGAAACTGGGGTATCGGCCAGCCGGCCTTCACCACCAGCCTGCGTGGAGTCGTCGATTGCGTTGTCGAGGTCCGCACCCTGAGCCACGCGATCCACTCCGGTGAGTTCGGTGGCGTGGTGCCGGACGCCCTGACCACCTTGTGCCGGCTGCTGGCGACCCTGCACGACGAGAACGGCGATGTCGCCGTCGAGGGCCTGGTGAGTAGCGAGGACACCACAGTCGAGCAGACCGCCGAAAGCGTTCGGGCCGATTCCGCGGTGCTCGACAGCGTTCAGTTGATCGGCAGCGGCCCGATCGCGGCCCGTACCTGGCTGAAGCCCGCCATCAGCGTGATCGGGCTGGACACCACGCCGATTGCGGCCTCGTCCAACACCCTGATCCCGGTCGCGAAGGCCAGGATCTCCCTGCGTATCGCCCCCGGTGACACCGGAGTCAACGCGCTGGAGTGCCTGCACAAGCATCTCGAAGCCAAGGTCGAATGGGGAGCGCAGCTGGTCATCACCGATGGTGAAGCGGCCGAACCCTGCCGCACTCCGCTGCCCGACGATCTCGAAGAAAAGGCCAACTGGGCATGGCGGGAGGCCTTCGGCGTCGATCCGATGCAGATCGGCACCGGCGGCACCATCGGCATGATCGCCGAGTTCCAGACCACATTCCCGCGGGCCGGTGTCCTGGCCACTGCGGTCAGTGATCCGGACTGCCGCATGCACGGTATCGATGAATCGCTCTACGTGCCGGACTGGGAGGCGGTCTGTCTGGCCGAAGCCCTGTTGCTGGCGGCCTTGGCGGAGTAGCGCTCGAACCGGTGTGGCCGGTCCGGGGGGGGGGCTGCCACCGACAATAGAAAACAAGAAACTTGCGGAAATATCTGAGACCGGCTTTCCTTTGACGGCATCTGAGCCTAGCCTTGCCTAAGACACAGATGAGAGGGGTTCGCCACAGATGACCGAAAGTGTCCCTGTCGAGGCGATCGACTGCGACCGAACCGCCCGCTCGATGACCGAGCGCATCCTGCGAGGCGCCGGGAACCCGGCCATACTGGCCTACCGGTGTACTCCGATGATCTCTTGTGATGCCATGGTTCATGGCATCTCCCGTAGCGGCAAGCTGGTCGTCGCGGCCTGCCCGGGTGAGGACGATCCGCTCTGGCAGATGGAATGCGGGGAGCGCTTCAGCGTCCGCCTGGACATCACCAAGGAGTCGCCGGAAGTGCAGTTCCGCTTGGTGGCGGCCACCGTCCATCTGCTGGGCGAACTGGAGTGGCAGCCCGACTGGATCACCGATGAGCTGATCGCTGCGGGCGAGTTGCCTGACACGGTGTCGGCCATCGCCGGCGCTCCCAATGGCCGCCTGGGCGTGGTCGAGGCCGAGCGTTGCCTGATTCACGACAGCTCCGGCGTGCATTGCTTCGGCTTCGATGAGCTGCTCACCGAAACGGTCGAGCGAGCCTTTCCCTCCGCCGAGGACGAGTTCGACGCGCACCACGTGGTGATGGCGCTGAGCGACGACTCGCTACGCGGGATTCGCGATGCAGTGCTGAACGGATCCATCGGGGGACGCCTGTGCGCCCGGAAGTCCGCGCTCGGCGGCTGCCCCCACACGTGGAATCAGGTGCTCTGCGCCGACGTCGACCGCACCGGCATCACGATGCTGACGGTGGAGCCGACCGAGACGTACTCCGTGTTCGCGGCCTTCGAGCATGAGGTCTCGACGCTGGACGATCTGTGCCGCGAAGTCGAGGGACTGGTCGACAGCGCACCCATGATGCGGTTGCCACACATCTGATCCTGCCCGCCGGAAAACGAGAAAGGCGCGTGGATTCCCCGTTCGAGCGCCGGACCCACGCGCCTTCAGGTGGGCTGGTTCAGCTCACGTCCCTGGGCCGGGTGATCAGTCAGCGAACCTGGTAGCTGAGGCACTCCGCATCGGCGCCGGCGATATCGATCGCCTCGGCGGTGCACATCAGGTCGGAGTTGTGCACGCATTCGAGACGCTGGCAGGCGCCGACCTGGCCGTTATTGGTGGGCAGGCCGCCGCGGGCGTCGAGAGTGATGAAGGTGCCGCAGGAAGCCTTGGCTCCCTGGCCGCCGACGGTGATGGCGAAGGCCGTGCAGCCGTCGTGGTTGAAAGAACAAGAGGTGGTGGTGCAGGACTTGATGGCGGTGATGGTGCTCATGATCGGCCCTTTCCGGATTCACCAATCCTTATCTGATATTCCAAAGAATAGGAACCGGAATAGTCGGCGACAAGCCAGCCAAGGCTCGCCTTCGATGCGCCGGCGAGTTCTTATGCCCGCTGTTCATCACAGGGTCGGCGCGACGACATCCCTTGCAAAGGGCATTCATGGAATATGAGAAAATAAAACAACGCCGCGATTCTCTTAATAGAGCCGCGGCGTTGTTTGGGTTAGGCAAACCTCTATTGGGGAACCCTGTGCGAGTTATGAGAAAACCCTGTGCCCCAATTCAGCCTTGCGCGATGGCGAGCTCCTCGTCCTCGATGGCTGCGATCTTGTTGAAGCGGTCGTTGAATTCCTGGTCGACCAGACCCTTGAACTCGGTGCCGAGGAAGGCGTCCACGATGGCCTTGGCCATCTCGGGCCCCACCACGAACGCGCCGAAGGCGATGATCTGTGAGCCATTGTTCTCGCGGGTGTGGCGAGCGGTGAACGGTTCGGAGCAGACCGCTGCACGAATGCCGCGCACCTTGTTCGCCGAGATCGAGATGCCGATACCGGTGCCGCAGATGAGCACCCCGCGCTCGACCTCGCCGTCGCGGATCGCGTGAGCGACCTTGCGCGCATAGGTGGCAGAGTACTCGGGCTGCTCGCCCTCGCCCGGTCCGTAGTCGACGACCTCGTGTCCCGAGGCGATCAGGTGATCAACGATGATGCCCTTCAGGCCGTAGCCTGAACCGTCACTTCCTATTCCGATTTTCATGCCTCAATTGAACCATCGCAATCCCCGGCACCCCAGCGCCGACGGCCTTCGGTTGCGCCTACGGGGCCAGGCGTTCGCTGATCCAGTGGCCATCGCTGAGCCGGTAACGGATGCGGTCGTGCAGCCGGGATTTGCGTCCCTGCCAGAATTCCCAGTAGTCGGGTATCAGTCGGTAACCACCCCAGTTCTGCGGGCGCGGTGGGTTAAGCCCGAAGCGGGAGGCATATCGGGCGGCATTGGCCAGCAGCACACCGCGATTGGCGATTACCTGCGATTGGGGCGACGCCCAGGCCCCGATCCTCGAATCGAGCGGACGAACTGCGAAATAGGCGTCCGATTCTTCGGCGCTGACCTTTTCGACGAGGCCTTCGATGCGGACGACCCGTTCCAACTCCACCCAATGGAACTGCAGTGCGGCCTGGGGATGAACCGCCAACTCCTGAGCCTTGCGCGAGTCGTAGTTGGTGTACCAGACCAGACCGCGCTCGTCCGCGTCCTTGATCAGCACCACGCGGGTGGATGGGCGACCGTCGGATCCCACAGTCGCCAGCGTCATGGCGTTGGACTCGGTGACGTTCTTCGATTTCTCGGCGTCGGCAAGCCAACGCAAGAACAGGGCCAATGGCTGGGCGGTCGCGTCCGCCTCGTCCAATTGGCCCTGCTCGTAGCTCTTGCGTTGATGTGCTAGATGCCGCTGCATGTGCACAACATTAGGAGATCACTTCTTGCGCGGCACCACGATGTTCTTGCACTCGCGTCCCTTGAGCACGTCGATGACGTTCTGCATGGTGCGGCGCTTGAGCTGGAAATAGGACTCTTCGGAGTAGTACGCGGCGTGCGGGCTCAGGATGACGCGGTTGAGCTTCAGCAGCGGGCTGTCGGCAGGCACCGGCTCGATCTCCAGCACGTCCAGGCCGGCGCCGCGCAGTTTGCCCGACTCGACAGCGCGAATCAGGGCGTCTGTGTCGATGACGCCACCGCGCGCGGTGTTGACGATGATCGCGCCGTCCTTCATCTTGGCGAAGGTCTCGTCGTTGAACAGGTGCTTGGTTGCCGGGATCAGCGGGACGTGCACGCTGATGATGTCGCTGGTGGCCAGCAGTTCGTCCTGGCTGACAACCGGGAAACCGTCGACCTCGGTGGTGCCCTGCGGGATCATCACATCGCAGACCTGGGTCTGGAATCCAAGACCGCGGGCCTTGTTGGCGCAGGTGTGTCCGATCGCGCCGAAGCCCAGCACGCCGAAGGTCTGGTCGACGAACTGATGGATCGGCATCGCCGTGGCGAGGTCCATGGTGGACTTGCGGGCCAGCGCGTCCAGGGTGGACAGGTTGCGGGCGACGGCCAGCGCCAGCGTGATCGCATGATCGGCCACTGACTGGGTGCCGTAGTCGGGCACGTTCACCACGACGATGCCGCGTTGTTCGGCTGCATCCAGGTCGATGGTGTCGACACCGACCCCGTAACGGCCGATGACCTTCAGCTCGGGCAGCAGGTAGTCCATGACCTCTGCCGTGATATCGGCGTACTGCACCAGCAAGCCGTTGGAGCCCTTCACCCGCGGATCAAGACCGGCGTCCTTGCCGCCGTGAATGATCTGGAACTCGACGCCCTCGGCCTCGGCGACGCCCTGCTCGATTGCCCAAGAATCGTGATCGAGATCGGTGATCGTTACGCGCATCTCTGGTTTCCCTTCATCGTTGAAAACGCGATGCCCATTATCCCATATCCTCTAGCGAATACCGAAGGCGCCGACCTGCGATACGTGGGCCTCGTCCGGCCACTGGCTGCGGTGGTCGCCTGCCCGGAGGCCGCGATAGGATCGCTCAGTGACGTCACCCGGAATGACTGACGATCTGCCGCACGAAGAATGCGGGGTTTTCGGGGTCTACGCGCCCGGCGAGGCCGTCTCGAAGCTCACCTACTACGGGTTGTTCGCCCTACAGCACCGCGGCCAGGAGTCCGCCGGCATCGCTGTGTCCAATGGCAAACGCATCATGGTCTTCAAGGACATGGGCCTGGTCAGCCAGGTCTTCGACGAGGCCACGCTGAGTTCTCTGACCGGGCATCTGGCCATCGGGCATGACCGCTATTCGACCACCGGTGCGTCGGTGTGGCAGAACGCTCAGCCCACCTTCCGGCAGATCGGTGGTGGCGGACTGGCGCTGGCCCACAACGGCAATCTCACCAACACCGATGAGATCGAGGAGCTGCTGGCGGCGGCCGAACAAGAAGATGTCCCGCACAAGGACAAGATGGACTCCTCGAACGACACCGCATTGATCACGGCGCTGATGGCGAGCTATCCGGATGGGGAGCCCATCGAGCAGATCGCGCTGGACGTGTTGCCCAAGCTGGCCGGTGCCTTCTGCCTGGTGTTCATGACCGAGACCGCGCTGTATGCGGCCCGCGATCGCAACGGGGTTCGTCCGCTGGTCTTGGGACGACTGGAGAACGGCTGGGTGGTGGCCTCCGAGACCGCCGCGCTGGATATCGTCGGCGCGACATTCGTGCGCGAGGTCGAGCCGGGGGAGTTCATCACGATCGACTCGGCCGGGCTGCGCAGCCGTCGCTTCGCGGAGACCGACCGCAAGGGCTGCCTGTTCGAATACGTCTACCTGGCCCGTCCGGATACGAAGATCGCCGGGCGTCCGGTGCAGCCCACCCGGGTGCAGATCGGCCGGCAGCTCGCCATCGAGTATCCGGTGGAAGCTGACCTGGTCATCCCCGTGCCCGAATCGGGCACCCCGGCCGCGCTGGGTTACGCACGCGAATCCGGTATCCCGTTCGGTATGGGGCTGGTGAAGAACTCCTACGTCGGACGCACCTTCATTCAGCCCTCGCAGACGATCCGTCAGCTCGGCATCCGGCTCAAGCTCAATCCGTTGCGCGAGGTGATCGCCGGCAAGCGGCTGGTGGTGGTGGACGATTCGATCGTGCGCGGCAACACGCAGCGCGCGCTGATCCGGATGCTGCGGGAGGCGGGGGCCAGAGAGGTGCATGTGCGCATCAGCAGCCCGCCGGTGGAGTGGCCTTGTTTCTACGGCATCGACTTCGCGACTCGCGCCGAGCTGATCGCGCCCGGGCTCAGCACCGAAGAGATCGCGCAGGCGATCGAGGCCGACTCGCTCGGCTACGTCAGCCTGGCCGGGCTGCACATGTCGGTCGGGCTGGATGCCAGTCAGCTGTGCTCGGCCTGCTTCGACGGAAAGTACCCGATTCACATTCCCCACGGGGCGGCGGCCGCGCTGGGCATCGACCAGGAGAACGCATGAGCCAGTCCGCCTACGCCCGCGCCGGGGTTGACATCGAGGCCGGCGACCGTGCCGTCGAATTGATGAAGAGCCATGTCGCGCGGGCCACCCGGCCCGAGGTGATGGGCGGGCTGGGCGGCTTCGCCGGCTGCTTCGACGCCTCGGCGCTCAAGGGATACCGGCGTCCGGTGCTGGCCACCAGCACCGACGGGGTGGGCACCAAGGTCGCCATCGCGCAGGCCATGGGCATCTACCACACCGTCGGCTGGGACCTGATCGGCATGCTCGTGGACGACCTGGTGGTCTGCGGTGCCGAACCTCTGTTCGTGACCGATTACATCGCCTGCGGACATGTGGTCCCCGAGCGCATCGCCGGCATCGTGAGCGGGATCGCCGAGGCGTGCGTGGCGGCCGGGGCGGCACTGCTGGGCGGTGAGACCGCGGAGCATCCGGGGCTGATGGGACCCGACGATTTCGACATGGCCGGCGCCACGGTCGGCGTGGTGGAGGCCGATGAGATGATCGGCGCCGAACGGGTGCGTCCAGGCGACGTGGTCGTGGCGATGGCGTCGTCCGGCCTGCATTCGAACGGCTACTCGCTCGTGCGCCGGGTTTTGCTGGACGAAGCCGGGCTGAGCCTGGAAGCGTCGATCCCGGAGCTGGGCCGCACCGTCGGCGAGGAACTGCTGGAGCCCACCAGGGTCTACGCGCTGGACGCGCTGGCCTTGATCCATGGCGTCCAGGTGCACGCAATGAGCCACATCACCGGTGGTGGGCTGGCCAACAATCTGGCCCGCGTGCTGCCCGGCACAGTCACCGCGCATCTGGACCGGGGAGCGTGGACGCCGCCGGCGATCTTCGCGCTGGTGCAGCGGTTGGGGCAGGTGAGTCAGCGCGATATCGAGGCGACCCTCAACATGGGTGTCGGGATGGCGGCGGTGGTGGCCCCCGAGGACGCCGACGCCGCCGTGCAGCTGCTGGCCGACCGCGGCGTGGACGCCTGGATCTGCGGCGAGATGGTCGCATCGTCCGCCGAGGATCCGCGGGTGGAGCTGGCTGGGCAGCACCGCTGAAACAGCTGTTCTCCCCGGTTCAAGGGTTGCCGGTCGGTTCTCATTATTCGCAAGGGTGAATCTGCCTGTCGGACTGGGATCGGTGGCCGATGCCACGGTGCCCGGTGCCCAAATCGGCTGCCCACGCTTCGGCCCGGCTTTGGCCTAGCGGCGTTCGATTGGGTAGCCTAGGTGCCACGACAGTTTCTTATTCACTATGCCGCGGCTACGGTCGCGAGGGACAAAGCGAGGGGGTCGACCCAATATGGGGCGCGGCCGTGCAAAGGCGAAGCAGACAAAGGTAGCCCGCGATCTGAAGTATCGTGCGGTGAACACAGATCTGGCTTCACTGGAGCGAGAGCTCCGTGGGGAATCCAGCAGCGTGGAGGACATCTACGCCGAGATTCCGGAACAATACGCTGATCTCGTGGGTCAGTACGACGAGGATGACCTGGTTGCGTACGACCCTGACGATGACGAGGATCGTCGCTGAGGTCAGCCTCGCCGAGTTTCGCCCATGTGGACAGATGATCGTCTGTTGCCCGGCTATCGTGCTTGTGCCTGGCAAGTCGCCGATGCCGCAGCGGTCGACGGTGAGCCGGACGAGCCACTGACCGCGACACTGGTCCGGCGTAACGAACCCGAGCATGATCGGGCGCTGTTGTACGTCCACGGCTGGAATGACTACTTCTTCCAGACGCACCTGGCTGACTACTGGAACAGACGCGGTTTCGACTTCTACGCGATCGATCTGCGGCGCTACGGCCGCAATCTGCGTCCGGGTCTGTTCGCCGGATACATCACGAGTCTGGACGATTACGCCAGTGAACTCGACGAGGCGTACCGGCTGATCGGCGAGGATGGGCACGACCTGATCACGCTGATGGGCCACTCCACGGGCGGGCTGATCGCCAGCCTGTGGGCCGCCCAGACCGACCGTCCGGTCAATGGGGTCGTGCTCAACTCACCCTGGCTGGACATGAGCGGGTCCGATCTGATGCTGCGCGCGAAGCGGCCACTGCTGGAGACGGCGGCGGCGTTCAAACCCACCTCCGGAATCCCGGTCAGCGAATCGGCCCTGTATGCCGAGAGCATCTCCAGTTCCATGAAGGGCGAGTGGGACTACGACCTGGACTACAAATCGAACAAGGGCTTCATCCCCCGCCTCGGTTGGGTGAAAGCCATCCTGGCAGGCCAGGCCAAAGTCGCAGCCGGGCTGGCGATCGAATGCCCGGTTCTGATGATGATCAGCGCTCGCAGCGATCTGAACGCAACCGAGTGGGATGAGTCTCTCAAATCGGTCGACCTGGTGCTCGATGTCGACAAGCTGGCTCCGCTGGCATGGCGGTTGGGGCCAGTGGTGACCCTGATTCGTATCGAGGGCGGCTTGCACGACCTGACGCTGTCGCCGCAGCCGGTGCGCGATGAGGTTTTCGCGGAGATCACGCGCTGGATGAAGGTCTACGTGCGCTGAGTCCGGCCGGCAGTACGCTCGCTGTCGGTACTGTTCGCTCGCTGTCGGTACTGTTCGCTCGCCGTAAGTGAGTTCGCTTCTGTTGCAACGCGAGCGAACTCATTTACGTCGAGCGTTCAGGAGTGGGCGGACGGGGGAGGCACGTACGTACTGCTCAGTGGACGAGTGGGCCAGCCGCATTCGCGCCTGCCCGGAGTTGGCTGGCTCAAGCCGGCTATGGGCCCCATCTCGACCGCGATGGTGGGCCTGATCAGGCATGTCGGGGTGGCCAGGGGCGGGGTCGAACCGCCGACCTTTCACTTTTCAGGCGAACGCTACTACCAACTGAGCTACCTGGCCTTGGCGACCCCGACGGGACTCGAACCCGCGACCTCCGCCGTGACAGGGCGGCGCGCTAACCAACTGCGCTACGGGGCCAGGTCGCGTTGCCTTGTTCAGGCAACTCGGAAACTATAGCGTGAAGTTCGAGCCGAATGCAAAACCACGGTCGCCAAACGGGTAGATGCCCTTATTTCTGCTTGCCAACGCCAAGATGGAGGCTCTGACCGGGGTGTTCGGCCCCGCGCCTGTCAGCTCGTGAGCCGCTCTGGGCGACCCCAATAGGATAGAGACATGACAGCAGCGAAGCGACGAGTCGTATTGATCACCGGGGCCAGTCGCGGCATCGGACGGGCAGTCGCGGATGCGCTGGCGAGTGACTGGCGGGTGCTGGTGGGCGGCACCCGAATCGAAACGGTCCAGCCGGTGGTCGACCTGCTCCCGGACGCTGCGCCCTTCGTCGCGGATCTCACCGATCCAATGGCGGTCGCGAACGCGGCAGCCGAGCTGGACAGCCTGGATGCGGTCGTGCATTCGGCGGGGATCTGCGAGGGGGGCACCATTGCCCAGACCTCGCGCCAGACGTGGAGCCGCCAGTTCGAGCTCAACGTTGTTGCCGTGGCCGATCTGACGCGGCTGCTGCTGCCGCTGCTTCGCGCTTCACACGGTCAGGTAGTCACCATCAACTCCGGTGCCGGTTTCCACGCCGGAGCGGGCAACGGCTCCTACTCCGCGTCCAAGTTCGCCCTGCGGGCCTTCACCGACGCGCTCCGCGAAGAGGAACGTGGCCGGCTGCGGGTGGCCTCGATCCATCCGGGCCGGGTCGACACCGACATGCAGGTCGCACTGCAGGCTCGGGCCGGGCGTCCGTACACCCCCGAGGCCTATCTGCGTCCCGAATCGGTGGCCGCGGCCGTGAAGCTCGCCCTGGATGCAACCGAGGATGCGGTCATCGAGTCGGTCGCGGTGCGCCCGTCGGGCTTGCAGTGAGGTCGGCTGCGGGATTCGCTGTAACGTTCTCGATGGCCCGGTGAGCGGGCAGAAACAGGTGGGGTAGTGGACCAGCGCGAGACCACGCGGTTGTTGCGGCAGGTCGCCAGCGGCGAAGTGGGCGTGGACGACGCCGTCCAGCGGTTGCGGCAGGCGCCGTTCGAAGACCTGGGCTTCGCCAAGCTCGACCTGCACCGCGGACTTCGCCAAGGCATCCCCGAGGTCGTCTACGGTTCGGGCAAGACTCCGGAACAGATCCGGGCGATCACTGCCGCGCTGCTTGCCGCAGGCCAGCACGCGGTGCTCATCACGCGTCTGGAGACCGATGCCGCTGCTGAGCTGGAAGCGGGCCTGGATACCGGAATGGGCTTGGAGTACTTCCCCGAGGCCCGCATCGCCGTCGCCGGGACGATGCCGCCGCCCGACGGCATGGGACGCATCGTGATCGCCACCGGCGGCACCAGCGACCAGCCGGTCGCCGAGGAGGCCGCGATCACCGCGCAGGCCCTCGGCAACGAGATCGTGCGGCTCTACGATGTGGGGGTTGCCGGGCTGCACCGGCTGCTCTCGCACACCGACGAGATCATGGACGCCTCGGTGATCATTGTGCTGGCAGGTATGGAAGGGGCGCTGGCGAGCGTCGTCGCCGGGCTGGCGGACTGCCCGGTCATCGCGGTGCCAACCAGTGTCGGCTACGGTGCCTCCTATTCGGGGTTGGCGGCACTGCTCAGCATGCTGAACTCGTGCGCGAGCGGGGTCAGCGTGGTCAACATCGACAACGGATTCGGCGCCGGCTATCTGGCCAGCATGATCAACCACATGGGGGTGGCCAAGTGACAACGCTCTACCTGGACCTCGGGATGGGCGCGGCCGGCGACATGCTGACCGCGGCCCTGCTGGAGCTGTTGCCGCAGCGCCGCGCCGAATTCCTGCAGGTCATGAACGGTCTCGGGTTGCCCGGAGTGAGCGTCACCGCCGAATCGAGCGTCAAGTGCGGCATCACCGGCACCCATATCAACGTCAGTGTGCACGGGGTCAGCGAGCACAGTGTGGACGTCGACGACCACCCCGACGCGTCTGCCGGCAATGAGCATCACCATGGCGAGGGTGGCGAACACCACCATCACGGCGACGCTCACGATCACGGCACGTCGCATGACCACCATCATCCCCACGATCCGCACGGGCACGAGGATCATGAGGGTGCACGCGGGCACACCCATTCGCACATCAGTTTCCCGCATGTCGTCGAGGTCGTGAACGGGCTGGACATCCCCGAACAGGCCCGCGCCGACGCGATCGCGGTCTACTCGCAGCTGGCCGCAGCCGAATCCGCCGTGCACGGTCTGCCGGTCGATCAGGTGCACTTCCATGAGGTCGGGGAGGCTGATGCCATCGCGGACATCGTCGGCGCCTGTCTACTTATGAGCTGGCTGGCTCCGCAGCGAGTGCTGGCGTCCCCGGTACATGTGGGCAGCGGCAAGGTGCGTTGCGCGCACGGCATCGTCCCGGTGCCGGCGCCGGCGACCGAGCGACTGCTCCGCGGCATCCCGGTATACGGCGGGACGATCCGCGGCGAACTGTGTACGCCTACCGGCGCCGCCCTGCTCAAACACTTCGTGGACGAATTCGTCCCCGCGCTGCCGGCGATGACTGTGACGGCGGCCGGATACGGCATGGGTTCCAAGGATTTCGAGGCCGCGAACTGCGTCCGCGCACTGCTCGGCGAGCTCGCGGAGACCGGCTCGGGCGACGACGTCATCGAACTGAGCTGCAACCTGGACGACATGACTGGTGAAGCCATCGGCTATGCCCAGCAGCAGATCTTCGCCGCCGGCGCGGTCGAGGTCTTCACCACCGCGGTGAGCATGAAGAAGGGACGCCCGGGCGTGCTGCTGACCTGCCTGTGTCCACCGGCAGCCGCTGAGGAGGTGGTGCGCGCCATCTTCCGGCACACCACCACCATCGGGGTGCGCGAGCATCTGTGCCACCGTCATACCCTCGACCGCGTCGAGCAGACCGTCGCGACCCGGTACGGCGACGTGCGGGTGAAGGTGGCCAGCGGCTACGGGGTGCGGCGCAGCAAGCCCGAGTACGCCGACCTGGTCACCATCGCCGAGCGTGAGGGCATCTCCTTGGACCAGGCTGCGGGCGCCGTCACAGACGCCCGCAGCGATCAGGGGCAGTAGTCAGCGCCGCGCGTAACGTCCGCCATCCATGCATTCGATCACCGCTGCCCGCACGCCTTGGGCGTCCAGCTCGGTCATCGCCTTCACCGTGCTGCCGCCGGGTGTGGTGACCCGGTTCTGCAGCGCGTTGGGTGAGGCGGTGGTCTCGTTCAGCACCTTGGACGCCCCGGCGATAGCGCCGGCGACGATCGTCCGTGCCTGAGCTCGGCTGAAGCCCTCCAGGACGCCCCACTGCACCATCGCGTCCGCCACGTAGTACACCACCGCCTGGCCGTGACCAGCCAGTGACCCGATCAAGCCGATCTGTGATTCGGGGACGTCCACCAACGAACCGAACTCGCTGAACAAGGCGCGGACCTTCGCGACCGCGGCGGGAGGGCAGTCGTCAGCCGGGCAGATGCCGGTCAGCGAGGCGTTGACGGCCATCGCTGGATTCGGCATCACCCGCACCAGCGGAGTGCCTGGCGGCAGATGCGCGGCGAGGGTGGCCAGATCGGGGTTGGCCGCCATCGACACGACGATGGCACCGGGTTGGATCTGGTCATGGATTTCATCGAGCGCGTTGACGACCTGGTCGGGACGCACCGAAATGATGATGATGCTGGACGCCTGAGCCGCTGCGCTGGCTGCGTCCGCCGGGATCACACCGAAGCGCTCGGCGAGATGTTCGGCGTGGGCCGGTGTGCGGGTGGCGGCATGGATGGTGCTGGGTTCGACCCCGAGCCGCACCAGACCCTCGAGCAGTGAACTGCCGAGTTGTCCGGCCCCGATGATCGCGATGGGCCCTTGCCAAGTGCCATTCATTCGTGTGTTACCCCTTCTCTATGAGTCCGCGCAGATAGCCGATCTGCCCCAGGTGCTGGGTGATGTCGTTCACGATCGATACGAGTCGTACGGCAACGGTCACCCGGTAGGAGTCCTCGACGGTGCTGCTGAGATCATCATCGCTCAACCCGTCGAGCACGCGCTGGGTGGCCGCGTGCACGGCAGCGTAGTAGCCCGTGAACAGGCTCGGATCGGTCAATGGGAATGCTCGCACCTGCTCGATGCTCTGGCCGTATCCGGTCGCCGAGGGACCCGACGGCAAGGCGAAACGCTTCGCCCAGCCGTCTTGGTAGACCTGGGGCACGGCACCGATCGGGGCGATCTGGGCGTCCTCGCAGCGTCCGATGTGCCAGGCGAGCCAGGCGATGTGGTTGGCCGCGGGCGCGGGCTGCCAGAGCAACTGCTCGGCGGTGAGTCCTTCGAGAGCGGCCGGCAGGTCGTCGGCGACTCGCTCAAAACTGTCGCGGAGGATGTCGACAGCAGCGGTCATCAGATCAGCCCCTTCTCGGTGAGCCAGTCGGACGCGATCTTGGACGAGGGGAGTTCCTCGTCCACGCTGCGCTGGTTCAGTGCGATCAGGTCGGTCATGCCCAGCTGGGCGGTGACCTTGTTGATGATCGCCACTGCCGGCTCGTCGACGGTGTCGGATGCGACCGGGACGACGTTCTGCGGCAGGATCAACGACTCGGGATCGTCGAGGCTGACCAGATCGTTTGCCGCGATCGCCGGGCTGGCGGTGTAGATGTCGGCGACCTGGACGGTGCCGTCGACCAGTGCCTTCACGGTCAGCGCTGAACCCGAGTCCTCGATGGGCGTCAATGTCGCCTGGACGCCGTAGGTGCTCAGCAGGCCCGGGATGCCGTAGGGGCGGGTGGCGAACTCCGAGTTCGCCCCGACGGTGACCGGTTGCGGCAGCTTGGTCAGATCGCCGATCGAGGACAGCCCGTACTGTTCGGCCGTCGCGCGGGTCACGGTGTAGGAGTCCTGATCGGTCGCCTCGGCGGCATCGAGCGCCCGCAGACCTGCCGGAAGCGCATCAGCGAGGGCTGCCAGCACTTCGGCGCCGGTGCTCGCGCTGGACGACGAGTCCAGATACTGCAGCAGGTTGCCGCTGTATTCGGGAATGAGATCAATATCCCCGGACTCCAGTTCGGGTAGGTAGACCTCTCGCTGGCCGATCTGATACTGCCGGTCGACCTGGTAGCCGTCGGCTTCCAGGGCCTGCGCATACAGCTCGGCGATGATCTCGTTGGAGTAGTACTGCTGCGAGCCGATGACGATCGCTTGGCCCGATGGCGAACCGGGATCGCTTGAGCCGCTCAGCGGATCCTGGCTCCCGCAGGCAGCCAGGGTAACGGCGAACAGAACAGCGGTGAGCAATGCAGGGGTTTTCTTCATCGGAGAGCCTCCTTGTTGGCTTCCTGCCACGCTAACTCAGCAAGTGTCGTCACGCCGTGCGAACCATCCAGCGATGCGAACCCATCCAGCGATGCGAACCCGCGTCCTTGTCGGCTCAACGGCGGTACTCGTGGTCGAGCACTCGGACGATGTCGCCCCGATCGTCGGGGAACAGCGTTGTCAGCAAGAACTCGAAGAACTCCCGGGTCGCGACGTCCGATGTGGCGACCTTGGCGTTCGGCGCCAGGTCACGGAATCGGTCCGTGCGGGCGACTACTGAGCGTCCCTCAGTAATACCGTTGGTGCTGATCTCCACATGGGCGTCCACCAGCTTCACCAGCTGCGGGCGGCTCAATAGCGCAATGGCCAGCACATCGCACAACTCGGCCCCGACCTGGCGGTGCGTCCGCCAGTAGTAGTCGGCGTACTCGCGCGTGATCTGGAAGATGAAACGTGCTTGCTGATGATCGATTTGATAGAGCAGTTCGCGCACACCGGGCGACATGAAGGCCTGATGGGTGGCGTCCAGACCGACCATGATCGGATTCGGGAAGCCGGCAGCGAGAACCCGCTGCGCGGCCGGCGGGTCGCACCAGAAGTTGAACTCGGCCGAGGGCGTGATGTTGCCGGCGCCTTCCGCGCCGCCCATCATCATCAATCCACCGGTCTTGCCGGCCAGCCCGGGGTCGAGCTCCAGTGCCAGTGCGAGGTTGGTGAGCGGTCCGATCGTCACCAAGGTCACCTCGCCGGGGTTGGCGTTCACGGTATCGACGATGAACCGAGCCGCGTCCGGTGCTGCCTCGACCCGGTCGTGCGGCAACGCCACCCCGCCCAAGCCGTCGAGGCCATGGGCCGCGGAACTGCGCGACGGTCCGGAAAGGGGACCGGCCGCGCCGTAGTGCAACGGGATGTCGGTGCGTTCGGCCAGTTGCAGCAAGCCGGCCGCATTGCGAGTGGCCTGCTCGAGGCCCACGTTGCCGGCGACGGTCGTGATGCCGACCACATCGAGATCGGGGCACTGCAAGGCGAGCAGCAGGGCAATGGCATCGTCGATGCCGGGATCGGTGTCGATCAAGATCTGCATGCTGTCACCGACCGAAATCGAGACCGAAGATCGCGGTCAGATCGTCGAGGGTTGGGGCGCCCGCCTGAGCGCCGACCTTCAGACAGGCGTGTGCTCCCGCGGCGGCAGCCCAGCGAGTCGACTGCTCCAGCGGATGGCCCTGCGCGAGCAGAGCTGCCAAGGCCCCGACGAAGGCATCGCCGGCCCCGGTCGAGTCGACAGGGGTCACGGGCAAGGCATCGATCTTGGTGAGCTGACCGCCGGCGGCCAGCCAGGCGCCGTCGCTGCCGACGGTGACGATCACCGCCCGCGAATGCCGTTCGGCGAGCAGCCCCGCCACTGCCGCGAAGTCGAGCTCGTCGACGCGGTCGAGCCCGGCCACCGTGGCCGCTTCGAATTCGTTGACCACCAGGATGTCCACGTCGGGCAACAGATCTGCCACCGCCCCTGCTGGGGCGGCGTTGAGGATCGCGGTCGCGCCCCGCTGGCGGGCGATCCGCAGCGCGGTCTCGACCGCCGGTATCGGTATCTCGAGTTGCACCACGAGGATGTCCCCGGCGGTCAGGGCAGTGAGCCCGGCGGCGACACGGTCCGGGTTCAGCTCGGCGTTGGCTCCGGCGATCACGATGATCGCGTTCTGACCCGAATCCGTGCGGGTCACTACCGCCAGCCCGGTGGCCACGTCGTCCACGGTGGTGACATGGGCGATATCGACATCGTTGGCGCGCAGGTTCTCGGTCATGGCGATGCCGGAGTCGTCCGAGCCGACGCAGCCCACGAAGCGGGTGGTCGCTCCGAGTCGTGCCGCGGCCACCGCTTGGTTGGCGCCTTTGCCTCCCGCGTCGTATGCCACCGTGTGGCCATGCACCGTCTCGCCGAGTTTCGGATAGCTCGAAGTGCTGATCAGCAGGTCCTGGTTGATGCTGCCCACGACATAAACCCGATGCTCACTCATTCGACAAGGCTAACGGCCGCCGCCGGCCGATGAGCCATGACAGCACACCGAAGCAGACCTCACCCGTGATGGCAAGCCCAACTGCGAGCAGGGACGCTGCCAGCATCTGCGGATAGTCCTGGGTCTTCAACCCCAGGAACAGATAGCGCCCCAGCCCACCGCCGCCGACATAGGCGACCAGGGTGGCGGTGGCCACCACCTGCAGGGTCGCCGACCGCAGCCCGCCGATCAGCTGCGGCAGGCCCAGCGGTATCTCCACACGGGTGAGCACCTGCCATTCGCTCATGCCCAATGCGCGGGCGGCGTCGATCGTCGAGGCGGGGATCGCGTCCAGACCCGCATACGCTCCGGCCAGGATCGAGGGCAACGCGAGCACGGCGAGCGCAGCCAGCGGGGCCCCGACGCCGACCCCGGCGAGTAATGCGATCAAGGTGAGGACGCCCAACGTGGGCAGCGCCCGCGCCACCCCGGTGGCGCCCACGATCAGCCCGCGGCCGCGTCCGGTGTGGCCGATCCAATAGCCCAGCGGAATCGCGATGGCGGCGGCAGCTGTTGTGGCGATCAGGGTGTACAGCAGATGCTCACCCAATCGCGCCCAGATACCGCCAGGTCCGCCCTGGTGGGCCGGATCGGCGATCCATGCGAATGCCTGAGCGAGGTAGTTCACGTTCGTGCCCGCGTCCATGGCAGCAGTAGCCAGCCGATCGCCACCAGGGCGCGGTCCACCAGCACTGCGAGCGCGGCCGTGCTGACAATCCCGGTAACGATCTCGGCCACGATTCCGCGCTGGAAGCCGTCGGTGAACAGGGTGCCCAGGCTCGGGATGCCCAGCACCGCGCTGACCGTGACCAGCGCCATGGTGCTGACTGAGACGACCCGCAACCCGGCTAGCAGCCCAGGACCGGCCAAGGGCAGTTCCACGGCGATGAGTCGTCGGATTCCGGAATAGCCGAGGGCCGTCGCGGAGATGACGGTGTCCCTGTTGACGCTGTCCAGCGCGTCGGCGGTCGAACGCACCATCAGTGCCATGCCATAGCCGGTGAGTGCGACGACGACGTTGACCGGTGAGCGGACGGTCGTGCCAATCAGAGCAGGCAACACGATCAACAATGGGAGCGAAGGGATCGCGTAGATCAGCGAGCTGCCGGTGACGAGCACGAAACGCGACCACCGGTAGCGGTAAGCCAACCATCCCACCGGAAGCGAAAGCACGAAACTCAGCGCTATGGCCGGAATAGCGAGCGCCAGGTGCGACCATAGCGCCTGCAGGACGGTCGACCAGTTGTTGACAAGCCAGGTCATCGGCGGTGTCCGCTCAGTCGTCCGATGGGACGCCCGTCGGCGTCCATCACGAGCTGGGTTCCGTCGCTGTCTTGCAGATGCAGGTCGCGCCCGGCGCCCAGCCCGAGGAAGTCTGCGACGAATTCGTCGGCCGGCTGCGCGATCAGTTCGGCTCCGGTACCTTGCTGGGCGATGCGTCCCCGCTCAGCGAGGACGACGATCTGGTCGCCCAGAGCGAGTGCTTCGGCGATGTCGTGGGTGACGAACAGGATCGTGATGCCGAGCTGGTCTTGCAGTTGGCGCAATTCGCGCTGCAGGTCGGAGCGCACGATGGGGTCGACAGCGCCGAATGGTTCGTCCATCAGCATCAGCCGGGGGTTCGCGGCGAGTGCACGCGCCACCCCGACACGTTGCTGCTGACCGCCGGACAGCTCGGCGGGGAACCTGGTGGCGAGTCGCTGGTCGAGACCAACCACGGTCATCAGCTCGAGGGCACGTTCGCGAGCGGACGCCTTCGTGGCGCCGTTGAGACGCGGGACGATGGCGATGTTGTCGATGACGCGTTTGTGGGGGAGCAGGCCGGATTCCTGCATCACGTATCCGATGGTGCGGCGCAGCTTGACCGCGTCGAGCCCCGAGACGTCGTGATCGTCGATCAGCACTCGGCCGCTGGTTGGGGCGACCATTCGGTTGACACTGCGCAGCAGCGTCGTCTTGCCCGAGCCGGACGAGCCGACGAGCACGGTGAGGCTGCCCGCGGTGATACTGAGGGTCACGTCCTGGACAGCGACCGTGGGATGGTCGGATCGTCCGGAGTAGATCTTGGTGAGATGCTCGAACCGCACGCTCGGGGCGCGCGAGGTGGACGACATGGTGGCTGCGGAGGTGTCGGCTGCCATGGGTGTCACCCTAGCCGTGGCCGGCAAACCGCTGGAAGGTCTGATTCGGCAAACGGACGACTGAGCCAACCGATCGAGTAGGTCGGCTGTTCTCGGCGAGGCGACCGATAGGTTCAGACCGCTGCAGCGAGCTGGTGAATGCCGCGCCGCGCGAACCATGAGGTGGCGGCGTCGAGGGCGGGGGCGTCGGCGTCCAGTTCGACGGTCAACACGCTGACGGGGAAGATCTCCATGGTGGTGATCCGCTGGGCGATGAGTCGGTAGCGCACGTCGAGTTCGGCGCCGAGCTGGTCGAGGGTGGCGCGGCCGCTGTTCGCACCGACGAAGAGTAGATCGAGAGTCATGGCTGTGTTCTCCTGGTGAAGGGTTGTTGGGAGGATTCCGTGCCCAACTCCCTGCCCCAGGTACGCGACCGGGGTCCTTCAATCAACGAAGGATCAGGAGCGGGCGCCGCGCATGCGGCAACAACACCGACAACAGCCGGAGGAGAACAGGGACGACGCGTGCGTGGCCACACCGGCCAGCGTGCGCGCAGTCGTCAACATGGGCAGTAGCT
>Ga0334884_1002605_pt1 | contig 22430 bp, 22 predicted proteins | sample GraSluR1_MG_7_FD_207215 | JGI IMG/M metagenome (GOLD analysis project Ga0334884, IMG submission 207215) | Sludge microbial communities from methane-producing bioreactor in Wageningen University, Netherlands - Granular Sludge_12_05 R1 | ecosystem: Engineered > Bioreactor > Anaerobic >...
CCACTGGGTTGCCAATAGTTTTCGACTCCAGCATCGGGAACTGCCCAGGTGCCATCGGCACGCAAAAACTGATCGTCTGTGCCGGCTGTAGTGGGCAGGTTATAAGCACCATTTACTTCGAGTAGGGCAACCTTTACGGGCCCATCAAAAACAAACTGTGGTGCAGCAAACTGCATAATTTCCAGGTTGGTAAACAGCTGTAAGCCGCTTTTAATGCCTGCTGTGAGGCCGCTGCCGCCATCCATTAGCTGGAGTTTGGCCAATTGACGTGGATCACTAGGCTCCAGCAACAAGCTGGCATCCTCCAACTTATCTGCACGGATGTGCAGCTTGGCCTGGGGAGCAGTTACGTTTCCAATGCCGATGCGACCGGTGAGATTAACCCCGATAGATTCACTTACAAAAAATGTGGGTTTGGAAGAGCCCATTCCTATCATGAATGACATTGGGACATTATTAACCAATGGATTATCCAAATCAAAACCAATCCCTATCCCTATTGCTGTTGAAGCAGTTACATTAATAAACTGACCCAATGCAATTGAACTGCCACCAAGTGCTTTTGCTCTGTTACCAAAAGAGAAAGATGATTGTCCACTGGATTCTGAAAAAAGCCCACCTGCAAAAGAATAGTTTCCTGTGGCAGAAGTGTATCCACCAATTGCACTTGGATATAATCCGGATGTAGTAGTTCCATCACAATTAATACTGGCACACTGGCTATATCCATTAATTTGAAGGATAAATAGTAGTAAAAAGTTGAATGATATTGCCAAGTAATGTATAGTCTTGTTACTTTTTAAATTGATTTTCATTGTTTTATGATTTTTGAGGTTTGTATAAGTTGTTGATTTTGTATAATTAAAGCATAATATATACCAACTGGCAGATATCCTATTTCCAATTGATTTTCACCTTCTTCAAGCCTGAATAAGGCGACCTGCTGGCCTGTTGGCGTGTAGAATAATAAAACAGATGATTCTGGAACATCTTTTAAAGTGATCATATCTTTCGTTGGAACCGGATGAATAGCAATGCGTTGCTTAGGATTGAAATGATCGATCATAGACGTGATAACATCATCGAGTTCAACTTTTAAAAGATAATTGTCAGGCCAATCAGCCCCTCCATATTCAGGAACAATCCCGGTAATCAAACATCCCATATCTGAGCAAGACATTAGATTATAAATCCAGAAACGGGTATCACCATGGTGGACTTTCTCCCCAAGCAAGTTTAATTCACTATCGAAAACCAAAAGGATAATATCTTCTGATCCTGGTATTCCGGTTGCTGGAACTTCTTCAAATGCTGCAACCCATAAATAATCATCATTTACATGACCGATACCTTGTTTCAGTGGTGTATAAACTTTTTGTTGTGTATAGTAAATAGCTGTTTTAATCAACTCTAATTCAGGATTATAAAGGCGTAATTCTACTCCATAATTATACCAGTTATCAAATTCAGCTAAATTATTAGCTATGAAAATATTGCTATTGTCAAGCCTAACTACATTTATTGGTGACGATAATAAACTGTTTTCGTCCGCCAAAGTGCCACTGCCAAGCATGTCTAATTCCAGATTAAATTCAATCCAAGATTTAAACACAGAATTTAAACTTAAACTACCAATAAGGTAAAAACCAGTACTGTCAGGATTGAAAATTAATTCACTCGCTACACCATAATCTTGCCATTGAGAAAAAATATTAAAATATATCCTATTCCCTTGCTTGTCGTACTTGCTCAAAAAAAGTATATCATTCGTTCCATATGCAACAGTATCTATTTTCCCTTGTATAATTATTTCCTCTTCAGATGAAATTAAATAATTCACTAGATAATGCTTATTAATATTAAGAGCTAGTGCGGGAATTGTGTCTATTTTTTCCCAAACCATTTCAAGGTCTGGTGTTAATTCACACAAATAAGTAAAACTTGCAAAATTAGGATAGTCCGCATCGGCGGACAAAGTGCCCATAAACTGCAAATTACCATTTTGCTTAGGAAAACCGAAGTGAAGTGCGTAGTTACTATCTACTTTAGGGAAAGCTGCCTGAGCTAATATTTCTCCCATTTTACTTATTTTATAAACAACAGCAGAAGATATTAAACTTCCTTCAGAAATACCTTTATTTCCGGCGACATAATATGCGTCCTGATATTCAAAAGAACATGCAATATTATTATTTGAGTTTGTTTCTCCAAATGAAAGTTCAAAAGAATGCTGAGCAATACATGAAAAAAACACGAACAAGATTAGAGTAAACAAAATCGGAATTCGAATAAAACGGATCATATTATTAAGTATTACAATACGAATAGATTTCAAAGCTCGTTAGGCAAGTTGCCATCAATGTAATACACTTTAATCCCATAATCAAAATAGCCTTCATGGAAATATTGTAAATCATTTGGATTCATGTCGCTATTACTCTTACCTCTTAAATTCCGAACACCAATGAGGCTGTATGAAGAGTATAGCTCCTCATTAATTATTTTTGTAAGTAACAGGTGTTTGAGAAAGACATAATAGCTGTTCATATTGTTCCGGGTTAAGCATAAAGTAACATTTCCGACCTGTTCGTTTCCGTAAAAAAGGTAATAATCGTAATTATTGTCTTCAATATCTCCTGGTCAGCGTATGTTTTGATCACCTCCTTTTTTAATAATTAACACAGGATTAATCACATAAAAATTCCCTTCCGGATCAGGTAAAGTAGCATTCATAGCCATCATGAGTTGATTGGCTGCATCTGAATTTCCAAAAAATTCTTCGCATCTTCCTGCCATTTCCCCATACCACCAATCATCGCCTTCCTCAAAAGGGCCATCGAGAACGGGTGACGGAGGAATTTCGCCCTTTTCGCCTGTAACTACCTGCACCGTAAATTGAAGCAACCCTTCACTCACGCCCGCTTCCTGCAGGTTTACCAGCGAAAGGCCTTTTTCGGTATATGCCACAGCATGATAGGTGGTGCTGATTTCCTGGATCATCTCGTTAAACTTATCCGTTAAATCTGTCATATTAACTTTGCTGCCCGAAAGTAAAAGGTTAAATGATAAAGTGTCGATAGTAAATGATTTGTAAAACTCGTTCGGAAAGCCATAGCAATAGTTAAAGGTGGATTCCAGATACCATAAGGCCGAATCAGCACTGATGGCTTCGAGGCTTTTAAACCCGGGATTTGCTTTTTGATACGCCACTTTGTTGATAAAGCTGTTGATGTCGTTGCCAACCTTTATATCGAAGGCGGTAAGGGGTGTTTCAACTACAACTTCGCCAGCGTCTTTACTGCACGATGCTGTAAACAACACAAAAGCAGTTAAAATGAAAAATTGATTCAGTTTCATAATATTGATTTTTGGTTAGTAAAAAAAACACTTTTTCGGTACATATTCCGAAGTAGTCTTTTGTTGATGAATTATTTGATGAAGTATTGGTGCAGGTTTTAGTTACAAATTGCACTGCCCCTTCTTCACCCATTATATGTCAAGAAGTACTCAAATCTAATCACTTTTTTTTGAAAAAATTTAAAAAAATTTTTAGTCGCTTGATTAGCTGCACTTTAAGAAGAGATATTTTTTTTTGTTTTACTTACATTATGTAAACTTGGTTGTAGGAAAGGACGGTTACTATTAATTGAAGGATTGGGCTTGAGCTTGTTGGATATAGTACCAGAATAAAGTACTGATATTGGAAAAGGACTCCATGCAGGGAACTAAACAATGCTGCTAACCAGGGTCAGCTGAAAAAGTCTGTCGTATGCCAGATTCGAGGCGACAAGACGAAGATGTATTGGCATACTTCGAGTCGCAGGCAATCTGCCTGCAGCAGGCAGGCGAAGAAGGTGGCGTGCGACAGACTAGCCAACACATAGTTGTTACCATTTTTAAATTCAGATTAGGCTTTAACGAAGTAAATTAATTCAAATATTACAATGTACTGCATGGTTTTTAGATGATTTCTAATGAAAACCTTGCGCAGATATCATTATAATAAAGGGCAATTTAAATTATATCAATTTGTTAGGTGTTTTTCAGCAGACCCTAACCACCTAATTCATCCAGCTCAAGCCAGCGCATTTCCATTTCGTCAAGTGCTTTGTTAGTGGCTGCAAGTTGTTCACTGGCCTCACTTATTTTCTCGTAATCTGTCAGGTCTTGCAGGCTTAATTCCAATTGTTGTTTTTCATTTTCTAATTGTTGAATTTCTTCCGTCAGCTTCTCAAATTCCTTCTGTTCTTTATAGGTTCTTTTCAATCTGGGCTTTGGGGCAGGGACTTCCAGATTTCTTTGTACTTGTTTCTGATGTTGAATGGCTGCACGTTCCACTTTTTCGCGGACTTCAGCCATACTTTTATAATCGCTGTACGTTCCCACAAAACCTTTCACCCTGCCCTCTCCCTCAAACACAAAAAGCTGATCTACAACCTGATCCATAAAATATCTGTCGTGCGAAACCACAATCAGGCAGCCTTTGTATTGACATAAAAACTGTTCGAGGGCCTCCAGGGTCATCAAATCCAGATCGTTGGTAGGCTCATCGAGTATGAGGAAATTGGGGTTGCGCAGCAAAACCGTGAGCAGATAAAGCCGGCGCTGTTCGCCTCCGCTCAATGAAGCTATTAATTGCTGCTGCATTTTAGGTGGAAAGCGAAACCAGGATAAAAGTTGTGAAGCCGTTAACTGCCGCGAATCAGAAACCGGCACTATTTCAGCAATCTCCTTGATAAGCTCAATAATTTTTTTGTTTTCATCAAACCTGAAGGCTTCCTGGGTATAATACCCGAAGACAACCGTTTCGCCGCTTTCAATCTCACCTTTATCGGGTGTTAGTCTGCCGGTGATCAGATTTAAAAAGGTAGATTTTCCAACCCCGTTTTTACCGATGATACCAATGCGCTCTCCTTTCGTAAACAAATACTCAAAATCGTGGATGAGTTTATTCTCTCCAAAAGATTTAGACACCTGTTTCATTTCCAATATCTTACTACCCAACCGTTGCATTTGTACATCAATCTGCAATTGTTGCTGGCCCCGTTTTTGGCTGGCTTTCTCTTTCAATTCATAAAAAGCATCTATCCGGCTTTTCGATTTTGTTGTACGCGCCTGAGGCATACGACGCATCCATTCCTGCTCCTGTTTAAGCAATTGTCCGGCTTTGGCTGCGGCCACTTTCAAGGCTTCTTCCCTTTCGGCACTCTTGCGCAAATAGTAACTATAATTCCCTTGATGAACATACAGTTCACCTTCGTAAAGCTCAAGAATTTTGTTGCATATACGGTCCAAAAAATACCGGTCGTGAGTAACCATGAGCAGGGTGATATTCGCCTGACTCAAATAGCCTTCCAGCCACTCAATCATCTCAATATCCAGATGATTGGTAGGTTCATCAAGCAGCAACAGCTCCGGATCGTCCAATAATACCAGCGCAAGTGCCAGCCTTTTGCGCTGACCTCCGGAAAGCTGCCCAATTTTTTGCTCCTTCTGCACAATACCAAAACGATCGAGCAGCTGGCCTAATCGCTGCTCATAGGTCCAGGCATTCAGGCGATCCATTTCGATTGATGCCTTTTCGAGCAGATTCAGATTTTCGGGATCAGGATTTTGCTGCATCTCCATAGCCTTTTCATACTTACGAATCGCCTGAAGCACATCGCTATGACCTCCAGTTATCAACTCTTCTATGCTTAGTTCCGGATCAAACTCAGGTTGCTGTTCGAGATAGCCCAACCGAATGCCTTCTGCAAAAACTACTTTGCCCTTATCCGTTTCTTCCTTTCCGGTTAATATCCGCATGATTGTGGTTTTGCCCGTTCCGTTGGCTGCCACCAATGCTGTTTTTTCACCTTTTTGCAAACCAAAACTCAGACCTTCAAACAAAGGAGCATCACCATACGATTTGCTTATCCCGTCAACAGAAAGATAATTAGACATCCGCTTATATTACTTAGTTTTGAGCCGCGAAATTAATCCTTATTTTTGTTGTCAGGATATTTCTGTTTTTAGACGCTTTCCCATTATCGGAAAAAACATTAAAAACAGGACTTTTCTTAAGGCGGCATTTATTGTAATAAATTATATTTCAGGTTTTTAAATGTTTTGGCATAATTATTGAAATATAGTAGGATATTAAATTTAAAACCATGAAACGCATTCACAAACTCAGCTTTATCTTGTTAGCCATACTAATCATCAGTGCCTGTAAAAAAGATTATCAGGACAATCCTTCAAAGCCTGCTGATAGCACAGCCGATTTGCAGGTTCCGGCCGGATTCGACTGGAAAACAACAAAAGAAGTAAGTCTGGAGATATCACTTCCAACGGACGGATTTTATCCATTGCAATCAAAAATATCTGTGTATCAGGGTGATCCATATAAAAACGGAACGAAATTATCCGAAGGAGCACTTTCGAGGGAACACAACTTCACACAGCAGTTGCGAATTCCGGCTTATCTCGAAAGTCTTTTCCTCTACCTGGAAACCAGTACAGGTTCAACGCATCTCACCGAAGTGGCATTGATGGGAAATCAGTTGGTTTATACTTTCCCAGATTCGGAAAGCAAACAAAGTGGTTTTAAATCAGTTGCAGCCGTTCAGGAAGACGGGCCGGAATGTGATGATTGTGATCAGGTTGTTTCGGGTAATGGAACCGCCAATGTTAAACAAGGCAAAACAATTTGTGTGCAGGATAACTTTACAGGAAATGTGAATTTTCAATCCTGGAATGGTGGCGGAACGCTTAAAATTTGTGGTACTGCAACAATTAACTCAATTGATCTCGGGACTAACTGTCATATCATCGTAACACAGGGAGGCATTCTGACAGTGAACTCTATCAATATTTGGGGTACTAATAGTAAAGTATTAGTTTATGCCAACTCGAGTTTTAATATAAATAACGGGTTTATGTCATCCGGTCAGCTTGAAAATCATGGAGAATTTAATGTAGGAGGTGCTGCTGTTATTCAAAACTTAGTATCCCCTTACATTAACACCGGCAACTTTAGTGCCAATGGCAATATTGAATTTAACAACGAAACTGCTACAAATAGTGGTGTAATTACTTCAGGTGGTTTTATCCATTTCAATACGAACAGTAGCATTACCAATACCGGAACAATCAATTCGGAAAACCATATTGAACTCAATGGAAGCAATATGATAAATGATGGAACTATCAGTATAGCAAATAGTTACTTCAATACTAACAGCAATAGCAATCTCACTAACAATGGAGATATAACACTGGACAATGGTGATTTCAATATGAATTCCGGAGGGACTTTGACAAATAACGGCTCTGTGACCGTGGATGGAAAGATCAATTTCAACAGCGGTGGAAACGTTTACAACAACTGCAAAATGACATGTACCGACCTGTCTGAATTCAATTCCGGTAACATCAATTTCGAAAATGGTTATTTAAGAAGTGATACCAGAATCAAGGTGAACGGAGGGTCGAATACCGTGCTCAGCAATGGCAGTATGCTTTCGACAACATTTTTTGAATTGTACGCCAATATCACCGGTCAGGGCAGTCTGAATTCGATTAAAGCCGAAACAGAATATAAACTGTCCTTCGTTAACGTGAGTGGTGCCATCGAATCCTCGACCGATAATTTGAATAATTTATCTAACACTCCTTTAAATCAATTATTTGTGAATGGTGCAACTCTGGTTGGTTTGGGTGAGGAGCAAAACTTTTTGGCCATAACCGGATGCAATCCCGAAGGCATTGGTAGTGTAGTTGTGAACGATACTGATGGCGATGGTGTACCGGACGATCTGGATGAATATCCCACTGATCCCGAAAGAGCTTTTCAGTCGTTCTATCCCAATAGCAGCGACTTCACCACCATTGCATTTGAAGACCTCTGGCCCGGACTTGGCGATTTCGACTTTAATGATGTGGTAGTAATTATGCAATACGAAATCGTTACCAATGCCCAAAATGAATTAAAGGATCTGAATGCCAAATTCCGCCTGATGGCTGCCGGTGCCAGTCTTGACAATGGTTTTGGCGTTGCCATTCCGGTCAATCCGGCCAATGTGGAGAGTGTAAGTGGCAGCCGAATCGTTGGAAACAGTGTAAACCTCGATCCAAAAGGTTACGAATCAGGACACAACGATCAAACCGTTTGGATAGTAATGGACGCTATCAATCAGATTTATCAAAACAATGGCTTCCTGAATACCATGGCTGATGTGCCTTATGTTGAAACTGACACCATACAAATCAACATGACCCTGAGTACGCCGCAGGCCAGTTTTGGAACTGCCCCTTACAATCCATTCATCTTCATCGATCAGGATCGTGCCAAGGAGATTCATTTGCTGGATAGCCCGCCTACCGACCTGGCTTCGGATGAATATTTCGGCATGTGGGAAGACAATTCAGATCCTGCCATGGGAAGTTATTACAAAACAGGCAACAATCTGCCCTGGGCTATCGAAATACCTGTAAGTTTTGACTATCCTTACGAAAAGGTTGATATACTACAAACACACCTTAAGTTTGGCGAGTGGGCCACTTCGGGAGGCGAGAGTTTCCAGGACTGGTATCTTGACAAAGCCGGCTACAGAAACGTATCAAATATCTATACAAGACCTTAAACGACCAAAACAAGTTCGAAAATCCCTGTTGGTGAAAACTGACAGGGATTTTTATTTGTATATGATTTCCAACCTGGGATTTGCCGGACTGAAAGGAATAGGAAAAACCGTTGTCTCATCAACGATTAAAGTCTCAAGATTTTCCAGCAGATTGATTGCCTGCGGAAGTTTGAGCAGGCCCGCATTATTGCTCACATCCAGTTCAACCAGATTTTGAAGCTTCATGATAGTTTGCGGCAAAGCTGTTAAGTTGTTGTCATTCACTTTTAAAAACTTAAGCCTTGAGAGCTCCCCTATCTCATCCGGCAATTCACTGAGTTGGTTATAACTAAGATCAAGTTCTTCGAGTGCTTTTAATTCACCCAGCTGAGGTGGCAGGTAAGCAATCTTGTTTTCGGCTGCAAAAAGATGTTCCAGCTTAGTAAGCCTTCCCAATTCATCAGGCAGGGCACTCAGCTGGTTTCCATTCAAATAGAGGTAGTTAAGATTAGGCATTTCAAGTATTTCAGCTGGGAAAACAGACAATCCTTTTCGCTGAAGAACAAGATCAGTCACCTCATCGGCATTCGCTATGGCATCATCAAGCGTGGTAAACCTGGCAGCCGTGCTTTTCTTAGGATTCAATAAACCAAAGCTTAATCCGGCATAAAGATTTGTATAATCCATCTTGTTAAATGGCAAAGTATATTTGATTTCAAATGATATCGTTTCGAAATGTCATAATTTATACCAGAAAACATACTAAAGCTATTGCCTTTCAAATTTCCTGCCTGATTAGAAGTACTTCCATCCGGCTTTTTTTGAATGATACGACTTTCGGTCAGGTTATCCAGTTGCAGCCCGATATTTTACCATAGATCTTTATAAACTCTCACAATTGGACTTAAAGCATATTCTAAATAGTAAAAGCGATATTTAAAATTAGTGCTTGTTGAGTTTCTGTTGCTATAGCGTAGCCCTTGTTTCAAATCCAGATTCTTATGCAATCCAAACCGATAATCAAATCCTGCAGCAAAACCAAAAGCGGGGTTAAGATCGTCAAGACCTTGTGAACCTGCTGATTGAACCTGATAAGTGATAATTCTGGAATATTGTACCCCTCCGGAAAATGCGAGTCCCTTTTGAGCGGTAGCGATTTTACTACATAAAAAAGAGAACGCCATCACTAACAACATTCTCACTACTAAGTTTTTGGTCATTGAATTTAGTTTTAGGATAAAATGACTCCAAACTTAAAAAAATGACCAGCAACAAGGCTGATCATTTTTTCTCATAAAATTGGTTTTGGGCAATACAGCCATTTATTAGTGTTGGTCAAAGTTTTTGCGCATATACTGCATTCGCTCGAAGGCTGCTGAGTTCTCGGCCTTTTTATTCACAAGCCCTCTGAAATCATCAATCTTCTTGAAATGATTCTTTTTCATCCAGTCCTCAATACCGCTTATGATTTCACTAATATATGGAATTCCGTTTTGATAGAGTGTTGTACAGATTTGTGTAACTGTGGCACCTGCCAGCAATTGCTTCACAACGCCAATTGAATAATGAATTCCAGTGGAAGCAGCCAGGTCGCAATTGATACCATCGGCACTCAACAAGGCAATCCACCGCATTGGGATTGATTTTTCATCAGGGCTTGAAAACACATTGTCAGTCACCACTTTCATGCTGGCGATATCCACATCCGGATTATAGAAACGGTTAAAAAGCACCAGGCCGTCAGCACCAGCATCAGCCAAACGATTGGCCATCGCAAAGATATTGGTAAAATAGCGTCCCATCTTAATTGATACTGGAATGTTTACCTGTTCTTTTACAGCATTCAGGATTTCTACATACATATCCTCGATTTGCTGACTGCTGATCTTTTTGTAGAAAGGAAAAATGGCGACATTCAGTTCAATAGCATCAGCACCAGCCTCTTCGATCTTCTTTGCAAAAACAGGCCATTCCACCGGACTAACGCAATTGATGCTGGCAATAATGGGAATATCCACTGCCGCTTTAGCATCACGAATTAACTTGAGGTACTCATTCACACCTCTTCCTTTTGATATTTCTATCACATAGTCAGAAGCTTCGGGATACCAAAAATACATCTCGTTGCGCTTAAGGCCTGCTTCAGTTTTGGCAATGATCTGCTCCTCAAAAAGCGATTTGAGCACCACCGCACCAGCCCCTGCCTCGGCACAGGCCTTGATATTTGGTAAGGTACCGGTTAGTTTGGAACTACTTACTACAATTGGATTCTTTAAAGTTAATCCAAGATATTTCGTACTTAAATCCATAAGAATTGGTTTTAATTAGTTATTCAATTTTTTTATCAGATGTTGCTGAAAAAATTCCAAAGCAGCCTCCAGATTAGTTTTTGCTTCTTCGCTCAATTTCTCTTCAAACTCCCAATGGTAGCCTTTCAAATGTAAAAGCCAGGTATCGGGCGTTTTCGAAAAAAGTTTCTGACACAAATCTAATACAAAAGACGGAGATACGGCATGCATGGTAAATTCTACTTTTGCATCCGAGGGTTCTACTTTAGTGAAGCTGAATTGCTCGATAGGTTCTATGCTTGCATCAACAAAATAAACCAGATCATACGCTGCAATCTGCTCGGCATCTTCAATATTTAACTGGTAATTGGTATCGAGCGTAATATTTTTAAAGGCACTGTTTTCGACCCATTGCTCCATCCTATCGATGAATGCGGCTCCCAGGCCATCGTCCTGACGGCCCGGGTTGCCGTATCCAAAAATTAATATAGATGGTTTTTGGTTCATCAATGCGAGCGCTTACGATCCAGTATTTGATCATCTGGCCCCACAAAGGTAAGCTCTAACGGCATTTTTCCGAGGGCGTGTGTGGCACAACTCAAACAGGGATCATAAGCCCGGATGGCAACCTCCACGGCATTCATCATTCCTTCCGTGATCACCTCTTTTCCGGTCATCACCGATTTGGCAACGTTATTCACAGCCTTATTCATCGGCTCATTGTTGTTTGTTGTTGAAACGATGAGGTTTGCCATTTCTATCTGGTCATTGTCGTTGATCCGGTAATGGTGGAAAAGTGTTCCGCGCGGTGCTTCGATCAATCCAACGCCTTCTTTGCGTTTTTCACCTTTGATCACCAGATCATCCCCAAGCAGATCGGGATCGTTGAGCAATTCGCGAATCATCTCAGCAGCATGAAGTGTTTCGATCAACCGGGCATAATGCATATGCAGACAATGGTTGTTCGGCTTGCCATTGGTGAGGGCTTTATAGGCTTCAAACTCTTTTTGAGCCAGAGGTGTGGGGATAAAATCAGCGGTATTCAAACGTGCCAGCGGCCCAACGCGATACCAGCCTTTTTCCTTACCAAATTCTTTCAGGTAAGGAAACTTCATATAACTCCAGCTGCGTACCTCTTCTTCGATGTACTTGTCATAATCCTGATAATCAACATCATGCAAGATTTTCTTTCCATCAGCATCTACTGCCCTAAGCACCCCATGATAAATATCCAGGGCACCGTCTTTGCGAACCAAACTCAGGTGATTGCTGGGGAAATAAGAGAAGTTATCTACAAAATCCTTATTAGCAAAATAGTATTTCTTAAAGAAATCCAAGGCTTCTTCGGCCCAGCTTACCATTTTGTCGGCATTGAGCGGATCAGCACCTTTCAAAAACTCATCACGTTCTTCGATACTCAGGTTTTTGTTGATACCACCAGGGATAGCACCCGTACCGTGAATCTTTTTACCTGCAGTGGCCCTGATAATTTCCTGACCAAATTTACGCATCATCACACCCTGCACTGCCAGTTCGGGGTTGGTAAGTGCAATACCAATGATATTGCGAGTGGCCGGATCGCCATCAACGCCAAACAGAAAGTCGGGTGCACTCAGGTGAAAGAAATGCAGGGCATGAGATTGGAAAAACTGGCCGTAATGCATCAGGCGGCGCATTTTTTCGCCCGTTGGCGTAAGGCCATCTCCGGTGCCGGCACCCACGATCACATCAAGGGCTTTGGCAGCAGCCAGATGGTGACTTACCGGACAAATACCACACAGGCGTTGTACCAGCACAGGAGCCTCCCAATAGGGCCGTCCCTGAACAAAACGTTCAAATCCGCGAAATTCAACAATATGCAAGCGACTTTGCTGGATATTTCCCTGTGCATCCATGTGGATAGTAACTTTTCCGTGGCCTTCCACACGGGTTACAGGTTCTATGGTTATTTTCTTTGACATAATTCAGTAGTTTTAGCTTAATCAAATTTTACAACTTCATAGGGCAATTTCATCGGATCGCCTGTTACCAATGCCACCAGGGCATCCCAGATCAGATCGGCGCGTGGTGGGCAGCCCGGCAGGAAGTAGTCTATTTTTACAATTTCGTGACATGGATATACCTTGTCCAGTAACATCGGAAGCTCATCATCATTCGGCATAATGCCATCCTTGTTGAGCTGTACAGTGGGTCCGCCGATGTATGCCTCGTGCAGACATTCCTCAACCGGAATGCCATTGCGTAAGGCTGGCAGGCCTCCCATTATGGCACATTCGCCTACAGAGACCAATATTTTGCAATGCTTACGAAAAGATTTTAACACCTCTACATTTTCGCTGTTGCATACCCCCCCTTCTATCAAGCCGATATCAACAGCTTTGGTAAAAGTTTTGATGTCATCCACAGGAGATTTGTTAAACTCAACCAGTTCAATCAGTGTTAATATCCGTTCATCTATATCCAGTAATGACATATGGCAGCCAAAACAGCCGGCCAATGATGTTGTTGCTACTACAGGTTTGCTCATAGTTTTTTCCTCCCGTTTATTAGAGTTTAATATCGCTTCCAATGGGTTCCTTATCATATTTGCGTTTTCCGATGGGGGTATCAAATCCTTTTTCTTTCACAAGGATTGAACCTACCGGACAGTTTTCCATCGCCAGATGTGCTGTGGCACTGTTGATGGTTTTTCCCATTTCTTCGTCCAGAACCACTTCGAGCTTATGGCCCCTGTTTCTGAACACAAAATACGAACGTCCGGTCTCATCTTTGATAGTCTTGATGCAGCGTTTACAAAAGATACAACGGTTCTGATCCTTGATGATCCTTGGTGAGCTGGCATCCACGGGTTTCATCGGAAACTCGTACGGATAACGTGGCACCATCATCTGATAGCGATAGGCCAGTGCCTGCAATTCGCAATTACCGCTTTTTTCGCAGGCCGGGCAAAAATGATTGCCACTCACGAACAACAGCTCGATGATGGATTTGCGTAAATCCTGTATGTCAGTCGAATTCGACTCTATCTCCATTCCATCTGCTACGGGAGTGGTGCAAGATGTCATCAAACGGCCATTGATTCTTACCGAACAAATGCGACAGGCACCTTTTGGTTTTACGCCTTTCATATTACAAAGTGTAGGAATATAAATGCCATTGTCGGCAGCAGCGTCAACGATAAATTTGCCTGCTTCGGCCATACATTCCTTGCCATCTATTTTAAACTTTATCAGATTACTCATGATATTCAGATTTTTCTAGTTTGTGACTAATGGTGATTAAAAACCGGCACGCGGCCAACATAGCTGCAGGATGCCTGCACTGATTTTTCGAGATCAAATCCTTCATCGAAATCTTTGTCTTTCTGCAACAGAGCTTCGTACAGAGGCCTGAAATTTTTAAGACTGCTGATTATCGGGTTGGCAGCCGTTTGGCCTAAGCCGCAGCGACTGGCATTGAGCACCCTGCCCCATTCCTTAAGGTCTTTCAAGTCGTTGGCCACCCCTTTTCCGGCGAGAATCTTCTTCAGTTTATTATTCATCACCTGGGTCATATTACGGCATGTGCTGCATGAGCCACATGATTCGTCAATGAAAAATTCCATGAAATTAACCACCACATCGCGAAGCAGATTCCGCTGTTTGCCAAAGATAATCATGGAGCCACCCGTCGAAAGGTCAGAATAACCCAGGGTACGATGAAACTCGTCCGGCCCAATCAGGGTTCCCGATGGTCCGCCTACCTGAACAGCTTGCACATCGTAGGCTCCAACCATATCGAGCATGTCTTCCACATTGAATCCCCAGTTCACTTCGTAAACACCAGGGAACATGCAATCGCCCGAGATACTTAAGATTTTTGTTCCTGTGGAATCATCTGTACCGAACTGCGTAAACCATTCACCACCATTTTGCACAATGCGAACAGCCGTTGCAAAAGTCTCTACATTATTGATGATTGTGGGATAGCCCAGATATCCTCTCTCAACCGGGAATGGAGGTTTATCGCGTGGTTCGCCTCGTTTGCCTTCGAGCGATTCGAGCAGGGCCGATTCTTCGCCACAGACATAAGCACCTGCACCAAACTGAATCCGAATATCAAAATTAAATCCTTCGATTCCGCTGATGTTGGTTCCTAACAGGCCTTCTTTCCGCATTTTGTGGAGCACCTCTTCCAGATAGTCCTTCATATAACGGTATTCGTACCTGATATATAAGATTCCCTCTTCGCCGCCAATGGCATAACCCGCCAGTGCCATTCCTTCAAAAACCAGCTCAGGCTTTTCGGTGAGAATCACACGATCTTTGAAAGTGCCCGGCTCGCCTTCATCTGCATTACAAACCACATAATGCTTATCACCTTTGGCGCGACGGCAAAATTCCCATTTTAAACCGGTGGGGAATCCAGCTCCTCCTCTACCCCTGATAGCAGAATGCTTGATCTCGCCTATCACTCCTTCGGGCGAAAGGGTGGGAAGCTTTTCCCTAAGCACTGTCCCAAAATGGTAATCATCAGAAAGGATCATCCCCTTACGGCGGATATTGCTGGAAACCATCGAACGCAAACTTGGCAGGTAATTTTTGCCATCGCCAAAGCTTTCTTTCCTCAGTTCTTCAATTGGCTTGTCTTCTTTCATCATTTTCACAAGCTCCCGCACCCGATAAGGCGTAAGGCGTGTGAACACCATATTATTGATGATGGCAGCGGGCTCCTGGTCGTTCATCCCGATACAGGCCGTATCAAACAAACCAATCTTCCCGTCGGAGGTTACTTCACCAAATCTGACTCCTGCCGATTTCTCGAAGGCTTCTTTAATAGCCTCACGACCAAACATATAAGCTACCGGACTATTGTTGAGGTAAACCGCATACTTGCCTCGTGGTTTGGTGCTGAAAAAATGATAAAAACTGAGGGTTTGTTCCACATCAGCCTGCGACATCTCCAACAGTTGCGAAAGTGTAGCTATGGCATCCCTGCTGATATAACCCTCACTTTCCTGAATGTCAATAAGCATGTCCATCAATCGGTTTCGATTGGTGTTGTACTTCTCAACTATTTGCTTAACGGTGTTTTCCATGAAGTGATATTTTGTGGTTTATGGTTTAGATACAACGAATTATTAATTGTTGTTAATTATTTCACAACAAAAGTAATATCTTTTGAACAGCGCACAACACAAAGCAAAAATTTAGAATGGATATAAATTGCAGCAAAAAAACACTCCCAAGCCAGATAGCGAGGGAGCGCAAACCAAAAATCAACGCTTAATTATCGCGTTTTTAATTTAGTAACGACACGTTTTTCGTAAACAAAAAGGTGTTCACCATAATTGGTAAGAGAAAAACCAGAATCTTTGCGTGCTTTAAATTCTTCGTATTTTCCTGTATCCACATTAAAAGCTGCCACATCAGATTTTTCTGTCTTCATAATTACAAGATCCTCAAACCGTTCGAAGAGGCTTGACTTTTTATAATTACCGCTGGTTAACAGTTCTCCGTTGTCGGCATTAAAGGTTGAGACGCCCTTATCTCCAATTACGATCACAATATTTTCTTTGTGAGGCATGATCAGGGCAGCATGCCCCACACCACCTTTGGAAACGGGTACTTCAAACTTATCGGCTCCGGTATTGATATCGAGGTTGTACAAGGATTTCCCGCTCGAAACGATATAATCATCCCCGATTAATATGGCATTGGTAATACCCTTCCTGAATTTTTCCGATTCTCATGCCAGCGTTCCATCCTTAGTGTTAAGTTCTTCAACACCAAAAGGGTTCACCTCTGGGTAGGTTACACCCCATTCTTTTACATAGCTATCGCCCGACCGGTACTCTCTGTAAAACTGTGTTTCGACACGCCCACCGATTTGAAGCGCAATTTTATCACCAATAACTTCCATTCCGGGAATAACGCGTGCTCATTTTATTTCGTAAGAAGTCCAGAGCAATCTGCCGGTTTGCAGGTCATACTTTTTAACGTATTGATTTCTTTTGTTCGACATATCGAGCACGTACACATCATCACCAGTCACAACCGGCTCTGCCACAGCACCATACACACCAAATTTTTTAGTGCCGGGAGGCCCTTTTACCACATCAGCCGTAAAATCGAAGGCAGCTGACCAAAGTGAAGCACCGGTATTATAATCATAAACCTGTATTCCGTTTATTCTCAAAAACACTTTATCATCTACCACACTCAGATCAAAAATAAATTCCTTGGTTAATATCTTTTTCTCGGCACGGCCAATGTAAGTATTCTCCCAAAGAACCTCTCCGTTTGTCATATTGATACGGACGATCTGGTTCTTATATCCCGTTAGAAATGCCATCAGTCCGCCGGGCATAAAATTGACCATAACAAGCGAACGATCATCAGCCTTATATACATATTGCCCTACGGTTCCACTGAATTTGGTAGTATTCCAAACCTCTTCACCAGTGCGCGCCTTGATGAAGACCATCTGACTCTTAAGGGTAATTGCAAAGCCATCCTCCTCCGGAATGTAAACCACAGCCTCTTCGGTTACATTTTGATATTTATCTGAAGTCCACAAAAGCAAACCGGTTTTCATATCAATACAGGCTATTTGGTCCTTTCCGAGCTTACGGTCGAAAAGAAAAATGGTGTTCGACTCCCAAAATGCCTCCAGTTCGTCCACCTTTCGCAAACATGGAGCAATATCCTTATAAGCACTGCTCCAAACCGTGCTGCCATCAGCATTGTTGAACACAGTGATTTTTTTGTCGTCAGCAGCAAAACTGTACGAATCAGGATCATCGTCAAGATCGGTGCCGTAATAGGAATTTTTATGATCGAGTTTGGTTTCCCAAACTGTAGTCATATCGTCTTGTGCCACAGCCAGAAGCGCGACAAAGAACAGGACTAAAAATGTGCTTAAAGTTTTCATCTTGTTGATTTTTTGAGGTTAAGAAAATTTAATTGAACTGAAAGGTATGATCGAATTTATAGTCGTTGCCTTTGGGCATTTTAAAATTGAATCTGTGCTGCATCAGATAATCTTTGAGCGTGTTTTGCGATGGAATGCTGCCACCTTCATTCCTTTTCACAAAAACGGTAACTACTTTTCCTTTCTCATGAATGGTGATACTCAATACAAAAGTCCCTTTGATCTGATGTTTTTCTGCAAAAAGATAAAGTGCACCTTCGGGAGCCTTCATGGCTTCATCAAATTCGGCTTTGGCTGTTTCAATAACTTTTTGATAATCTTCGATCAGAACTTTTTTCTGTGCGTGAACTCCCCCAAACAGCATACTTAACAGCATTATTAATGTAAGTTTTTTCATTGCGTTATTGATTTAGATGAGGTTTCCAATAAACAAGGTGATTACCCATGATCATCACAACAGTTTCGTTATCAAGTAAAAAATCGAACACTGTTCGGCCATCAGTAGGCAAAATACTTCCACCGGCATTTTTCTCATACAAGCGATACGCCTGTTCGAAACGATCCAGCATTCGTCCGGTTTCAAAATCGTAAATCTGCACTTCGGGGAAACGGTTTGTAAACGATACCACCCCAAAATAACGTCCATCGTGACTTAGCTTAAACTGTGGCTCGGCATTGGTGCGCGCCATAAAACCTTTGTGCGCAACGCCTCTCCGGTTTTGGCGTCAGCCAGCGACACATAAGCTTCCATGAAGCTGGTAGCCGACTTTGCCCTGCCATGAGGGATATGTTGCACGAAGATAAATTCGCCATTTTTACTGAAATCAATCTTGTAAACAGTATGATACAAGCCGTCCACAGTATATTTAAGCTTGAAGTTCTCGGTATCGAAAACACTTACCCTTTCTTTGAATTTGCTGTCGATTTTCAGTGACTTTTTGTTCTTCTTGTAGCGAGGATCTTTTTTAAGCTTGTTGGCATCAGGTTTATGTGAAACAGCAATCCATTGACCGTCAGGCGAAACAGCAATGGCAATGGTAGCATCAGTTACTTTAAAGGATTTAGCTCGTTTTGCATCTGGCAAGCACCAAAATACAATTTCATCACCAGAGATGGACACGGCAAACTGCTCATCCACAGTGATGATTACCTAATGATATTCCACAAATCGTTTGATCAGCTGCCCTGACTTTGCATCAATAACTTCAAACTCCACTTCCCTGTCATTGTTCAGGTTGAAATTGATGTAAAAAAGCTGCCTTAACAATGCGTAAGTATCTTTTGCACTGTAATGCACCTCGGAGCCTGCAAACCAGTTTGCCACATCCCATTCTGCTGTTACCTGTCTGTTTTGTAAGTCGTACAAATAGAAAGGATTGCTTTGTGTGCTGCTTATTGCGAGGGTTTTTTGATCATTCGACAAATCAATGCCTGATAAGATATACAAATCATCTTTTATTACAACACGTTCAAAATCAGTATTAGTGCTTTGGCCTTTTATTGCTAAGGTGATCAGCAGTATTGCAATCACAATGAGATTCTGTTTCCATGAGGTTTTCATGTGTTATTGTTTAAAAAATCACAGCACTTCAGGCTTGCAGAAGTGTTGAAAACCTCAAAAAATCAGGATAGCAAGCAGAAGTAGCTGTGAAAATAATTTTAGCCTGTCTTTTAAATTATAAGGTTTCAACAGCAACAAAAGTAGTTTTGGCTGGAGCAGATACTTCTACCAGAATAGTCGTAAAATCAATCGGTTGTTTACCGTAGAAACGATTTGTTGATATTTGAATTACCAGCTATAAAACTGAAAAGCAAGATAATAGCAGCCCAATGTAAGTTATGCTACAAAGTTTGACACCAAATTAAAAATTACCTTTCAGAATCAGCCTCAGTATTCAAAGCAATTTCAGCTAAAAATCCTCTTTTTGAATGCGTTGGTGGTTTTCGTTGAGCAATTTAAGTGCTGCCGATCCATACCAGGGATACAGATCAGCCTGCAAAAGCCCGAAATTTATGGCCGGATCTGCCATCAACAATTCTCTCACTTCTGTGGTGTCGGTGCTGTTGATAATAAAAATCCCTCGGAACTGATCTTTGTTATTTGTGTAAAACGGTCCGGCCAAAACCAGTTTGCCTGCCTCTGCCATTACGCCCATATTCGCCATATGACCGGCAAACAGACTGTCTCTGATTTGTTTGTTTTCTTCCAATATGCTTCTGGTTCGCAGCATTACAAAGGTATAGGCACTGTTGCCATAAGCATCAGCATCCAGTTGGTTTGCCAAAAGGGAATCATATTGTTTTTCGTGCTGTTGCGCTATTAGCGAAGCACTTGTCAAATTGAGAATAACAATAAGAAAAGCAATATTTTTCATGATTGAAATTATTGTGATTCAGCTAATTGTCTCATTTCTTTCAGGTGTAACACTTGGTGGCCGCTCATCTTACTTTTGGCTGCAAGTAGCATCGCCTTAGCTACAAAAGCGGCCTGAACAGCTTTGTAATTTTCCGGCAGCAAAACGCTTAAAGGTTTCATCAGGGCTTTTCCGATTGCCTCACCCAAGCGAAATTCCTGTCTGGCTCCCAAAAGCATGGAGGGCCGGAAAAAAACTGTGGAAGGCAACTCAAAGCCGGCAACCGCCTCTTCCATTTCGCCTTTAAGTTTGGTATAGAAATTCCGACTCTTGCTGCTGGCACCAATGGAAGAAACGATTAGTAGTTTTTCCACTTTGGTTTCGGAACAATATTGTGCGGCCTTTACAGGAATGTCATAATCTACTTTTCGATAGGCATTTTGGTCGCCTTTTACTTTTTTGCTGGTTGTGCCCACGCAAACAAACACGGCTTTGCTTCCTGCAATGGCCTCTCTGAAGGCTGCTTCGTCCTGGAAGTCAATGATTTTTTGTTGAATTTTGTCATTTTCCAATACGACAGACCTACGGTTAAGGGGACGTATTATGTGAACAGATTCGTCATTTAGCAAAAGTTTGAGCAGTTCGCTCCCGATCAGGCCTGTTGAGCCAATAATAGTAAAAGTATTATTCATTCAGCAAATATATGTTTTGCTAAAGTAATGGAATTTTATTTTTGAAGAGATTTATTCAAACATGCCTTCCGATTAAATTGATAAGCTGGCCAGAAAGATAGATTAGATGTCAGGGCTAACGCCCCTTTGGGATTTGTTGGTATTTCAATTTTCTGCTACGAAGATGTCAGGGCTACGCCCCTTTTGGGATTTGTTGATATATCTGTTTCCTATGAAGATGTCAGGGCTAACGCCCCTTTGGGATTTGTTGATATATCTGTTTCCTACGAAGATGTCAGGGCTAACGCCCCTTTTGGGATTTGTTGGTATTTCAATTTTCTGCTACGAAGATGTCAGGGCTAAGACCCATTGTGGGATTCGAAAAATTGATAATTTCTGCGATAATATTATGGCTAACATCGATTTGTGATTACGCAGCTTGTTTCTTTTCTTCACTGAACAAAAGGGGCAGCGCCCTGACATCTTAGCAGCAGCAGCAGCAGGTTAATGATTTCAGAGGGGCAGCGCCCTGACATCTTAATAGCAGCAGTAGGTTAATGATTTTAGAGGGGCAGTGCCCTGACATCTTAAACAAGCTAGAAAAATAACAGAATTTATTGTTTAGGTTTGTCTTCAATTTTTATTTTTGTCCAAAATAATTCCAATCACAAAACAATCAACGAAAATGGCAAATTCATACACCCAACTCTATGTCCAATTTGTTTTTGCTGTTAAAGGAAGAGCAAACCTTATAAAAGAAACATTTCGTGATGAGATCGAAAAAGTCATATCAGGTATTGTTACTAATCACGATTCCAAAACCTACGCCATTTATTGCAATCCTGATCATGTGCATATTTTGGTTAGCATTCATCCTACAATTTCCGTATCTAAGTTAGTCGAGCAAATCAAATCAGGATCTTCAAAATGGTTAAATGAAAAACGTTATTTACCAGGAAAATTTAATTGGCAAGTAGGTTATGGAGCCTTTTCGTATTCAAAATCACAGATTGATCATGTTGTCAAATATATATTGAATCAACCCGAACACCACAAAAAAAGAACCTTCAGGGAAGAATACCTTGATTTATTAGAAAAGTTTGAGATTGAATATAATCCTAAATATCTGTTTGAATGGATTGAATAGCTATTTGGTGATTAGATTTTAGAGGGTGGCATGGCTAACGCCCCATTTTGGATTCATTGAAATATCTAATTCTTCTAATAAGATGTCAGGGCTAACGCCCCTTGTGGGATTTGTTGATATATCTGTTTCCTATAAAGATGTCAGGGCTAACGCCCCTTTGGGATTCGTTAAAATATCTATTTTCTACGAAGATGTCAGGGCTAACGCCCCTTGTGGGATTTGTTGATATATCTGTTTCCTATAAAGATGTCAGGGCTAACGCCCCTTTGGGATTCGTTAAAATATCTATTTTCTACGAAGATGTCAGGGCTACGCCCCTTGTGGGATTTGTTGGTATTTCAATTTTCTGCTACGAAGATGTCAGGGCTAACGCCCCTTTGGGATTCGTTAAAATATCTATTTTCTACGAAGATGTCAGGGCTACGCCCCTTGTGGGATTTGTTGGTATTTCAATT
>Ga0334884_1002616_pt1 | contig 22397 bp, 20 predicted proteins | sample GraSluR1_MG_7_FD_207215 | JGI IMG/M metagenome (GOLD analysis project Ga0334884, IMG submission 207215) | Sludge microbial communities from methane-producing bioreactor in Wageningen University, Netherlands - Granular Sludge_12_05 R1 | ecosystem: Engineered > Bioreactor > Anaerobic >...
GGGGCGACCGCACAGTGCCGGGGTGAACCCTCCGGCAGGTGTGCTTTTCCTGCCCCTACGCGACGGCTGCGAAACTCACCGGCTCCTGAGCCTTCGGTAAAGACTTCCCTCCGGCCCTTGGCTTTTCCGTTTACCTCTCACGCTCTTGCTTATGTTTGTCATCCTGAGCGAAGCGAAGGATCTGTTTTTTCGTGAGTCGTGAATCGTGAGTCGTGAATCGAAAGGTCAAAACCAGATTCCCGCCGGTAGGCGGACGTTCCGCTTCGCTTCGCTCAGAATGACAAGCACTTGCCCTTTCCGTTTTCCGTTTACCGTTTACCGTTCACGCAGTTGGTTTTGCTTTCCTGTCTCCTGACGCCAGTCTCCTGCTTCCTTGTTTTTTATGTTTTACCGTTTACCGTTCACGCAGTTGGTTTTGCTTTCCTGTCTCCTGACGCCAGTCTCCTGCTTCCTTGTTTTTTATGTTTTACCGTTTACCGTTTACGCCCTTGATTTTTCGTCTCTCGTCTCACGTCTCACGGATTTTCCCATTCCCGACTCACTAATCAATCGAGTACTGTATCGTGACCACTGCCTTTACTGCCTTGTTAATGGTGGTGGTGTCGTACCTGCCCCAGTCATCGACATCCGTCGAGTAGACAGGTGTTATCTGAAAGACTCCCTGGGTGGCAGCCCTCAGGGGGCCAACCTTTCCTCCGCTGTTGACGGCGAGCTGCTCTGCCCTTTGCCTGGCATTGAGGGTGGCCTCCCCCAGCAGCTGTATTTTCATATCCTCGATCTTCGAATAATAGTACTCCGGCGAATAGGAGAAGAACTCTATTCCCTCACGGATGAGGATGGTGGATTCCCTGGAGAGGGAAGAGACCAGGTCCACATTATTGGAACTTACCGATACTGTCTGATCAAGAACGTATTGTTCAATTTCGTTGGTTTCGTATCCCTGCGGGGTCCTCCGGTTCTGGATCCTGGTCGAAACAGCAGATACGGAGATGTTCTCCTCCGGTATTCCGCTGCGGGCCATGTAATCGACCACAACCTTCAGGTCCCTCTCAAGCCTCGCATAGGCGGTAACCAGGTCCGGGTCTCTCGAGGTAAACCGACCATTCCAGACGGCAATATCCGATTTGACTTCTTTCTGTGCGTACCCCTTGACCACGATCGTCTGGTTGGCCATTTTTACATCTTTTATCGTCGAAGAGACAAGAATTGATGAAAATACAATACCCACAGCGAGAGCAACTCCCAGAACCGAGAGCCCAAGGTCAGCGGATCTTCTTTCTCCATCCATTTCCGTTTTCCCCCCTGTCTTCTCCGGCCCGGCCTCCGCCGAACCGTTTCCTGTACTGTGCCATCAGCCTCGCGAGTCCTTCCTCGACGTCCTCCCTGGGAATGACTCCCCTGATTTTTTCCCTGCACTCGTCAATGCTTTCCGGCTCAGGTAACACGACAGAACTCTTTCGTGCCTTTCCGGGAAGATGCCGATCTTTTTTTACCTTCCCGACTCTCACCGTTATCGACGAAACGTCCAGACCCCATTTTTCCCTGATCTTCAGGACCAGATCTCCCGCTCGCATCCTGATATCCTGTGCACACGAAGGCGAAACGGCTGTCACCACCAGGTTCCCGTCAACAAGAGAACCCGGGGAACTCTTCCCTCCCCGGTTGGGGCCAACAACCTCTTCCCACCTGGTCGCAAGATCTGCCAGAAGAAGCATGCGGGACTGTTCTTTTGAAAGAGATGAAAGAAGAAGAGATCCGACAGCTGATACTTCTCCCTTTCTTCTACCTCTCCTGACGGCCATTTTTTGCTTCCCTTCTCCTCTGTTCCATGTACACCTCAATAAGCATTATATCAGCGGGGGTGACACCCGAGATCCTTCCGGCCTGGCCCAGTGTAGAAGGCCTTGCGGCGGCCAGCTTCTGCCTGCTTTCGTTCAGGAGACCACGAATGGAACCATAGTCCAGTTCCTCCGGGATACGCACCTGATCCATACGCCTCATCCTGTCAACCTGGGATATCTGCCTTGATATGTAGCCCTCGTATTTTATCTCTATCGTGGCCCTCTCCGTTGCCTCGGGCGAGAGTTCCTGCCCCGGGGGAGCTATCCTGGCTATCATCTCCCATGTCACGCCGGGTCTTTTGAGGATTTCTGCTGCCGTCGAACCAGGGACAAAGGACCCCGCCCCCGCCTCTTCGAGAAGTTTTTCTGTTTCTATTCCCCGGGGGACACGGGTTTTTTTGAGCCTTTCTATCTCTTCGTCGATCTCTTTCCATCTTGCCTGGAGCATCTTCCATCTTTCGTTCCCGATCAGCCCGAGGTCTCGCCCCAGGGGGGCCAGCCTCCTGTCGGCGTTGTCATGCCTGAGAAGCAGCCGGAACTCACATCGGCTGGTCAGCATCCGGTAAGGTTCCGTAGTTCCCCTTGTAACGAGATCATCCACAAGAACCCCCATGTAACCTCTGGACCTTTCTATCACCAGGGGTTCCTCCCCCCTGCAGGCAAGGGATGCGTTTATGCCGGCGAGAATGCCTTGTGCGGCCGCCTCTTCGTATCCAGATGTTCCGTTGGTCTGCCCCGCGAAGTAAAGACCCTTGATTTCCCTTGATTCAAGCCATGGTCTCAACTGCGTTGGGGGTATGAAGTCGTATTCTATTGCATATCCCGGCCTCATTATCCTTGCCTTTTCGCACCCGGGCAAAGATCTCACCATTCTGACCTGCGTATCAAGAGGCAGGCTGGTGGTGAAATTCTGCATGTATATCTCGCAACTGCCCCTGGCAACCGGTTCAAGAAATACCAGGTGGCTCTCCTTGTCAGGAAAGCGCACCACCCTGTCCTCTATCGATGGGCAATATCTCGGCCCTTTACCCTCTATGGCTCCAGTGAACAGGGGTGACCTGTCGAGGGAGCCATTTATGATCTCGTGTGTCAGTGATGTAGTCCTGGTCGCATGGCATGCATAGCCGCTGTAGATACGGGGGGTTCCCCAATGGCTGAAACAAAGGGGCTCTGGAGCGCTGTCCTGTCTTTCAAGAGATGCCCAGTCCACTGTTTCGGCATGTATCCTGGGAGTCGTTCCGGTCTTGAGTCTTCCCACGGTGATGCCCGTTTCCAGAAGACTTTTGCTCAGTTCCGTGGCAGGGATCTGTCCAAGGGGGCCCGATCCGAAATTTGAAAGGCCTATATGTACCCTCCCCCCGAGGAAGGTCCCCGTCGCTATTATCACTTTCTTCGCTTCGTATATACTGCCAATTCTTGTTTTTACTCCGCGTATCATTTTTTCTTCGACCCAGATATCCGTAACCTCTTCCTGAATTACGACGAGGTTTTCCTGTTCATCGCAGACACGCCTGTACCATCGGTGGTAATCCCAAAGATCGCATTGGGCACGAAGAGTTCTGACCGCCGCGCCTTTTGATGTATTCAGTACCCTTATATGGATGGTGGATCCATCGGCAGCCATGGCCTGCTCTCCTCCAAGGGCATCGATCTCCCTGGTAAGATGCCCTTTGGCCGGACCTCCTATAGAAGGGTTGCAGGGCATCATTGCCGCATTGTCCAGGAGCAGGTTTAGAAGCAAAGTTCTTGAACCCATTCGGGACGACGCGAGGGCTGCCTCGCACCCAGCATGTCCCCCTCCAACAACGATCACATCAAATATCCGGTCTTCCAATAACTGTCCCTCCATAGAACCCAAATATCATGATACGGATATATCTCCATTCTCGACCTTCCATATTTTTCCCGGCCATTGCGGCGTGCATATTTCCGCGGTCGTGGCAAAAACCTGCCAGCCCGTTCCAAGAAGGGTTTCTATAAGCCCCGACCTGCCCTCAAGGTCCAGTTCAGCCATTACCTCATCGAGAAGAAGGACAGGTTTTCTCCCGGTTTTCCTTTCAACGGCCCTCCCTGAAGAAAGCAGCAGCGCAACGGCGATCCTTCTGCGGTAGCCCCGGCTGAAGCAGCGGGAGGCCTCCCTCTCTCCAAATTTTATGATCAGATCATCCCGGTGTGGTCCAACAGGGCATGAAAAAGTTGCCGACTCTCTGGAACGGGATGCTTTAAGGGACTCCCAGAAATCTTCATGAAGATCTTCAAGTCCCATCCCTCCCCTTTTGAGTTCGACCTTTACTCCCCGGGGAAGAAATGAATCTGGTCTTTCAAGGCCATTCCCAATAAGATCTGTGGCCGCAAGGCGGCATGCCCATATCCATGTTGCGAGGGGTTCCATAACCCTCGCCGTAGCCGTTTGATTTCTCCCTGCCTTTAATGAAGCATTTCTTTGTTTCAGCGCCTTTCCGTATTCATGAAGCCGGAAGGCATAAAGTGGATACAATAAAGCACAAAGGCGATCCAGCAATCTTCGTCTTGTGGCGGGAGAACCTTCTACCAGGGACAGATCTCCCGGCAAAAATAACAGTGACGGAACAAGAGGTCGCAACTGCGACGCCCTGATAGGATCGTTTCCCTTCTTCATCAATATCCTGTTATATATTCCGACCCTTAATATAAATTCTTCTTCTCCGCAGAACTCTCCTGACAGAAAGGTTCCCCTTTCTGTCCCCTCCCACCTTTTAAGGTCCGAGACCCTCTCTCCCCGCAGGGAACCCCACCCTGTCATTATGTGAAAAGCCTCGAGAATGTTGGTTTTTCCCGATCCGTTGGGGCCCAGAAGCAGATGAAGCCCCTCCTCCCATTCAAGGCGGCGGGGCTTCAGGTTTCTGAATCCTTCCCAATGAGATATATTGATTTTCATTGTATTTCTTCCGCGGAGCCCTCCTCGGGGAGTGTGATAGGCATGAGAACATACATGAAACTGTCTTCTCCCGGCCTGGAAAGAGTCATCTGGCCGTTTGATCCGTTAAAGGAGAGATGTGCCGAACTTCCGTGCAGAGCCTTTAGTCCCTCCAGCAGGTATTTGACATTAAAGGCTATTTTGAGAACTTCTCCATCGCAGTCTCCTTCGATTTCCTCAAATGCCTCACCCACCTCCGGAGCCTTTGCCTGCAATTTCAGGACTCCTCCTGGAGAAAGTGAAAAAACCACCATTCTGCTGAAATCCCTGACTATTACTTCGGTCCTTTCCAGGGCTTCAATAAAGGTTTCCCTGTTGATCGTTATCCATGTGGTCCTTTCAGAGGACAAAACTTTTTCGTATGGAGGAAAACGGGATTCCACTCTTCTGACGGAAAACTCAATACCATCGGTAACAAAAAATACCTGTGAATCATCTCTGGATACAACAATTTCCTGTTCTGCTTCAACCGTGGCAAGGGCTCTCTGTAGTTCCCTGAGTCCCGAAAGGGGAAGAAGAACCTGATCCGGTTCACCTTCTATCTTTATTTCTCCCTGCGAAAGAGAAAGTCTCCTTCCGTCTGTTGAAACAACTCTAACTTTACTTTCCTCTGTCTGTATGAGGCCGGCACTCAAATATTGGGGAAATTCCTCTCCCGGCGAACCGGAGAACGTTCCCTCCTCAAGAATTCTTCTCATATCTCCAACAAGTGATCGGAAAAAAGGCTGCCCATTGGCGGAGGTCGGAAGGCTGGGAAATTCAGATACCGGATATGTTGAAAATTTATAGACGCTGCTTCCGGAAACCATGGTAGCCTTTCCGCCTTTTACCTCTACTGTAAAAGATTCACCTGGAGCCTTCTTAAAAAATTCCCCAATTATCTTGACAGGAAATATTACGCTTCCCGGTTCTTCAACCTTTACCCCTTCCGCATGGCAGGAAATAGAGGTTTTAAGATCCGTGGCCTTTAGAACCACACCCCCTGGTCCTGCCTCACATTTGACACCTGAAAGAACAGATATGGTACTTCTGTGACCGGCACCTCTTTCAGTAAGGGACCAGCTTTTAAGAAATTTTGTCTTATCCACGAGAAGTTTCAATTCATAGTCACCCCTTCTCTATTTATGTTATAGAAATAAAAAAGCAGTAGTTCTAGTAATAATGGTGTGTTTTTTGTGGAAAAGATAAAAAAAGGCTAAACCTTTGCCCTTTTACTGTGTATAAGAAAGAAATTTTTTGTGGATACCTTTCCACAATACAGGAGAATAAAAGAACAGGAACTTTACACTGTGGATGGTTTCAAATGAATCCACAGTTGAATCACAACTTTTCCCTGATATTATCCACCATATTCTTCAATCTTTGATCCTTTTTGCATCCTTCCTCTATTTTTTTACATGCGTGGATTACTGTCGTGTGATCCTTTCTGTTGAAGGCATAACCTATTTGCTGGAGGCTTGTTCCTGTCAGATCCCTGCTCAGGAACATGGCCACCTGCCTTGCAAGTGCGATTTCTGAAGTCCGTTTATTACCGGAGAGGGCCGATACGGGAATACCAAAAGCCTCGGCGGTTATTTGCTGGATCAGATCTATGGTTACCTGCCCCCTTGAAGACCTGCGAATAAGATCCTTTAGCCATCTTGAAGCATTGTCCACAGTAATGGATTCGTTGTTCAGATCGGCGAAGAACATCACGCTGTTTAAAGATCCTTCCAGTTCCCTGATGTTGCTGGGTATGTTCTGAGCCAGGAAATCTATGACATCGTCCGGAACATAATAGTTTTTGATGGCCGCTTTTTTGCGCAGGATAGCCATTCTTGTCTCCAGATCGGGGGGCTGGATATCTGTTACAAGTCCCCACTCAAAACGGCTTACAAGCCTTTCCTCTATGTTGTGAATATCCTTTGGTGGTTTGTCGGATGTCAGGACTATCTGTTTCTTGGCGTCGTGCAGGCTGTTGAAGGTATGAAAAAATTCCTCCTGGGTGCTCTCTTTATTCGCCAGAAAATGAATGTCGTCTATGAGAAGCACATCGACGCTTCTGTATTTGACCTTGAATTCGTGGGTTTTGTTGTTCTGGATGGACATGATGAACTCGTTTATGAATTTTTCGGAACTGATGTAGGAAATTTTCAGACCTTCGTTATGTTTTGTCACAAAATTCCCTATTGCGTGAAGAAGATGAGTTTTTCCAAGTCCGACCCCACCCCAGAAAAAGAGGGGGTTATAGGCAACACCCGGCGACTCGGCCACAGCGAGGCTTGCGGCGTGAGCCAGCCTGTTGGATTTTCCTACGACGAAAGAGTCGAACTGGTAGTCGGGATTAAGACCGTTTTTTGGGCGTTCGGTTTCCCGGGTAATTTTTTCGGCCCTGCGTATCTCGTCCTTCTTTGCCCCTCCACCGACTTCCAGGACGATTTTATCAGCCAGGCCCTGGCGGGAAGTAATTTCTATAAGTCTTTCGATGAAACGAGACTGGATCTGTTCGCGGACGAATACATTGGGGACATCCAGAGTAAGGACCATGTCGGTCAGGGATACGGGAAGACAGGTCTTGAGCCAGATGTCTGCGGCTCCCTTAGGGAGGTTTTCCTCGGCTATTTCGAGAATTTTCTGCCACGTTTTAGTGATAGTTTCTTCCAAAATCTTTCAACCCTCTTTTAGAATACGAATGGTTTCGGCCACAATGTTACCATAGATGAATCCACAAATGTTATCCACATATCCACATTTTGTCCTCTTTGTTTGGGTGCCGGAGAAAACCTCTGTTTTGAGGGGTTGCAAGAAAAAGACTGTAAATTGAATGAATTTGACCAAAGATAACGAAACCTACCACTGGGCTCTACAAAGTTATTCACAATCTTATTCACATATCCCAACTCCGGACATGTTCTATAATCATAAACAACTCCATAAAAAGGAGATCAATAATGAGCAGAGCCGGTTTGCACATAATCAGTCACACCGATCTTGACGGTGTTGTTGCAGCAGCAGTTGCATGGTACTGGAACTTTCCATCCCGCAGCCCTTTGAGAGTTTCCCTGACAGGGTACGGTGAGGTTGATTTTCTTGTTTTGGAATCTGCCGCCAGGGGGGAACCCTTTCTTGTTCTGGATCTTTTCTGCCAGAAACCGGAGACGATAGATAATATTGACAGTTTTTTCCCATCCGGAGAAGAGCCTTTATTCTTTGACCATCACCAGAGCACCATAGACAGGTACGGAAGCAGACCCTGGGTTTTTGCTGATAGCCGGTTTTGTGCAGCGAAGGTTTACCATGACTGGCTGATGGAAAAAGCGGCTCCCGGGAAAGAAAGAGAAAGGATAGAACCCCTTAAAGAAATAGTTGAAGTTGCCAACGACAGGGACCTCTGGCTGAACCGGATTCCAGAGAGCCGTCTCTGGCAGGCGCTTATAACACTTTGCGGTCCCTGGTCGGTTTTTGGGCGGATCATTCGTGATCCGGCCGCTGCCCTTTCCGGTTCAGAACGATCTTTTGCCACCTCTTTTGTAGAGGAGCAGGAGGAAAGATTCAGAAAAGCCCTTGCCGCCTCTGCCAGAACCGGGGACGACCTGCTTTTCGTTGAGCCTGGAAACCTCGAGTTTGGCGACGTCTCGGATTTTTGCGGGCTTGTGCTGGACAGAATGGAGTCCCCTCCCCGTGTTGCCGCTGTTCTGAGCCGGCGTCCCGCCGGAGACTGGAACGTTTCCCTCAGGAGCCGGGACGGTTTCGCGGGAAGGGTGACAGGACTTCTCAGGGATGGGAAAAAGGTCCGTGGCGGCGGGCACGATGACGCGGCGGCCCTTTATTTTCCTCCGCAATTCAAGGCTGGGCAGATCAGGGATTCCATAGTGTCCGCTGTCAGATCGGCGGTGGAATCCGATGCTCCCTCGGGACTTTCTCTCGGCGATGTTCTCAGGGAGGCCATGAACAAGGGGAGGTAAGAGAAATGCCCTTTCGTGCCGCAATTCTATACGCCTCGGTCGGGACAGGTCACAAGACTGCTGCCCTGGCCCTGGAAAAGTGGTTCGGCCTGGAGTTTCCCGGGAGTAAAGTCCTTTGTCTGGACACTCTATCTTTCTCTTCCCCGATAGTGAGAGGGGTTTATACGAGATCTTACCTGGAAATGGTGAGAAGGATCCCCCATCTCTGGGGATATTTCTATGATCTCACAGACGAACCCGATGCGAGAAGCGGAGTTATCGCCACACTCGGAGAGTTGACAGAAAAACTGAACATTCAGAAACTCAGGAAGACCCTCATCGATTTTTCCCCGGATGCCGTTATTTTCACCCATTTTTTTGGAGCCGCTGCTCTTGCCGGGGAGTTCACTCCCGAGGTCCCCGTTTATTATGTGAATACCGATTTTCTCAGCCACGTTTTCCACCGCAACCCTTCCTTTTCGGGCTGGTTCGTTCCGACGGAGGAGACTCTGTCGCAGCATCGTGAAGATGGACTGCCACGGGAAAGGGTTTTTTTGACCGGCATACCTGTCGACCCCTCCTATGCCTCTTTACCTGATAAAAGAGAAGCAAGGGAACTTCTCGGGTTACCCGAAAAAGAAAAAACAGCTCTTGTTATGGGTGGGGGTATAGGGATGGGCTCCATGGAGGCCGTCGTCTCTTCACTGGCAGACGGAGGCTTCATCGTCCACGCCCTCTGCGGGAACAATGAGAAGATCAGGAAAAGGCTCCTGGAGAAATACGACAACCACGGCAGGGTTACAGTTTGCGGATTTGTTGACGAGATGCCACTCCGTTTTGTTTCGGCCGACATTATATTCATGAAACCCGGCGGACTTTCATCATCCGAAGCCCTGTGTACAGGCACCCCTGTTGTAATAACAGATCCCATACCTGGACAGGAACAGCGGAACAGCGATTATCTTCTTGAGCGTGGAGCGGTCAGGGTGTTGCTCGACTACAGGCTTTCAGCGGAAAAAGCACAAAAGATCCTTGGTTCGAAAACAGAAGCGGCGCTCATGAGAAGGGCCGCCCTGAAAATTGCCAGACCCCTGGCCGGCAAAGAAATTGTCAGAAAGATAGTGGATATTGAAGGTCAGTAAAAGACAACGTTGCCATGCTCTTATTTTGACATTTTTTTCACTGCCTATCTTATGTCATTGGGGCTTTTCCCCAATTCATCCGAAAGGCTCTTGATCGAGGTGTCGGGGCTCGTGTCCGTGGGCCAACCGGCTTCCTTCAGGGCTCCCTCCAAGCAACTGGTGTCTGTAGCCGAGCCATGTCATAAATGCCAGGAAGCCAAACTGAACCAATAAACGGAGAATTTGAAGACTTCATTGCGATACCACCTCCCAAAAAATGATGCTGTACAGCTTAAACATACCCCATCAGGGCATAGAGTAAACGGTTGTATTACCTATGTTGATGGAATATCCTTGGTAGGGTCGGATATCATCAAAATGATATCCAATATCGAAAAGGAGAGTGATGGGCATTGTCGATCTACCTGAACAACGGGGCCACAACCTGGCCCAAACCGCCCGGTGTTGCCGAGGCGGTCAGCGGTTTCATCACGGGACGGGGTGCCAACCTTGCAAGGGGTTCATCATCGGGGCGCGATATCGATACTCTTGATCTCGTGACCTCCACAAGGATGAAACTTGCGGATTTTTTCGGGGGCTACAGCAAGGCTGACCCCAGATACGTAACTTTCACCTCCAATGTAACGGAATCCCTGAACGTGGTTCTAAAGGGTTACCTGAGACCCGGGATGCACGCCGCAACCACCAGTATGGAGCACAACTCGGTTATCAGGCCCCTCAGGAGGCTGGAAAGCGAAGGAGTCAAGGTCACTGTGCTTGAATGTGACAATCGGGGCCTTCTCGACCCTGCGGATCTCGAATCTCTGTTCAGAAGCCAAAAGGTTGACCTCTTTGTCTTCTCCCACGCAAGTAACGTTTGCGGGACTATCCAGCCACTGGAGGATATCGCATCCATCTGCCGGTCGGCCGGGGTTCCCTGTGTCCTTGATTCCGCCCAGACCGCCGGGGTTGTCCCGATCGACGCATCGGGCCTCGGCCTTGCGGCCATGTGTTTTACCGGGCACAAGGGACTTATGGGGCCCCAGGGCATAGGCGGGATAGTCTGGGCTCCCGAATTTGCAAAAACAGTCTCGACATTCATTGAGGGAGGAACGGGCAGTTTTTCGGACGAAGAGATCCATCCCGTAAAAATGCCCGATCGCTTTGAGGCAGGGACGCCCAACCTTCCAGGTACCGCCGGACTTTTTGCTGCCATTGACTGGATATCCTCCACCGGCGTAGCAAAAATTTCCGAAAGAGAAAAAGGACTTGGGAGAAGGCTGTATGAAGGTATCAGGGGTCTGAAGGGTTTGAAGATATACGGTATGGATGACGAACGTAACCGGCTTGCCGTCTATGGGATGAACTTTTCCCGGATCGATAACGGTACAGCGGCCATGGAACTTTCTGAAAGATGGGGAATAGAGACTCGGCCGGGGCTTCACTGTGCCCCGAGGGCCCACCGGACACTTGGAAGCTTCCCGGCAGGGGCCCTCAGGATCAGCGTCGGTTACTTCAACACCGAGGAAGATATCGACACCGCTGTAAAGGCCCTTGAATCCCTGGCAAGGGAGAACCCTGCTACATGATCTGCCTGTAAACCTCTTCGGTCAGAAGAGTCAGAACAGGTCCGAGACCAGAGGACGTCCAGTCTTCGACTATCGCGTACATCAGGCGTCCGGTGCGGGGGTCTTTTCCCTGAAAGAGGAAAGATCTCCCATCGGACGCTATCTGTGTCAGCCCCTTCCCCCGCAACTGGTTTGCCAAAGCCATAAGTGTTGTCCTGCCAGGTCTGAAAACATTTCCCAGAACCCCAAGCTGCCCGTTGGACATATAGCCGGTAAACACCTGATATACATCGTAGCCGTCGGGGGTAGCGTAAAATTCCAGATTGCGTCTGTAGTTGCTGTTGTATTCCACAGAATCAGGGTACCCGACGTAACTCTGCACCTGCCCCTTGTACATGTATAGGCTCAGGGCGTTCGCGTTGTTGAGGGAAGTCGATGCATCCAGGCGCGGAGCCGTTATTGCTGTAAATGCGAACAGAACAGCCAGTAACGATATGGCTTTTTTCATGCTCTTATATCCTCCATATATATAAAATTTTTGCACCTTTCATATCCTAAATTTATTGTATTACCGAGAGAAAGTTCTGACAAGGAAAGAACTGCAAAAATGGTTTCCCGATCCTGAATTTACCCCGACAGGCCCGCTTCATGTATACTGAATATTGAAAAATGCCAGGAGGTGCTAAATATGAAGATAGATCCTCAAATGTCTGATGTTCTTCTCGCCGCGCGTTTCCTGAAGGGGCGTATCAGACACACTCCCACGGAAAGATCCGAACCTTTGAGCCGTCTTTCCGGTGGGGAAATATTTTTGAAATGGGAGAACCATCAGATCTGCGGCTCTTTCAAGATCAGGGGTGCCCTCAACAAGATGTTCAGCCTTTCCCTGGAAGAAAGGGGAAAGGGTGTGGTGACAGCATCCAGCGGCAACCATGCACAGGGTATCGCTATGGCAGCCAGGTCGTTGGGCGTCAGGGCAGTGATCTGCGTTCCTGGGGTATGCCCTCAGACGAAGAGAGATGCCATTTTGATGCTGGGTGGTGAATCCGTTGAATTAAGAGTAGTGGGACACCTTTACGACGATGCCGAGGACGAGGCACATCGCCTTCAAAAAGAGGAGGGGATGACCTATGTCTCTTCCTACGAGGACCACTTTATCGTGAGTGGGGCCGGTACTCTGGGTCTTGAACTGATCATGGATGAACCAGAAATCGATATGGTCATTTCTCCTGCAGGTGGCGGAGGTCTACTGAACGGGGTTGCCATTCCCGTCAAAACTGCCAGGCCGGAAGCGGAGATCTGGGGAGTGCAGTCCGTCGCGTCCAACCCCTATGTGGTTTCCTGGCCGGGGGGCAAGGTCCTTGATGTGGAGTACAAAGACTCCCTCGCCGACGGCCTTACCGGTTCGATACCTCAGAGTTTGCTGGATCTTGCGAAAAAGAGAGTGACCGGGTTTGTCGAAGTCCAGGAATCAGATATTGCCCAGGCCATCGGTTTTCTCCACTCAAAACATCACCAGGTCGTTGAAGGCGCCGGGGCAGTCGGGGTAGCGGCCATCCTCGCCGGGAAGATCCCTGTAAAGGGCAAACGTGTGGGAGTAGTTATCTCCGGTGGCAACATAGACGACGGGAGGTTGCTCCAGATACTCAACGACTACAGGGAGTGAATCGGAAAACCTTAAAGGCGTGAACGGTGAACGGGAAACAAAGGCGGCAGGAAACAGGAGACTGGAAACTGGAAGGGCAAAAAAGCCGTAAGACGTTAGTCGTGAGACGAATGGAAAAACAAGGGCAAGGGCCGGAGGGAAGGCTTTACCGAAGGCTCAGGAGCCGGTGAGTTTCGCAGCCGTCGCGGAGGGGCAGGAAAAGCACACCTGCCGGTAGGGTTTTTACCGGCACTGTGCGATCGCCCCGCAGCAGGCGGAGAAACGAACGCTTTCAGGCGAGTTGCCTTTCGGGAAAGACTTCACTCCGGGCCCGGCAGTATCCCTGATGGAATTTGACCCAGATTTCCGCCGGTAGGCAAAGGGCGCGTAACGTCCGCCTGCTGGCGGATTCCGCTTCGCCCCGCTCAGAATGACAATCACTTGCCCTTGTTCTTCCGCTTCACACCGTTCACCATTTACCGTTGACCGTTTACGCCCTTGATTTTTCGTCTTACGTCTCACTTGCCCCGCTTTTTTCGTCTCACTTCTTACGTCTAACTTCTTACGCTCTTGCCTTTGCACACCGTTGACCGTTTACGCCCTTTCTCTTGCCCTTCCTGCCTCCTGTATCCCGTCTCCTGTATCCTCGCCTTTTCGATTCCCGTCTCACGTCTCACGATCTTGCCGTAGTGTTTCACGTGGAACAAAAAAAGGGGGCGGCCCTACGGGCCAGCCCCCTTATGCTTTTTCGTCCTAATCGCTACCGGGTATTACGTTGCGAAGGATCTGTTCTATTACCTGCTGTTTTATCTGGCCCTCAGCATCGGAAGGCTTATCGGCGCCTTCTCCGGTTGGAACACTGATGGTCACTTTCTGCTGGTTGCTGTTCTGTGTCTGTCCTGCGCCGCCCGTCTCGGGGATTGTCTGCATCGATGAGGAAGGCGATGAGATCTTGAAACTGGACATGGAGGGGTTATTCCAGGTTCCGCCCACCCGGAAACTTACATCCCTGAAATCCTGGCTCCCCATCCCTCCGACGAAACCTCCTATAAGGCCCTCAAGCAGAGCCTGCGGTGAGGCTGAGCCCGCCCCGGCCAACCCCTGTATTGCCCCAAGAAGAGTGTTGAGGGCCTGGACGTTTACCAGTCCCGAGCAGAAGAGGTTCAGGCTTCCGCCGGGGCCGGCCGGCCCGTCGGCCGAGAAGTATCTGTAAAGAGGATCATCGGGGTGTGCCGTGGCCCGGCTCCCGGGCAGGAGCGTAATGACATTGCCATCAATCTTGAAACTGACATCAGCCAGCCTGTAGCGGATGGAGGACAAACCGTAAGTCTTTGCTATGGCGTTAAGGGCCTTGAAGCCAGAAAGTTCCCCATTACTGGCGACCAGGTTCCCCCGCCCCGTTACAAGGAGATGTTTTCCAAAGGCACCCGAGAGGGTTATATCCAGATCACCCTTGCCGGAGATCTTTCCATCCAGAGGGAAGGCTGCCTGGACCGCGGGCGCAATGTCGGCTTTGGAAACAGAGCCCCTAATGTTCCACTTTTTGGAAGGTATCTCGATGGAACCGTCTGCCGTTACAGAGCCCCCGTAAAAATCGGCCTTTGAATTCTGGGCCAGGATCTTTTCTTCCTGGAGCAGAAGGGGAATTGATGCGTTGGTGAACACAAGTCCGTAGGCGGTAAACCGGTTCGAAAGCAGTTCACCCTTGCCGTTCCATTTGCCTTTTTTAAGGGATCCCGCAAGAGTCGCATCGAAAGCCCCGGAGAAATCCATAGCGCCGTTTCCCTGAAGTTCTTTGGTTAATTTCTCAAGCTCCAGTCCTTTTCCATCGATGGAGAAATCCATGTCGATCCCTCCGGAAAGCATGGAAAAGGTCCCCTTTGCAGCGAAAGTACCCTTTCCGGCGGAGCCCTTCAGTTCCTCTATGGTGATCCGGGAAGGAGACCCCTGGGCTTTGAAGGTCAGATCGGCCAGATTCAGGCCTGCCAGCACCAGGGAAGAAGATTTTCCTGACAGGGCGATCTGGGGGTCGGGAAGATCCCCTTTGAGTGAAACCTGTGCCTCCACCGGCCCCTTGAGGGACACGGGAGAAGCTTTGCCAAGGGCCGAAAGATCGATACCTGACATGGTCCCTTTAAGATCGAGGTTTGCGGGCTTGTCACCTGCCGGGAGGCCCACCGAACCGGAGATGGCGAGATTGGCTCCGAATATTTTCCCCTGACCGTTCTCTATGGTGATCTTTCCGGCAGAGACGCTGAGAGCCGTCCTCAGGCTGTCGATTGAAAAGTCGGTAAATTGAAGACTCTCTGCTGCCATGTCCAGGCGCATGTCAGGCATCCCCGAAGCGGGAGGGAGGGCCACCTTGGTCAAAACCTTTATCCCGTTCAGTTTTGCCAGGCCGGGAGCGGATAAGCGGGTGGAAAAAATCTCCAGGGCGAGCATGGGGGATTTTAACGGGCCCTTCAAGGACCAGTTTGCCGAGGCTTTTCCTTCGAGTTTGAACTCGCCAAGGGCAGGAACAAAACCCACCAGTGAAGATATTGGAGTTTCATCGACGTTTCCCGATAGATCGAAAACCCCCTTGTCACCAGCCAGGCCCGAGATAGTGCCAGAACCGGCAATCCTCGTTCCCCTCCAACGGGCCCCTATGGATCGCAAGGTTATGGTCCCTTTCTGGTATGCGAACCGGATATCCGGTTTTTCCACGCTTTCTCCGGCTGCCCGGATAAGGTCAGACCAGAGGGTCCCCTCGGATTGCACATCCTGACCCCTGCCAAAAATTCTCACCGATCCGGAGGATTTGCCCGAAAGGTCAAGATTTTTTACTGGTATGATTCCGGCTGCTTTCGAGAGATCGAGATCTTTGCCGGAAAAAGTCAGATCAAAAGAGGGCGTTTTAGTAAGATCGATCTTTCCTTTTCCCGTTATTTGTGATCCCAGCCAGACCCCCCCAAGGTTCACCGCGACTTGTGACCCCTTTTCGAGGTTCATTGAGGCCCGAACGTTCGAAAGGGGCTGTTTTGCCAGGGTCAGGCTGGATGATCTGAGGGTTACCGGTCCGGAAAGGGCGTTGGAAAGGCCCTGTAATCGTATCTCTACCGAATCGATCACGCCCCCGGCGATCGAAAGCCAGGGAAATGATCCTCTCCAGGCTGATATGTCGGTTTTTCCGGCTCTCAGGTCTATGGTTGTCACAGGAGGCATGGAACTGAAAGCAAAGAGGAGTTTCCCCGAAACGGGTGTACCGTTCGCACTTCCCTGAAGATCTGTTATCTGGAGGGCGTTGTCCGAGAATGTCCATGGGGAGGAAACCTTGTTCAGATCAATTCCGTAGACCTTTCCTTCGGGGATCTCCAGTTTTCCCTCAATATCCACATCCGGCAAAAGGCCCTTCGCGGTAAAGGTGGTGGAGAAGGTCCCCGAATAACCCTGCTTTGCCAGGTCGGGCCAGAACTTTTCCACGATCTCCAGATCCAGGTCCTGAATTTTACCAGCCATATCTACCACGGGGGTCAAACGCCCCGAAAGGGAAATGTTGCCTCCCGCCAGGCGAATATTCAGGTCTTTCAGAAGAAGCCTTTCCTTTTCCAACTGCATGGATCCCCGGAGGGAGAAGGGAGTTTCCCTGAAAAAGAGGGAACCCGACATAGTAATATCCGAGCTCCCCGGTATGATCCTTGCTTCTTCGATCATAAAATCTCCCGCCACAGTCCTGACTATGCTTTTTTGGACCTCGAAGCGGTCAAAGGGCAGGGAGAGAGGTTCTCCCGTCTGTTCAAAAGAGAGCAAGGGAGATATTTTTCTCCAGTCAAGATCCGCTCCCCCCAAAGACAACGTTTTAATTCGGGGTGAACCGGTGATCAGTGAGAGAAGCCGGAATGTGACGGAAGCCTGCATGGAAGAAAAGATCGGTTTACCGTCCTTGCTTATGGAAAGATCGGAAATAACAAAACCGCGCAGAGGGTTACCATATATTGAAGATATGGAAAGATCGGCGCCCAGGTATTGCCTGGCTGCACCGGCAATTTCCGATGCCACCGTGGAGGCTCCTATGTCTGCGCGGGAGGCCATCACCAGGGCGGCTCCTGCGGCGAGAGAGGCGAAAATCAAAATTACAAGGGCGACCTTCGATGTTTTACTCACCTGGCCACACTCCTTCCTAAACGGGTTTTAGACCCCTCAAACTAAAGATAATACATTAAGAGGGAAAGATAGCTAATCGGGGAAAATACCTAAAAATTGAGGAGGGCCGCTATTCAACTTTGTACGTCTTCAAGTCCTTGGGGGGGTATTGGGCCCGCGGTTTTGTTGAAAAGCCCCATAAGGGGTTCCTGCTTGTGTGGAAATGTGGATATCTCTGTGGATAAATGGCTCCTTTTTACTTCACGTCAAGTATCTGGACAGGATCGGCAATAACAATCTCCGGGCCTGCATAACCCGGTACAATCTTGCCAACGACGGTCAGCCTCTTGCCTGAATAATTACCAATGGGTCCAAACAGGGGAGAGTCGCTTTTGTAAATGACAAGGGTCGTTTTACCCCCTGATGGTAGAAGTGTGAAACGGCGCTCCGATTCCTCGACCCTTTTCACGACCATCTCAACGGTAACGAAGAGGCCGGAAAGGCTTGGGAGGAATGTCCAGAGCTGGTAAGGAGAGAATCGTCTTTCTGACGCCCTTGCCCATAATCCCCGGTTTTCTCTGCGAGCCCGGGCGAAAGCTTCCCGAAAAATATCCGTATGCTTCAGGTTCGGCGGAAAGGTGAAGGGCATGGCGTAACCCATCCGGAGAAGGATCTCGTTTACCATATAAATTTTCCCTTCCTTTTCTATCCACACGTAGGCCAGCATTCTTCCGTAACGGTCCCTTTTTTCCACATCCGTCTCGAGAAAGACATGTCTGCCAAAAACCAGTTCATTGTTTGCTTTTGAAGCTTCTTTTCCCAGTTCCTCGACCCCCCTGTCGGGATGGTGGGTCTCCGGTGTATCTATCCCGATATACCTTACCGTCTCCTGTTTGCCTCCGGGCATGGACACCCTGATGGTATCCCCGTCGAATACTTCCAGTACCTGGACGCGGAGCATGGCTGCCTGGCCGGGATCTTGGCACAGGAGAATAAGTAACAGCAGAAAAATGGCAGGGGGAAAAGATCGCCTCACGCTTTTTGGGGCATCTCCTTCCGGTCTGTTTTCCCTTTTTGAAAAGTTTATCACTCGCGCTACCGGGAGTCACACCACCTGTTTTCAGGTATGATATGTGGATGATACAGGCCGATATTTTTTCCTGGGAGGTTCATTTTGTCACTGGTCAGCCATGAGATCGATAAATTTGGCCCTCTTCTCCGGGAATATGCGTCCCTTCTTTCCTCTCTCAATGAGAGGGCCCGTATCACTGGTCCTTCAGACCCATCGGTCATTATGGAAGACCATATTCGGGATTGTGCCTGGTCCCTGGCACTTGCCCCCGAAAAGGGAAGTGTTATCGACCTGGGAGCCGGAGGGGGTTTGCCCGGAATAGTCTGGGCGATCTGCAGGCCTGGCCTCAGAGTAACCCTTCTGGAGAGTGTGGGAAAGAAATGCCGCGTTCTTGAGGAGATTGTGTCAGCACTGGGGTTATCCAACGTCGAGATAGCCTGCACCAGGTCCGAAACCCTGGCACAAAATAATAGAGAGGCTTACGGTATCGTTGTCTCAAGGGCGGTAGGCCATCTGGGAATCGTTGCCGAATATGCTTCCCCCCTCGTCGAGACTGGTGGTTTTGCGCTTGTTTTCAAAGGGCCAAAGGTTTTAGACGAGATCGGGGAGGTTGGCGATAGATGGGGTGAACTGGGTCTCGGTGAACCGGAACTGTGGCCATATGGCCACCATGGTAAAAACCTGTATCTTGTAAAAATGATAAAACAGAAGCCTTGTCCGGAAAGGTTCCCCAGGAACCCTGGCAAGGCCAACAAGAGCGTCTGGTGGAGGTGACCTGTGTGAAGACAATAGCTGTAGCAAACCAGAAGGGCGGGGTCGGCAAGACAACCTGCTGTGTCAATCTCGCCGCGGAACTCGGCAGGCAGGGAAAGAAGGTTCTTCTCCTTGATATCGATCCCCAGGGCAACAGTACCAGCGGCCTCGGTGTTGATGCCTCGAACATCAAAAAAAGCATGTACCATGTGATACTCGACGAAGTCCCGCCAACAAGCGCCATCATTCCTTCTCCATGGGAAGGAGTGTGGGTTCTCCCGGCAACGATCGACCTTGCGGGTTCCGAAGTAGAACTGGCTGGTGTCATGAGCCGGGAGACGCGCCTCGCCAGGCACATGAACTCCATGAAAGACTTTGATATCGGTTTTATCGATTGCCCTCCCTCTCTTGGGCTTCTTACCGTTAACGCTCTCGTTGCGGCCGACAGCCTTATGGTTCCCATCCAGTGCGAATATTACGCCCTTGAAGGGGTGGGGCAGCTGATGAGGACCGTCTCCCTCGTGCAGCGCTACCTCAACGAGGACCTTGCGCTGGACGGGGTCGTTCTTACCATGTTCGATTCCCGTACCAACCTTTCCAGAGAAGTCGCGGACGAGGTAAAGAACCAGTTCAAGGAGGCCCTCTTCGAGACGATCATACCCAGAAATATCCGCCTTTCCGAGGCACCCAGTTTCGGCAAGCCAGTCTGTTATTACGATCCTGGCAGTGCCGGTGCCGTTGCCTACAGAAACCTTGCCGGGGAGGTGTTGGACAGATGGCTCGCACAAGAGCGCTAGGAAAGGGACTCGGCGCCCTTATCCCCGGGGCCGGGACCAACTATGAAGAGAGTTCCCAGATAACCTCAGAGGTTCTGGAACTGGCCCTGGAAAACATCAAGCCATCCCCGAACCAGCCCAGAAAGGAATTCAGCAGGGAGGGCCTCGAAGCCCTTGCGGAATCCATCAGGGAGCACGGTGTCGTCCAGCCCGTTGTAGTCAGGAGGCTGAATGGCGGTTACGAGATAGTCGCGGGAGAGAGAAGATGGCGGGCCGCCGGAATGGCTGGGCTCGAGATGATCCCCGTCAGGGTTATAGAGGCCGACGAGCACAAGGTTATGGAGCTGTCTCTGGTCGAGAACCTGCAGAGGGAAGATCTTTCCCCCCTCGAGGCGGCTAAAGGGATCCAGGAACTCATCCACAGATTTTCTCTCACACAGGAACAGGCAGCAAAGAAACTTGGGTGGAGCCGTGTTGCTGTAACGAACAAGTTGAGACTTCTCCAACTCCCCGATGAGGTTCTGAAGATGCTTCATGCAGGGTCGCTTACCGAAGGACATGCCAGGGCACTTCTCTCGATAGAACTTGAAGAGGAACGGGTCCATTTCGCCCGACAGTGTGCGGAGAAGGGAATATCTGTCCGCGAGATGGAAGAGATGGTCCGAAAGACCACGAAAGATATTGGAACACCCCTAAAAAAATCCAAGCAGACGGTACTGATACCTGAACCGGTGCTGAGAGTTTCCGAGCGTTACGGGATTGAAGTCAAAATGACCGGGAAAGGTGACAAGGTCAGGGTCCTTCTCGCTGGCCTGAGTGAAAAAGAGGCCGAAAGGCTTTTCGAGATGATTGACAGAAGTGGGGAGCAATTATTTCCCGGGAAATAAAATTCTTTGGGAGGTGTCCCATGGGCAGGACGGGCGAAGATCTGGCGGCATTTTCCAGAGTTCTATCTTCGGCGCTTCTCCTCTGCGGATTCATTGTCTTTGGAGTTGCCGGAGGAAGGGCCCTTGTTTCAAGGGGTTATCCCGGGTGGACCCTTCCGGCCGCAATAGCCGCCGGAACACTTTTCGGAGCCTGGCAGGCCTGGAGTTTTCTGAAAACAGGAATCAAAAAGCGTGACAAGTGAGTCGTGAATCGTAAAGGCAAGGAATCAGGAGACTGGATACAGGAGGCAGGAAGGGCAAGGACGGGAAGGGCAAGGGCGTGAGACGTGAGACGTTAGACGAAAAAATCAAAGGACAAAAACAGATCCTTCGATCGCTACGCTCCTCAGGATGACAAGCATCAGGTCAAGGGCGTGAACGGTGAACGGTGAACGGGAAGGGCAAGGGCGTGAGACGTGAGGAGTGAGGCGTGAGGAGTGAGGGGTTTTTAAACCCACAAAAAGATCCAGGTTTTCTCTGTGTGGTTTCACCCTCTGTGTCCACTGTGGTGAGAGGAACCGTAAGTCGTGAATCGTGAATCGAAAGATCAAACACCAAAACCAGATTCTTCGTCCCGTTGGTCCTCAGAATGACAACAAGGTCAAGGGCGTAAACGGTGAACAGTAAATGACTTGACTTTGACCCTGGCATTCTGTACTTACCATTCACCATTTACCGTTGACCGTTTACCGGTTTTTGTCGTTGTTTCACGTGAAACATGCATCTTCCGGCCTGACAGGAGGGGATTTTTTTGGAGCAATTGTTCGCGCCGTGGAGAATGGCCTATATCGACAAGGCTGACAAACAGGAGGGGTGCATTTTCTGCGACTTTCCCAAAGAGAACAAGGATAGAGAAAGGTTGATCCTGGCGCGGGGTAAAAAGGTGTTCGTCATTCTCAACGCTTTCCCTTATAACCCCGGGCATCTCATGGTTGCCCCCTACAGACACGAAGGAGAGTATTCCCTTCTCACGGAAGATGAGTTTATTGAAATGCATCGTTTCGGGCAAAGGTGCATCGAGGTCCTGAGGAAAGGGATGAACCCCCAGGGATTCAACATGGGAATAAATCTGGGAAAGATAGCGGGGGCCGGTTTTGCGGGCCATGTCCATCTTCATGTTGTTCCCAGATGGAACGGGGACACCAACTTCATGCCGGTGACAGGCAAGACAAAGGTCCTCCCTGTATCCCTTGACGAGACCTGGGAAAGCCTCAGGAAGGTATGGGAGGAACATGTCGGAAAATGACCGTTATATAGAACCGGCAAGGGAGACGGAAGCCGAGTTAAAGGAAAAAAGGTCCCTTTTTATAGGGAGAGTTATACGAGCCTACGATGAAATCGGAGCCAAAGATGCGGTAAAAGAAGTGTCAAGGAAATTTCCTGATGCGACTCACAATTGCTGGGCCTACAGGGTGGGTTTCCCTCAGACCGTAGAATACTACTCCGATGCCGGGGAACCTTCCGGTACCGCCGGAAAACCTATACTAGGGGCGATCTTGCGTTCTGGCCTGGTCAACGTGGTTGTGGTTGTCACACGTTATTTTGGAGGGACCAAACTCGGTGTGCGGGGGCTTATAGATGCCTACGGCAAAAGTGCGTCTATGGCTCTAGAGGCGGCCGGGAAGAGGAACAGGGTCCAGTCGAGATTGGCTTTTCTGAGGTGCCCCTACGAGCATGCCCAAATGGTAACAAGG
>Ga0334884_1002622_pt1 | contig 22326 bp, 17 predicted proteins | sample GraSluR1_MG_7_FD_207215 | JGI IMG/M metagenome (GOLD analysis project Ga0334884, IMG submission 207215) | Sludge microbial communities from methane-producing bioreactor in Wageningen University, Netherlands - Granular Sludge_12_05 R1 | ecosystem: Engineered > Bioreactor > Anaerobic >...
GCTCTTGATCACGATCCCCTCGGCATAATTGGCCGGACCGGGCGTGCCGATCCCCACCCCCGCGACATCGTCCAGCGAAACCCCTGATTCCACCAGCAGAGTCCTCGCCCCCCCCAGAATCCGCTCCACCACCACCTCCGGACCCATTTCCGCCCCCGTTGGGACCGATGCCTTGCCGACAAGATTGATATCCGAATCAAAGCACCCGATCTTGATGTTTGTGCCGCCCAGATCCACGCCAAGGTAATACTCTGTCATAGCTCACCGTAGAAATCCAAAGTTTCCAATTCTCCGACGTTACCGCCAATGTAAGCCAAACGCCTGGGTATTCTACACCAAATCGCCATCGAAGGCCAAAGATAATTTCCCGCAACGCCGCATCCGTTACATGCCTGTTGAAAAAACGCCGACTTTGCCCTATATTTGACGGCCACACTAAGGAGTATTGAGTTGGCAAGATTCTTCTGCGAGGACGTACGGTTAGGGCGGATCGCGCTGGATTCAACGGAAGCCCACCACCTCATGCACGTGTTGCGTCTGCGCGCGGGCGAAGCGGTTGAGGTGATGGATGGCCGGGGCGCCGTCGGCACCGGCATCGTCGCCGAGATAGGCCGCAAGTCGGTTGTCGTTGATGTCCGGCGGGTCGAACAGGCACAGAGGCGGCAGAACGGCCGTCTGATTATAATAGCAAGCATACCGAAAGGCGTGCATTTGGATGCCCTTGTAACACAGTGTACGGAACTTGCGGCGGACCATATCGTGCTGACGGTGTTTGAACGCACGGTGAAGCAGCCCGCCGGCCAAAACTTTGTGGAGCGCTGCCGCAAGCTGACCATTGCCGCCGCCAAGCAGTGCGGACGCCCCTTCCTGCCAGTGCTCAGCGGGCCAGAAACGCTCACCGGCGCCTTGAGTGAGTTAGCTGACCAGTACCCGGCGGCGAAAATCGTCTTCGGACGCTGCGACAAGACCACCCAATCAATAGCCGACGTCCAGATCGGCGGCACAGATGTGATAGCCGTTGTCGGTCCCGAAGGAGGCATGACCGAGGAAGAAGAGAAGTTTCTCGAACAACACAAAGCCGTCGGGGTGCGGCTGGGCGAAAACATACTGCGAGTTGAAACCGCGGCGATGGCATTCTGCGCCATCTGCGCCGCCCACAGGTAGAGGACACACTTGGAACTGCTCACCGTTATCACAATAGCCGTCGGGCTGGCCATGGACGCCTTTGCTGTAAGCATCGCCGCCGGCGCCGGCTACCGACAACTGCGCATCCGCCACGCGCTGCGCATGGCGGTATTCTTCGGAGCATTCCAGGCGGTCATGCCGATCCTGGGGTGGTTTGCCGGGGCGGCTTTCAAACATGCGATTGAAGCTTACGACCACTGGGTGGCCTTCGCGATTCTCCTGCTGATAGGCGTCAAGATGATTTACGAAGCCTTCAAGATCGAGCAGGCGGAAAACCCATCCAATCCGTCGAATCTTGCGATCCTGCTGACCTTGTCCGTTGCAACGAGCATCGACGCCCTGGCGGTCGGATTTACACTTTCACTGATTACAAACTCCATTGCAACGGCGGTCATTATTATCGGATTGATCACCTTCGCTCTGTCGTTTCTGGGATGCGCAATCGGCAAGCGACTTGGGCACCTGTTCGAGAACAAGATGGAAATCCTCGGCGGCTGTATCCTCATCGGAATAGGCGTGAAAATTGTCGTCGACCACTTCATGGCTGGCAATTGAGCCGGGGCACAGATCGCGAGAACCGCACCGTTAACGTATTTTACAGTCGAACAAATTAGCCGTATATAACATATATACAGATAATGAAGAGTAGGGCGGGAAACGAGCTTTTACTGTTTGGATTGGCGGATCGCATGATGTAAACGGGGAGCAAACTTGACGGTGTTTTTCGTTGGGGCAGATTCACGAGCCCGGTTAGTTTCCGGGCGGGAGGAACGCCGGTGGCGCCGCAAGTAGACAACAAGTTGCCGGGCGATAAAAGGGTAGACGCTGGTCTACCTTTTTTTGTGTACCGGTGGAGCGTGCGGCGGGGTACAGGGCAAGCAAAGGTGGCGGTTTTATCGGCGGGTGCAATTTTCCGCCGGCCCAATTACGGTGCGATGCGTATATGCAGACGTGATGGCAGCCGAACCTGACAGGAGAACCACTATGAAAGAGCTACCGCAGGACAACAAGGCAGAGGCGTTGAGTCGCCTCTTGCGGCGAATCAATCAAGGGATTGATCCGAAACTCCTGCGCAAGGAAGCCAATCAGCTTATCAGCCGGGTGACGCCAGATGACATCGTTTCCGCCGAAGAACGGCTCGTCAAGGACGGTTACTCGGCGACGCTTGCGGCTCAGCTTGCCGCGGCGTTTGTGCTCATGGGCGTACTGGAAGGCCACACACTCAACATAAAGAAGGAGTTGCCGCCCAATCATGTCCTGCGAATGGTCCTTGCGGAGCATGAAATGCTTCGGTGCTTCCTGGCCGACCTTCAGGACGTAACGGAGCTGCTGTGCAAGGCGGGCGCGATCACAAATACCTGCGGTGAGTTCATGAGACTGTCGCACATAGTCGAACACCTTAATGCCATGATCGAGCACATCGAGCGCGAAGAAGACGTTATATTCCCGTGCCTGCAGCAGCACGGCTGGACAAGTCTCTGCCGTGCCGCCCAGAGCGATCACTCCTACATCAAGGTCGCCATTGACGACCTGACACGGATCGTGGGGGGGTTTCAGCCCGCCAAGACGGCCGAGTTCAGAATCCGCCTTAACTCCATTACGAAGTATCTCTGTCCGACGATGGCCGAGCACCTGTTCCAGGAGGACAATATTCTGTTCCCCATCGCACTTGAGGTCATCAAGGAGCCGGACGTCTGGAAGCGCATCAAGGGCGTGTGCGACGATATCGGCTACTGCGGCGTGCACACTTAAGACGCGGCGGTATTGACAGGTTGCTTGGAGCCGAGGTCCTTCGATCACTGGCATCCGGTCGATTATTCTGGTAGAATACATCAGTCGGGATACTGAAAACGCCGTGGTTAAATGCCAAGTGAGGAGAGCCGGATGAAATCCTGTAACTGCACGCTGCTTGCCGTAATGGCGGCGGCCTTTTGCGGCGGGTCATGCCGGGGGGCAGATTTCTACGTGGATCGCGCGGTGGGAGATGCCGCAAATCCGGGCACGGCGGAGCTGCCGTGGTCGTCGCTCAAGGAGGCGTTCGCCGGCGGGCGACTTAAGGCGGGTGATACGTTATATCTGCGGTCCGGTGACTACGGGTCCGTTTCGGTCAGCGGCAGTAATGCGGACTTTGTGACCATTGAGGCGATCGCGGGCCACGAAATACGCATCTCATCCATAAGAATCCGCAACGCGCGCTTCTGGCGCATTCGCGGGCTGACTATCAGTGCGGAGTTTGCCGAGCCTTATCGGAGGCAGGCGCTGATTGACATCGGCCGGGACGCCTCGGACATTTCTATCGAGGGCTGCAAGCTCTATTCGGCAAAGGACATTTCCCACTGGTCGGCCGGGGACTGGGTCGCCAGGTCATGTTTCGGAATCGTCGTCAACGGGACCCGCGTCCGCATCGAGGGCAATCATCTGCTCAACGTCGATCACGGCATCAGTGTCACCGGTACACACAATGTCGTTGCAGGCAACACTATCGAGAACTTCTCCGGCGACGGCATACGCGCGCTGGGCGACGACTGTGTCTACCGCCGCAACGTTATCAAGAACTGCTACAAAGTAGACGACAATCACGACGACGGCATCCAGTCGTGGAGCATGGGACCGGGCGGCGTCGGCACCGGCGTCGTGAAGAACGTTATCATTGACGGCAATCTTATCATCAACACGTCCGACCCCGACCAGAAATTCCGAGGCACGCTGCAGGGCATCGGCTGCTTCGACGGCATGTTCGAGAACTGGCTGATCGTCAACAATGTCATAGTCGTCGATCACTTCCACGGCATCAGCCTCTACGGTGCGAAGAACTGCCGCATCCTCAACAATACGGTTGTCGACAATCGCCGCGGGCGACCGGGTCCGCCGTGGATTATGATCACGAAACACAAGAAGGGCATGGCCGGCGCCGGTAACGTAATCCGCAACAATCTGACCGAGCGGCCAATCTCGCCGGCGGGCGCGGAGTATGTTGACCACAACGTGGTCATCACCGATGTTGAGATGTTCTTCGCGGATTACGGCGGGTTCGATTTTCGGCTGAGGCCGGGCGTTGCGGCCATCGACGCGGGCTCAACCGAAGGAATTACCGCGACAGACTTTTTGGGCAATCCTCGTGTGAGCGGCCGCACTGTCGACGCCGGGGCTATCGAATACTCCGGCGCAGCGAAGCATTAAAGGCGCGCGAATTGATTGGCAGTGTGCTCAATACCGAGAAGAGGTGCAGCGCACTGCCGTAAAGGGCATATCTGGTGGCACAGTGGACGATTGGCCGTCGCCATTACGGTGCTTATGATTGGGCAAACAAGGCTTGAGAATTTCAGGGAGTTGTAATGGACATTACCACCCGCACGTATCAGACCGAAGGCGGCCCCGTGGAGGGCGTCGTTGTCAAATGGACCGGTTTCAGCATACTCATGGTTACCGGTTCCAGGGGCTTTCTTGCCTGCCCCGCGATCGATGTCGACGCCTGCCAAAGCTACGGCAAGGCCGCAGCCATTGTCGAAAGCTCCGCGGACAATCCAATCGGAACGCTCGAACGGTTCTGCGAAAGAAGGATCACCAGGGCCAATCCCGCCGCCCGTGCTCTTGGCGTCGAATCGGGAATGATCGCAAAAGATGCCTTCGCACTGATTGCGTGAGCTTGTGCTGCGCATAAAAACACCCCGCGACATTTGCGGCCGCGGGGTGCATTTGTATTCTAACGCTTGAAGCCCATCGCCAGATAGCCGCGATTAAGCCATTCCATGTCTTCGTTGCCGACCTGAACGGCCCCGGCAACCTGGTTTGTGCCGGGCATGGGCGTGTTGGTAATGATTGAAATGGTCCGCGGGTCTCTCCATGTACGCTTCTCCGTATGGCCGTCCGCAAAAGCCAGGGTACTGCGGTTATTGTGATAATCCGCCGGCCAGTCCCACCAGCTCCAGTAATTGGCGTTAGCCATCAATACAAAACCGCCGCGATACCAGTTTTGGCCTTTACCGGTGTAGTAGTCTTCCTCGACGAAGATGTACCTGTCGCCGGGCGAAGCGATGTCGTCGAATTTTTGCGCCAACCCAAGTCTGATATTACCGCCCGGTGCACTGCCAACCGTACGCCAGCCGGTAGGAAGCACGTCGCCCGGCCAACCAGTTCGAGTGTTGAAATCCTCGCTGTTCATGAGGCCGGCACCCGCATAGCTTATGTACACTGCGTAGTTTGAAGGCGCCTTTACCCAGTTCTTGTCGGCGGGACAGTGGTAAAGCTTCTCGCTTTCGGTATAAGGGAACAGTTTTCCTGCCCGTATGCCGTTTAGTTCATATTCATGCGTGATCTGTGCGTCAGGCACCACGGCGTTGCTCTGACCTTCAGGCGGTGCGCCGGGATTATGCCAATCCTCGTACAGCGGCTGCTCGAGCCAGCGATACGGTGTCCGCCGGCCGCCACTGTGATAGTTGGAAAGTCCAACCAGCCGACCGTCGTGTTCTTCCTGGTACAGGTACCACGACTTGCCAAGGCCGGCCTGGTTTGCTCCGCACACAGCGGCCGAGGCCTGCTGTCTGACATAAGACAGCGCCGGCAACAGGATGCCCAGCAGCAATGCGATGATCGCAATGACCACCAGCAATTCAATTAAAGTAAAGCCTTTTTCTCTTTTCATGGAACGACTCCTTGTTTCTCACACGTTTGCTCTTTTCAAACCCGCGCAGCCAGCACCCTGGCCTCTCCAATCGGCCGCCGGACCTCAGCAAACAAACCGTCCCGATGCGCAGACCACCGCAATCTGACCCACCCCCGGAAAACATTAGAACACTCCAGCAGACCTCAAAATAGTATACCCGATTGCCGCATAATCTGCAAGTAAATTCTCAATCAGCGTTAGCCAATTTTGGCGACAACTTCAGCCCTGTTTGGCGCCGGCAGGTCGTTACCTCTTGCCGGGCACATAGTGTTGCCAAAGCCACCGTAGGTCGCGACCTTCACCCGGGGCTTCACTTTCGCCGCCGGAGCGGCGAATAGTATCGCCATCGAGCCATTTAATTAATTGTGCGAGCCCGGCTCTGCGCATAAAAACACCCCGCGCCTATCGGCCGCGGGGTGAAATCTGTGTCAATACAGGAATCCCATGGCCAGATAGCCTTTGATCATCCACTCCAGATCCTCATTGTTAGGCTGATTGGCGCCGGCAATTGTCGTGGTGCCCGGGACGGGGGTCTGTGTCATGATGGAAATTGTCCTCGGATCTCTCCAAGTGCGTTTCTCAGTATGTCCGTCGGCAAATGCCAAGGTGCTGCGGTTGTTGTGATAGGCTGCCGGCCAGTCCCACCAACTCGTGTAACCGCTGCTCATGAGCACAAAGCCGCCGGCGTAGACTTGCTGATTGTGCATTACATAATCTTCTTCCACAAAGACATATCTATCCCCAGGGGAACGTATATCGGAGAACTTCTGAGCAAGTCCAAGCCGCAAGGTTTGCCCCGATGGCAAGCCGCCTACGGTTCGCCAACCGCTGGGCTCAACCGTGCCTGGCCACCCTGACCGGGCGTTGAAGTCCTCGCTGTTCATGAGACCACTGCCAGCATAGCTTATATACGCCGCCCAAGTGGGATTTTTTACGTAATACTTGTCCGCCGGGCAGTGGTAGAGTTTCTCGCTTTCGGTGTATGGAAACAGCTTACCCGCGCGAATCCCGTTCAATTCCCACTCGTGCTCATATGGGGCTCCGGCCACTGGACTGCTCCTGCCCTCAGGCGGCGCGCCGGGATTATAGTAATCTTGGTGCAAAGGCACTTCGACCCAGCGGTAAGGGCTCCGGCGACCTCCGCTATAGTAATTGGAGAGACCAACAAGTTGACCGTCGTGTTCTTCCTGGTACAGGTACCACGACTTGCCAAGGCCGGCCTGGTTTGCTCCGCACACAGCGGCCGAGGCCTGCTGCCTGACATAAGACAGCGCCGGCAGCAGGATGCCCAGCAGCAATGCGATGATCGCAATGACCACCAGCAATTCAATTAAAGTAAAGCCTTTTTCTCTTTTCATGGAACGACTCCTTGTTTCTCACACGTTTGCTCTTTTCAAACCCGCGCAGCCAGCACCCTGGCCTCTCCAATCGGCCGCCGGACCTAAGCAAACAAACCGTCCCAATGCGCATACCGCCGCAATCTTACCCACCCCCGGAAAACCCAGAACGCTCCAGCAGACCTATGAAAAGTATACCCTATTGCCGTACAACGTGCAATTAGATTCTCAATTAGCGTCAAGCCGATGTTGGCGACAGCGTCAATCCTTTGTTTTGGCGGTGGGAGGTCGTTACCTCTTGCCAGGCACGTAGTGTTCCCAAAGCCACCGCAGGTCGCGACCTTCACTCGGTGCTTCGCTTTCGCCGCCGGAGCGGCGAATAGTATCGCCGTCGAGCCATTTACGTTTCTCAGCGTGCCCATCTGCAAAAGCAAAGGTACTGCGATCATTGTGGAAAATCGCCAAAGGATCAATCCAGCCGGGCGGCGGGCCGTAATTCATGATCCAGGAACCCATATTCCAGCCGCGATTGTCCGTACACTCAATAAAGACGAATTTCTCCGCCGGGGTTATTATCTCGTGTATCTTGTCGACGCATTTCGGATCGTTCGGCTGTTCGCCGTGCATCAGCCCGCTGATCGAGTAACTTCGCATCCCGCCCCTGCCGGTGGTCTTAAGATAGTTTTTGTCGCCCGGGCAATGCCACGGCTTTTCACTGCCTACGTAAGGGCCCAGCGCGCCGCTCATCATACCTCTTGCCTCATCTTCGAGAGGGCAGGGAATCGGGTCGCCTGTATAAGTGCCGTCTTCACGATGGGGGGGATTCACGAACCATGCATTGTCTTTGTAGGGACCCCCGTAGGACGTGGTCGTCAGCCAGAAGGCAAGATTGGCATAGGTGGACTCCCGCGGAACGTGCCCATTGCAAAGCTTGGCGTCGTTTTCGTCGGCGTAGAGATACCATGACTTGCCTATGCCGTTCAAATTCGCCATGCAGACCACACCCGTGGCCTGCATCTTGACCGCCTGCAAACCGGGGATGAGAATCGCAAGCAGAAGAGCGATGATTGCGATCACTACGAGGAGTTCTATTAGCGTGAAGGCCTTTTTCGTTTGCATCGGTAACCTCCGTGAAAGGGCGCATTGTCTTGACCAAGGCCGAAACGCCGCCGGGATTGGACCGACATTACCCATCTATATAATTATACCCTCAGCGGACGGTATTTTCAAGCTTTTTTTTGGACTTACCGCCAGTGTGTGCGAGAACAGATCCACGCATGCTCAAGCGATTTTGCGATTACCTTCTTGAGATGCCTTGGCTGCCGAGCACCGCCCTTGGCGCGCTCGTGGCTGATTCGCTTCTGAGCAAATTTGGGATTGTATGGTGGTTAACGCCCCGGCAGATAGCCCCGTGCCAGGAAACGTATGTCGTCCTCTTCGGGCGTGCCCCAATTAACCGGCTTGCTAAACTGGAAAGTCGGGTCGCCATCAGTTGCCCTCTTGGCCCAGGGCACCGTTTGGTCTTGCTGCCAGTTGGCGGGATTCAGGGCTGCCGTCTTGCCCAGCCACTTGTATCTCTCTGCATGACCATCAGCGAAACCGAACGTGCTGCTGCCGCCATGAAATACCGCTATCGGATCTATCCACCCCGGATTTGTGCTGGCGGCGTTGGCCATAATCCATGAGCCCATATTCCAGCCTCGCGGGTCCACATTTTCGATAAAAACGTACTTGCTGCCGGGGGATACAATATCTGATGTTTTGAGGGCATAACGAGCCGGCGGCTGGGTGTTGGGACTATGGTTCCATGACTCGCCGTTCATCATTCCCTGTATTGAAGTGCTTCGGTAACCACGGTCCAGAAGGTTCCATCTCTTATCACCGGGGCAATGGTATATCTTCTCGTTTTCAATATACGGCCACAAGACGCCGGCACGGTAACCTCTCAGTTCATCCTCGAGACTGACCGGTATGTTGCTCGTAATGAGTGTACCCGTTGCAGATCGAGGCGGGCCGAGCCACTGGGAGTCATTGTAAGTATTGCCGCCGCAGATTCGGGCGTCATTGTCATCCGCGTACAGGTGCCACGACTGCGCCAAGGCCCTGTTGTTCGATGAGCATACGACGCCCGTTGCCTGTACCTTTGCCATTTGAAGGGCCGGGACGACGATGGCAAGCAAAAGGGCGATGATTGCGATAACCACGAGAAGTTCTATCAGCGTGAAGGCCTTTTTCGTTTGCATCATTAACCTCCGTGAAGGTAGTGTGTCTTGAAATGGGCCGAAGCGCCACCAATCTTGACCTGGCACTACCCATCAACACAAGTATACACTCTGTGGACGTTTTTTCAAGCTTTTTTCGGACTTGGCGCCAATTCAACCCTGCGAATCGGCTGCGTTCCGGGTTGCAGCCAGCCCGCGGTTGCTGCTCGTTAGATAGACGGCCTGCGAGGCGAGAAGATTCGGCAGGAATGTAACAGGTGTAAGTCGGGATTTGCCAAGAGGTATCCGCTTTTCCACTTTGGCGCCCAGTTCCTGACAGAACCTGTCGAAGTCCTTCAGGCTAAGACAGTGAATATTAGGCGAGTCGTACCACTGGAAGGGCAACTGTCGCGTCCTGGGGGCGCGTCCCCGCCACAATAGTTGCAGGCGGCAGGCCCAGTGGGCAAAGTTGGGGAAACTCACGATGACACGGTCGGCCACACGGAGCATTTCACGAAAGACCTTTTCGGGGTCTTTGACGGTTTGCAGTGTTTGCGACAGTATCGCATAGTCGAAACTGTGATCGGCGTATTGATGCAGGCCGCGTTCGATGTCCCTATGGATGACCGACAGGCCTCGCTGGATGCTATGCACGACCATGTCCTGGTCGAGTTCAATGCCTTCGCCTCGGACGTTTTTGTCGCGAATGAGACTTGCGAGCAGTTCGCCGTCGCCGCAGCCCACGTCCAGAACGCGGCTGTTGGGCTCGATCAGGGAGTCGATGAGTGCGTAATCCACCCTCGCCCGCCTTGCATGGTCGAGCCTTTGCAGACGGAACGTCTTTTTTGGCGGTCTGGCGGCACGAGTGCAGCCGCAAGGGCGGACCCGCGTATATGTCGCGTCCAGAAAACCGCTCAGCACCGCACCCAAAGTCTTCGGCTCCAGCAGAAAAGCATCGTGCCCATAAGGGGAGTATATGTTGCAGTAACTCACGTCTTTGCCGTTTGCGACAAGTGCATCGACGATTTCTTCGGATTGGGACGCCGTAAAGAGCCAGTCTGACGTGAAACTTACAACCAGAAATCTTGCTGCAGTGTTAGCGAGGGCCTTTTGCACGCTGCCGTACTCGCGCTCGAGATCGAAGTAGTCCATTGCCTTGGTGATGTAGAGGTAGCAGTTGGCGTCGAATCGCTCGACGAACGTCTGCCCCTGGTAATCCAGGTACGTTTCCACGGAGAATTCCGAGTTGAAGTCGTATCCGTAACGGTCGGAGGACCTGAGCGTTCGTCCGAATTTGGCGCGCATACTTTCTTCGCTGAGATAGGTGATATGCCCGATCATGCGCGCAATCGCCAATCCCCTGTCCGGTCCATGCTCCTCATTATGGTAGTGGCCGTGATTGAAATGGCGGTCTGCCACGATAGCATTGCGGCCGACGGCGTCGAAGGCGATCGCCTGGGCAGACAGCCGGGTTGTCGAGGCGACCACCATCGCGGACTTGACGAAATCCGGATACGCGATTGCCCACTGCAGGACCTGCATGCCGCCCATTGACCCGCCGACGACGCTGAGCAGTTGCCGAACGCCCATCCTGTCGAGCAGCAGCTTCTGTACCTTGACCATGTCGGCGATCGTGATGATTGGAAAGTCCAGCCCGTATCTTTTGCCTGTAGCCGGATTGATGCTCGACGGTCCGGTCGTTCCGCTTATGCCGCCGAGGACATTGGCGCATATCACGAAGTATCTGTCCGTGTCGATCGCCTTGCCCGGTCCGACCATCATGTCCCACCAGCCTGGCTTTCGGTCGTCCGGGCTGTTGTATCCGGCCACGTGCGCGTTGCCGCTAAGCGCATGGCAGATGAGCACGACGTTGTCGCCCTCGGGCGTTATGGTCCCGTAGGTCTCATAGGCGACGTCGATCGGTCCCAGGAATTTGCCGCACTGCAGTTTAATGGGGTCATCAGACTCCACGACTCGCAGCGAATGAGTCTCGACGATCCCTATCGAATTCTTGCCATCATCGGTCATAAGTGTATAATAGCAAATCGGCGGAATTGTTCAAGGACTGTTTGGCGGCTTATGACCCGGCGCGGCAATCGGTTTGTCGCAGGGCGGCATACATCCAGATACTGCCGACGGAGACTGCAAATCGTTGAATCACCGCCGGCGGATTCAGCCTGCGCCGGGAGTCGGCATAGCGAAAGAAGTGGGCGGCCCCCGACGCCTGCCTGATCGCCGGGGACCGCACATAGGGGGGCCGGAGACGACTATTTCCACACGTATTCTGTAGTCTCGCCGCGTCCGCAGTACTCATTGATGCTTATTTCAACTGCGTTTTTGTGCTTAAGGCTCTTCAAATCGAGCTTTTTGCCAATCACCAAAAATGTGTTGTGCACAAGATCGCATTGCAGGTAAGTGACACCCGCTGTGTTGCGGCCGCGGTAAGTGAACACGCCTTTTGCGTACGTGCCCGCCGCCACCAGCACTGCCTCGGACATGATGGGATTCGGATCTTCGTCAATGTAAATCGCAACCTTTATCGCTTTGCAGTTCTGCATGTCCTGCTGAGTTGCGTCCATCGAATGCCCATACAGCACCGCCGTGTCGCAGCCTGGCGCATATCCCTTCAATAGATATGCGGCACTGATATACATCTCGTCGGCTGCAGGCTTGGCGGGTACCACAAACACGCTCTTCGGCAGGTTGCGTATGCTGGTGTTATACATGATGATATCGCTGAGCCGTACTGATTCCAGCCAGTCCAAAACGGACTTCAGTTCGGGATCGTTTTGATACCAGAAGCGGTCCCCGTCGCGCAGCCGAATAAACTGTTGTCGTATCACAGTTCGAAGCAGATTCCCCGGTCGGCCGCCGTCGTCCTCGGCGATCATCCCAAGCCACGGATCGATATTGTCGATGCTGCCATAGGCGGAGGCCAGTGCCGATTCAACTCGGGGATCCGAAGTCAATTCCGCCAACGTCGCAAACTTTGTCAAGCCGAATGCCGCCCTCATGCTGTTGTAATCCCACAGGCCGTGGTCGCGACCCCGCTGCATGTTCAGCGCAGGCAGGTCCTGGTTGCCGAATAGAATATTCCTCACGGCATCGACCACGTATGGATCGATTTCCTGTGAAAGCTGATACGCAAGGCCGCGGAGGAAGGGCTCGATTCCGCCCTCTTCTGTTATCAGTAACGGATTCATAAATGCCTCCTCCAGCGGCACGTTACCGTACGGGATCTCTTGCAGGTTCTCATCCAGCCTCAGCAGAACCGGGCTCAGCGTTGTGTGGCCGAACCGGAATGCAGCCGCCGAGAACTCGTTTGACACCGTCGGATCGACGTGCGGCTTATAGCCGGTGTAGGGCGGCAAATCGTATTCGCCTAATAAGGAGGGCAGGAATTCCTTGTAAGTAATCACCTGGACCTCCGCACCGACGATCTTCCGTGCATACTGATAAATTTGTTCGTCCGACCAACTCGGATACGCTGCGGCGATCAGTCCGGCAAGCCTGTTGTGTTCTCTGACCAGAAGCGTGTGCAGCGACGTGAGCACGGCGTTTTCATTTGTCCGGATGTCGCCCGACACGAACAGGTTCGTTCCCGGCCCGCCCCCGTTCTCCTGTGTCCCGTCGTTATAAGGCAGCAGGTCTCCGTACTCCGGATGCGGCGTAACCTTCATGCGTCCTTTGGACCCCGTCCGCAGCCAGGCCGCCCTTTCCGCATCCGATCCGTACACCATCGAAGCGTCGATCCATGCGGTCAGGCGATTCGTCTGCTCCCGCGGATTCTGCGTTCCCGTCCCGCTGGCGGGATCACACTCCGATCTGTTCAGAAACAGAATCTTGCCGCCAGCCTTCTCCGGATCGAACTGAGGATCGCCCGGCGCCACCGGAATGTTGAACGGTTCGGCGGGTTCGGCCGGCTCCGTCAAGTCGATGTCGTGGTCGAGGATCTGCCCCCACGCCCACAAGTAATCGCTGCGTCCGAATCTGTTCAGCATAGATTCGTCCTGTGCGACGACTATGTTGCTGATCACCCGCGGACTCGCCCGATACTGCCCAGCCGGCGTCCACACCCCGTCGTCGTATGCATAGCCGTCGTTGCGCATGAGCCGGCTGCCCGCCGTGCCCCAGTACGGGTTGGTTTTGTTGTTGTAGCTGCCGTCGATTGTCCGGTTTTCCGCCAAACTGGCTGTGCAAATCACCGCAAGCAGTGCGCAAAACGTCCCTGCAGTTCCTTTCTTTTCCATGTTCTTCCCCTTCTAATTACAATCGCGAGAAGATGCCGTTATTTAACGCATACCTTTTTCCTCGCGCGGGGGAAATCGTCATTTGCTAAATCGAGGTGGGACTAAGCAGGGGGGAATGGCGAAAACGCTTTGTGCGGATCGGTGTAAACACCTGTCTACATCATACCGTTGACAGGTCGGAAGAGAGGAGATGCTCTTGCCCGATGGCGTCAGGTGTGTACTTGCGACACCCTTTTCGTTAGGCGTCGAACAACTCGCGGCCTGGAAAGCCGCAGGGCAGAGCCTTGTGAGACCCGTTGCCGCGCCTGGCCTCCGCCATGAGCCAGATATGCCTGAACAGGCCGAAGACGCGTACCAGCAAATACACGATACCGCCCGCACACAAACCATACAAGATCGGATGCAACATTACAATATCTCCCGGCAATGCATATTCTTACACTCCATTAATCCTACGGACCACAGGTTAGGGCGGTGTCAGGGCATTGTGAGACTTTGGTTAGAAGAGGACGGCAACGCTCTTCTTTGCTGTCGATATGGCCGCTTTCCTGTCATGCTGCTTGGCCCAAATGCCGAAATACAGCGCAAATACTCGTTGAAGGGGGCTCAATCATGACCGTGACATTAGATCAAACGGCAATAGAAAACGTCATTGAAATCCACCTGAGCGGCAAAATACGGCGAGAGGACTATGATCGCTACGTTCCCGAGATCGAACGCATCATCAGCGAGCAAGGCAAGGTCCGCGTTCTTGTCTTCATGGAGGATTTCCACGGCTGGGACGCCGGCGGACTGTGGAAGGATATCCAATTCGACTGGAAGCACTTCTCGGACTTTGAACGCATCGCTTTGGTGGGCGAGAAGTCATGGGAGAAGGGAATGGCGAAGTTCTGCAAGCCCTTTACAACGGCACAGATAAGATACTTCACCCCGGATCAGTCCGAAGACGCCCGAAGGTGGATACAGAAGGCTTGACACTGCCTGTCATCCGCGGCATCTATGCCCACGGCCTGGGGCGTTTCAAGCCCGCCCCAAGAATCTGGCGCGCGATGCGAACGTCCTTCGCCACCTGGAAGTCGAACATCCCAACACAAATGAAATCGCATCCGTTCTCGAATGCATATTGAAATCCTTCGCGCGGTCTTATCGCTCCTGCCCCGAGTACTTTGTAGCCGATCCACGGCCTGGTTACCCTGGACATGAACTCAATGGTAATCTCCGGCGTCTCCGCCCAGACGCTGTCAAACCGCGGCATTGGGCCGGCCGACCAGTAACTCTTGGAATTAATTGTTTTCATATAGAAGTCGACGGGCAGCGCCGCTTCCTCGCACGCAATCGGCACATTAACCGCATGAGCCCCGATCCCCGCCGGGAGGCCCGCCTTGTGAATCGTCTCGAGCGCCTTCTCGAGGACGTCAATTCGATTCTTCTCGACCAGACTGTCGGCGACGCCTCCATGAACGTATGCGGCGGCCGCGCCGTTATCAACCGCTTTGGCAATGTCGACGGTAATGTCCGCTTCAGTCAGCTTGCACTGAGCCAGCCAGTGAAACTTGCCGCCATGCTGTTTGCGATACGTGTTCACAAGGCGTATTACCTGATCATCGACGCGCAACACCATGGCGTTGAGGCCGTGTGCCTCACACAATCGCCAGGTTTCAAATATCTTCTCATCCGTGAAATACTTCTGCAGCAGCGCCGACACATAGATTAGATCGCGACTATGCGCAAAACCGCTGGTCAGGTTGCCCCCGCACATGAGCCGAGTCAGCGTTAAGTTGCCTATTTTCCCCGTCGGAAAGGGTTCTGCCGCCGCAACCGCTGCGGTAGTCATGGTTTCTGAATGCCCGGCGGGATGAGCCAGGAGCGCCTTTTCCTCGAAATTGAACGCCAAAGCCGCCCCGGCTGAGGCTGCCGCCGACCTGCTGAAAAATGAACGCCGATCCAACTTAGCTGACATGGCTGACCTCCGCAAAAAATATCGCTGTCCCTGCCATTCTATCGAAATTCGCAAACCGCATCAAGACATTGCCGCAGGACGCTCGCGATCATAGGTTGCATTACCATTTGTCGCCGAGAAGATGGATGGCGCCGGGAGGGAATCTGTTCATGCCGAGTGGGTAGTACATTCTTATGTTCTCCGGCGGTATCTGGATGTGCTGACCGTTTTCGACCCGTGTGGTCTCGGCCGCGAGTTCAATCCAGCCGCTGCGTGCATAGATCCGGTTGGTCGGACTGTGGGTAAAAAGCAAGCCACAGTCGAACTTGCGGTCGGCGGCCTCTTTCATGCTTGCGCCGAGAGCACCGTCAACCAGGCGTCGGCCGCGCAGGCAAGGCGTTACGCAAACGAGCGCGACGCCGGCGACGCGAACCGTCTGGTTGCCAGCCTGGATTGCACGGTCGACTACCGCCACGTGGGCACAGAGCACGTCATCGTCTTTGAGGATGACGCTGTACAGCGGAACATGGCCGCGCCATCGACGCGCCGTTGCGAATGTGTCGCGGACGTGAGGAAAGCAGAGGACGAGCAGGTCGCGAATGTCCCGGTCGAGGCCGGAGTCGATGTCTTTCTCTTCGACGATTAAGGTTTGCACGGGCCGATTCCAGAGTCATGCACCGCCGGTTGATTCGGCGGCCTTTTGTTTGCTTTGGGCGCCGGTTACGCCCCCGGAGACTACAAAAGCCATAGCTTCGGAACTGTCCAGCGCAAGAGGACGAACGCGATCGGCGCCGATGAGCAGTACTGATCCGGCGAAATTGTAGGATTGCGGAAAGTAGACCGCAACGTGGTCGGCGATTCCGAGGACCTCGACGCTTTGGCGGGTGATGAAACCAACGGCGAGGGGACCGCCCGGCATGAGTTCGACGGCCACGGGTTTGTCGAAGCTTTTCTTTTCGCCGGCAAAGGCGCCGATGAAATCCTTCAGCGACGAATACAGCAGCTTGACAAGCGGCAGCCTGGTGAAGAGGCGATCTATAAGGTTGAAGAACCATCGACCGGCAAAGTTGGAGGCAAGGAAACCTATGAGGAAGATAGCCGCAATGGTAATAGCCAGTCCCAGCCCCGGGATCTCGATGCGAAAAAACTCGCGAAGGAGCCCGTCAAGCCTGGTGAAGGCCCACACGACGGCAAAAATGGTCAGCGCCGCAGGGACGAACACCAGCAGCCCGCGGAGAAAATAGCCGGTGATTTTTCGCATGTCGTACTCCTGACAGGTTTCCTGCTTTCGATCTATAATCCTTTTGCATTCGGTGCGGACCGGGAACGGTTCCGGTAGAAGGACCACACGGCCGCTGCATAAAGGATAATCGCAACGCCCCAGAATGCAAGGCATATTGCCCGTATGCAAGGCTGTGTCAGGCCATGTTGTCCAGCGAAGTTATAGAAGGGGTTTGTGCTCGCCGGCCAGAACGGCTGTACGTCATAATGGTAGAACGCATCGATAATTACGTGCATCCATGCACCGGTCAGCCCTCCGAGCATCATGGGCGCCAGGCGAGGCTCATAGCGGATCCGGGCAAGATTCATCAGTCGGGCGATAAAGACACGGAGCGGGATGGCCAAGTGGACCACTGCGCCAAGGGCGGCTCCGACGAGACCACCCACGAGGAGGGTGTGCCAGTGCCAGTGGCGGTGGGGGAATCGACCGGGGGCGGCGAGGACCTCGATGTCGATGATGACGTTTGCCAGTAGGAACATCGGCACGTCGAGCCAGCGGCGCAGGACCAGGCCGATGGTGCCGCTGGGGCCGAAGTGGTAGGGTGTAAAGGGCATCTTAGCTGTCGGCTCCTGTTTTATTGGTCAATCGTAGTCGGCCGCGCGAGAGCGACGGTTTAAATACTGGCGGTTCACGTCTGTTGTTCGATTCTACCGCGATTGGGGCCCATCAAGAAGGTTTTTCGGATTGTTGCGGGTGAGGTTCCACATGCAGGCTTGAGGTTCGTGGCGGCAGCGGGCAAAAAAACGGTGCGGTCACGGCGTCAGGTGCTTTTTCTGTACAAAAACCATTGACCGGGGACGGTTTTCGGCTATAATACGTCCAAAGCTGAGGAGGGCATCGAAAGACGGTGGCACTTCAGTGTGTGCGTTCCTGACGCCAAATCAGTTATAATTAGCTGTAACCTGATCGGAGGGTGTAAATGGTCATTTCGCGATTTATCGGGGTTCCTGTGCGCTTTTGGTTTATGTTGCTTTTGATTGTACCCTGCGGTTGGGCACGGACGATCATGGTTGACGCAGGGGGCGAGGGGGAGTTTACTTCGATTCAAGCGGCGATCGATGCGGCGGAGGGCGGGGATGAAATCGTCGTTGCGCCGGGGACGTATTATGAGGGGATCAACTTCAACGGCAAGGCCGTGAAGCTGGTCAGCAGCGGCGGGGCTGACGTAACCATTATCGATGGTTCCAAGCCAGCCGTTTTGCTGCAGGAAGACTTTGATAGCGGCTCCTATATTGGCAACCATGACGGGTGGTCTATTATAGACCAGGGCACGATCTCCGCCCCCAGCGATTGGGTAGTGCAAGGGAGCCAACTGGTGCAGAAAAGCAATATTCACAGCTCGGATTCAAGCTTTCTTGGAACCTTTGCGGTATGGGACGATCCGGCGGCGATGGCGTGGACGGACTACGCGATGACCTTGACGATGAGGTCGACTGATGATGACGGCATGGGAGTGATGTTTCGCTACCAGGACCCGCAGAATTACTATCGGTTCATCTGGTTCCGTGAGAAGCACTTCAATGCCCCACGCCGACAGCTTTCCAGAGTGCAGAACGGAGAAGTTACAGTCCTTGCTCATAACGATGTCGCTTACGTTACTAATCAGAGCTACGAGGTGAAGATCGTCACGTCCGGGACAAATCTGCAAGTCCTTGTCGACGGCTATTCGGTTTTGACGGCCAGCGACTCAACCTTTGCCGACGGTTCGGTGGCATTGTATTGCTGGGGCAATCAGAACACAATCTTTGACAACATCGAGGTGGCGGCGCCGATCTATCATGTCGTCCAGTGCATCACCGGCGAAGGGAGCGGGACGATTCTTGAGGGCTTTACCATCACCGGCGGGAATGCCAACGGGCCGGGCCGCGCCTGCGAGGGCGGCGGAATGCGCAATTACTATAGCAGCCCGCGCGTTCTCAATTGCACCTTCAGCGGTAACACTGCCGAGTATGGCGGCGGAATGCACAACTTCTTCAGCACCACAACCGTTACCAACTGCACCTTCAGCGGCAACATCGCCAATGTTAGCGGGGGCGGAATATATAACAGTTCCAGGATGGCAAACATTACCAACTGCACCTTCAGCCGCAACTGGGCTGTTGAGGGCGGCGGGATGAGCAACCTGTGGTGCAGCACACTCGTGACAGGCTGCACTTTCAGCGAAAACTCGGCTGGCTGGCTAGGCGGCGGCATGTTTAACCACTACAGCGGTCCAAGGCTAAGCAATTGTATTTTCAGCGACAACTCGGCACATGAGGGCGGTGGGAAGTACAACTCCAACTCCAATGCAGTCCTAACCAACTGCGTATTCCTCAGCAATACAGCAAGCACTTCAGGCGGCGCAATAAGTAACCGGTCGACAAGCAAACCGACCGTTACCAACTGCACCTTTATCTTTAACGCGGCGGATATCGGCGGTGGGATGTCTATTTATGAGAACAGCAACCCGGTCGTGACCAATTGCATCGTTTGGAACAATACGCGGCAGGCGATCTACGATCCCGACTCAAAGGCGACCGTCACCTACAGCAACATTCACAATTACGACTGGTCGGCGGTCTGGCCGGGCACGGGCAATATCAATATTCATCCGATGTTTGTCGATGCCGCCGGCGGTGATTTTCGGCTGCGCCCGTACTCGCCCTGCATTGATGCGGGGTCAAACACTGCGCCGAGTCGGCCGGCCAAGGATATGGCGAGCAATCCACGGGTCATCGACGGTAACGGCAACGGCAACGCAGTGGTGGATATGGGGGTCTATGAGTTTGACGGCGAACCGCCGGCGGCCGGGACGGGGGCGCTGTCGGTGACGATCGAACCGGCGGAAGCTGTCGATGCCGGGGCGATGTGGCGGATCAAAGGGCAGAGCCAATGGCGCACCAGCGGCGCGGTGGTCAAGATGGCTCCCGGCTATTACACGGTTGAATTCACCGATCTGGCGGCGTGGTTCGAGCCTCGCAACGTGGAGGTTTGCTACGGCGAAGACGACGCGCGTACGGCCGTGCGAAGTTTCCGGGTGAGGGTGATCGGGGACGTGAGCGCTTCGGTCAGCGGGAAATACAGGCCGCTGCCGGTTTATGAGATCGGTCGCATTCCGCCGGTGCAGGCGCCGCACGGCAGCGTGCTGGAGTTCTTTGCGGATGCCGGCGCGGCCGGCGATGGTGCGGCGTTTTCGGTGTCTCCGTCGTTTGATCCGCGTTATCCTGCGCCTTTGGGGGCAATTGCGATCGATGCCCAGAGCGGGCGTTTTACGTATGAACCGAATGTGAATGACCGAGCGGCGTTTGATGTGACGTTTTGGGCGTCGACGGGCGGCGATCCCGTCGAGCAGACGATTCGGATCACACCCGTGGCCGACCCCGTGGAGGAATACAATATTGTCAGCCGTCCCGTGCAGGCGTTCCCCGACCCTCTGAGCCGCGATTATATCTTCGTCAACGAGATGAAGAGCGACGGCAACGAATGGCTCAATGGATCGCACAAGTCGGTGAGGTCCGTGACCGTCGCGGCGATTGAGCTCACGGTGGACGATACGCCGAATAACCTTGTTTACGGGTATGACGGGCACACGGATATCAAGGACCTGACCATTTACGCCGAGACCTTGATCATCCGCAAGTCGCTATGGCTGCCGCAAACGGAAGTGACGATCTACGCGCGGCAGATACTGTTTGAGGACAACGGTGGAACGGTACAGATCAGCACAACGCCGAGGCCGTCCGGCACGCCTGCCGACGGCCTCGATGCGGGCAATGTTCATCTCTTCATCGAAGCCTACGTCGCCCAGGGAGGGCTTGGCCGCCGCTTTGTGATGAACAACGCGCCGGGCAGCGGCGGCGGTGCGTACGGGCAGGGGGGCGTGCTGACGTGCTCGTTCGACGCCTCTTCGCCGCTGAGCTGGCTGAATCCGTATGCTTTGAAGATGGTCGTTGCCCACGCGCGGGATGCGTATCTTTATGGTTATATGCCGGAGACGCTTGACATACTGGAGCAGTATGACGAGCTGTTAGGTGTCGCATCGCGGCTGGAAGGGCAGAACCTGCCGGCAAGCCGGCGTTTCGAGCTGGAGCAGATGCGTCAGGAGATCACGACGCTCATTCATCGGCTGGACAACAATCTCGATTACTTCGGCAACCCGAGCGACTGGGTGCCCGCGTTGTCGTTCGAGGTGCTCAAGGCGACGTACGAACAGGAGATCCGTCGGGCGATACGCGTGCTGTATCTTTCTTACTGGCTCAACAACCAAGCCGACCAGATAACCAACAAGGCGGCATGGCTGGCGAACTGCCGCGACAGGCTCTGGGACGAGACGGAGCAATCCAGGCTGGAGTTGACCAATTACCTGAAACTCATAGGGCCGCTCGAGAAACGGGCCGGCGAGATTGTGGCGAGGGTCGGGCGGGCCGACGGGGGCGAGTGCTTTGGGCTGCTGTGCGATTTGAAGAAGAAAGAGGCCGAACTGCTGGCCCGTGCCGAGAAAGCGCACGGCTGGAAGAAAGCGATCGAGAGTCTCGTGACTATCTCGACATCCACCCTTACGGGTGCTTCCCGAAGCGGGCAGGCAGGCGCGGCACTGGGTGCGGCCAGCGGCCTGATGACGGTCGGGCAGGATATGTTCCTGTCCATGGATCCCTGGCAAGCCGCGGGCGAGGCTGCGGACGTTGCGCAGCGGTTCAGCAGCATTAACTTCAAGGAAGCCACGGACGCATGGCAGGGTCAATTTCAAACCGTCAATCTTGCAGGGCTCGAGGCCAATGGCGCCGATGCGTATCTGCAGAATCTTCAGGCGTCGGCAAGGAGCATGGCGGACGGAATGTGGCAGGTGAAAGAGACGCTGGGCACCACCCGGATCGACGACGAGGCGGCGGACGCGGAACTCAAGAGGATCAAAGCGAGCAACCCGGAGTTCCGCAGACTCGTCGATGTCGTTGTTGCGCTGACGATTGAGAAGGAGGTTTTCGGTCAGCAGCTTGCCGCGGCGATGCAAAAGGTCTCGACGCTATCCAATGCGATGACGAACAATGTGCTGGCGATCGACGCGATGAACCGCGACGCAAGCGAGATCAATCGCATCTTCGACGATCGGGTGCTGATGTACGCCAAGGACATGGAAAGGCGCGCCGTGGCGAGGCTGAAGAAGTATCACTATTACATGGCCAAGGCTTATGAATACCGGTTTCTTGAGCCATATCCCGGCAATTTGAACATTGAGAGCATTTTCCAGGCGATGGCCAATCTGGTCTCTTATAACGTTACCTTGCAGTCGGGCGACTTTGACAGCCTTGCGGCACTTTATGAGGCCCAACTCAGCGAGCTGGCTAACGATATCATGGAAGATTTTCTGGCCGGCCACGTTGAGAAGAACGTTGGGGCGCTGTACAAGCTGTCAGCAGAAGAAATCAGCCGCCTAAATGCGGGAGAACCCCTGACACTTAACCTGTTTGCCCGTGGGCTCTTTCCATCGGACGT
>Ga0334884_1002636_pt1 | contig 22252 bp, 16 predicted proteins | sample GraSluR1_MG_7_FD_207215 | JGI IMG/M metagenome (GOLD analysis project Ga0334884, IMG submission 207215) | Sludge microbial communities from methane-producing bioreactor in Wageningen University, Netherlands - Granular Sludge_12_05 R1 | ecosystem: Engineered > Bioreactor > Anaerobic >...
ACAGAACGGAGCGTCGCTGTTTGAACTCCACTTACTGGAATCTGGTATTTCGGGAACCCGGCAGTCTTTGAGGCAAGCCAGTAACGCATATGTTTGAACTCCACTTACTGGAATCTGGTATTTCGGGAATCCCACTCCTGCCTCACCTTGCTCTTCTCGGTTCGTTTGAACTCCACTTACTGGAATCTGGTATTTCGGGGCAACAGGCCGAAGCTTCTCTTCCAGCGGAAACATGGTTTGAACTCCACTTACTGGAATCTGGTATTTCGGGTTAGACCATTGAAGCACACGAACTACTCAAGACTGTTTGAACTCCACTTACTGGAATCTGGTATTTCGGGCTGTGATATTCACCTGCAAAACAGTCGGCGCAAAGACGTTTGAACTCCACTTACTGGAATCTGGTATTTCGGGTCATCATGTTTCTCACACTCCTAAACTAAGATAGGGTTTGAACTCCACTTACTGGAATCTGGTATTTCGGGATATAGTGAAACGTGTTCTGCGAGTGCTGATTCAGTTTGAACTCCACTTACTGGAATCTGGTATTTCGGGGAATGATTCAGATTTCGCAGCCTATGAGTATTTCGCGTTTGAACTCCACTTACTGGAATCTGGTATTTCGGGGTACGCAGGAGAGACGTAGAAACTGAGATATAGAGAAGTTTGAACTCCACTTACTGGAATCTGGTATTTCGGGAGTCTGCATCAGTTGGGAGGCTCCCGAGGGTAGTTTCGTTTGAACTCCACTTACTGGAATCTGGTATTTCGGGGTTTCTGGTATCGTGCTTGATTGTGTTTTCATGCTGTGTTTGAACTCCACTTACTGGAATCTGGTATTTCGGGTTCGAGAAGATAGAACCTATTCCAGCGGACTGGATGTTTGAACTCCACTTACTGGAATCTGGTATTTCGGGGGGTTTATTTTTGTTGTTGCTGAGCAATCATATTGGTTTGAACTCCACTTACTGGAATCTGGTATTTCGGGGAGCCTCATGCTCTATCGAAAAAGTCCGGGCCACACGCGTTTGAACTCCACTTACTGGAATCTGGTATTTCGGGTCTTCAGAGTGAAGACCAATCTCGTTCTCTTTGCGTTTGAACTCCACTTACTGGAATCTGGTATTTCGGGGTGGCGCGGCTGCTGAAACCCATTCGAGAGCAGAGTTTGAACTCCACTTACTGGAATCTGGTATTTCGGGGGGGAAATAACTGGGCCGGACAACTTGGGATTGGGGAGTTTGAACTCCACTTACTGGAATCTGGTATTTCGGGCCAAAACCGTGATGTGAAAGGAGAGTGATGCAAATGGTTTGAACTCCACTTACTGGAATCTGGTATTTCGGGCGTCTGGAAAAAAGAATATCAGCGCAACGGGCGCGTAGTTTGAACTCCACTTACTGGAATCTGGTATTTCGGGCTTTTATTGTGCCGCCGCGAAAAAGTCAAAAACGATCGTTTGAACTCCACTTACTGGAATCTGGTATTTCGGGTTTCTTGTATTCATCGTCAAGAAAGCGGTTGTCTCTGGTTTGAACTCCACTTACTGGAATCTGGTATTTCGGGCCAAATCCGGAAAGAGTGGGACTCCATCGCAAAAGAGTTTGAACTCCACTTACTGGAATCTGGTATTTCGGGCCGGTACACAACGCTCTGGTGATGACGTTCGGCGTCGTTTGAACTCCACTTACTGGAATCTGGTATTTCGGGAGAGTAAGTATGCAGAAGATCCGACGATATACCCGTTTGAACTCCACTTACTGGAATCTGGTATTTCGGGGCGATGGAGACAACAGAACCCGAGACGGCCAAGAGGCTTGTTTGAACTCCACTTACTGGAATCTGGTATTTCGGGTCTGGTTCTCCTTGCCCGTCTGGACGCTCTCGTAAGTTTGAACTCCACTTACTGGAATCTGGTATTTCGGGCCGGCCACGCTCGGCCCAGCGCTCGTTCCTCGCGCGTTTGAACTCCACTTACTGGAATCTGGTATTTCGGGTAGCAAATCACCTCGTCACAAGCGTGATTAGAGTGTTTGAACTCCACTTACTGGAATCTGGTATTTCGGGTCCAGACTTCGATGGATCAGCTCACGAGTCTCGTTGTTTGAACTCCACTTACTGGAATCTGGTATTTCGGGTGAGCGAGAAAGACGATTTGGACTACCCCGGGGAAGAGGAGGTTTGAACTCCACTTACTGGAATCTGGTATTTCGGGTTGAGGGCTTCGATGGCTTCAAAATATCTGTCTTCGTTTGAACTCCACTTACTGGAATCTGGTATTTCGGGATGGAGCTAATGTAGGACAGGCGAAAATCCTTTATTATGTTTGAACTCCACTTACTGGAATCTGGTATTTCGGGAGTTGGAGATGGGAATGTAACCGCACGGAGTCGCGCGTTTGAACTCCACTTACTGGAATCTGGTATTTCGGGTTACAACGATGACGTGGCCGTCGACTTCTCGAGATAGTTTGAACTCCACTTACTGGAATCTGGTATTTCGGGGAAAGTTCCAAGGTCGGTATAGTGATAAGCGGAAGTGTTTGAACTCCACTTACTGGAATCTGGTATTTCGGGCAACAACAACGATGAGCCCGCTCTCGAACTGGATTCGTTTGAACTCCACTTACTGGAATCTGGTATTTCGGGAGAAGTCAGGGAAAATGTAGAGCTTCTCGGCTTCCATGTTTGAACTCCACTTACTGGAATCTGGTATTTCGGGTTACGCTATCGCTAGTTCCCCATTCCTTTCGGATCTTGTTTGAACTCCACTTACTGGAATCTGGTATTTCGGGTTAAAAGTAGACATCCACAAAAGGTAATTTATATCGTTTGAACTCCACTTACTGGAATCTGGTATTTCGGGAAATCAGGATGTCTTCCACGTTTAACAGATCCAAGTTTGAACTCCACTTACTGGAATCTGGTATTTCGGGTCGTCTGTTGGAAATGTATATTCGAATGATTTCATATCGTTTGAACTCCACTTACTGGAATCTGGTATTTCGGGCTTCTGGACTACCAGAAGGATCAGTCTAGAGGTTAGTTTGAACTCCACTTACTGGAATCTGGTATTTCGGGTCCTTCTGGACTACCAGAAGGATCAGTCTAGAGGTTAGTTTGAACTCCACTTACTGGAATCTGGTATTTCGGGTCCAACAGACTCAAAAGCGAACTCGGGGACATCCTCTGGGTTTGAACTCCACTTACTGGAATCTGGTATTTCGGGCAAAGACTCTCACACAAGTACATGTCGTTAACGTTCTGTTTGAACTCCACTTACTGGAATCTGGTATTTCGGGCAAGAGACGGCCGAGCTTCGTCCCTTTCTGCATGGTTTGAACTCCACTTACTGGAATCTGGTATTTCGGGGTTTTAACTGCATGGTATGTTTTAACTACATTATTCGTTTGAACTCCACTTACTGGAATCTGGTATTTCGGGCTTCACCCCCGCCCACTGATATTTCGGCGAGAAGCCCGTTTGAACTCCACTTACTGGAATCTGGTATTTCGGGAATTTTGTCGGTTTTAAGTTATCCTTCTGAAATGATGTTTGAACTCCACTTACTGGAATCTGGTATTTCGGGAAAGTCATACTCCAGAAGCTCCGAGTAAGCCTTGACGTTTGAACTCCACTTACTGGAATCTGGTATTTCGGGTGAAGCATTTCAAGATGGGAATATCCGAGTTCTTGTGTTTGAACTCCACTTACTGGAATCTGGTATTTCGGGAGAAGGGCTCTATATCTGCGAGCCCTCGGATATGTGCGTTTGAACTCCACTTACTGGAATCTGGTATTTCGGGTATCGCCCTATAAAAACCTTATCTATAGCTGTTTACAATTATATCATCAAGTGGTTTTGCTTTTTGAGAGCTTACGGAAGCCAGTTCTGCAGCTAAAGTATTGAACGTCTGAGTTTCTGAGAGCGGTTCACACACCTCTTCCAGGATAATACGTACATCCATCAGCCACCTATGATAACGCTCCTCTTGTTTGTCGAACCAATTGTGTTCTTTGGGGTACCCAATGATATAACTGTGTCTTCATAGAAAGGGACAAAAATGATGGAGTCCTTTGAATTGTCAATGACCGCAGCCACTCTTTCGAGAACTTGGAAGAGGACCTTTCTCTCTACAACTAACTGGAAGACACTATACTGAATTCTATTACCATAGTCCTCGAGGATTTTCGATATCTTGTTTCTCTTTCTGTCATCCTCTATGTCGTAAGTAACAAGGAACATCAGGCCTGCCACCTGTAAGGTTCATATGCAGCTTCTCCGAGTAGTTCTTTACAAAGCATTCTCGCTTCCATTTCGAACAGCCTAACATACTCGATCTTCCCCTCGACTAGTTGGTGAGTCGTCTTCTGCAAAGTCCTTTGCCTGTAAGCCTCCAGGAAAGTCTTCTTTGCCTTCTCTTTCAGAAATACTCCTTCACTCTGTATCACAAAATCGGTCTTAGCTAGTCTTTTGCTACTCAATAGATTCCTGATCATAACGTCCATAACAGGTCTGAAGTGTTCCATCATGTCCAGAGCGAGAGCGGGTTTTCCATAAGCTGTGCTATGCATGAACCCAAAGTAAGGATCCAATCCGCTGGCTTCGAGCTGTCCCAGTATTTCTGTCATCAAAAGGGAATATGCGAAACTCATGAGTGCGTTAACCTCATCTTTCGGTGGTCGCCTATTTCTGCCGGAGAAGCTGTATTCTTTCGGGATCATAAGTGCGAGCTGAGAGAAGTATTCTTCTGAGGCCATTCCTTCAATACCCCTTAGAGAATCAACATCCTTAGCTTTCAGCGCAAGCGCCTGGAATCTCTTTAGAGAATCGGACGAAGCCTTTATCTTGCTAGACCTGGAAAGCCTCCTGAGAGACGTCCTCTGATTGAAGATCTTTGCTTCAATTACTCTTTTTGCTATATCTAGGGACTTTTCCGGAGAATCTAGCACTGAGTACTGTTTCTTCCTGAGACGTACATTCTTACCTGTGGCAGATTCTACTTTTGCCACAAAACTGCCCGTCATTGTCAGGTAGTTAACTGGAATATTCTCTTCGACTGCCAGCCGAATTGCAGGAGTAGTTATGCTAGACATACCGTACAGCATTATTCTCGCCGTCGAAAAAGCGGGTACTCTAGTAACCGTTTCTCCGTTGAATGAGACCGAGAAGCTCTTTCCAGTCTTCCCAACCGTTGCTCCTTGCTGAAGAATGTATAGCGAGTCCTTTCTTTCGGAAAGAGGTGTTACTGACTTCTTCAGGTTTTTATCTTCGGGAAGGCATTTGTCGACTAAGCTACAACCATTGCACTTAGTTGTTCTCCGGGGTTTGGGTAGACTTATACCCTGAAGAATACTTCTCATATCCTTCAGAACAGCTGCGAGTTTTTCTCTTGCTTTTTCGTCGCATGAAACATTAAATCTTTTGCCGGAACCTTCGTACTTAACGACTCCCCTGGAAACCCTTATGCCTAGTGTCTCTTCCAGGGCGACTGCCTCTGCAACAACCTGCATGCGATCGTTGACATAGAGAGTTCTCGAGGAGGATTTCTTAATCTCAACCGGATATGCACTTTCGTCGTCCTGATTAACGTAATCAATGTAGCCGTAGATACCATATGTGTGAGATCCAACATAGACACCAGATCTCTTGGTTTTGCTTCCCCAACGCGAGTCTTTGTTTTTTAAGGAGTGGATGAATCGACCCTCCGTTATGTGTTCATTGTCAGCAAAAATTCCCTGGACATGTTCCAGGTAGTATCGGTAGGGACAATACACATATGCGTTTATTGCATAGAAAGGGATTTCGTCCATTACTCACCTCAGATAGGCAGAAGGCTTACATTTCCACCAAGTTGACCGACTGCAGACAACGCCTCTTCACCAACAAGGATGTTAACTTCTTGTCCTCTGCACCTTGCGTAAGATGGATGATAACCGATTGTTCGGGCATGCAAAGCCGTGTTTGGCCCCAAGTAGTACATAGGCAAGGATATCTTTTCCAGCATGGTGTTCACATAAGATGCGATTTCACTAACTTCGTGAAGCTTGACTCTTAGGGGAATGAAGAATCCATGACTCTTTGGCAGTCTATGTATCTCAAGCTGCGGACGTTGCTTCTTATCTTTCTTGCCGATAACTCTTACTTCGGGAATGCCTTCTTCATTAACACAAATGACCTCGAAATCATAGGAACTCATTATCATGAACGCGTCATACGCAAATGCCACCGAAGTGCCGAAGAACTTCGGTGAAGCTCTGACGATGAAAACAGGAGAAGCCGATCCTCTGAATGACTCTAGTTGCTCAATAAACGAATTCATACGAGCCATCGCCAATTTAACATCGCCATTGTTCGCGTAATATCTCTCTCCTTTCTCCAGCTCTCTTTCACCTAGATCTCTGGATATAGAGACTAATCTCTCCTTGAGAGAAGTGTCCTGGCCGCGACTCTCCTTTATATCCTGAAAGAGATAGTAGGTCGAGAAAGCCTCTTTCTCCACAGATACCCACCTTTCTCCGGTTTTAAGAGATTTGCCAAGCAAATCTAGTACTCTGTAGAGAGACGAGTCTTCGTTAGAGGCTTCCGCGGCGTTAAATAGCATCTTGAAACGATTTCTGAAGACTCTGAGAAATAGTGAGCCCATAGCCGAATAGTAACTGGTAGTCAGATCTTCCCAATGGGGTAACTCAGTTCTTGCCATATCTACAAAGGCTTCCCGATCCAGAATCATATCTTTCATGGACTGCACCTGCAAGTGAAATTGTTTTGGACATAGGCAAAGCCCTCTGGACGGAAAATCAGTTACTTCTTTGAAGAATACCCTGCCTGCCCTGTGGAGCCGCTGAATTAAATCTGAGGGGTTACTGGCTTCAAATACAATGCATTCTATGTTTTGTCTCTTTGGCTTTTTCTTTGGCTTGGAAAAGTTGTACCCAATGTCAACAGTTGGCGTAGCCAGTATAAGAGGAAGGTCAAGTGATCTCCTTCTCTCTTCAGTGTTCGCCGGGCCGGTTATCATTCCATAATCTTTGCCGAATTCCCAGCCCTTGGCCGCTAGCGCTTGAGATAGTCTGGAGATTCTCTCGAGAGAGTCAGATATTACTACCGAATCAAGCCCTTCAGATTTCCATTCATTTAGACGCTTGACTATCTGTTCCAGATGATCTCCGATGTTTCCTGGCAATGAGTCGAATTCTGTCTTAGCGAGGAATGGCATGGTTCTTTCTCCTGGAATGCCGGGAGCGATAGTGTAATGGCTCAAGCCAGTTTCTTTTGCGGCAGTAATGATTGTATCTGAGGGAGTTGCCGACATGAAGAGGAGTCTCCAATTACAGGCGGCGAATGTTGCTTTAAGAGAAATAAGAAGCACAGCTATGAAGCTGCGCTTCAAATCGTAATAATGAAATTCATCGAAGGCTATGAGATCTAGCCCGATACCGGCTGTGAGTTCAACGAACCTGTTCCTGACGCCTGACTTCTTTCCGTAGCTCATGGATAGAACATAGTGGATTATGTCGGGATTGCAAAGGTAAATAACCTTGCCAGGCTTTCTCAGAAGGCTCTCAAATCCTTTGCTGTGACTGTGGGGGTTGATTCTGTTTAGAGCTGCTGAGGTAATTAGAAACACTTCGTGTTCCATTCCATGATTTCTCACATAGTCAAGCACCTCTTCATTGTACTGGTGTAGCAGCTCGTTTGTAGGAGCTATAAGGAGTGCCTTTGAGTAGTTATTTAGCCTTATCGAGTTGAGAAGAGAAAGTGTCTTTCCCGAGCCAGTTGGAAAGGTGTTGAAGACGATCTCGTATTCCTTTAGAGCATTAGCTACTTCTATCTGATGAGTTGCCCAGATTCCTTTCATTGGTCCGTCATCGTATTCTACAACGGGAATAAAGCTTTCTCTAATTAGCATTAATTAGTCTCCTGCAGTAACTCATACCTAAGGGCAAAGAGATACTTCTACTGTGCAGATATTTTCCGGTTGCTTTGAGGTCTTTGATTAGGGGAACGGGCTTAACGGGATTACTTCCGAAAGACTGTATTTGTAAGTCGGGCAAATCCGCGGGATTCAGAAACGTAGAGCATTCGAAATAACCGTTCCTGATTTCATAGTCTATCTCTTCAAAATCTAGCCGCGCCTTTGAGTTGAACTTCCCCAGTCTTATGTATTTCGGGAGCGTGGTATTTTCGGTTTTGAGAACGTAGAACTCCGCCCTGCTTTCGCTAGCAATCATCTTTATGGTGCCAATTTGTGGTATATTCGCTGCCCGTGTCTTTTCTTCGGGGAAGCTCTTGTAATTGTTCTTGTCCATAAGCAGGTATCTCGATTCTCCGACGGAATTGAATGACTCGCTTATCCAGCTGAATTTTATGAACTTTGCCGGTGTACAGTAGAAGGAAGTCTTAGGCAGATCCTCGGTATAACTAACGGAAGGTTTTCGTTTGTAGGTTGTTATCTCAATTCCAGTTGCATAAGCGAGAGCATAGTTCCCCACGAACGGCTCAGTAATGTACATCGAACCTACTTCTTTTGTTGCAAAGAATAATGGTTCACAAAGCTCAAGGGAAACCTTTATCAGTTGCATAGTTATCCCTTCTTTTTTTCGTCTTTTTTCCAGCCGGAGAGTTCAGATATTATGTTCTTGAGTTCTTCAGGTTCTTTGTAGGCCATTCGGACAGTTTCAAGTACTTCCTGCAGTTCTTCTCCAGTTATGATGGTTGTCTTAAATGGCAATCTATCAGCCAACTCGACTGTTACTTCGAGTGTCTTTTCCTCCACTTCAGAGGTGTTCAGGGGATGTTCTTTCTTTTCGAGTCTGTCCCAGATCCCCTTCGTGAGTTCGAGTGAAGAGAAGACTTCGCCCTTAGAGAGAATTATCGCAACTATGCTGTTTTTTATCTTTCCTATCCTTGTAGGAGTCGCTCCGTACCTTGAGGTTCTAAGAATGTTGCCAAAGGCATAGAGAAACTCTCCGAATCGAAGATCCTTGAAAGTCTCTATGTCTATGAAGTGCGCTTGAGGGCGGACATACTCGTCAGAGTTTATTGACTGGCGCTGTTTGCCATCCTCAAGATCATACATGGTTCCGGATTCTCCAGTAGCATTGAAGGTCTTTATATCAGATATCTGTGATGCTTCCAATAGCGAATAGCTATTATCTGTTATTATGCGGCTCTTCATAGAACCTTTGGAGTCGGAATCTTTGTCGCCTGCTGCGAAGCCATAAGTTAGACAGTCAACGCACTGCCCGCACATAGATTTGTTTATTGAACAGTCCTCGGGAATGATCCCAAGCTCCCTGAAGAACTCCCTTCCGGATCTTCTCTCTGAAGCAGTCAGTTTTCTTTTTGTTACAACGACTCTGGTTAATGGGGAAGGATCTTTAAGACTTGCGCTAACTGTTTCCTTGTTAAGGTCACCATCTGTTCTGAAGATTGCCTCGCTCTGAGTAGTACGGACTACTATCGCAGTTATTGTTCTTCCTTTTGGTGTATAAGGGAACTCACCTTCAATAAGGGTTTCCTTGAGAAGTGCCTTCAATTGCTCGAGTTTCATCGCCATACTAGTCATTTCCTCCTTTCCGTCCTCTTGCCATTTCCATCTTGACTCCGCCGAGATAGATGCTTCTGAGGGTGTTATGGCTTTCTATCAACCTTTCACGAGAAAGTTTTAGGTCTCCGTCGCCATAGATATCAACAATCTCCATGAATCTATCCTTGAATTCCGTTGCTGCAGGCCGATATTCGATGGCTCTCAGTACGTTGTTGAGAACAAGAGACTCCAGATCATCTCGTTCATGAAGTTTCGGGTCGAACTTCCTCACGGCTTCAAAGGCTTCTTCAAAAGCTTTAGAGAGTGCGTAGTCGCTCAGATTCCAGTAAGGTCTGCCTGTCTTTTTCAGTGTTTCGAAACCAATCTTGGCGATTGATAAAGTTATGTTCACTTTCTCCCGCATGCTTACCCCCTTTCTTTCCAGTTCATCTTTCAGTGATAACAGAAACCTGCCTGCAGTTGAAGTATCACCCTTTCCCGTCTTTCTCAAATATCTCAGTGATCTTGACGCTTCTACCCAGATTTCTTCACGCCTTGCAGTTGATAGCTTGAAGAAGAGAGTGGGCACATGATCGAGTTCACAGTGGTGTTCGACAAGTTTTCTCATTTCGTAGAGCAGATCAAGATTCTTCATGGCTCCGGACGCGGAGGAAGGAATCGACTGAAACTGTATAGCAGGATATCCAGCTTCAAAGGTCGTGCTTTCCAGGTCTTCGCCAGTGAAAGAGAGATTGCTGAATATGAAGTACTTCACAGGTAATGAATTATGGAGTTTTGAAATATGTCCGAGAGCTTCTGTTGCTTTATGACCAGGATTCAGCTTCTTGTTGTATATTGAGAGCGGTATGGAGAAGAAATTCGTGAAGCACAGATCGGGATCATCATAGTTCAATATCCTATCGGTTTCTCCAAGCACGGCGTTGAGGAAATCCTCCAGGTATGCGTCTTTACGTTTTTTATCTGTCTTCTGGATGATCTTTATCCTTTCGTTCAGATCGTCTTTCATGAAGTCCTCTAACTGTGCTGGAAAGAAGGTATAAGGAACCCCAATAATATAGAAATCGCTTCTGGCGCTTTCTTGAGAGGTTTTTTGCAGTATTTGTGTTGCTCTGCAGGCCATACATATATATCTCTTGGGATCTCTTCGCATGTTTGCCGGAAGGTTGTTAGAGAACTGCTGAACGCTTGTGCCTCTGCGAACTTCCGCCGCCTGCATTTCGGCCACATCATACTCGCTGCCACATATGCTGCAAGTAGCTTTGGGGTTACCGTAACCGTTAAGTGTTTTGATGAGACCGTCAATATTCACTGCTCTCTGTTCAGGAGTTTCCAGAGTCGATTCAATGTAGTTCTCAAGAAAGATTTTCGTTCTCTGATCGGACAGATTGTAGTGAACCTCAGAGAAAGCCCTAGTGAACTCTTCAATGATCTCACCGGTGTTTCTCTGTGTATTGGATGCGATTGATTCGAAGTCAGAGGGCTTTCCACCGGTTGGAATCTCTGTACCTAGAGATAGTCCCAAAGCTCTCAAGTAATGATCATCGTCAAGGTTAGGTGCTGTCCTGTCTCTCTCTCGCATTCTCTTCAGTAGTGTGTAAAGCCCCTGGCAAAATCTGCTCTTGTCATTTGAAGAAAGCGAGCCGATCATCTGAACGATCAGCGATAGAGGAATTCCTCCAAAGGCGGCAGGCTTTATCTGTATCATACCCTGTCTAAAGATCACTGCTGTTCTTGCATCTAATATTCTTTTTAGTAGCCGCTGCACTAGCTCCTTCTTGAGAGAAGCAAATTCTATTGGCTGATCCTTCAACTTCAAATAGACGATGCCGTCCCGGTAAAGAGCAACTGGTATATCTCGATTATCTTTCAGGGAATTGTAAGAAGCTTCGATTAGCTCTGTCGTCAACACGTTTCTGAATTCCCGAAAGCTTACAAAAGAGAGCTCACGATTAGGAAAGACCATTTGTACGTAGTCATTCAATTCCTGCATCTTCTGAGGATTTGTTGAAAGGTTTGCTGTGCTGAAGAGTTCAAGGTTATCTGCTATCATAAGAACCCTGGCAAGGTTTATCTGATTACGATCCATATCTAATTTGCTTCCTACTGGACCGTCCTTTCCGTGACTGGCTGCAAATCCAATAACTTTTCTTTCATCGAAATCAACCCCAAGCTCAAGTGATCTCAGAAACTCGCCTAACTCGCCGACACTTCCTCTTAGAGAACGTTTGTCTGGATCTATTTTGTTGGTGTCGTGAAAGAACGCAGCCAGGATAAAGCTATCAAGTGTCTGCTGGTCCAGCTGACGCACTTCCTTGTGATATAGATCTGCCATCGTTGCACTCGCAAATCCGACGTTCACAAGATGTACCGAAAAGGGTTCACCTGACTTTGGTCCCGAAGTATGAATGAATTCTCCAGAAGAGTATCTTTGGGTTAAAACCTTCAAGATAGAAGAATAATCTTTCTTTTCCAAACCGCCACCTCCCCGGTTATGTATGCTTCAATATAGCCCATCGAGAAAGATGATTACAATATCCCACAAGAATTAACGACAGTTTATTTGTCGCTATTTCTCAAATACAGGTTGCTAATTTCCCATACCTCTTTTGCCAGTTTTTCTCTTATCCATTGTGGTGAAAGAATTTCTGCCTGAGCACCCCAGGAAAGAACCCACCACATGAACTCTCTGTATCCACACACATTAACAGTTAGAGTTGCGCTCCCGTCTTCATTATGTTGAACAACTTGTGATGGATGCCTCTCTGTCTCAGTCAATCTTTCAACTGCTGATTGTACAAACCTCACAGCTATTTCGTAAGACCTTTCTCCATAGTGAACTTCCCATACATTTGAAAGCATTTTTTCAACTTCTTCTTTGCCAAGTTGTGCGAATTGTTCCTCAGAGAGGATGAGTTCTTTGATTCTCGAAACTCGATAAAACAAACGGGCTTCTAATTGGGTGTTTCTACCAAAGGCGTACCAGTGACTCTTTGTGAAGACCAAAGCATTTGGTTCGAAAGGGAATGATTTGTCTTTCTTACTTGGATGAGCATAGACCACAAAGAGTCGCCGGTTTTCTACCATTGCTGTTTCAAGAGTCTTAAGCACTGAATACTTGACGTGTTCCAGCCTTTTATTCAGGAAATGGTAGTAATTCGAAGTGCTTAGTACATGGTTTCTTTGCTTCTTATTTATGAACGTCTTCGCCAGAGCCCGACGCATTGACCTGATGTTATCTTGATCCAACTCTCCAAAATATGAGTCTGCAAGGTTAAGAAGGTTTGCTACAAAGAGTTTGTCACTTTCGGAGAGATCGAGATCGGGAATACCAAGCCTCTTGTTGCCCTTAAGAGTTATAGTGCCCCCATGGCGCTCAAACGGAAATCCAATTCTGATAAGATCATTGATATCTCTTTGCAGAGTTCTGGAGGAGACATTAAGTGCTTCGGCATAGGTGGAAAGAGTCATGCTGCCTTCAGTAAAGATCTTCCGAAGCATCTGATAGATCCTTCTCAGTTTTCTTTCAACCAATTGAGTTCCCTCCAGAGTTTCACAATCCTCTCGGGAGCGTTGATCTCTTTAACGATTGTAGATCCCATACCCATTGCGCAATTGTGGCCAAGACCAAGAAAATGTGCTAGCAGCGGGTATCTCACCGGTTTGATAAACGACAACTTTATCCGTCCGACGAAGCCAATTAGCAGATGGCTCTTGAACTTCAAAGGCATCGTCTTGCCTTCAAGCATTGTGAGCTTTGGTTCATGGGCTACTTCATCGGTGAGAGAAGAGAACAATGAAAAATGGCTCTTCATGTAATCTGGACAGGGAATCGGAATATCGATACTCGAACTCTTTCTGAAAGAAACCGGTGATGCAAATATCATTTCGACTTCACTCTGAGGCTCAATATCTAAAACACCTGCAGTCCATGTCTCCAGAGACTTTATCCAAAACTCTTTGCCCTGCAGCACAATTGAGCCAGAAACCATTATTCTGTCTATCCATTCCTTGAAAATACTATCGCTGCCTGAAGCAAAGCGAAAAGCGTAAGTTCCTCCCGCATTAAAGCGCCCGGAAATTCTGCCCTGCTTTGAGTAAAGCGGGGAAAGAGAAAATAGTCTTCTCGAATCGCTCCTGTGAATGGCATCCATTTCAGTGCCCCAAAGCGTATTGAATAATGCACCGTGCAGAGCTTGTGATGAGTTCTCTATTCTACAGTCATCTTTGGATTGGATTTGAATTACTGTCTCTGAGAAGTTCACTTCTCCCCCTCTTTTTTGGATTATTCTATTGTTATCCTCATTCGTCCTTTGTAAAAGGACTTCCAAAGTACTTAAGCTCTCTTACATTTCCAGGCCATTCCTCATCTGCTAACTGTCTGGCTCTGTGTGAAAAGATCTTGAATTCTGCTTTTCTTCAAAACCTAATCTTCTGAAGAAGATGCCTCAAGAAAACCTCGCGAAGCGTTAAAGTCATACAGGCAATTCTCGCCGCTAGCTGTTCACATTAATTATATCCATTGTTACATTGAAAACCAAACACTACCAATAAATTCCAGAAAATGATCTTATTTATAACGATTCCAATGTTCCGTAAACGAAACCACTGCGTATTCAATAATTAGTCGAGGTAATTGAATGGTGAATGAATCCATATAGATTTCCTTAGCGGAAGTTTTTTTATCGGATAATTCGCTTGACAAACACTGGCTTTCGTCCTACACTTTCAACTGTTGATACTTCAACTGTTCAGGGTGTGCAGTGTTGGAGGCGATTATGAATTTCCACAATTTGAACCTGCTGATGAAATACGCAAAGGAGTTCGGGCACAGTCGAATTCGTGTGCTTGGAATGTCAGACACGGAGCACTCAATATGCACGTTTCTCTTTGGGCACTCGGATATGTCTCAGGATGACGTGGCGGCTTATCTGCGCCTTGATAAGACTACTGTAGCCCGTGCGCTTTTGACGCTTGAGAACAAGGGTTTCGTCGAGCGGTATCAGAATCCGGAGAACAGACGCAAAAACCTGTTGTATTTAACTGATAAGGGCAAGCAAAGTATCTCTGAAGTTGTTGATGTATATGACAGATGGTTTGACGAGGTGTCATCCTGTCTTGACGAGAGAGAACAGGAACAGTTCGATGACTACTGCGCACGATTGCTTGCGGCATCACAAAAAATATGTGAGGAGAAGCGAAGATGAGCTCATTCAAAGATTTGCGTATAGTCGATAACTTCTACCAGACCTCGGCGTTTTTTCCGATGCCTACCATGCTGATATCTACCATTGCCGACGATGGCAGTACAAATCTTGGCGCATATTCTCTGTGCTTTCCCTATTACATTGCAGGTAAGGACTACTATGCAATGCTGCTGGAGAGTCGCAACAGTTCAAATACAGCCCAGAATATTCTTAAGCGCGGCGTATGTGCTATCAATTTCATTGAAGACAGCAAAGATGATTTTCGAGAAGCTGTCAGGCTGGGCTTTCCCGGTGAGACAAGTAAGGAAAAGATGGCAGACTGTAAGTTCAAGCTTGAGCCGGGTCAGTGTGAGGGAACCCGTCCTCTGGTTGTTGAAAAGGCCTATCAGGTGTTTGAGTGCACGTGGGATGATTCCCTGGAGGATGCCTTCGAGGACAGAGCACGCGTTGACCAGCTTGAAGGTATTGAGCCGCCATATAGAAACTTCAACGGGATTACCAGTAAGTTCGGCTGTCACTTTATCCTCAAAGTCGATAAGATTCTCATAAAGGAAAAGCAGTATGAAGCTATTGTGACCGGCGTTAAGGCCTCTGCTTTTCCGCGTGTTCCCGTGGATTATGGTTATCGTGATTCCGCATACTTCTGGTACACGAAGTTCCGACGGCCCATAGCGGTGAAGATCCCGGCAGGAAAGGAAGCCGATCTCACAACCGTTATTTACGCGGCAGATCGAATTGACCCCGATATTAAGTTCACCGATGAGGCCTGCGCCATGATGACGAGGGTGCCAAGGGTATTCCTCAAGGTTGCCTTAAAAGGCTGTGTGGACTGGGCCAGGAAGAATAACGTTACGCTCATCACGCCCGAGCACATGAAGATCATAAACGATAAGAGAACAAAGGAAAAGAAATAGAGATGTGAAGAGCGGTTCTTGGCAGGAAGAACATCCCGCCGCCAGTAAAGGCTTCGCCTTTGCCAGTATCGCTTCGCGATGCCAGTCGCCTTCGGCGGCCAGTTCCGCTCCGCGGGCGAAGAGCGCTTGAAAGAGCAGGAGAAACGTTCTCCGTCCACCGTTCTCCGAGAAGAGCATGAAAAGCTGAAAAGCCGTCCTTGGAGAGCGGGAGAAGAGCATCAAAAACACGAGATGAGGACAGAGGTCGAGACGAAGAGCCCGGTTTGGGGTCTAGGGTCTGGTAATCCACCTCGTCGTCGTGAGCGCAGCGAGCTTCTCGATCTTTCTCATAACTCTCCATGCTCCACTCTCAACGGTTCTCAAGAGAACTCTCGGATGTGTTCCTTTCAAGATTTGATAAGCAATCCTTTCTTTTCCGTATCCCAGATAACGTGTTCATGATAGTGTTCCAGGCACGGAAGGCTGACAAATTTCGTTTCATCCACTTCCGCTACTCTTTGCTCGTGGAAGTGACCGTAAACCCAGAGCTTTGGGCGTTGTGTCATCTGGTTCCACAACATAGCGTGTTTAGTCTCACCGCAGTCCGTCTTTGGTCCGGGGTCGAATCCTGCCATGAGGATATGATTCACAACTCCCCAATGGTGAATGTCTAGACCTTTCATCCCCACTCCAATACCTGCGGGACAGGAATGGGTGACAAGTATTTCCGGAGAGAACTGCGAAAACTCATAAACGGCCCGGTTCAGCTCGTCGGTAGTGATCAGGTTCCCCTTGATGATTTTTTGCGGGCGCCCAATATGTAGTGCTCCCCCGAAGAAACCCATCTTCACGCCTTGAACCTCGAGTGTGCTCCCTCTGGGTTGATAGAAGAGGTTATTTTTTTCCCACTCTTTGATAATTCCGTTTTTCATGGCTTTCCACAGGAATCGAAAGTCTTCATGGTTACCGTCCACGAAGTGTACCGGAATCGGGAATCCCCCCAAGGCCTCAATGGAGCTACTCGTTTTCCGGGAAATCCCAAAATCTCCCACCTGAATGGCAACGGAAATCTGGTACTCTTCCATTACCTTCTGGAGAACGTGGTGGAATTTGTGCACACGACCGTGAATGTCTCCGAAAAAACCAATTCGCATATCTACCCCATCTGTCTCACTTCGTAGGTTGCCAGTCGCTTTTGCATGGCGTTTATTTGCGCCATAGCTTTCCGCAGCATGGTTTCCTGCCAGGATGTGATTTCTTGCAAGACCAGAGCATTTTCTTTGTGGAAGTTTCTTTCCAGTGCCTCTACCTGGTTTTTCAACCGTAGATCCATCAGGAAATTCCAGCTGTCGATGGTATCCTGTCCATCTACTTCGGGAATATGACCTTCTTTTATCAGCTTCTTGATCCTGCTTATGGTGTTCGTTTCATGTATCCTATGTTTCAAGGAGTAAATCCGCGCGTAGTTTACAAAGTGCAGCATGGTTTTCTTCAAATCGATGTATTTTTCTGCCTGACCTTCCGAGTATATCTTCCCCAGCAGAGTAGTAGGCGGTCGAAAATGTATGGTATCGAGCGCAAGTTTGTACAGAAAGATGGGTTTGTCCTTTACTTCTTGGAAAATATACTCCCGAAGTTCGCTCGCAAGGGTGTTATCTCCCGATAAAACACGGAAATCAAAGAAGATACTTACTTTGATCAGCGCGTCCGGATCGCTGCCAAGAATCCAGTCATAGTACTGGTCTCTCCAAGATTCCTCAGACTTTACCCACTGGGCATTGGAGGCGGAATTGCCGGAGTTGCAGGGTGGAATGCCGATATTGGAAACGAATTCTGTTGCTATCTTTCCAAGATTCTCAAAGTAGGTAATATGCTCCTTTTCTTCCGGAGTACTCTCAAAAAGGATCGCCGTGTCCTGATCGGGATTCAGGGTGCTTTCCATTCTTCCAATGCTGCCAAGAGCAAGGAATGCGTAGCGACAGGGTGGTGGTCCCAGCTTTTCAATGGCTTCGTGTATTCCTCTCGCAAATACCCGGTCCGTAGACTGTATCACCGAACGCGTAATTTCCTCCGGCCCTATACCCATCTTGATACTGTTTTGCAGAATAACCCGGGAACGTGCATACTGCTCTTTGATATCCCTGTCATCGTCTTCGCTTGCTGCTTGAGACGTGTTTCCCAGAATCCGATTCGTGGGAGACAGAAGCTCGACGAGCATGGAAGACTGTACTTTCGGCAGCTTTATTCCGTCGGAATCCTCAAAGAGAAGGAGAACAACTTGCCCCTGGCGAGTGTCCGCGTCTTCGAGTTTGCTTCCCCAGACCCTAAAATACCGATCCCCGTATGGGACTGTACCTTGCACCAGAAGATTGGAGAACCCGCTTTCCTTTTCCAACTCGATGGTCATGCGAGCCGTATCCCCTTGCTGGATGAACTCTCGGACAGTCTTGCCGATCAGTTCCTCCCGGTCTTCCAGGTTGAAGGTTTCCGCCGCTTTGGTGTTCGCACTCGAAATCTTGCCCGACAGGCTTCGATTGATCACCAATACGGCGAAGTCGCAATTCTGAATGGCTTCCAGAATAGTGGTATCCCCATTCTCGACCGGTTGCCGATTCTTCAGTGAATAACCACTAAACATGATGGCGGGTGTTCCGTGAACGGTTACGTGCTCGGCGGAGAGCAATACATTGGTCTGGTTCTCGCCGTTACCAAGAACGGTCTCCAGAGAATCAATATTTTCTCCTTGAGAGGCCTTTTTCACAAATTCCTTGCCGGCATTGTCCAGCACAAATTCGGAAATGTCCCGGTTCAGGATTTCCTCTTCGCTCAAGTTCAGGGTATCGCAAGCTTGTTTGTTCGCACCAACGAGGATACCGTTCATTGACAGCAGAAGCATTTCGCCGGAGGCCCTGGCCAACGCCTGGTAGCGCTCACGAGACCGGAATAGCTCTTTTTCCGCAACTCGTCGTTGCTTTTCCGTTCTCCAGCCCCTCCAGACGATCGTAGACAGCAATCCCAAGAAGAGTATTCCGACGATCGTCGAGAAAAAAGTCAGGTTGTGAATAACGGCCTGTATTTCCTGTTGCACATCGTCAAGGTAAATTCCGCTGCCCACGATCCAGTTCCAAGTCCTGAACAAGCGTACGTACGAGAGTTTTGGAATGGATTCATCCAGATTAGTCTCCCTGGGCCACATGTAGTGAATATACCCGTCTCCGTCTTTGCTGGTGATATTCACCGCGTCTACAAATAGAAAGTTGCCTTCGGGATCCTTGTAGTCTTGTAAAGAGGTGCCTTCCATTTCCGGAAAATAAGGATGCATGACCATTTTTGGGTAGGTGTCCTGGATCCACAGGTATTGCTTGTCTTGATCTCCATAGCGCAATGCACGTAAAATCAACAACGCTTCTTCCTGCGCGGCTTCTGTATTGAGCAATCCTTCGCTCGCCATCATGGCATACCTTTCAATAATCGAAGTTGCCGATTGAACAATGGCCTGTATGGTCTCCCTTTTCTTGTCCATTAAGGCAGCTTCCGTAGCAGGGATAATCATGACCCTGATAGCAATTACGAACAGAAGCATGACCATGGCAGGAGGCAAGATAATTCGAAATGCCATGAAAAACATCTGCTTTCGATCCATTTCTCTTTTTTCTCTGGCCATGCACCTCTCCTATTTACGTTTGTAAGAGAATATCCCGATTCTGTGGGCATACATGCTGACATTGAAATCTGTGAAGATTTTCATCCAGAAGGTAATCCCCACTATGCCCGTCCAGGTATCGTAGTGTAATCCAACCAGGAGCACTAGAGAAAAAACGGAGAGAAAGATAATCCCGGCTCCCAGGTTGGACATGGCGGCGTAGAGAGCATACTTCCTTGCATCGTCGGGAGGACTCCCTTTCCACAAAGCGACCAGGGAGTAATCCTTTTTCAGCCATATTTTCAATCCGCGTCGTATCCAGTAAATCGATAACGGGATAAGGCCGATGAATAAAATCCAGTTAAAGACAAAAACCACTTGCAAAGTATCCAGACTCATCAGCAATTACTCCATTCAGGGCTCATAAAAGCCTTGAAAGCTCAATGGGCTCCCTCAACAGTTTTTGCCCCTCTGGGCGAACGTACACTTTCCACAAGGGCTTGAATATGCTCGGGGGGATTCTTGGTAAATCGCTTCACGATGAATGCCACGACAAAGTTAGCCAGGGCGCCCACGGCTCCAATCGCTTCGGGAGTTATACCGAAGAAGCTGTTCGGGCCACCAATCAGATGGGTATACTGTGTACCCTGCACGAAAAAGATTCCTTTGTGGGCAAAGACATAGAACAGTGTCACTGAAAGGCCTGCCAGCATTCCCGCGATCACACCTTCCTTATTCATCTTGACAGAGAAAACCCCCATCATCAGTGGTGGGAACAAGGAACTTGCGGCAATTCCAAATGCCAGTGCCACCGTTCCGGCTGCAAAGCCCGGAGGGTTCAATCCCAGCCATCCCGCAACGAGAATCGAAACTGCCATGGAAATCTTACCCGTCAAAAGTTCCCTCTTTTCCGAAATCTTTGGCGCGAAAATCCCCTTGATCAGATCATGGGAAATGGCGGAGGAAATAGCCATCAGTAAGCCGGCAGCGGTCGATAGAGCAGCGGCGATACCCCCTGCAGCCACCAGAGCTATTACCCAGAAAGGCAGTAACGCGATTTCCGGATTCGCCAGCACGATGATGTCCGCATTCACGGACAATTCATTCCCCTTCCAGCCTGCTTCTTCAGCACTCGCCAAGAACTGCTGGTCAGAAGAAGCATCGTTGTAGTATTGAATTCGCCCATCGTTGTTTTTGTCTTCCCAGTTCAGAAGTCCGGTCTTTTCCCAACGTCTCATCCAGTCAGGTCGTTCTTCGCCTACCAGGCTTGCTTCCGGGTCAAAAACATCAAGGTTCTGCTCGATACCCGGAGTCACGGTTCTATGAAGGTTGTACTTCGCCATGGCACCAACTGCCGGAGCGGTAGTATATAACACCGCAATGAATACCAGGGTCCAACCTGCCGAACGCCTTGCGGCAGCTACATTGGGTACGGTGAAGAAACGCATGATAACGTGTGGCAATCCTGCAGTACCGATCATTAGTGTCAGGGTAAACAGTAACATGTTCAACACACTACCTGGCAGGGCGGTTGTATACTCTTTGAAGCCGAGGTCGGTTACTACCTGATCCAGACGGGCTAAAAGAGCTATGTTTTCCCCTCTTAAGTTTGAACCTAATCCAAGCTGGGGAATCGGATTACCCGTGAGGTAGAAGGCAATGAAGATGGCCGGGATAACATATGCGAAAGTCATAACACAGTACTGGGCAACTTGGGTGTAGGTAATCCCTTTCATCCCACCAAAAACTGCGTATGCGAACACAATAGCCATACCTATGTAAATCCCAACATCATTGGAAACACCCAGGAATCTCGAGAACGCCACCCCAACACCGGTCATCTGTCCGATGATGTAGGTGATGGATGCGCACAGAAGACACAGAACCGCCACGGCTGAGGCAGTTCTGGAGTAGAAACGGTCTCGGATAAACTGCGATACCGTGAACTTCCCGAACTTTCGCAGATAAGGAGCAAGCAGCATAGCAAGGAGCACGAAGCCTCCCGTCCAGCCCATTAAAAATACGGAACCTCCGTACCCCATGTTGGAAATCATACCTGCCATGGAAATAAAAGAAGCAGCAGACATCCAATCAGCTGCGGTCGCCATTCCGTTTACAACGGGTCCTACACTGGCACCGGCTACGTAAAAATCGCTTGTTGATTTGGCGCGTGACCAAAAGGCAATTCCCAAGTACAACAAGAAACTCAATCCAACAGCAATGAAAGTTGCCACCTGAAGACTCATAGACTATCTCCTACTCCTGTTTGGTTTCTTTTCTGATTCTTCGTGGACATCGAACTTTCGATCAATTCTCCCCATTAGTCTTGCGTAGACAAAAATAAGAATGATAAAGACATAAATGGAGCCTTGCTGGGCAAACCAGAATCCCAGGGGATACCCACCCATCTTAATGTGGTTCAGCAAGGGGGCTGCGATAATACTCAATCCCAGGGAAACTCCTGCCCATATTGCCAGGATGACACCCAAAAGCCGTAGAGTCGTCGACCAGTAAGACCTCTTCTCTTTCGCCATTCTTTTCCTTCCTTTCTTCATGGATTTGGAGTGCCCAACTATATGCTGAAGATAACGAAAAGATGGTATGGAACTATGTCCATATTGGCAAAATAAGCTGTCCTCCCTTGGGGTCCATTTAAAGGGAATGAACCGATTATCCATTCCGCGTGCAGCGAAGAAAGGAGACAGGGAAAAATGTAATAAATCTTATTCTAACACAATCAGATGTATTCCCAAACGTTTTCTTCCACCGTTTGCCTAGATTTTCCGAAGTGTGAAAAATGGGGACAGACTCTATTTTTTCAAGAGACGTCCTTGAAAAATGGGGACAGACTCTATTTTTTCAAGAGACGTCCTTGGCATGGAGGGACATTCCGCCGCCAGTCTGCTTGCGCAGGCCAGTATCGCTTCGCGATGCCAGTCGCCTTCGGCGGCCAGTTCCG
>Ga0334884_1002654_pt1 | contig 22109 bp, 13 predicted proteins | sample GraSluR1_MG_7_FD_207215 | JGI IMG/M metagenome (GOLD analysis project Ga0334884, IMG submission 207215) | Sludge microbial communities from methane-producing bioreactor in Wageningen University, Netherlands - Granular Sludge_12_05 R1 | ecosystem: Engineered > Bioreactor > Anaerobic >...
ATAATCGCCATGATTGCACGCGTAATCAACCCTGCCTTCCCCGAGGGCATGATGTTGGCCATATTATTTATGAATGCATTCGCGCCCACCATTGACTACATGGTGATGAAGTCGAACATAAAAAGGAGAAAGCTCCGTTATGAAACAATTTAGCACCGCTTACATCTTTCTGTTTGCAGCAGTGCTCTGCCTGATTTGCTCCACGATGATATCGGTGGCTGCGGTGAGTTTGCGTGAGCGGCAGGAATTTAACCAGTCATTGGACCGCAAAAAAAGTGTTTTGCTCGCAACACGCATCATAGATGCCAATGAATCGATTAGCGCACAACGTATCAACGAACTTTTCGGCGACATCCGTTCTGTCATAATCGATGTCAGCACCGGGGAAGTGCTGGAAGATTACGACGTTGCGGAATATGATTTCCAGACGACACCGCGGATGCGTGTCCCGTCTAACCCGGCCAAAGTACAAGAAATACCGACAATATCACAGTTGTTCCAGGTTGAAGACAATGGCCAGGTAGATATGCTTGTAATTCCAATTTACGGCCAAGGTCTCTGGTCCACAATGTATGGCTATCTTGCGCTGGACGTGGACACCAAGACGGTACGCGGTATCACCTTTTACGATCATGGTGAGACCCCGGGACTTGGTGGAGAAGTGGACAACCCGCGTTGGAAAAACCGCTGGCCCGGACGCAAGGTATTTGATGATGACTGGAATCCCAAAATTGAAGTTATCAAGGGACAGGCTGGCTCACCAGATGAAGACCCGCACCGGGTAGACGGCTTGAGTGGTGCGACCATCACATCACGTGGTGTATCCAACATGATTGAATTCTGGTTGAGCGATTTGGCATTTGGCCCCTACCTGGAACAGTTCCGCGAACAACACGGGAGCGTATAGCACGATGAAATTAGGAAAAAAAGAGCGGGAAGTACTCCTTGACCCGCTGTTCAATAACAATCCCATTGCCTTGCAAGTGCTTGGAATATGTTCCGCGCTGGCAGTGACTACCCGCATGGATACATCGTTGGTCATGTGCGGTGCCGTAATCGGGGTAATGGCAGGTTCCTCTTTGGTGGTCAGCCTGCTGCGTAACAACATCCCCCCCAGCATTCGCATCATTGTACAATTGTCCATCATTGCCTCCTTTGTGATACTGACTGACCAGATATTAAAGGCCTATCTTTTTGAGATCAGCAAGTCCTTGTCGGTATTTGTGGGTCTGATTATCACCAACTGTATTGTCATGGGCCGTTGTGAAGCCTATGCCATGCAGAATGGCCCCTTTATGAGTGTGGTGGATGCTGTAGGCAACGCGCTTGGTTACAGTGTCATTTTGATTTGTACCGCATTTTTTAGGGAACTGCTGGGTTCAGGTTCCTTGTTCGGCTACACAATTTTACGCCCGATTACCGAAGAAGGCTGGTATTATCCCAATGGCATGATGGTGCTTTCGCCCGGTGCATTCTTTTTGATAGGCCTGTTCATCTGGGGCATACGCACTTGGAAACCGGAACAGAATGAGCTGGAGAATTAACGATGGTGCAACATTATCTCAGCATTTTTACGACAGCCGCATTTATTGAAAACATGGCTCTTGCCTTTTTCCTGGGTATGTGTTCCTTCCTGGCTTGTTCCAAAAAAGTGGATGCTTCCTTCGGACTGGGAATGGCGGTGGTTTTTGTATTGGCCATTACGGTGCCGGTAAATAACCTGATCTACAACTATTTCCTCAAGTCAGGTTCCATGACCTGGATGCCATTTATTGGGGACAGTATGGCTACAGTCAACCTGGAGTTCCTGTCTTTCCTCAGTGCCATCGGCGTGATTGCCGCCATGGTGCAGATTGTGGAAATGGCCTTGGACCGGTATGTCCCCTGGCTGTATGCATCGCTTGGTATTTTCCTGCCGCTCATTGCTGTGAACTGCGCCATTCTTGGTGGTTCATTATTTATGATTGAACGCAGCTATACTTTTGGCGAAAGTGTGGTCTTTGGACTTGGAGCCGGATTCGGTTGGTTGCTGGCCATTGTGGCCCTGGCATCCATCCGGGAAAAGATGCGGTACAGCGATGTGCCTGTCGGTCTTCGTGGTCTTGGCATAACATTCATGATTACGGGTCTGATGGCCATCGGATTTATGGTCTTTTCAGGTATCCAACTCTAAGCTCTGGTGTTCCTTGGCAGTCAAACCAAAGGAAAACACAACGCAAATAGTGTAATTGGTTCAGTTGCAGATATATTCTGTACTGTGTAGTTCTGTTGACGTTTACGATTTATAGGAGCCGTCCCAATGGAAACCATTATCATGGGTGTGGTGATGTTCACCGTAGTGATCCTTTCGCTGGTAGGCATACTGCTGCTCGCCAAGGCTAAATTGGTCACTTCGGGTGAAGTCACAATTACCATCAACGATGATCCCGACAAGGCACTGCATGTACCGGCGGGAGCAACATTGCTTGACACCCTAGGGCAAAACAACATTTTTATCCCTTCTGCCTGCGGCGGCAAGGGAAGCTGTGGTGTCTGCAAGGTAAACATTAAAGAGGGCGGTGGCTCCATACTGACAACCGAAGAGTCCCACATCAACCGTGGTGAAGCCCGCGAAGGCTGCCGGTTATCATGTCAGGTTAAAGTTAAAAACGACATGAAAATTGAAGTACCTGCCGAAGTCTTTGACGTGCGTAAGTGGCGCTGCAAGGTACGTTCCAACAAAAATGTGGCCACCTTTATCAAGGAGCTCGTGCTCGAACTTCCCCAGGGAGAAACCGTTCCATTCCGTGCAGGCGGGTACATTCAGATTGAATGTCCTCCCTACGAAATTGATTACAAAAACTTTGAAGTAGAAGAAAAGTTTCGTGATGCCTGGGATGCCATGAATTTATGGGACCTGAAAGCTACCAACGACGAAGAAGTGACCCGGGCGTATTCCATGGCGAGTTATCCCGAAGAGAAAGACATCATCATGCTGAATGTCCGCATCGCGACACCGCCCCCCAATGCAAACGACATTCCGCCGGGTATCATGTCCTCCTATATCTTTAATTTGAAACCTGGTGATGAAGTAACCATCTCCGGGCCTTATGGTGAATTTTTTGCCAAGGAAACCGAACGCGAGATGTGTTTTATCGGTGGTGGTGCTGGCATGGCCCCCATGCGGTCGCATATTTTCGACCAATTCAAGCGGCTGCACTCCAATCGTAAAGCCACCTTCTGGTATGGCGCACGTAGTTACCGCGAAATGTTTTATGTGGAAGACTTCGACAGTATCCAAAATGAGTATGAAAATTTCAAATGGTATGTTGCGCTTTCAGAGCCATTACCAGAGGACAACTGGACAGGATACACCGGCTTCATTCACCAGGTATTGCATGATGAATATCTGAAAGACCATCCGGCACCTGAAGACATCGAATATTATCTGTGTGGCCCGCCCATGATGCTCAAGGCCTGCATGAATATGTTGTACGATTTGGGTGTGGAAAATGAAATGATAGCATTTGATGACTTCGGTTAATATGAATAGTAACGGAATGACATTTTCAGGGAGTGTGAGGAAGCTCACGCTTCCTATTTCTTTTTTATTATCGCGATTTACTTTGTTACCGCGGCATGCCTTCCTTTTCCGTATAGTTGTTCTGACATTGGCAACAGTATCACTGACAGGTTGCGGGTCGAACGAAATACGCGAACACCGTTTCTCCGGCCCTACCATGGGCACCTGGTATAATGTAAAGATTATCGCCCCCCTCTCGCAGGATGAATGCACCAGAATAGCCAAAGCACTGGAGGATACATTGGAGGAAATCAACCAGTTGATGTCCACCTATGTACCGGACTCAGAATTATCTCTCTTAAATGCACACACCGCAGAGGTCCCTTTTTCACTTTCAGCAAAAACACGTACTGTGTTCTCCTATGCACTTCAGGTCAGCCAGGAAAGTGACGGCGCATTTGACGTAACCGTCGGCCCACTTGTGAACGCCTGGGGCTTTGGTCCCAACACGCCAGATACACCACCAACCGATTCAGAAATTGCGACATTGCTGGAGCGTGTCGGATTTCAAAAATTGGTACTGGATGAAGAAGCAGGAACTATCAGCAAGAAACGTGCGGACCTGTATTGCGACCTCTCCGCTATCGCAAAAGGGTATGCAGTTGATGCCATGGCACAAGTATTGGAAAGCATGGGAAAAAACAACTTCATGGTAGAAATTGGCGGTGAAATCGTAGTCCGTGGCTACAACGCACAGAAAGAGCCTTGGCGCATCGCCATAGAAGAACCCCTGACAGAAACACGCGCACTACATTGCGTACTCCCACTTCAGGACATCGCGCTGGCTACTTCCGGGGACTACCGTAATTTCGTCGAAGTAGACGGTAAGCGCCTTTCCCACGCGATAGACCCTAAAACTGGTACCCCGATTTTTCATGAACTGGCCTCGGTGAGTGTGCTCCACGAGTCGTGTGCCCTGGCCGATGCCTATGCTACCGCCATACTGGTTCTGGGTGCTGAAAAGGGTCTGGCATTTGCTGAATCACAGAATCTGGCCGTGCTCATGCTTGTCCACGATCAGGCAGACGGATTCCGTGAAAAACGCTCCTCGGCATTTCAGGCGCTCTTTCCTGAATTGCCCGGAACATAATTACACATAAGTCACTGCTCATGTGTACCTATAGTACAACCTGGCTAAATAATCACTGCCCTTCCCAAAACGAATCGTGAATATAGTAATCATTCCATTTCTAGATCAGGGAAGATAATCCGGGTCCGCTTCAACCACATAGTAATAAAATAGTCCTCCTTCGAATCGGGCCAGCGCCGACTGGATTCTATCACTCGGGTCTTGGGGCGTTCCGGAAGCTGAACCGCTGTAAGAACCACCCACAAGGCCAAGGTACTCATATTCACTAGACATCTGACTTTGTAAGCGTTCTGGAATTGCAACGCCAGTGCTCCAAGTGCTGCCTGCTCCATACACAGTGATGCTTTCACCATAATAGCGTTCATCGTAAAAATTGTAGCCCTCAACTTTATACCGCGTGGCACCTGGTACCTTGGGAAAGCACACCCCCACCCTGTAGATAAATGACGTTCCACCCCTGTCATTGATCCATACATCATGAAGACTGAACAACTCGGCTTCACCCCTGTTTGGTATTACAGTAATCCGGCATGTATCCTCTCCCAGAACCATCCATTGGTTTAGAATGTTGTTGTATTGAGAAACTGTACACTTCAATTCAACTTCTTCCTCTTCTTCAATATCCATAGCAGCAACAAAACGGATGGCATTGGCCGTAGTCATTAATTGCTGCCCCTGCGACATGTCTTCTGATCTGAGGTATCCCTTATCCTGTCCATCTATAAGCTGCCAGGAGTAACGAAGATTCCCTGTCACCGGTTCATACCCATCTAGCACGTTTGCAGTAAACTTCGCACTCATGGCTGCGGGGACAATTTGAATCGATGGACTTAACGTGACCTTTGGCGGTAAGACAACGATCTCGAAAAACAGTACTGGTTCAGTTTTATGCACCGCGGACAACACCGCACCCAAGTCATAGGCTCCCAAGAAAAAATCGGTTAAACCTAGAACACGCTTCATCGAGATAAACGCATCATTCATGCGAGTCCAGGCTGCTGGCGAGACATTATCTCCACCAAGAAAAACCCTGATAAATTCATTAAAAATATATTCTTGCAGATTACTATTGGTTTTCATAGTATTCAGCACCAGCAAAAAACCTTCTTTAAACTTTCCTTCCCGAATCAAGGGCAATAAGTCCGGTATTTGAATGATTAATTCAGTCTTGGTATTTTCCACCAAACGCCCAAACCCACCAATAGACGCCAGGTGCGCTTTGTTGGTTGGCAACTGCGTTGTCAACACAGGAAATACCAAGTCTCGGAACAACCATTCAAAGCTCGTCAACAACCACCGCTCGTACATTTCCTCTGTAATATCTGATTCATATTGTTGAATTGAATGACTTGCCGGCCCCACTACAACTATTCGGTATTCGCTTTTCACGATGTCCGGGTTGGTTGGATTTGGTATGAAGAACGGGTCAAGCATCACCGGGGTATAGGCCAGGTCACCACATAGGATGTCTGAAAAAGTTGAAATAGTCCCCCCCAGGCCAGTGACAGACTCCAATTTTTTGTCAAAAATCTTAACGTTTTTTTCGTCAATCCAGGTGCCGGATTCGTCTTTAATATGATCGCGTAGGTGTTCAAAAAATACCCAGGTTATCCGGCGGCGATCGTTGCTGATTTGAACGGTATTAAGTGCATCGTCTGAACCCAGGTTGTTGACTGCAATGCCGCCCTCCTGGGTTATGGGCTGGATCAACATGGCTTTGGAATTCTGTGAGTCTGGCTTGTAATGCTGTGGATGCTTTGCTGCCAATGCGGCCGCATCCAGAACTGCTTCCTCCAGCGCTGCACGTATCAACGGGTTTCCGTTGACCAGTGCCTTGGGGTCTTCCTCCAGACACGCGGCGATGCAACTGGCCAGATTCTCTGACAACGTTGTTTCCGCCAGTACATCACGAAAATCGGACCAGTAATCATAATGTAGAAAGTACCCTCCCAACGCGTAGAACAGGAGAACATCGGCGGTAGTGGTAGGCGTGATTACCTGGTCATTGCCATACGCCGCGTCGAGCCAACCCAACAGCACCGGATCATCCTCCTCGTCCAGCACCATGCCGAGATACCGTCCTTCATAAGACTGGGGCATGAAAAATTGTCCTGTTTCTGATACATCAGCCGCGCCAAAAAGTGTCAACAGTTCTACATTGTCAACTGTTGAAGGTAAGGCAACATTACCCGATATCGACCCTACGTTTTCCCAGGGACTTTCAACCTCAGATGCCAACAGCAGGATAATAGCAAAAGCAGGCGAAGACTCCCCCACTTCGTTTCGCAACTTGAGATATACGGTTTTCTCTCCCGGAGCTACGGAAAGCGTAAACATCGGGCTGCTTTCATAGGGTAACCATTCTGCTCCGGCAAAGGCCTCCGATTCTGATGCCAGGTAGTCAACAGGTGTGCCTGTGCAAGTAATTTGAAGCGATACCAGGCGCTGTGTGGTTTCCGTGGCACCGTCATTGATAGTAAACGATCTAATTTCCGGCTTTTGTGGTTCACGAGGTGGGCAGCCAGAAAAAATAATGGTGAGTATACCTGTTACAAGTAGTATGCCAGTAATACGTTTGCAGTGTCGCACGACTAGACCCCCTTTATGTGAAGCAATAGATTTTATTTGCTTCACTTTTTGGTGTGTTCACCGGAAACATTATTTATAGACCAATCAACTCTGAGATTCAATTAGTAGTGGGGTGTGGAGGTATCCCCTAATTAAAATTATAACATCAAACCTTAATATGTCAATATTAAAATGAAACTCGAATTCATATTCATCGTACACAATGCGATTCTGGAATAACAAAGCAGTATGCCCAGAAAGGTAGCGACGGCTGGGTCAATATTAAGACTGAAAAATACAATATATGTAGGTTATTATTAAAATGATAAGGAAATATTGGAAATCATGCTGGAGACTTCCGAGGGGCACAATTTCCAATATTTATCTAATATTATCTACGATAAAACAGTACTGATTAAATCTATGGCATGTATTTTACACTGGATTTCCTGGTCAACAACAAAAGGATTATCAGCAATACAACAACATTCCCGACTGAATTGCTGGTAGTTTTTTGACTCTGGCCACAAATCGCTGGCACTTTTTCTTCACCTTCACCTTCACCTTCACCTTCACCTTCACCTTCGCCCTCGCCTCCTTGGAATGAACCATCCCACGAGGAATCCGTCGCGGCAGCAACGAAATCAACCAGGGTACCGTTCCAGGATTTTACATTTTCATATTCTTCGAGATTTGAAAAATTATCCTTGTCAAAATCACCTGTGGCAGCAAAGGGGTATTCAAGACCTTCCGCTTTGAGATCAAATGTCAGATAACTTTCCCATAAGGCTTTGTCACCGTCCATTGCCGGCATACATTGCCCGGTCGCGTCACATGTCACAACGTCATACTCACCAGTCAACACAATACCCTGGCTGTTCATATGCGCAATGAATGCTTGCTGTGTTTCTGGGCTGACTGCCAGCAACGCGGCGATTAACACGAGATGCTCGCCCAGCGTATCTGCCTCTGCTTCCAGTTCCAATCGTAAATAATTCAGTTCAATGGCGTTTAATACTGCGCCCCAGATGATGCCAGCATCATTTTGCTGTATGGCATACTGTACCAACCCCAGGCTGTACAATTGCGGCAAGCCTTCCAGCGTAAGATCATGCGGGAGATCAAATTCATCTGACATATTGTCATATGCCACCATCAAGTCCTCCAGCGTCGGTAATTCATCCAGGAAGTTGGGTATTTCACCTTCGCCTTCGCCTTCGCCTTCGCCTTCGCCTTCGCCTTCGCCTTCGCCTTCGCCCTCGCCCTCACCCTCACCCTCACCCTCGCCCTCACCCTCACCCTCACCTTCACCCTCACCCTCACCTTCACCCTCACCTTCACCCTCACCCTCACCTTCACCCTCACCCTCACCCTCACCCTCGCCCTCACCCTCACCCTCACCCTCACCCTCACCCTCGCCCTCACCTTCGCCCTCACCTTCGCCCTCACCTTCGCTACCAGGTTCGAATACAGTAATGTAATTCGTCTTTGCCTCTGTATCGCTTATACCATGACCGCGCACAGTCAGGCTGACAGTATATACACCTGGCTGCTGATAGGTGTGCGTGATCGGGAGTGAAGGATTGGCAACATACGCGCCACCATTCTCAAAGCGCCATTCTCGATGGGTAATGTCACCTGACGATACATCCTGAAAGACTACGGTGAGTGGTGCTGTCCCCTCCAGAGGCCCCGCGGTAAATGCAGCATGTGGAGAAACAAGATCACGAACTGGAATCAGAAAGTCGCTGAATGCCGACACCCCATACTCCGTCGCGACCGATGCGCGCAACTGAAATGTATCGCCTACTTGAGACACATCCGCAGTCAAGCCTGCGTCTGTATAAATGCCATCTCCAGCGACCGCGTCACCTTGAAACACCCCGTCATCGACGATACCGCCCAACGAATGAAAACCACGTACCCGTCCATACATTTCTTCAGCCTCTTCATCATAGGGAAAAGAGTACATGGAACGAAGATTCTGGCCTGCTGCTTCATAATAAAATACGCGCAATTCCTGATCGTTATCAAAGATGCTCTGGCGCAACAAGGTAAGCGCTGGGCTGGCAGTCAAGCTGAGCACCGAGACAGACTTCACCTCTGCAGGTGCCCATTGGTAACGCAGCAGATTTATGGATGGGAGCACCGCGTTGCTTACATGCGGCATTACAGCACCCAGATACACAACCGTATAACCGTCTCCTGAAATCCCTGACAAGCGAGTGGTAACCCTGGTGCTTGGTTGACTCAAGGGCATCACCAGGCTTCCCGAACTTGCAGCCCACCTGATACTCGGACCGCTGCCACCGCCCGTGTCGATGTTGTAGGAAACAGCAGAACCATCCGCACTGAATTGTGGTGTCGCCGGATTCAGCGAGCTTCCGGGGCGCCCAAGACGGACCGGAGGATACAGCATCATACTGTCTTGTACAAACACACCATCCGTTGCCGCGTCTCCCGTTCCATACACTGCGTAAACAAATGCCGAGCCATCTTGGCGGATATCAACGCCACTGAATGAAAGCCCGGCAAGATTCAAGAGTATGGTAGCGCCAGAAACTCCGGATTGTTGCGGATTCAAGCGCAGCAAATTCCGGGGTGTGTTCGCGGAAGGAAAGCTGCCTCCCACCGGTGCTGCCAGCCACGAACCAGTGTAATCGGTACCGAAGTACCCTCCACCCGCCATCACGTGCATCGACCCCGGCGCGAGGCCCTCAATATTTTTCAGATCGGCATCGGAAAGCATCGCTGCCGTACCCGTTCCATTGCTTGCCACACGGTAAATCGTAAACCCGGAAGGTTCTGGGTCTGCCGGTACCTGCGGACTGCCATATGGACCAAAGCGGTTCACAAAAAATACCGTGCTGCCATCACCCGTCATCTTGAAGTAGTTTCGACCGCCCGACGGATCGAGATTCTGATTGGTCGTCATGCCATAGGATCGGTGCCTCAAAGTCGTCAGTATCGGTGTTAAGCCACCTCCCACCTCATACACCGACAGGATATATCTTGTATCGGCTGGTGATTCCTGGTGAAGCAAAGCTATCCTGGAACCGTCATGTGATATGTCATATGCATCCGTCAAGCTTGTCTGGCACATACCAAAGTTATTGACCCAGGTAAAACCCTGCACTATGACCTGCTCGTTTCCACCATCGGTATCAATAACACGCAGTTGCTGACGAAAATTAGTACACCCATTATCGTCTGTGATCTGCTCAGTAACACGAAAGACCACCCGATGGCCATCACCACTCAGTCGGAATTCATTGATCTTGTAATTATCCCCGAGGCTATCCGTAATTTCTGTATAGGTACCACTGCGTAGCATGGCCGCACTTTCAAGTGCCGCAACCCAAGATGTTGTACCCAATGAATACCATAGTATCAATACAAAAAAAACAGCTATTGTATAGGCCCTGTTTGCGTGAAAAGCCATGTGCGTCATCATGATACGTTCCCCCGTATATGCTTACACAATTGTTCAATTCAAATGTATAAAATCAGCTTTAACCCAAGTTTATCACCTATGAATAATGCTGTCAATATAAATTTTAGGAGTATATCCAACGATTTTCTGAAGGCTATACTGATATTTTTAATAATTTATCTGTGATTGTACAGTTTGGGATTTGTTTTATAATCGTTTTTTTGTTTTTATCACTTAGATTAGCAGCTGACTGATTTCCGCTTTTTTGATTTCTTAGAGACAGGTCCCGTCCCACTACCCGTCCCTATCGCGGAACGTTTACAGCGCCGTAGCGCGGGGTAAGGCCAACGGGCCGCCACCCCGGGAACATCGATACCCCAAACACCGCACCCCGGAGGGCGTGCCAGCGAAATTACACCTCACCCTTCTATCACAACCGCTTTCGTTCCTATCCCGAAGGGATTACAGCGCCGTAGCGCGGGGTAAGGCCAACGGGCCGCCACCCCGGGAACATCGATACCCCAAACACCGCACCCCGGAGGGCGTGCCAGCACCACTTCCCGTCATTCCCGCGCAGGCGGAAACCCAGATAGGCATAACTCTAGAACTATATTATAATTATTTCCTGCAACCAAACCTGCCTGCGGGATCAACAAAATGCATGCTAAAGCTCTGCCCTCGGTTCCTTTATCTCCCCTCTGGATACCCACCTTCGTGGGCATGACGGTGAGAGGTCGCGCTTTCCACTCTCCCTGGGTACCCGCCTGCGCGTGCATGACGGATTGGGTTAGTTGTTCCCTATCGCGGAGCGATTACAGCGCCGTAGCGCGGGGTAAGGCCAACGGGCCGCCACCCCGGGAACATCGATACCCCAAACACCGCACCCCGGAGGGCGTGCCAGCACCCCTTCCCGTCATTCCCGCGAAGGCGTGAACTCAGATAGGTATAACTCTAGAACTATATTATAATTATTTTCTGCAACCAAACCTGCCTGCGGGATCAACAAAATGCAAGCCAAAGCTGTGCCCTCGTCCCCTTCATCACCCCTCTGGATACCCACCTGCGTGGGTATGACGGTGAGAGGTCGCGCCATACGCTCCACTGGGTATCCGCCTGCGCGGGCATGACGGTGAGAGGTCGCATTTTGCGCTCCTGCTGGATATCCACCATCGTGGGTATGACGGATTAGGTGTATATGACGGGTGTGTGTGTGAACAGCGGAGCATAATGTATGCCGCCACCTGGTTCCATATCCCGAAGGGATTAAAGCACCGTAGCGCGGGGTAAGGCCAACGGCCGCCACCCCGGGTCAATAGTACCCCAACACAGCACCCCGTAGGGCGTGCCAGCAATAGCAAGTCCGCATTCATTTTCCAACTTACCACCCACGCATAGCCCCCTTCCCGTCATTCCCGCGAAGGCGGGAACCCAGATTGGCATAACTCTAGAACTATATTATAATTATTTCCTGCAACCAAACCTGCCTGCGGGATCAAAAAAAATGCATGCTAAAGCTGTGCCCTCGTCCCCTTCATCACCCCTCTGGATACCCACCTGCGTGGGTATGACGGAATGGGGAGGGCGTGCCAGCAAGAGATACCCGCATTCGCTTACCAAATACCCACCCACGACTAGCCCCCTTCCCGTCATTCCCGCGAAGGCGGGAACCCAGAAAGACATAAATCTAGCACATGATTATAAACATATCTGACAATTAACCCACTTTAGTGCTCAATATAAAACAAGTTGAATCTCTGCCCTCGTCCCCTTCATCACCCCTCTGGATACCTGCCTGCGCAGGCATGACGGTGAGAGGTCGCGCTTTCCACTCTCCCTGGGTACCCGCCTGCGCGTGCATGACGGATTGGGGAGGGCGTGCCAGCAACGACAATCCCCGGTCTCAGTTCGTGCTTCACTGGGTATCCACCACCCGCTCCAGCAGGTATTGTCGGGTCTCACCATGCTCAAAGGTTTCTATCGCATGGTTGCCCTGTACCTCCACCGTGGCTTCTTCATCGACGCGTTGAATACGGTACCCGGATGGCAATAATATGGCCTTCTCACCCGGGCTGGATGCGCTGATGGTCAGGAATTGGCTGTCGGTTGTGACCACATCATCGGAATCGAGGTATACATTGACATCCGCGTTGCGCAGGACATTGCGCAGGAACTGTGCCGGACATCCCAACGTACCGACGTATATAGAACGCCAGGTCGCCATACCGCGGGCTGCCACAGCCACACTGTGGTCATCGGTATAGGTCGCCAAAGGCTGGATACCAGGCGCATCTTCAACCGACCACCGTGGGGAAAGTTGCTGTTCCGCGGCACCATACTTTTCCCCAGACAACCCTTCTGTCAACTGATGCCCGTTAGAAAAAGTAATTTCCCCACCGCCCTCCACCTGTTCAGTCATGGGGAATCCGGTCAGTGCTGTAATGCGTTCCGCGGAAGCTTCTGTTTCGCTTTGAAAACCACTGCCAAAAAACCAGACTGCGGTCTTACCTTCCAACGCTGTATGCAACGTGTCACGTTCCGCGTCAGAAATGTACCAACACCCCAGGAAGAGCGTCACCGCGGGCAAGGTGATACGGTTTTCCAGGACATCATTGAGCAGATGCACCCGGAAATCGTTGCCCATGCGGTACCACTCCTCGCGAAAAAAGGAAAGCAGTGGCGCTGAGAGGGCACGACTTGGGTGCAGATAGGCAATGGCACGTTCATCGACGACAACGGCAACCTCTGGAGAAAACGTGGCTGGTGTATCCAATGCTGCGTCAAACTGTTCCCACATTCGGCCAATCTCTTCCCACATCCCCGGATCATTCAGCCAGCCTTCACCAATCAGGTCCATGTACCAGGTACCCATGCGCCGGGGAAGCAGCCGCCCGAAGTTCCGTCGGTGTTCCCAATGCGTTTCTTCCAGATTCCGGGTTCCTGTAATACGTGCGAACAGCGTATCCGGATTCGTCAGCATGGTACGGGTATCATCTTCACTGATGAAGAGCTTGCCCGCGGTACGAATTGAATCAATAGGAATCATGAATGCATTCATACCGCCAGCACCACGGTTCAGGTAGGATATGGGTGAAGTCAGGATATCGACATGCGGTGACTGAAGCAGGCGATCCAGTTCCAGATGCCCACTGGCTCCCGCACCCTTCGGTATGTTGGCCAACTCAAAATAATACCCATAGAAATAGGTGACCAGCTTATCATGATTAGTAGTCTCTTTAATGAGTTTCGCTGCCTGTTCCATCGGCTCGATTACTGCTACCTGCTGATACCGGTTAAAATCGATGACATACCTGTCAGCGAGCGGATCACGAAACATACCATGTGTGGCCTGCTCACGTTTTTCCTCCGAAGGCACCTGTATGGTTTCCCAGGTGATAGAGGATTCTCCCCATGCGGTGCGCAGCGCATCGATGCTACCATATTCCAATTGCAGCCATTGGATGAAGCCCAACCGCATGGGCTCTTCAAACCCGCTGTGTACCGGTTCCCACGATCGCTTGTAAAACCATTCTGCCGTTGACAGATTACAGGGGTGATACCCCATCACATGATCGCCCCAATGTGTTTCCAGGTACTCGACAAAGCGTTTCAGATGTACCGGATATTCTGCGCGCCAGGCCGACGAGGCCATGCTGACCCAACGCACATGATCGGGGTTGTCTTCTGAATCGCTGAAAAGCATTTCATTGCCGGGATTCGCATCCAACCACCAATGTGGCGCAGTGATGGAAAAGCGCGGCATGACCAAAGCATCAGGAAGATGATCCAGTATGATTTGCATCATTCGGTCAACATCCGAAAAGTCAGGCTCTTCGCCGGGGCGTGGCCAGGGCATAGGCAGACCGAAGGTATAAAAGCGGACACCAGCCTTATGGGCCATGTTGGCTTGCGAGAGGTAAGGTGCCTCCGGATCCGAATTGGGATCAGCACAGAAAAAGAGTGGTGCTGCTGGTTCACCGTTTATGAAAATTGTGGGCGATCCCAGGTGGTTTTCTACTTTGGCCGTCAAGGCACCCGCCTCCTGAAAAGCAATGGCACTACATACAAAACATACACCGAAACATTGCAAGACACGCATTTTTTACTCCATACCAATCAATAATTCCCAAATTCATTATGCCTAACAGACAAAATACAACATGACCTTTTTCACCATCAGTTTGCGGGTATTAGACATGCTATTTCAAACACAGGCGAGTAAACGGAGGAATGGAGTCCAAGGTGAGATATGATTCTCTTGCTGGCACGCCCTTCGGGGTGCGGTGTTGGGAGGCGTTGCTTACCCGGGGTGGCGGCCTTCAGCCTTACCCCGCGCTACGGCGCTTTAATCGCTCCGCGATAGAGAACGCACGATGGTACGTGCATCATGTTCGAGCATTGAGATTGCGGCCTTCAGCCTTACCCCGGGGTGGGTCGATGTAATCCCTTCGGGATATGGAACCAGGTGGCGGCATACATTACGCTCCGCTGTTCACACACACACCCGTCATATACACCTAATCCGTCATGCCCACGCAGGTGGGTATCCAGCAGGAGCGCAAAATGCGACCTCTCACCGTCATGCCCACGAAGGTGGGTATCCAGTGGGGCGCAAAACGCGACCTCACACCGTCATACCCACGAAGGTGGGTGTCCAGAGAGGTGATGAAGGGATCGAGGGCACAGATTCAACTTGCTTTTTGGTGTTCCCGCAGGTGGGGTTGATTGTCAGGAATGATTATAATTTATGTGCTAGTTTTATGTCTTTCTGGGTTCCCGCCTTCGCGGGAATGACGGAAGGGGGGTTATGCAGTGGGTGGCTGTTTGGCAAAAGCAGGCGGGTATCTCTTGCTGGCACGCCCTCCGGGGTGCGGTGTTAGGGGTTGGTGTTTTCCCGGGGTGGCGGCCTTCGGCCTTACGCTTTAATCGCTCCGCGATAGAGAACACCTAACCCAATCCGTCATGCACGCGCAGGCGGGTACCCAGGGAGAGTGGAAAGCGCGACCTCTCAACGTCATGCCCACGAAGGTGGGTATCCAGAGAGGTGATGAAGGGATCGAGGGCACAGATTCAACTTGCTTTTTGGTGTTCCCGCAGGTGGGGTTGATTGTCAGGAATGATTATAATTTATGTGCTAGTTTTATGTTTTTCTGGGTTACCGCCTTCGCGGGAATGACGGAAGGGGGGTTAAGCAGTGGGTGGCTGTTTGGCAAAAGCAGGCGGGTATCTCTTGCTGGCACGCCCTCCGGGGTGCAGTGTTAGGGGTTGGTGTTGTCCCGGGGTGGCGGCTCGTTGGCCTTACCCCGCGCTACGGTGATGTAATCCCTTCGGGATAGAGACAGGGAGAAGCAAACCAAGGCCTTACCCCGCGCTACGGTGATGTAATCCCTTCGGGATAGGGAACCAGGTGGCGGCATACATTACGCACGCTGCTCACACACACATCACCACCATACGCACACCTCCGTCATGCCCACGCAGGTGGGTATCCAGCAGGAGCGCAAAATGCGACCTCTCAACGTCATGCCTGCGCAGGTAGGTATCCAGAGGGGTGCAAAGGAGCCGAGGGCACAGCCTTAGCTTGCATATTATTGGGCCCGAAGGAGGGTTGATTGTTAGGAATGTTTGTAGTTATGTGCTAGTATTATGCATTACAAGGTTCACGCCTTCGCGGGAATGACAGAAAGGGAGCTATGCGTAGGTGGCTATTTGCAAAGCGAATGCGAGCATATCTCCTGCTGGCACGCCCTCCGGGGTGCGGGGTTGAGGGTATCGTTGTCCCGGGGTGGCGGCCTTCGGCCTTACCCCGCGCTACGGCGCTTTAATCGCTCCGCGATTGGGAACATGCAACGAGACGTACACATGCAAAACTTGTGAATTAGCATACTTCTACTCATCTCTTCCATTATCAAAATCTGCGTTCATCGGCGTAATCTGCGGATAACGGTCGTGATATCTCTTGCTGACACACCCTCTGGGTGCGGTTCAGTAATCGTTCCGAGATAGGGAACATGCAAGAGAATGAACGGGAAGGGGGCAATGTGCGAACGGGTGCGTCCCACATGCATGGACCCGCACCCGCGTATCGTTAAATTTAGCTTACATCATGCCCGACAATGAACCAGGATCAATTTCCATATGGTCCTCGGGTATCGTCAAATCAAAGAGGCTTTTCTCAATATCGACATTTGTCTTAATATTTTGTATGTTAATTTCACCCAGTTTTACTTCTTTGTCATCCATAATTTCAATCTTAACCGGGAATCCTGTATCTTTGCTGATGTATAAAAGTTGTACACCATACATCTCATCGTTTGTATCTACTTTTGGTACTACCTTGATCACATATACTGACTGATCTTCCACAGCAGAGTCATCCATCACAGTTAATATGTTGTCATCGACCAGATCAGCCAGATGATTGGTTAGGTGAACATCATAGGGATTTTCTTCATCCTGATCTTTCATGGCCATCTTCATACCCATCATTTCCATGAGTAATAGCTGTTTATCACCTTCGGCAATATTGGTCATTTTTTGTGCCATTTCACCCATACCCGGAATTTCCATATTGATGGACATATCGGAGCGGGTATATTCGGTGTCATTCTCTTTCATGTAGTAGGTTTTTCCAGAACCATTCATTTCCATAATTTGACCTTCTATCTCAACTCGAAATGCCATGGTCACATCGGAAGTAGCAGAGTTAATGGCATCCATTTTCTCTTTGCCCTCTGCCAGAATTTCATCCAGCGTGGCTGCGGATACCGACATTGAAATAGCCATAAATAAAATTGCTACCAAGATACCTGTTTTCTTAATCAATTTCAGACCTCCAGTTTTGATGGTTTTACCTGTGTAGACACAAAAAACGAACACCTTGTCGTTTAATTATTACTCCATCCCTCTGTTCTATTTAATCAGAAAATATGTTATTAATTCAATGATCTCAGTAATAATGAAAATCTGGTTGAACTTGCCTAACACCTCTCATGGCAGTGTAATTTTGCCCAGCACACATGGATGGCGCGCGCCTGTGGCATGTGGAACATTGGTCGGGTTGCCCATGAGGGTTTCATTGCCCAATATGGCGAATGCGATGGCTTCCCGCGCCTGAAATGGAATGCCATACTGGTCCATGGTAAAAACTTGTACTTTGGGAAGGCCATTACGCAGCTTGTTCATCAGAAATGTATTTGCCGTACCACCTCCGGCAATGATGAGGTGCTCTGTATCGAATTCCGGTGCGATAAACCGGTTGAACGCGTCAATGATACTTTGTGCTACCGCCTGGGTGACGGTTGCTACCAGGTCTTCCGGAAGTTGGTCTTTGCGCGCGGTCAGGGCATCTTGCAGGTATTCTTCAAATCCAAATGATTCCCGTCCTGTACTCTTGGGCGGTACTTTATCAAAGTAGGGATGGCTTAGCAGATACGCAAGAAACTCATCTATGATCATTCCTTTTGCAGCCAGTTTTCCGTCCAGATCAAAGTCTTGGAGACCCCGCGTAATAAAACGTACTGTGGCATCGATTGCCATGTTTCCGGGACCAGAATCGAATGCGACTATATCTTCCATCGCCGGTGTTATCATAGTAAAATTCGCGATACCCCCTATATTCAGGCAGGTTACGCGGTGGTTTAAAGTATGAAACAATATCCAGTCAGCATAGGGAACCAAAGGCGCGCCCTGGCCACCTGCGGCCATGTCTCTGGTGCGGAAATCGGAGACCACCAGTTTGCCGGTTCGCTCCGTTATCACTGCCGATTCACCGATTTGCAGTGTGCCCATACCCTTGGAAGACGGAGGTGGCAGGTGCGCAATGGTATGCCCGTGGGAAGCAATAAAATCGACTTCCACCTGGTGCGATTTCAAACCCAGGTCTATCAGAACTTGCGCGGCTTCGGCCAGACGCTCGCCTAATTCGAAATTCAATGTACACAATTCCTGGATATCATTGTGCTCATCCAGTAAGCGTTTTCGGAGTCCTGGTGTATACGGTAGATTGCGGTGTTCAAGCAATTTCATGACGAGTTTTGGCCCACTGCCTTTCAATCGTACCAGCACGGCATCAATACCGTCACATGAGGTGCCGGACATCAGGCCGATGGCGTACCGGGGTACTTTGTCGCGAATGGACTGTAGTGTCATTGGAGAATCCTTTCGATTTGCACCCCCGTAAAATAATGGGTCAGTATCTGACGGTATTCTATACCTCGGTCTGCCATACCACGCGCGCCATGTTGACACAGGCCAACACCATGACCTCTTCCCGCGCCTTGGAAAGTATAGCTCCCATTGCTGTTGATATGCCAGACGAACAGCGCGCTGGGTAATCCCCCGAACGCACGCCGGATGTTCAGCTCACGTTCCAGTGTTACTGTGCCCTCACTGCCCACAACCCGCAACGACCGCAGACGGCCACTCACCCCTCTGGTTTCACCTTCCAGTCGCTGCACAGTACCAACCCGGTGCATCCGGTTCACATGATCGGACATCTCGCGTACACTCAGCGTGCGGCTCCAGCGATAATCCTGGCTGCCACTGCAATATGCCGGGTTTCCTCCCTGTGCCAGCCACCTGCGCACGGCGTCACTGCTATGCAGGGATGATTCACCTCCGGATGACTGCCTGTCCGGATGGCCACGCAACACAGGGTTCAGCGGGCCGGACCAGACATGTTCGTTGTGTTCGGTCCAGCCGCCGCAACTGGAGGAATACACGGTCGGCACGATTGCCCCGGCATATACGATGGCCTCCCCCTGGGTTGCACGCAATGCGAGATCAGTACTCGGCTGATGCCCGGCCAGACCACGATAGGCCCGGCAACATTCTGTGGCGCAAAAATCATACCCTTCAAGACGATGCTTGCCGGCCAGCGCGGCCAACACTTCACTGCGTGCGGCAACAGCCTGCGCTTTCAACGCTTCCGCTGGCCAGGAGGCTGGCATTTCCGCAGGCAATACACCGCGCAGATATTCTTCTACCGGTATTTCACCGGAAAGCTCCAGACTGCCTGACGGGCCAACATCCAGCGTGACTGGGGTCAGATAGACCCGGTCATCGCGACGCTCACTCCAGAAGCCACTGTCCACCTTTGCTACATGAAATGACGCATTGGTTTCTATGCGCAGGGGCGTAGTCAGGCGGGTAATGGTATTCCCAGAGGCATTTACAACAGCGATGGTTGCGCTTCCCGGGGCAATGGTTTCAGGGCGCGTCCAGGCCCAGACCTGTTCTTCTCGGCTAAAGCGTTGTTGAAGCGCTTCCGCTTCTCCCGCGCTACCCACACGCGCAACAGAAATCCAGAAGATACGATTGTCCACGATCCGTCCGGCTCCAACACGAAGTTGCTTGCCAAATACTTCGATCTGTGGATCATATCCCCGATTGCGCCAGTCATTCATGTAGACATGCATGGCACTTTCTTCTCCAGGCTTAAACGTTTTCGGAAATACGTGATGGCGTTGCCGGGCTGGACGTATGTCCATTGCCTGAAGTCGCCAGACACCACTGTTCAACACATGCTGCTGGCCATTGCCGCCAGTGAGTGTTGCGGTCCCTTCCAGCATGAAATTGATGGCTTCCGCTTCCGAGGCATATAGCATGTGTACCCGCAAAGTATCCAGAGAGACCGTAGCATCCGGTATTTGCGTAGCGGAGGTGTCCCGGGTATCCGAAATGGTTGTCGAAACCGGTTTAGGCGGAGGTGGAGGTGTATGAACACGATGCCGTGGCGCAGCAGGTGTACCTGGCCACAGGGTGCAGCCCGCAAGAATCATGCTTGTGAGAAATGCACTTAAAATAATACTACCTGTCCATTGCGACAGCCTGAAACAAGTCATACAGTAATCCTGAAGTATGGTTTGGAATGATCCTGGATATAGTTACCGTTCTATAATCCCTTTTTAATTCCCAGTTAAATCCCTTCAATCACCACCTGTTGTGCGGCATCCAGCACTACGACCTCGCAATCATTGGCATAAGTGCGTTCCGGAAGCACGATAAGGATGTTGACACATTCTGCAGTTATGGCAAATGGCGCGTAATGCCATACCCCTGGATTCAATGTTATCAGCGTACCCTGGGGCACACGGAAAGCTTCGAGACGTTCGTGAGGCACCACGCCATTGGGTGTTGCCGGGCCGACCTGCACAACCACATCACCATCTAAAGGAAGCATGACTTCGGCACATTGGCTGTGCTGCTCCAGCATGTCGACTACTGGTTCACGTCGAATTACGCGGCAAACGGAATACGACGCTTTCGCGGTAGAACCCAAATCCGCTTGTGTCATATCACGAAAAAATTCGATAGGTTCTTCACCAAATTTTATGGTATCCGGATTCAACATCTGGGCATAGGAACCAAACGGGTAAAAGGCTTCTCGGGTAAGCTCTTGCACAGCGACCTTTGTCTTGTTTTGGCTTTCAGAAGGGTTGGATGCAGTCTGAGCCTGCGCGGATTCGTACGCGGCAGGTGCAACAACAGCCATTCCTGCTATTACAGTTCCCTTCGCCAGAAGTTCCCTGCGGGACATGGTACCTGGACGCTCAGCTGTCTTGATATTTGAAGATAAGTGTTGGGTTGATTGTTGGATTTCTGACATGTTTATGTTTCCTATGTGTTTTGAAATGATTTCCAGTAAAAAGCAAGAGTAAAGCTGTCAAAGCAGATAAAACAAGACATGGTTAACGATGTCTACGATCAGTTTAATGCAACCGTAAATATAGCGGTAAATTGCCTCAAAGTACCAATTACCTTTTAGTATAACGCGTGTTCTTTTTTTGAGATGAATTGTTATATTCACCTCAACCTATCCTGTGTATCTTTAAAACAATTATCATGTTATGCGAAGAGCGAATCTTGATTCAATAAAAAAATGTAATATGCGAATACGGCCAGGGGTTTGTCGTTGCTGGCACGCCCTCCGGGGTGCGGTGTTAGGGGGTGTTGTTGTCCCGGGGTGGCGGCTCGTTGGCCTTACCCCGCGCTACGGTGATGTAATCGCTCCTCGATAGGGAACAGGTGGCAGCAGTGGACGCGTAATGGGGTAACCAGCGGGAGCACTAGAAGCGAACTTAGCATCACCCCTTACTAGGTTCCCACCCACACCATCATACCCACGAAGGTGGGTACCCAGTGGGGCGCAAAGCGCGACCTCACACCGTCATACCCGCGCAGGTGGGTATCCAGAGGAGCGCAAAGCGCGACCCCACACCGTCATGCCCACGCAGGTGGGTACCCAGAGGAGCGCAAAGCGCGACCCCACACCGTCATACCCGCGCAGGCAGGGGTACCCAGTGGGGCGTAAAACGCGACCTCACACCGTCATACCCGCGCAGGGGCGTGTCGATTTAGGTTTTCAGGCGACTGAGAAAATATAAGTAGCAGTTATGCAGAATAGTAGGCGCAAGTTTGCAGAAATAATGAATAATGTGAATTGGGGAGGCGTAAGG
>Ga0334884_1002655_pt1 | contig 22106 bp, 17 predicted proteins | sample GraSluR1_MG_7_FD_207215 | JGI IMG/M metagenome (GOLD analysis project Ga0334884, IMG submission 207215) | Sludge microbial communities from methane-producing bioreactor in Wageningen University, Netherlands - Granular Sludge_12_05 R1 | ecosystem: Engineered > Bioreactor > Anaerobic >...
ATGCAGCTACTTCTAACAGGTATTGTAAGGGTTAGTACAGAGAACTGAAGCCGGGGGTGAGCTTATGCTTGACCACAGAATCTTCAACGAAAGACCGGAGAGCCAGGACAGAATGATCAAGGTCTTGCAGGGGTTAGGCTATGAATATGTTCCAAGAGCCGTGGCCGAAGAGAAGCGCGGGAGCAAGACTAAGGTCATTTTTGAAGACGAACTGGTCAAGTTCCTCGGAAGGCAGAGATTTGACTACAAGGGTGAAAAGCTCCACTTTTCAAGTGAGTCCATAGGCAAGGCTATCAGGGAGCTTGACGCTCCTATCACTAACGGCCTGATGATGACGAGCAAAGTGATCTACGATCTTCTTTGCATGGGAAAAAGCCTGGAGCAAACACTACCGGACGGAGCGATGCAGTCCTTCGATATCAAATACATCGATTTCGATAACCCGGCCAACAACAGCTGGCAGGTAACTGACGAGTTCGAAGTGGAACGGCCCAACGGCAAGTTCGCCCGGCCGGATATTGTACTGCTTGTAAACGGGATCCCCCTTGTAGTTATTGAATGCAAGAAGTCCAGTGTAGATGTCGCCGAAGGTGTGAAACAGAACATCAGGAACTGGCACCCAGACTACATTCCTCAGCTATTCAAGTTCGCCCAGATAGTTATAGCTACCAATCTCAATGAGTTTCTATACGGCACCTGCGGAACACCCGAGAATCATTTCAATCCCTGGAAAGAGGAAGAGAAAGACTGGCAGGAAGATCTCTGCAAGAAATGTTCACCAGATGGAAAGATCGTAGAGCAAGACAGGGCGACAACCTCGCTTCTCTCACGAGAAAGACTGCTGGAGCTTATCAGGAGCTTTATAATATACGACGCTAATATCAAGAAGATAGCGAGATACAAACAGTTCTTCGCCGTTAAGAAGTGCATGGACAGGATCAAGATGAAAGACGGCAAGGGAACGAAAAATGGTGTTCTATGGCACACGCAGGGCTCGGGAAAGACGATAAGCATGATTATGCTTGTCAAAATGATCCAGCGTGACAAAGCCTTCGAGAATCCACGATTTGTACTCGTTACCGACAGGAAGAACCTCGACAAGCAGATTCTCGAGAACTTCAGCAATACAAAGATGCATCCAACGAGGGCAACTACTGGACGAAGTCTTGTCTCGCTTATAAAAGACGATGGAAAGACTGTGGTGACAACGATAGTGAACAAGTTCGAGACAGCTATAAAGATGAACTTCAGAAAGGATAATGAGAACATATTTCTAATAATCGACGAAGGTCATAGAAGCCACTACGGGAGACTGAACACCTATATGAACACGGTTCTGCCAAATGCCGTGAAACTTGCTTTCACCGGTACACCTCTTATAAAAGAAGAGAAGAAGAACACTTACGAGAAATTCGGACCTCTCATAGATTCTTACACCATGGAAGACGCTATCAGCGATGGTGTTACCGTCCCGCTTGTTTATGAGGGCAGGATAATACCTCAGGGAATATCGAATGCAAAGATCGATGAGATTCTCAAATACGTTACCGCTCCGCTCAGTGAAGAAGAGAAAGAACGACTGAAGAAGAAGTACAGCTCATTCTTCCATCTTGCACAGACTTCCAAGAGGCTGGAGATGGTAGCCGTAAACGTATATGAACACTTCATACACTATTGCCGACAGAAGGGATTCAAGGCAATACTGACTTGTTCTTCAAGAGCCGCTGCTGTAGATATGTACAACGAGCTGAAAAGTCTGGGCGGTATCAACACAGCGGTAGTTATAAGTCCGGGAGATGTGAGAGAGGGCGATGACGACGATACGTCCGGCTCCAGCAGTGAGAAGATCACCGATTTCTTCAAGAAGGTTATAGAACCGCTGCACGGTGATGCCGAAACGCACGAAGAATATGTTAGAACAACGTTCAACAAGGAAGACGATGATATCGAGTTGATAATCGTCAAAGAAAAATTGCTGACGGGTTTCGATGCCCCAATCGCTGCCGTGTTATACGTAGACAAACCCATGAAGGATCACAATCTCTTGCAGGCTATAGCGAGGGTTAACCGCGTCTATCCCGGTAAGGATTTCGGGCTTATCGTCGATTACTACGGCGTCTTCAAAAAGCTTCATAGCGCGCTGGATCTTTATTCAGACGAGAAATCTGGAATGAACAAGTTCGAGACAGAGGATATAAAGGATGTTTTGGCCGGGCCGACAGAGAATAACAAGGAGTTGCTTAGAGTAAGGGAGAGACTTCTTGATCTCTTCTCAACTATTCCTATCGACGAGAAACGCACGAGTGTCTGGCAGGAGCATCTTGATAACGACGAGCTACGAAGAGATTTCTACGACAGGCTGAAAGAGTATTCAAAGATGATCGACCTGCTATATTCCAGCTACGAGTTCTTCAACCTCGTCGGAGTCAAGAAGGCGGAGCAATACAGGAACGAATGGCTCTTCTTCACCAAGCTCAGGAGCTCGGTGAGCCTTATTCACGACGACGCAAGTGGAGCGAACACGAAAGAGTATGACGACAAGATAAAAGGTTTGCTCAATAAATACGTACAGGCGAACGATGCCTGGATCGTGATGGAACCGCTAGACATCCTTTATAAGGCAAAGATGGACGAACAGCTTAACACGCTTGGCGATAGCAAGTCCAAAGCCGATGCTATAAAGACAAGGATGATAGCCGAAATCAGTTCCAGGGAACATGACGACCCCGCGATCTATATGGAGTTCTCCGAAAGGATAAAGGAAACACTCAGGAAGTATGAAGAAGAAAGAAGTACTGACAAATACCTCGCAAACATGGAGAAACTGGCAGAGGATCTTCGAGAAGGCCGCTCCGGGAAAAGCTATCCCTCGAGAATCGACAATGACAGCGACGCAAAGGCCTTTTACAGTGCTGTGCTCCACGAGTTGCAGCAGCACGATGAACTGAAGCTAGATGAAATGATGGAGGAAGATCTGGCAGTGCTTTCTCAGGGAATAAAACAGGCAGTGGCTAAAAACACAAAAATCGATTGGCGCGATAACCTCGCCGTCCACAAAAGAATCACGTCCGAGCTAGACGATCTCATCTTTGATTTTGTTGAGGCTCACGGTTTGGAGGTTTCAACGGAGGTTATAGATCTCATTCTCGATAAGCTGCTTATCGTTGCCAAGAAGAGGTATTGGTGGAAACAATGAAGTTGAAACTGAATAACGGCGAAGAGATAGAGGTCGTTGTAACCAGGCGAAAGATGAAAAGCGTTAGACTGAAAGTCTTTCCAAATGAAGAGGTTGCAATCTTGGCACCTCACGGGGTTTCGCTGGAGTGGATCGAGAAGTTTGTAGAGAAGAAACGAAACTGGATCGAAGGGAAGCTGGGCTTTTTCAGAGAGAGCGCGGCTAATGACAAACTGAACTTCATAAAAAGTGGCGTGAACATCAGACTTCTGGGTGAACAGCTCATGGTAATAATACGCGAGGCAAGGCAGAAGAGAGTCATTCTGGATGACGATAAGCTATATATCTACACCCCGGATCCGAAAGATGAAAAGACCCTTGCAGAACAGCTAGACAGCTGGATTAAGATCCAGCAAAAAGAGCTCTACGAAAGTCTGCTTGATAAACTCTATCCTGTAATTGGCAAATATGGCTATGCGAGACCTACGATAAAAGTGAGAAAAATGAAAACACTCTGGGGAAGCTGCAACAGAAAGAAGGGAATCATAACGCTGAACTACTATCTCTACAAAGCCAAGAAACCCTGTATAGAATACGTAATGCTCCATGAACTGATTCACATCATGTATCCCGGACATAATAAAGAATTCTATGATTTTCTCAGCATCCATATGCCCGGCTGGAAAGATCGAAAGAAAATCCTTGACTATGAGGTTGTTCTGGGAGTGTGAAATACAGATTTTGAAAGACTGGAGAGGTGAAAAAATGAAACGATTCTCTGAGAGATATGGCTACAAGCAACCAAAGGTAGATATTCAGATCGATTCCATGGATGACGATTTGCGAAATGCCTTGTGGAACGAAGTGTATGCTGAGTTTAGTGCTGATACTTGTGGTGGCTACGGCTTTTTGCTTTTAAGCCCATCCGACAAATCATTGTACACTGCATTCTGGAAGTCGTTCTTTAAGTTGCCACTTGATAAAATGCCAACAGAAATCTCTGGATACCTCGTATCTCTTAAAGACCTCTTCGACAAACTCGACTGGTACGAATTATATGATCTCATAGAGTTCATGCTTGACTGGATTGCCAAAGATTCCCGCCGCGAGAATCAGCTGTGGTCTTTTAAGGACAATTTGAATAACGTTCTTGAAAGTAATATGTCCGGATACAGGATCATTGAGACCTCTGTAACTCCAATAATAGAAGATGAAGAGATCGAAGAAATAGAAAGTGCAATACACTTAGCAGATCCACTAAACGGTGTTAAGAAGCACATCCTTGCCGCTTTGGAAATGTACTCAAAGAAGCAAGACCCAGATTACCGTAATTCAGTAAAGGAATCAATAAGTGCTGTAGAATCTCTCTGCAGAATCATCTGTGGTGATCCGAAAGCAACTCTCGGTGAGGCACTAGATTCTATAGAGAAGAAGGGATTAATCTCACTGCACAAAGCACTCAAAACTGGATTGTCGAAAATCTACGGATATTCAAGTGATGAACAGGGTATAAGGCACGCCTTCACAGATGGCAAGAGTGAGATATTTCAAGAAGACGCACGCTTCATGCTGGTCTCTTGCTCTGCATTCGTCAATTATCTCATTGTGAAAGCCGACAAAGCGGGAATAACACTGCATTGAATATTTTCAGAGCTTTCCTTCGTTAGCTTTCACTGAAGGATGGCTTAGCCTGAACGTATTCAGGGCAGAAGCGCCTGCACAATGCTGAATATTGAGTACATCGCTATGCTTCCATACACTAAGTCGAGACCGCTCGAGTGAGAAGAAGTTATCCGTTTAAGAGAACGGTTCTTAGTTCCAGAGCTAAGAGCTTTGTTCTTCGTTCGCAAGAGCGTCAGGAGACGTTCTCAGTCCACCTTTTTCCGAGCGAGAGAACACGAGATGAGGAGAGAGGAAGAGACAGACGATACGCGAGATCCCGTATAAGAGCGCTACGGGATGACAGGGTCGCGAAAAACCGGGACAGAGCTTGACTCAGAGTGTAGATTTTTTAGGAGCTGGTCCCTGGATCGGAGTCCCGGAGAACACACGCTGTACTGCCGTTCTTCACCACTCACTGCCCACTACTCACTACGGCTCCTAACATACCACTATAGTTCTCACGCAACTGACAAACATAGATGCTTGGTTATGAGAATATCCAGATAGAGATCTGGAGCTGTGAGACCCGATCGTCATAATGCTTTTGTAGAGCTTACCAAAGACCTGCTTCCGATCACAGAGAAATGTGTACGTCTTAGAGCAACACCACATTGTGTATAGGAAGCCTACGAAATATTTCTGCCTGAGTACTCATGACATTCAAGCAAAATCTGCACCGACAGCTATCTTACTGGCAGTGCAGATCCTAAGCCACAGACTCTCTACTTTCTTCTCTAGACACTTCTCTTTTCGTCTCTCATAACAGCTGGATCGTTTTGCTCTAATCTTACGCGAAATATCAAGACCTAATAGTTATATGATTCAATATCTCCGAAGCTTTCTGCAATTCTGAAGGAGGTATATCATAAACATCTCCTCTGCTCTCTTTCTCATTAGTGAAGAACTCAGGCATTACATTGGTTTTGGAGCTTAAGCCACACGCTTCATTGAATCTCGTCTCAAGCATAATGGTCTCCTTCGAGATTTCGAAGATGTCTTCTTTCGTGATTTCTTCACGATAGAAGAGGTTTACCAATTTCGCTATAGTATCTAGATTCTCCTCTGTCGCTCCAACATAAATGCAGATGAACATATCTAGTGCTGTGTACATAATCTGTCTATAAAGAGATTCTTCTACCTGGTTAACACTACCCCTAACATCTACTTTACTAACGGCAGGAAAGACATTCCCCGCTGTGTGATCTGCGCCCATAGGTGAAGTGGCATAGGTAGTTCCTGTACCTTTAAGACTTCTCGGGTCATATGCAGCCATTGATTGATTCTTGACTACTGGAACTCTCGTAACTCCAAATACCTTTCCAAATAGACCCGCGCCAGATGTTAGGATTCTACCTAGAGGTGTCATAGTTCTTATTTCTTCTGTCAATGCCATAAAACTATTCGGATCTCCAAATTCTGCCAAACCGGCCTCTGCAGCAACTGCAAAGGTGGCTCCAGTTTCTATGGTATCGAGACCAAAATCATCACAGAATCTTTCCAGGGGTGCTACTTCATCGAAGTTGAAGAGCCCGAGGTTTGAGCCAAGCATTACTGTAGATTCGTATTCAAAGCCCGAGGTAACATATCTCCCATCCTTATCATGAATCACGTTCGAGCATCTCACAACGCAGTTCTTCGAGCATGCATGTCCCATTCTTCCGCCTCTTGATTCGAGCACTTCCTTAATGTTCTCTCCTGACAATGCAAGTGCCTCTTCTGAGGAAGATTCTCTATAATTCCTTATCGGGAGTGCCTCAAGCCTGTTAATGTAGCTTACTAAAGACAAGTTGCTAAAGAGCGTCATGTTTAGTCTGTTCTTGATTGTTTTCTGGGCGAATTCTCTGCAAGTACTAATAAACTCTTTCCTCTTATCTTCCTCCGGCATAAACATGCGTGTGTAAGGCTCTCTGAAGACAATCGCCTTTATCTTTTTACTTCCCATGACCGCCCCCATACCACCTCTGCCAGCATGCCGAGACGCATGACCTTCAAGATCATTGCCAGATATTGTTGAGTTCATGAGCCTATTCTCACCTGCAGGTCCAACACCGAGTATTCCAATGTTCTTTCCATATCTTTCGTACAATCTTTCAAATAGTTCGTAGTTCATCAATCCTTTAAGCTCAGGTGTTTCTTCAATCTTCAAGTCTTCTTTGCCAATTACAATTACCGATAGTTCTTCGAGCGATCCGATTATCGTTATAGCTCTATAGCCGTTTCGGGCCACAAGATCCGGTACTCTCCCGCCGATATTAGATTCCTTTATTCCTCCGGTAAGAGGGCTCTTTGCTCCTATGGAAAGTCTATTTGAGTTAGGTACCATCGAACCCGCGAAGGAAGCAGGGCAAATCACCAAAACATTCTTCTCGCTTAGCGGATGAATATCCGGTCTAACTTGTTCGGTGATCAACCTTGAACACAGAGTTCTTCCTCCGATGAAGTGCTTGTATTCCTCTTTCTCGAAAGATCTATTGTTAAGATCGATTCGTAAAATCACTATGTAGCCTCCTTTATCTTCGGAGTTTTTCGACTATAGTTCACGGTCACTATACCCGCTGTAACCAGTATCAGAGCAGCCGGCATCGCCGAGGGGATTATTTCTCCCGGGACTATCCATGAAGAGATTAGTGTCCCAGATATGGGAACGATGAATTTATAAATCGTGATCTCTCCTGCCTTATTGTATTTGAGAACAGAGTACCAAATAGGAAAGATAACTGAAGAAATAATCCCCGAATAGATTATCAGAGACCATCCTTTTACAGTTATGTGCACAATGTCGCCTGGTTTCATGAACATCGACGCTATGATAAGCAGTGCAAGAGAACCGATTATCATCTGCCAAGTAGTGATGATTACGGGATGAACCTCTCTTGAGAGTTCTTTCGCCATGAAGTAACCAATTGCAGAAACAACGCCAACAAGAATCAAAAGGAACTCTCCGTTTAAATTAAAGGTCCAGCTCATTCCTTTATCCCAGTTCGCGAGGACAATGCCGGAAAAACCCAGAATCAGTCCGAGCGATTTTCTGAGGTTCAGTTTGTCATCTTTGTAGTAGAAGTGGCAAATAATGATGAGAAAGAAGTTGAGAGTAGATGTGAGTATAGAACCTTTGGAGCCTGATGTGTTTGCCATTCCTACGTAGAGGAAAATGTATTGTAGAATTGTCTGGAAGAAACCCAGTAGAAAGATTCTTGGAATATACTCTTTTTTCACAAGCAATTGCTTACGGAACATTGCAAAACTTACCAGAAGAAGAATTGCAGAAGCTATCAAGAATCGCAAACTTGCAAGAAAGATTCTCGCCGGAACTGATACTGATTTGACACCCAGCTCGGCATATATTAGCTTAATGACCGGGAAAGCGCTCCCCCACAAAATGGATATCAGTACCACAAGTGGAATAACAGTAATCTTATTTGTTAGCAAGGATTTTGCGGTCATTTTCTCTCCTTCCGGGAATGTAGCAACTTGTTTTCAAGAGTAGCAACCACAGTTGGAATCTTCTTATTTCTTCTGCCCGTAGGAGGTCTTAATGTAATCCCTCAACTCGTCACACTTCTCCGGGGAAATTGGATAGACTTGGCCTACACTTCTTGCCAGAATGTACATGTGAGCACAATGCTCAACGCTAATACAGGTTTTCAGTGCTTTTGCAAGTGACTCATCGGCTGCAAGCAGGCCATGATTTGCCATGAGAGCCGCTTTTCTGTCTCCGAGTGCTTCAACAACGTTCTTAGCCAGTTCTATGCTTCCATGCCGTGCGTACTCAGCTACTTCAATCTGCCCTCTCATTAGGACGACACTCGATTCTATCTGAGGGAGAGGTTGCTTTGTAATTGATAGTGCGGTTGAATACAAGGAATGAGTGTGGATTATTGCATTGACATCCCTTCTTTTCTCGTAAACCGCTCTATGCATTCCGTGTTCTATTGAAGGGTTTCTCTTCCCTTCTACTATGTTTCCTTTCATATCGATGAGTACAATGTCATCCAAGACGACGTGTTCGTAGTCTATTCCACTTGGTGTAATAAGGTACATGTCGCCGTTCTCTCCAACCCTAACACTGAGGTTGCCACCAGTACCTTGTACCAGACCACTTTTGAAAACTCTAATTCCGTACTCGATCAGCTCTTTCTTCTCAGTTTCAAACATTCAATTCACTCTCCCGCTATCAAAATGCTTTGTGTGGTATCTCATTGTCACTACAGTAAGCTAAAATGCTTTCAAGAGCCATCTCTGAGTGATGTGTTATGACATCGGTACTAGCTCCTCCTATGTGGGGAGTAATTATGAAGTTATCGAGCTTCAGAAAAGAATCATCCATAGCTATGGGTTCGTAATAGAAGACGTCAACTGCAGCTCCTGCTATCCTTTTGCTTTTCAGAACCTCATAGAGGGCATCGTGATCTACTAGAGCTCCTCTCGCAGTATTGATAAGATAGGCGGAACTTTTCATTTGAAGAAGCTCTTCAAGACCAATCATTTTTTCGGTTTCTTTATTTACTCCTGCATGCAGACTAACAAAATCCGATTCAGACAAAAGCCTCTCTAGTGATACACATGAAGCTCCGATTTTCGATATTTCTTCCTCCGGCACATAGGGATCGAAGACAACTGCTTTCATTCCCAAAGCGATTGCCTTGGTTGCCGTTTTCCTTCCTATGGAGCCAAGACCAATAAGCCCCAGGATTTTTCCCTGTATATCGAAACCTCTAAATCTTATGTAAGGCATAACCTTCAATTCAGGATCTGACCATATAACGTCATTTCCTTTGTCAACAACACTGGCTTTGCTTTTTATTGCTGCTGTCCCGTCCTTTATTGCCTCAGATGCCTGAAAGAGATTTCTAGCGGAACAGATCATCATGGCGATCACGAGTTCTGCTACGCAATTGGCATTTCTCGCCGGAGTGTAAGAAACCATGATACCTCTCTCTTTGCATGCAACTAGATCAACGTTCACGGGATTTCCTCTTGTAACTACTATCAATCTCAAGCTGTTAGTGCTTTCAATAATCGCTCGGCTAATCTTATCAGCACTTATAACGAGGATTTCAGGTTCGAAATCGTTTATCGCTTCAATCATTATGTTTTCCGAAAGAAACGCACTCTCTCCAGCAGCTCTTCCTCTTAAGGCTACCGTGAATCTTTTGGCAAGCACTTCATGTGTTTTGTCATCCAATTCTGATGTGATGAGAATCTTCTTCATTGCCATTCCTCCATTCGGGTTCTGCTGATTGTGTTAGAGTACCAATCTTTCCATATATGGTATTTCTTCTCGTAGAAATCGCTGTCGTTTTCTGAAACAGGAAGCTTCCTAACAGAACTCAGAAGGATTTCCTTGATCTTTGTTTCCCTTTCTCTGCCAATAACCGAAGCGCCTATAGATGTAGTATCAAGGTTTTCAGTAACGAACAGACTGCTCTCCTTCAACAATGTGGGGAGTATGGATCTCAGCAAGCTGTTTCGCGAAGCGCCTCCTGTAAGGATTATTCTCTTTGCTCGTCTTTCTGAAATCTCTTCCAGTTGCTCTATGTTTGCTCTCACTGCAAATGAAAGATTCTCTATGTATCCGACTAAAACTGAGCTGAAGATGTTAACACGATCATCGGAGAAGGAGATAGAATATGGGTGATTCTTACCGGATGATACATCAAAAATGCCAGGACCGAGAAACGCTAGAGTGTCATGTGAATCGCGGGCAGCCATAGCAATTATCTTGTCGAGCTTATTGCTGCCCAAAAACAGACTTTCATCAATCTGGCTCATGAATTGTTGAAGATCATTTCTGATCCTCCTGTACATTAAGCCCGTCTTTCTACAGTTGCTTTCAAGTGTCCACAGGTTGTCCAGATAGGGGCAAGTCCAGGTTCTATGCATTCGGTCCACTAAAGGATAGTCCATTATCATCTGTATCGGTGTAGTGGATCCATTGATTATTACAATATCTCCCGGTTCGGAACTTCCTGAACCAAGGACTGCAGATTGAGTGTCCGCCATAGCAATTTTGATTTCAGCGTTGCCCGGTATTCTCAGAATGCTTGATAAAGTACTGTCGATTGATCCTGAAATTGTGCCAGGTTCAACGATTCTCGAAAACTGTAGATGCGACAAATCAAGCATATCTATTAACCTATCTGACCAAGCGTTCTCACGCACATCGAAAAGCATCGATTCTGCTGCGTTAGTTTTCTCACAGACGGACTCAGATGAACTTTTGCCAAGCAATTTGTATACAACCCATTCGTTGAGCATCATGAAACGGCTGATCTTTTCGAATAGAGATGGCACTTCCTGTCTGAACCACAGCAGTCGCATGGCAGGGAAGTAGCAATCTGGCCAATGGCCAGTAATGTTGTATATCTCCTTTTTCGTATCCAGTGGAAGAGAACGAGCTATTTCCGATGCTCGGGAATCGATATTAGGGCAGGCTAACAAGACACGGTCATTATTGTCCAGGAAGACGCACCCTTCTCGCTGGCTTGTCACGGAGATTTTAGATACTTCATTAAGTATGCCGACTTCACTGTGAGTTCTTCGGATCATCTCAATCAGGGTCTCCCAGAGTTCTTCCGTATCGATTTCTTTTGCGCCTGGAACCTCTGATCTCGAATACTCAAGTTCTCTGTAATTCTCAAAGATAATCTCCAAACTCTCGTTTATGAGACAGACATGGATTCCTCCTGTGCTAATATCTATAGTGAGCGTAAGCGGGTTCAAAACAGGCGACTCCCTTCGTAACGCTTTTTCATAACAGAGACGAGTAGCATAATGAGAATCACAAGACCCTTCGCGAACTCCTTCCAGTAGAATGCAAGTCCCATCAAAGTAAGTCCGTTTGCCACTGTTGCCATTACAAGAGCTCCAAACAACGTGCCAAAGACGTTAGGTCTGAAATTTCTTCTTGACATTATAGTACTAAGATAAGCTGCTCCTATGGCATCCCACATATAAGAGTGTCCAACAAGCGGCTGTCCAGAGCGTATCTGGGAACAAAGAATGATCCCACCTATGGTTGCACATATTGCCCCGATCAAATAGGCCGCCCCATAATAGAGTCTTACAGGAATACCTGATGCACGAGAGGCTTTTATGCTCTCTCCGCAAGCATAGAGCCTTCTTCCATACATACTCTTTTCCAGGAAAAGATAGAGCACTAGTGTCATGATTACCAAGATAAGTATTGGATTCGGTATTCCAAGAGTACTGCCCCGGTAGATCTGATTCAGAGAAGCTGGAGAGGGATATAGATAAATTGGTAATCCGCCTCTTGTGACGCTCTTTTCAATACTGTTACCAATGAAAAGTATCGAGATAGTGGCAATGAAAGGATTTAAGTTTGCTTTTGCTATCAAGAAAGCATTCACAAGTCCAATAGCAACGCCAACGAGAATCGCAAGAAAGATAGTGAGTCCAAAATTCATTCCTGCCGTTACTCCGCTGGCGATTGTTATACCGACAAGGCCCATTGTTGTACCGGGAGTGAGATCGATTCCTTTTGCAACAAGAGCAAGCATTACTCCGTACGCCGCAGGAGTTGTAATTGATAACCTAAGGAGTATATCGGAGATATTGTCCCATCTGAAAAAGGAACCGCTTCTGAAAGCGAAAAAGATTACTATTCCAACAAATCCAATAACTACGCTTCCATTAACCAGAAAGTCGGCAAGTTTGCGCGATGTAGAGATTCTTTCGTTGTTCATTACGGTACTATTTTTCGAGCTGGACAATTTCACCACTCCCCATAGCATTTGTTATGACTACGACAATCACCAGACAACCCTCTATGAGTTTTATCCAGTATGAACTGACGCCTGAAAGTGCTAGACCGTTTGCCAGAAGTGCTACAAAAACGGCTCCAACTACGGCACCCGGAATAGTGATAATGTTCTTTCTCGAAATCGACATTCCAAAGAACACTGAGAGTATTACTTCGTTCAGATTAGTGTACGCTGCTTCTGGCGTGTATCCCGAGAGCTGAGAAAGATATACAAGAGAGACTACCCAAATGCATACCCCCATTGCTGCGAAGGAACTGAACCGCAATCTTTCGACCTTAAGCCCGGCCTTTCTTGCAGCTACTTCGTTTCCACCGACAGCATAGAGATGCATACCGAATGCCGTTTTGTGTATCAGCAGGTACATGGCAGCGAATGACACTCCAAGAATCCATACTGGTAGTGGAATCCCGAGAAAGCTATCAAATCTTATGGTTCGGAAGAAAGGGTGAGAAGTGGTCAAGAAGTAAGCTTTGCTGATTGCCTTTTCGAGACCAAGAGCGGCCAACATAGTTGATATTGTCGTCAACCAAGGATGTATCCGAAGTTTTATTATCAGTACCGCATTCACTAACTCAAATCCTACAGCTACAGCTAGAGAGGTTATTAGTACTATCGGAATAGCTATTCCTGCCTGAATCATTCTTATTGATGTTACTGAAACAACACCGATTATCCCGACAAAAGATAGATCAAACGAGCCTGACAACATAATTGTTCCGAGTCCCATTGCAGGAACTGCCACAAATGTCGCAGAGATTATCACATTCATCAAATTGTCGAACCTCAGGAAGCCGTGTGATGCAAAGATGAGATAGATTATTACTGAAGAGAAGATCCCCAGCGTAATGTAGCTCTTGAATTTCCTGATTTCAAATACCTTCTCCATTTAAGACACCACACTTTCCGAAGATCCGATAGCGTACTTGAGAAGAATGTCTTCATCAATATCCTTGACATCGAGAATGGCTCTCTGTAGTCCGTCCTTCATAACCATGACTCTATCGCATAGCATTTCTATCTCTTCGTATTCCGGAGTAATGATTATTATCGAAGTTCCCTCCGCCGAGATCTTGTTAAGCAATCTGTAAATCTCCACTTTTGCCTGAACATCTACTCCCATTGTTGGATAGTCGAGTATTAGCATTTTTAGTGGAAAGGTAAGCCATCTTGCTATTGCAACTTTTTGCTGATTTCCCCCACTCAGGAAATTGACAACTGTTCTTGTACTTCGAGTACTAATGGCAAGATCCTTTATCATGTTTTCTGCGATTTTTTGCTCAGATCTTTTGCTAACGAACCCTGCCGACGAAAAGGCCTCAAGGTGTGAAAGGGTAACATTCTCCGCCAAAGTGAATGTTCTTACCAGACTCTCCTCCTTTCTGTCTCTTGGCACATATCCGATTCCCTTCTTTATCGCGTCAGTCGGTTTCCTTATTCGTGTCTCCTTTCCACCTAGCTTCATTCTTCCCTTCTTTGGGAGTAATCCATAGATTGCCCGAACCATCTCTACCTGTCCGGCCCCTTCAGCACCGAAAAGTCCAAGAATCTCACCCTTTCGGAGAGTAAATGAGATCCCGTGAACTCTCTCGCTATGGAGACCCTCGACCTCAAAAGTGATTTCCTCTGATAGCGTCTTCCGCTCTTTTCCTCTTCCGGTTACTTCAATCTGTCCACCCGTCATGTGGCGAATAATTTCATCCTCGTTAGTTTCGTTTAGAGGTAGATCAATTATCTTTTTACCGTCACGCATTATGGTTATAGAATCGGCTATCTCAAATATCTCTTCAAATCTGTGACTGATATAGATTATTGTTATTCCTGAAGAACGAAGTGCTCGAATAATCTCAAACAACTTGCCAATTTCCTTTGCAGACAATGGGGCTGTAGGTTCATCAAATATCATGATCCTTGGTTCTTTCACAAGCGCTTTGGCAATCTGTACAAGCTGTTTTTCGGAAACACTGAGTTCTCTTATAAGTTTCTTGGGATCAATGTCGATTCCGATTTTTTCCAAGAGGATCGCGTGTGCTTTTTCATTCATGCTTTTCTTGTCTAGGAATGTCTTTACGGAACTCCTAGGTTCGTTGTTAAGCATGATCGATTCACCTACGGTGAAGTAAGGGACTAAGTCGTTTTCCTGGTAAATCGCTTGAATGCCTTCTGAATACATAACATCGGGTGTTATGTGGCTGAAGCTTTTTTCTCCAATCATCACATCTCCTGAATCGGGTGTATATATGCCTGTCAAGATCTTTATCAGAGTCGACTTTCCCGCACCATTTTTTCCAACAATCGCTCTTATCTCTCCTTTGGGAACATCAAAATCAACTGAATCGAGGGCAAGTATTCCTGGAAATTTCTTGGTTATTCCTTTCATTTTGAGTAATGATTTATCCATTGGGCACCTCAATGTCCTTTTAATATTCAGCCCCGTCAAGAAACGACGGGGCCGTCCTTTAACTCAGAAACAACTTATGGGGTGTCAATTCTACTTCAGTAGATTCCCAACGTTTTCTCTAGTCACGAGAATATGATCTACAAATCTAAGAACGGGCACTTCTTTGCCACTCAGTATTTCCATTGCCACTTCTGCACAAGTCTCACCTATCTTGTATGGCTGCTGTGCAACTGTAGCCACAAAGGAGGAATTTGGATCATTGATCATCTTCAAAGCGGTCGGATCTCCATCGAAACCGTAGCACTTCGCATGATAACGGCTACCTAAGTCATCAATAGCTTGAGCAGCTCCTATCATTGGCTGATCAAATAGCGACCAGAAAGCGTCTATCTCGGGGTTAGCTCTTAGCATGTCTTTGGTCTTGTTGTATGCATCAGGAACTGTTCCTGGAACCACATAAGCTTCTTGAGCGACAATCTTTATTTTCGGGTATTCGCTCAGAACAAGATCAAGGCACTTCTTTCTGAGTTCCGCTATAGGACTTCCAGGTCTGTAGAAGATTCCAATGTTGCCTTCGCCTTTGAGGTCGGCAACCATCCTCAAACACAATTCAATCATTGCAGTCATGTTATTCGTTGAGACATTGCACTGGCTATATACCGATTGGAAGTCCGCTGTAACCACTTTTATTCCCTTTTCTCTGGCAATCTTCAGTTCTGGTTCTATTACTTCTCTGTACCCAAGAATAACAATAAGGACATCAACATTCCTGGAGATAAGGGTTTTTACATCGTTCAGCATCTTTTCCGGTCTTCTCTCACCGTCAAACGCAATGACCTCAGCTCCAAGTTCCTTAGCTTTTGCAATAGCTCCATTGTAGGCCTGAATATCCCAATCATGTTCTGTTCCGATAACAGATATTCCGACTACCGGTTTCTGTGCGAACATTACTGACGAGCAAATAGCTAATAACGCAACCAAACAAATAAGCCTAACCTTCATTCTCTTACCCCCTTTTTGCAATTTGAAGCTGGCTAAACTATATTCCCAAAACTACTTCAGCTGTCTTTTCGTCGATTACTAGTACATCAATTAACTTTCCTCTGAGCGCACCGAGAATTGCCTCACGCTTTTCGATTCCGCCCGCGACCCCGATAGTCTTCCCCGGTGTTTTGACATCCGCACCGATTACTCTCCGGTTCAATTCTTCAAAGACGGGTTCTCCGTCGATATTGAACCATCTTCCCAGAATGTCTCCGACCGCACCGAGAGATTGTAAGGTCTTCATCTCCTCTTCATTAACGATACCGCTATTCAAATTCCTGTTCTTTGTTGCGCCAATTCCTACAACCGAGATCTCGACTGTCTTCATCATCTCAAGGACCTCGGACACCGCTTCTTGTTTCATAACAGTTTCTACAGCGTCTACAGTATCCAGTTTGTACGGGACCCACAAACCATAGTAAGGAACCCCAAGCCTGTCAGAAAACCTCATTCCTATACTTGAAGGGTTTGAAGAGAAATTCTTGAGCAGATTTCCGAGCAAAGAAACTACTTTGAAGTCACTTCTGAGCGTGATAGAGGAGTCAATGTAGTTTGGCAGATGACTAAGGGTAGCACCGTTTCCCAGACCCAAAACGCTTGTCTTCTCAAGAAGAGGCGACAGATAATTTGCTGCAGCGCGCGAGAGACTCTTTCTCAGCTCTTCGCCTTCTTGTGCAGAAGGGACAACCACAACGTCTTGAATAGCGAAAGCCTTCTTCAGTCTCTTCTCTAAGGAAAGCAAGTTGTAAATAGGATTTACAATCCTGATCTGAACAAGGTCCTCTTCCTTTGCTTTGGCTAGAAGGCGCTGAACCTTCTGACGTGAGATTTTCAGAACTGTGCTTATTTCGTTTTGTGTCTTGTCCTCACAATAGTACATCCAGGCTACTCTAATAATCATATCTTTTTCGATCATTTGCTCACCTCTATGGGCATATACTCGATATTCTACATAATGTGTCATCAATAACCAAAGCTGACCAGCTGGCTTTATTCCAGTCCTGAAGGAAATAATGGCAGTTAGAGGCGATTATCGGTTAATTACGGATATGATTGCTCCCGTAAGGGTTGATAGTTGTAGGTGTAAGAACGTGGATCTTTCTTTGGCGTTATCTCGATTTCGAAAGAAAGTGAGAAAGAGTAGAAAGGAATTAGAAGATTCCAGGGAAAGAGATTGGGTAGTCGTCCCTGCAACCACCAGCTCCTATCTTAAGATGCAATCATGGTATAATCTACACATTGAGAGCAACACTTAACCACCGTTGTCTTGATGAATGAACGTCCCGGTTACCCGGGGCGTTTTTTCTTTCCGAAACAGATCGCATAGATTCGTTTCTTATGAAGATTTGCTTCTTTTCACGCTATCTAACTCCTTAGCTCGGGCCTCCCAAATGTGAATTTTTTGTACTCAAAAAAATGAATCTATTCCTTCAAGAGTCGTCCTTGGAGAGCAAAAGAGCGGTTCTTCGTTCCGACGCTTAGCGTCCACGTTCTTTGTCAAGAATCACGAGAAGAGGAGACGCTCTTTATAGTTCGGTCTAACGCACGTGAGGTGAGACACCTATCAGTTTGCTCTGTTAGATTGCGGCTAGATTCATTTTCTGAACAAGAAACACATGAGATCAATTGTTGAATTGATCATTAGTTTTATTCGTATTTTTTGTTTATTATTATGGCATTGAATTGCATTGTAGTAATTACAGAGGTGATTAATTTGACATTGAAGATTAAATATGGGTTTTCACTTGCTGAAGCAATTTTGGTTTTGGCGATATCTTCGATATCATTAATTGCAATCATGCTAATCTACTCTTTGTCAATTAGAGAAACGGAAAAGGTAAGGATAAAAACTGAAGAGCTTGGAGTTATATCCAGGATAGATCTTGTTCTTCAGAAAGAGCTTATGAAGGCCGGTCCGGAATCGACTTATGTCAGACCTGTAAAGCAATCCGGGAAAGTTGTTGGAATAAGATACAGGGTCGATATTCCGCTGAATCACCATGATGTTACGAAGCAGGTCTATATAAAGAACGGGACTGTCTTTGTCTGGGAAAAGGATTTCTCTGTATCAGATTTTCCTGAATCCGAGATTAATGCTCTAGAGCCCAATGGAAGCGTGATTGCCTTCTCCACACAGCAATATCCGGGATTGGAAATCAGTTTCGACCTGGGAAGCAACATCATTGAGTATCAAATTGACTATGGAAGAACAAACCACTATGCAAGCGTCAATTTGCTGGCAATAAAGTAGGGGTTTTTATGAAGAGAATCGGTATGATACTTCCAACTGTTTTGCTGATCCTTCTATTCGTGTCCATCGCATCGACATCTTTGATTAGCTTTGTGAATGCCAAGACGAGGGACATATCTCTTGCTCAACGAAAACTTGAGAATCAGCTGGATGCAGGGAATACCTTCTTCGCACTCCTGGGTTATTTTCAGAAGAAGTACAGCGATTCTGCTGCGCTCAACATTGCTGCCATAAACACTTTTTCTGCCACCGATACTGCTCCGGAATGGTATAACTCAACGATACAGAAGATGACAGTCGGCACGCTTGAAGATACGTACTGGTTGCAGACCTTTGATCAATTTCAAAACTCATTCTATCTTCCGACATCCCCGATGACACTTGCTCTGCAAGAGATCACTCCTGGTGGCGATATAGAAGTGGTCGTTAGGCCACATAAGGTATTCCCGAATATGCTTCTAGCAACAATCAGGGTCACAAAGTCCGGTTTTGCTGAGAGTATTTTCTGGGGCTTCATTAGTCCCAGATACTTCAGCAACTGGGCTGTTTTTCTTCTTGATGGCATATCAAACGCGTATTATGGACATGGCGAATTTGTGGACGGACCATCTTACTATGGCGGAGACGGTATAGGAGTTGCGATAAACGTACCCCCGAAAACTGAAGCAGAGAAAGAACATCCGGCTAGTCAAGGGATAGGGGCAACGTTCGTCGGCAATATGATGAACCGTAATCCAAGGATCAACCAACTCGGTTATAACGGATCTCCTGAAATAAAGACTTTGTGGATAGATGAAAACAATGACGGAGTAAAAGATCGCAAACTACTAAGCGCCCAGCAGTACGTTGCCTGGACTGAGTACGGTTCAAAGTACTATGTGTATTTTGGAACCAGTAGTAGTAAGCCGGCAAAGATTATCATAGCGAATCAGCTTCAGGTGGATGGCAACGATCTGGTTTTGAGCCAGATCTTAACAAGCGAAACCGGAGAAACACTTGAACCGGGAACCGACGCACTAAAAGCCGAGGCTTTTACCAAATACTTCCCCTGGTACTTTCGGTCTGGACTCACGTATGTGACTAACGATATCAAAAGCTCTATGGAAAGCAAGTTTGGAGATATGAAATCATACTATCAGGGTTTTATAGACAACAATAGGGTCGTATCCTCTCAGTCTGTGCTTGATTCATATTTCAGCTCTTCTTCTGTTGGTAACAATAGCCTTGGAGTCTTTTTTGGAGGAGGAGTGCCATCTTCGATCACTTATGAGGGCAAGACTTTCAATAATTATTATTACATTGAAGATGTCTCTACGGGCAATAATAAGATAACCGTTAATGCTATAACGAAACTCGACTATGGTTCAGTTGAAGTTTTGACCGATGTTCTTTCCGGACAGCATGTCTTTGCCAGATACGGTCTAAGCGGCTTCGATACAAGCGAGAAGTATTCTGTTCACGAGTACTGGTACACCGAGAAGTACGAGGTTTGGGAAAAGAACAATAATACATGGAGTAGGAAAAGCCAGAATAATTCGAGAGATGTCGCTCAAGTAGTTATAACGAAGAGCTCGGAGTTCGATAGTCTGCCTCCCTGGAATGCGAAGACCTTTTTTGTCTCGAAGACCGGACAGGGTTCAGGAAGTGTTAAACTGCTTGATCAAGATCTTGGAACGATAGATATGCAGCATGCAGGAGTTTTCATTTGCGAAAATGACATAAAGGTTGGCGGTGGAGGCCTTCCACAGGGCACAGGTCACGGCAGTAAATTGTCTTTGGTTGATGGCAGATACTCCTTCATCTCCATGGCTGGCAATATCAAGATTATCGGGGACATAATATATAACGATATTTATAGCGATATTCAGCCATATCTGAACAAAGAACTAATCGGAACTAATGTCGATCTGAACCACCTCGTTTCTGAGAAGAACGCAAATGACATGCTAAACCTTGTAGCCATTGATAAAGACATCTATATGCCTCGCGAGGAAAACAAGAATCATAAGAACATCAAGATTATGTCCAATATCTTTGCGTTCGGGAACAACGGCTCCGGATCTTTCCGTATCGAGAAGTACCAGGACTTCAACGACATGGGCTACAGGCATGTGTTCGGGACAATAGTAGCCAAGTCGGCAAGTCCAACCTATACATATGGCAATAACAATACTATAAAAGGTTTTCAGGAATTCAACGTATACGATGATCGTTTATACTCAAATGAGGATTTGCCTGTTGCAACGCCAGAATCAAGTCTGCTTATGGCTTTTGGGTTTGGAGCGAGGTGATGGTTTTGAGTAAGGGTTTTTCGATTGTGGAAATGCTCATTGCTCTTGTAGTTAGCGTCTTTGTTCTGCTTATTATGGTCACCTCGTTCGCTTATGCGGTGAAGTTCACAAGTCAGACATACACATTGGTGAAAGACACAAATGTTGCGGCCTCGGCTGCAGTCAACCTTTGGCAAAAAGAGAGTACAGCCGATTTTTCAAAGACCAGCGACGTATTCCAGAGAATAGCAAGCATAGATTCACAAATTGCCATAGATTTCAGCCAAACACTAAACGTTCATGAAGTGACGTCCATTTATGGGAGTTCGAGGCAGAGGTTCTACGTGAGTCCTAAGGAAAACTGGTCCTGGAAGTAATGATTCGTTCGTACTATCTTGGGGCAACCCAGAACCATAGCAAGTCCTTGTTGTAGGCTTAAGCTGGACGTTGTTCTTCTTATTGAACAGTTCTGTTCTATTGTTCAAGCGGTTATCATTCGTCACTTCACTGATTCTGTACTTCTTAAAAGCACGAATCTGGTACGATCTTGCATAATACTTGTCGGGTAATCTTTTTTTATTCTTTTCTTATTGGAGGAATTGCATGCGAAGGAGAGAACTTAGCAAAGGCTTTTCGCTCGTTGAGCTTCTGATAGTTCTTGCTGTTATAGCCGCTCTCATAGCCGTGATCACACCGCTTTCTCTTAACGCAATGAGAAAAGCGACGGCGGTGAGGATCGCCTACAATATGAAGGCTCTTTCGAAGGCCATGGACCAGCACTTCTATCTCGGAGGGATTTCTTCGCTCGAGAATATGACTATCGGCGATCTGGGCAGGAACGTTGATGGTCAGAACTGGGGCGTTCTATATGTACCCGGAACGGATTATTCAGTGGCTTACATCTTCACGAGAGACGATCTGCACTTCGATACTCTGAGAAACATTCTTCCGGCAGTCACCAGGGTCACACCGGGCGAGACGCTGACGGGTTTCTATGAAATGGCCGGTGGTCTGGGTAAGGCGGCCTTCACGCCTCAAGAGGTCACTGCCGTTTACAGAGTTAAAGTCGGGACTCCGGGTGTCGGTTTCGGCGCTTTCAATTATAACGTGCATCCAGAATACATTGAGATAGTGAACAATACTTCGAGAACTGTTTCTCTGCAAGGATGGGTTATTAAGGACAGACAAAACCTAGCCCGCTTCACAAGAACGATTGGAAATTACAGTCTTAAACCCGGCGGAGTGCTAAGGTATTACAGTCCTCAAACAACAAATGGGGGAGATCAAGCAGAAGCTGCAGCAGCCGAATTCACAAACGAAGAAGATCCAGAACTTAGAATAGGCCTTTTCTGGGGTGGCAGTCCCGTCTGGCGCGATGCAGGCGACATCGCATTTCTCTTCGACAACAACGGTGTCCTCATAGACTACATAGCCTATGGAAACCAGAGCTTCTGATAACGCCCTCTTTGGGGAAAGGCTATTCCCGCAAAACAGGGGTTAGTTGAAATAGATTTCTCCGCCT
>Ga0334884_1002656_pt1 | contig 22106 bp, 13 predicted proteins | sample GraSluR1_MG_7_FD_207215 | JGI IMG/M metagenome (GOLD analysis project Ga0334884, IMG submission 207215) | Sludge microbial communities from methane-producing bioreactor in Wageningen University, Netherlands - Granular Sludge_12_05 R1 | ecosystem: Engineered > Bioreactor > Anaerobic >...
AAACCTCGGCATTGAGGTACAATTTGGCAAGAAGTGCCCAAACTGCAGCCTGATCGGCTCTACCATACTCATTGGTTCGGGCTGGCTTAATCAAATCCTCTATCTCAAGAAGTTCTCCCTCGATGTAAGTAAATAGGTTCTCCCGGGTTATTGGTAGAGGTAAAAAAGCACCAATAGGGTTATCTTCAGTAATAAAAGGTGAATCGGTGAAAAGATCCAAAGCATGCCAATAGCTAATTGCTCTCAAAAAGCGTGCTTCTGCCCTGTATTCACGGATTATTGCTTTTTGTTCATTAGAGAAGCCTCTACTATCTAATTTGCTGTCGCTTGACTCACGGATAAACTAATTGGCCAAGGTTATCTGATAGTATATTCTATAGTATAATGCCCTGACAAATGGGTTTGTTGAACTCCATGTCATAAAATTAAGGCTTGGAATTCCATCATCGTTCCATCCGTTAATAGCTTCATCTGTTGGCAGTTCCTGTAGATTCCAGTATTGGCGTAGGTACGACGAAAAACCTTCATCAATACCTGCAATATCGGGATCTCCTGCTGGGCCATCCTGACCAGTAACAGCAAATCCTGCATATATCTTAGCAAGAACCTGTAAATAACCTTGCTGTGTGCTATAAATAACATCGGGGCTATTAACATCTTCATCCAGAGGTACTGTATCCAGATCCTTTAGGCAGGATGTTAGTGAAAACATGCCTACCAGACCAATTATTAAAATGTTTTTCAGCTGTTTCATATCTTTTCTTTTTTTTAATTAGCTAGTTAGCACTAAAAGTTAATGTTTACTCCAAAAATAAAAACTCGAGGACGTGGATAGAAGTTGTTATCAATACCTCCTTGAATTTCTGGATCAAGACCCCTGTAACGTGTAATTACAAAGGCATTCTGAACAGTAGCAGATACACGAATATTTAACTTCTCAATACCAACATTTTCAAAATTATACCCCATCGAAATATTATCCATTTTCATAAATGAAGCATTCTCAATATAGTAATTGGAGAAATACTGGTAAGTGTTAAAGTTGAAGTCATATGAGTTATTCAAATTTCTAAGGTATCCGGTTGGATGCCAAAGGTCTATAACTCCGGAACTTGAACTAACATTATTGTACATGTAATTACCTAAATTTATCCTCGCTGCAAAGGAAATATCAAACTTTTTAAACTCAAAACGAGAACCAAAGCCCATGTAAACAGTGGGAGCAGGATCATTAAACCAGTAACGATCTGCTTCTGTTATGGCGCCATCACCATCCCTATCAACATATAATCCTTCGATGGGCAATCCATTCTCATCATATATCTGCTCATAAACAAAGAAGGTGCTTGCAGGATATCCAATGCTGTGCATTTGGATATTGCTACCAACACCACCAGAAATACCTCCTGTTTCAACACCAAGAAAAGTTGGATCATCAACAGCCGTAAGTTTTGTAATTTCATTCCTATTATGGGTGATGTTGAAATTAATTTCCCAAAACATATCTTTGCTTACAATGGGTCGACCAATAATACTAAATTCAACCCCTTTGTTTTCCAAGTTACCAATATTTGTATATAAGTAATTGGTAAAGTTAGTTCCTGCAGGAACAGGAATTCTGTTCAATAAGTCTTTGGTTTCCCTAAAGTAATATTCCACGGACCCGGTTATTCTATTATTTGCAAAACCGAAATCCATACCAATATTCTGGGTGGTAGTTTCTTCCCACTTAATATTTCGATCATAACCACCTGGTCTTGCCGTTGTTACAGGTAAACCTCCAAGAATATACTGGGCATCTGGTTGACTATACACATAAGTGGGAAGATATAGATAATGTCCACCTACGTCTTGTTGTCCTGTTACTCCATATCCCAGTCTAAGCTTTAATTCAGAGATTACATTTATGTCTTTAAGAAATGATTCTTCACTGATTTTCCATGCAAAGGCGTAAGAGGGGAAAAGGCCCCAGCGATTTTCTGGTGCAAATCTTGAAGTGCCATCATTTCTAAGTGTAATAGTAAATAGATAGCGATTCTTGAAGGAGTAGTTCAATCGACCAAAAAAGGAAATCAACTGTAGTTCAGTGGGAGTTTCTTTATCATAGTTAACTAATTTGGTGGCCTCAGTCTGGTAGTCGTTGGTATTATAAGAGTAATCGCTTTTATAAAAGTTCTGCCATGAATACCCAGCCATTACATCAAATTTGCTGGAAATATTAGTTAATTCTTTTACATAATTAAGGTAGAAATCGAGCAGCTGATTCTTTTTCTCCTGATTATAAGCTACCCTTTCTCCTCCATCACGTTCAGGATTTGTTTCGTATGCCCATGATGCATATCTGGGAACAAACACAGTTCCCTCGCTTTTGGATTCGTCGTAGCCAAGGTTTAGGTTAGCACTTAATTCAGGAAGGAAAGGAAAGCGATAATCGACTTGAAAGTTACCTGTTAGTCTTTGAGCATCTGATTCGTCAGATCTCAAATCAAGTAATGCAACAGGATTTCGTGGGGCAAGACCATTTGGAAATCCACTGGATTCTACCCATGTGTAATATCCTCCATAATTTGCACCTGTTACAGCATCCATAATGGGTTTTGTGGGATCGAATGAAACTGCATTTCCAATGGCACCTCTATCGGCAAAATGATTACTCATTTTGGCACCATTCAAATTAATATTCAGCTTAAGATCATCCCTAAAAAAACTTGGATTGAGTGCTAATGAACCAGTAATCCTGTTCATATTATCTGTTTTTAGAATACCATTCTGGTCTGTATAGTTAACGGTTGCCCTATAGGGAAGGACATTATAAGAACCCGATATGGTTAGGTTATGTTCGTGACTCATTGCATTTTCAAAAACCTCATCAATCCAGTTAGTCGAAGCATTGCCTAATGCTTCTTGTGCTGCAGGGGAGAGAAGTCCATCGTTTACTCTGCTTTGAACAAGTTCCCTAAACTCATCTGCTGAAAAAACGCTGGGCTTTTTGGCAATGGTATTCAGGGTAAGATTTGTTGTGTAGTTCAATGATAGGGGTGCACCTTTTTGTCCTTTCTTTGTAGTGATAATAATAACTCCATTAGAAGCTCTTGAACCATAAATTGCAGTAGCTGAAGCATCCTTTAATATTGAGAATGATTCAATATCGTTGGGATTTAGGGTACTTAGAGGATTCCTTACTCCATTGATACCATCATTGTCAAGGGGAATACCATCAACAACTATGAGAGGATCATTCTTTGCAGAGAGTGAAGATCCGCCCCTAATTCTAATTGTGGTACCATCGCCAGGGGCACCACTGTTGGTTGTGATCTGAACACCAGAAGTACGACCCATTAATAACTCCATGGGAGTTGAGATGTTACCCTTGTTGAAATCCTTAGCACTAACAGTTGATACAGATCCGGTTAAATCTTCGCGTTTTACCTGACCGTAGCCTATCACTACGATTTCCTCAAGGGTTTCAAATGCTTCAATGAGTGCAATATTAATAGCACTTCTACCATCAACAATCACCTCTTGGGTTTCATAACCAACGTATGAGAACACCAATGTTGAGTTGGAAAAGGCCTTAATAGAGTAGTTACCATTAACATCGCTGCTGGTCCCGGTTGTGGTACCTTTTACTATTATGGTAACTCCGACTAAAGTAATACCCTCTGTTGCAGAGGTTACTTTTCCTGTAACGGTAATTTCCTGTGCCCATGCTGTTGAAGTGATTAGCATGAGCAGAAGAAAATACGAAATTCTTCTTAGTAAATTTGTTTTCTGCTTCATGTTTTTTAAGAGTTTGGTTTTAGAATAAAAAGAAACCTAGCTACTTTTTTCCTTTTAAAAACTTGCTCACAATTTACGAAAAAAATAACCTTAAATCAATGTAATGTTAACATAAAAAGCTATTTAATCTATGCAAACGATTCCACAATCGATTGTAAAATGAGTACACACTTCAACATTTTTTTCATTATTATTTAAATAATGTTTTACTATGGTAACTAAAGGCTTGTTCTATAAACAGCAAATAGCTATCTTTGGTTGAATGTAATCGTATATTTAATCAAGTAAAGATGAAATCGCCAAATGTAACCATCAAGGATATCGCAAAGGAACTAGGCATAAGTCCTTCAACAGTTTCCCGTGCCCTTAAAGATCATCCCGATATAAGTAAAATTACTAAAGATCAGGTTAATAGGTTGGCTACTGAAATGAATTATCGTCCCAATCCTATTGCTCTAAGTCTTCGAAACAGAAGAAGTAATGTAATTGGGGTAGTAATCCCAGAGATTGTTCATTATTTCTTTTCATCAGTTATCAGTGGGATCGAAAAGGTTGCAAATGAGCATGGATTTAGCGTTATGGTTAGCCAGTCGAGCGAAAAGTATGAAAAAGAAGTTGAGGTATGTCAAACGTTTCTCCATAGTATTATCGATGGTTTACTAATATCTGTTTCAAAGGAAACAGAGGAATACGAACATCTCAAAATACTAGACGAGGAAGGTATCCCAATAGTTTTTTTCGATAGAATCATCGAGGGTTTTGAATCGGATTGTGTTGTAATAGATGATTACAAAGGAGCTTATCAGGCAACTGAGCATTTAATTATTGAAGGCAGAAGAAGAATAATCCATTTTGCGGGTCCACCCAATCGACTTATTAGCAAGAATCGCCTGAAAGGTTATATTGATGCTCATAAAAACAACGGCGTAGTAATTGACGAATCACTAATTATTCAATGTGATGAATTTATAAATGCCATTGAGGAGACTCAAAGATTAATTGATAATAAAGTTAAGTTTGATGCAGTTTTTACTGTAAATGACTTTACTGCAGCAGGTGTTTTAAAAGCCCTTAGGGCTAATAATATAGTTGTACCTAAAGAAATTTCTGTTGTTGGATTCGGTAATGACTACATTGCCGAAATGGTTGAACCAACTCTTACAACAGTTTCGCAACCTGGCTTTGCGATGGGAGAAAAGGCCATGCAACTGTTGATGGATCGCATGAATCAAGTAATACCTCAGGAATATAAAAAAGAAGTTCTGCAAACGCAGCTTGTGATTAGAAATTCTTCAAAAACCAGAAATAAATAACCAATTTTCTCAAAAAAAAATATTCTTTTCGTAAACGATTGCAATGGTGGTTTTGTGCAAAATTGCCTAAAGTTCAGTGTATTTTGACTTCGAATAAGTTGCATTTTCTAAATAATTGCCCTATATTTGACAAGCTACTTCTTACCTTTTTTAAAACTTGTTCCAAACCCGGAATAAGATTTTTTATTTACTATTTTTAACATAAAAAAACTGTCATGAGCAAACGTCCCCGTTTATCATTTTGGCAGATATGGAACATGAGTTTTGGGTTCCTGGGTATCCAGTTTGGGTATGCCCTACAAAATGCCAACGTAAGTCGTATATTTGAAACCCTTGGCGCAAATATTGACGCCATACCCATTCTATGGATTGCTGCCCCTGTTACCGGGCTTATTGTTCAGCCAATCATTGGACATATGAGCGATAATACCTGGGGCAGGTTGGGTCGTAGGCGTCCTTTCTTTTTAGTGGGAGCAATTCTTGCTTCCATTGCACTTATAATTATGCCAAACTCACCATTACTTTGGGTAGCTGCAGGAATGCTATGGATACTCGATGCTTCCATAAACGTTTCCATGGAACCCTTTAGGGCTTTTGTAGGAGATATGCTTCCCAGCGAACAGCGTACCAAGGGTTTCGCCATGCAAAGTTTCTTTATTGGAATAGGCGCTGTTGTGGCTTCAGCTTTACCTTATATCCTTACCGAGTGGGTCGGTGTGGCCAATACGGCACCAGAAGGACATATTCCACCATCAGTTAAATGGTCTTTTTATCTAGGTGCAATAGCCTTTTTTGGTGCTGTTTTATGGACTATAATCAGAACAAAAGAATATTCACCACAAGAGTTAAAGGCTTTTGAAGAATCCGAACAAGCAGAAGTAAAAGAAAAAACTGGTTCCGAAGCTATTGTTCAGCATATTGAACATCCTGGTTCTTACTTCTTAAAACATAGTTACATTTGGCTTTTGGTTGGAATTATTCTTTCATTTGGAGTAAAGTTCTTTAAACTCGATCCAAAACTTTATATCGTTACCGTTGGTATTGTAGCCTTTGGAATAATTCAGCTAATTGTTGGTTTGCTCAAGAAAGCTGATAAACATAAGGGTGGTTTAGCAGTTGTCATAAACGATCTTTTCAATATGCCCAAAACCATGGGACAACTCGCCGTGGTTCAATTCTTCAGTTGGTTTGCACTTTTTGCTATGTGGATATATACTACTGCTGGTGTAACTAGCCATATCTATGATATGAAAATCTCTCAGGAACAATTTAACCAGCTTAAAATTGAGCAACAACGACTCCTTATGCAAAGAGATAGTGTTGAAATTGATTTTCGATTTGAAGTATTCGACAGTGAGTTACAAAAAATACAATCGCATTTTGATAAGGGAAAATCCGAAGTAGCAGTTCCAGTTCGTATGCTTAATCTTTTCCTTAAAGAAAGTCAAAGCAAAGAGGGTAATAAGGATAACTTATATGATAATGTTTACCAAATTGACGATGGGTTGTTCGAAAGGTTTATTGTAATACTTAAAGAATACAATACTGGAGCTAATTGGGTGGGTATTTGTTTTGCAACTTACAATGGTTTTGCTGCAGTTGTGGCATTTTTGCTGGTAATTCTTGCAAAATATACGAGTCGCAAAATAACTCATGCAATATCGCTTGTAGCAGGCGGAATTGGTCTGATTTCAATATTTTTAGTGTCAAATCCAATCATGATCTTGGTTTCAATGCTTGGAGTGGGTTTGGCTTGGGCAAGCATATTATCAATGCCATATGCTATTCTAGCAGGAGCACTTCCCTCAAATAAGATGGGAACCTACATGGGAATTTTTAATTTTTTTATTGTTATTCCTCAGATTCTTGCTGCCAGTATCCTTGGTTTCTTCGTAGGATCTGTTTTTGGCGGTCAAGCAATATATTCACTTATTCTTGGTGGTGCCTCAATGTTCATAGCTGCGTTTATGGTCCTATTCGTAACTGATAGGGATGATGTTGTAGCGCATAAGTAACTTTCCTTCTAATCCATTTTAAATAGGATTGTGGGATAAAAATTCAGAAACAAATAAAACTAATATAATGAATCCATACCTAAAACACGACAATTGGTGTATTATTGAAGAGGGTTTTAACCCCGAAAATACTCGTGCTTCTGAGAGCATTTTTAGCATAGGAAATGGAGCTATGGGACAGAGGGCAAATTTCGAGGAGAAATACAGCGGATCAACCCTGCAGGGTAGCTATGTGGCTGGTGTTTACTACCCCGATAAAACCCGTGTGGGATGGTGGAAAAATGGATACCCCGAATATTTTGCCAAGGTAATCAACTCAACCAATTGGATTGGGATTGATATTGAGATCAACGGCGAACCTCTTGATCTGGCAAAATGTAATGTGGAAGAATTTCGTAGGATTCTTAACATGAAGGAGGGATACCTTGAAAGATCATTCATCTGTGAAAATTCAGCAGGTATAAAACTCGCAGTAAAATCAAAACGGTTTTTGAGCATAGCAAACTCCGAGATTGGGGCCATACGATACAACGTAAAAGTGCTTAACGCAGAGGCTGATTTTTCAATTACACCTTACCTCGATGGAGATGTGCATAACGAAGACTCCAACTACGGTGAAAAATTCTGGGATGAGGTGGACCGAAAAGTGGATGGAAAACAAGGAGTTTTGGTATCGAAAACCCGTAAACTCGACTTCCATGTCGGTCATGGTATACGTTATTCTTTGTATCTAAACGGAGAGCAATTATCGATTGAACCTCAGGTTATTGACAATCCAATGTATGTTGGTTGTAAACTATCGACAAGGCTTAAAGCTGGGGATGAGGTTGAGTTTTATAAATATGCAGCGGTTATTTCGAGTCTTAATCACGAAAAGGGAATGTTTCCCCGAATCCTTACCCAACTTCTCGATTTGGCAACATCAAAAGGCTATACACAGTTACTGAAAGAGCATATTGAGGCTTGGGAAGAGATATGGATGCACAGTGATATTACCATCGAAGGCGATTTGGCTGCACAACAAGCCATTCGCTTTAACATTTTCCAGCTTAGCCAAACCTACACCGGTAAAGACGAAAGACTTAACATTGGTCCAAAAGGTTTTACAGGTGAGAAGTATGGTGGATCAACTTATTGGGATACAGAAGCATACTGCTTACCATTTTACATGATTACCCATGGGCAAAAGGTTGCACGTCAGCTCTTACTGTATAGGTATAAGCAGTTGGGTAAAGCCATTGAAAATGCCCAAAAGTTAGGCTTTACTGATGGCGCTGCACTTTTTCCTATGGTTACCATGAACGGTGAAGAATGCCACAATGAGTGGGAGATTACCTTTGAGGAAATTCATCGCAACGGCGCAATAGCCTTTGCGGTTTATAACTATGTACGTTATACAGGTGATAAGAACTACCTTGCCAACTTTGGATTGGAATTGCTTATTGGTATAGCCAGATTCTGGGCGCAAAGGATTAATTTCTCACAGGAGAAAGAAAAATATGTTATGCTAGGAGTAACTGGCCCAAACGAATATGAGAACAATGTCAACAATAACTGGTATACTAACTATATAGCATGCTGGTGCATGGAGTATGCTGACGAGGTTGCTGAATATGTAAAGGAAACAGATACTGAGAAATATAAAGCCTTGGTTGCAAAAATTTCATTCAACGATTCCAAAGAACTAGCCAAATGGAAAGAAATTCGCGAAAACATGTTCTTCCCGGTTGATCAAAAGTTGGGTGTCATTCTACAACAGGAGGGTTACATGGACAAGGAGCAGATACTTGTTAAGGACCTTGATCCCAAGAATCGACCAATTAACCAGAAATGGAGTTGGGATCGAATTCTACGTTCTTGCTTCATTAAACAGGCTGATGTATTACAGGGGATGTACTTCTTCGAGGAAAAATTTGATTTGGAAACAATTCGTAAGAATTTTGAGTTCTATGAGGCACGTACGGTTCACGAATCGTCACTTTCACCATGTGTACATTCCGTTCTCGCAGCAAAAATAGGGAACATTGATAAAGCTTATGAGCTTTATCTTCGCACAGCTCGTCTTGATCTTGACGATTACAATCACGAGGTCAGGGAGGGATTGCATATAACCAGTATGGCAGGTACTTGGATTTCGATTGTTGAAGGGTTTGGGGGTATGAGATTGAAGAATGACATGCTGAATTTTAACCCATTAATACCAACACAATGGAAATCATACAGCTTCAAAGTCTGTTTTCGCGAAAATGTGCTCAAGGTAGATGTTACCAACAAAATTATTTCGATCACTAATGAAGAAGGACCTTCTCTTTCTCTGGTAGTATATGATTCAAAATATAGTTTAGGGGCTAATTCTAAAATTAGTATTGACAAATAAATTCGATTTTTTTTGATAATTCTTTGAGATTTCTGCTTTGGTAGAAATCTCATTTTTTTTATTATATAAACTAATCAAAGCTCTACCTTTGTCAAATGCGGAAAGAGTTAAAAATACACATAAACAACCCAATTCGTTTAGGCGACCAACTATGCCGATGGATCAAATCTCAGAAATACGGGATGGTTCTTTGGAGTAATGACTATCAGTTTGGAAACCCTCTGCAGAAGAGTTTACAGAATTACCAGCTACTAGCAGGTTTAGGAGTGGTAAAAATAATATCTCCAACTTCAGATTATTTCCAGATTCTTAAGAATGAGATTGATAAGGGAGATTGGCTCTTTGGGTACCTTGGCTATGATCTAAAGAATAGCATTGAAAAACTTAAATCTGAAAAACCTGATATGTTAGGTTTCCCCGATATGTTTTTTTATGTACCCAAGGTCGTTTTTGCATTGACCAGCAATACACTTAGCTTGTTCTATGATACTGATTTTTATAGCTATAAATCTGCCGAAGATTTATTTCATGAAGTAATGTTTACACCTCAGGTAGATGGTCAAAACGACACCAATATCAATATCAATGTACGTTACAAAAAAAATGAATACATAGAAACAATCCAAAAAGTGTTGCAGCACATCCAACGCGGCGACATTTACGAAATGAATCTATGTCAGGAGTTCTACGCAAAACCTTACACAATAAATCCTTACGAAACTTTTATAAATTTAAATGCCATATCGCCAACCCCTTTTTCTGCTTTCGGACGATTCGATGATAAATTTTTACTTTGCGCTAGCCCTGAGCGTTACCTCCAGAAGAATGGATACAGAATTGTTAGTCAGCCAATTAAGGGGACAACCCGCAAAAGTGAAATTGATGAAGAGAATAAACTGCTTATGAAGCAGCTTGAGGCAGATGAGAAGGAGAGGGCTGAGAATATTATGATTGTTGATTTGGTTCGCAACGATTTATCACGCGTGGCTCAACGATCGTCTGTTAGTGTTGATGAATTATGTGGAATATATACCTTCCAGCAGGTAAACCAGATGATATCAACCATTTCTTGCAAGTTGAAAGGCGATAAACACCCAATCGATGCTATTATTGCCACTTTCCCAATGGGATCAATGACCGGTGCTCCAAAGGTTAGGGCGATGCAACTGATAGAGCACTTCGAGCGAAGTAAACGTGGACTTTTCTCAGGTGCTGTGGGATACATTTCACCTAAGGGTGATTTTGATTTCAATGTGGTGATACGAACATTACTTTACAATGACACTTCAAAATACCTTTCGTTCAGTGTTGGTGGAGCTATAACTGCCAATTCAATTCCTGAAAAGGAATACGAAGAGTGCATGATAAAGGCAAGCGCAATTGCCAGAGTGCTTGGGATTACTAATTTTTAGGTAAATTACATTTTTTTCGAATAGAATAATTCATATTTAAGAATGAGAATAAAATTTCGAAGCTTTATCGAAAAGCATCAGCTTGTTGGTTTTGGCGAAAAGGTTCTAATTGCAGTAAGTGGAGGGGTGGATTCCATGGTGATGCTTAACCTTTTTCATGAGTGTGGATACAACTTTTCAGTGGCACATTGTAACTTTTCACTTCGTGGTCAGGAATCAGATGGTGATGAACAACTTGTTAGAAGTATTTGTCAGGATTTTAAATTGGAACTGTTTGTTAAAGGTTTTAAAACAATTGAATATGCTAAACAAAGAAACCTTTCGATTCAGGTTGCAGCAAGGGAGTTAAGGTATAGTTGGTTTAGAGAGATTTATAATGAAAAGGGGATCTCTTCTGTAGCTGTAGCTCACAATCGCAATGATATTGCCGAAACCATGCTTATCAATCTTTGTCGTGGCACTGGTTTGAAAGGGTTAACAGGCATTAAACCAAAGACTGATGGAATAATCAGACCATTGCTTTTTGCAACACGTGACGATATTATGCTTTACGCAAAAGAAAAAAATATAGTATTTAGAGATGATTCATCCAATACAGATGTTAAATATGTGAGGAATCGAATTAGACATAATGTAATTTCAGAATTAGAAAGGATAAATGAAGGAGTCATTGAGAATTTTTATTCAACATCCGTTTTTCTGAGCCAAGCATGGGAAAAAATAGAAGATTTATTAATAAAGTTGAAGGCAGATATTTGCAAACACATTGACAATGAAATTTACTACTCAATTCCCAAACTTTCTAATGAACCCTTACGCCAGATTTTTTTGGTAGAGGAATTGGTTGATTTTGGGTTTTCGACAGCACAGGTCATAGAAATTGAAAAATCTCTGTTCTCTCAACCGGGAAAGATTTTCCATTCAAATAATTACCGGTTGATAAGAGATAGAGAGTACCTAATTGTCTCGCCAGTATTACCCATGGAAATTGCTATGGTTGATGTTCTTGCTGACACCCAAAGTATTGATTTTCCTTTAAATATGACATTTGAACAAAGGGATGTTGATGCAGATTTTGAGTTTCCTAAGTCCAATAATATAGAGATTTTCGATATCGAAAAGATAAAGTTTCCTATTACTTTACGTCACTGGAAGGAAGGAGATTGGTTTATTCCTTTGGGAATGAAAGGAAGAAAGAAAATCAGTGATTTTCTTATCGATCAAAAGATTCCCCTTCACATTAAGGAAAAGATATTCGTAATGGAATCTAATGGCGATATTATTTGGGTAGTGGGCTATAGGATAGACAACCGTTTCAGGGTAACGGATATTACCAAAAAGGTTTTTTATTGCAAAATATCTGAGTAAAAAGACCCGAATTCCGAGACATCTGAGTAAAAATGTAGAATGAATACCGAGTTCCTAAGTTTCTATATGAGAATTTAGCACTGAGAGGGTGAGAAAGTGGGAGGGTGAGTCCCGAAGTTTCGGTATGAGAACTGAGGACTGAGTCCCCAATCACCCAATTATCACCCTGAGCCCGTAGAAGAGCAATCAATCAATCAATCCCCCGAACCCCGAGGCTTCGGGGTCGCGGCAATCAATCTTCTCTAACAACCTCAATTACCACAATCTCAGGCCTATTGCCAACCCTTATAGGCGGGCCCCAGGTGCCAAAACCATTGGATACATAAATAAATGTATCTCCAAATTCTTTGAGACCTCTGCTGACCTCAAAGATTGCTCTTGTAATTAAATTAAATGGAAATAGCTGCCCATGATGTGTATGCCCAGATATCTGTAAGTCTATACCATTCTCAACGGCTTCGTTCAAATTGTATGGCTGATGATCAAGAAGAATGGTGTAATGATTAGCATCAAGGTTTTCTATTAATTTCTTCAAAGGTTTTCTGTTTATTCCACCCATTAATCTTGCTTGACGATCCTCCCTACCAACAATATTTATGATTCCATTTAACGAAATGGCAGAATCACGAAGAACCTGAATTCCATGATTTTCCAGGTAGAATACTGCTGGATCAACCCCGCCAATGTACTCATGATTTCCAGTTACGGCATAAACACCAAGAGGTGCAGACAGCTGGCTCAATAACTTACCCATATCGTTTTTTATTATTGGTCCTAAATCCTCATCAAAAATATCACCTGGAAGGAGAATAATATCGGGTTTCTGTGCATTCATTAATTTCACAAATCGTTCGAGACGTCCATTTGAGATTATTGTACCTAGGTGTATGTCCGAAGCTGCTCCAATTCGAAGTTTAGAATAACCTTCAATACTCTTCTTCGTTGCAATCGACATTTGGTTGACCCTTGGATTGAGAGCATTAAAAAAACCTCCAAGCAGAATGAATGCTGTTGTTACATAAGCACCAATGATTATTTTTTTGAAAAGTTCAGGGTTTGCCTTTGGCGAAAAACTAGCTGTGAGCCCAAATAATGGATAAATTAGCCTGAAAATATCAATAAAAACGAAGATCAGAATTAAATAAACCATTGCCCCAAGCCAAAAAGAACCAACTTTGACAACGAAATCTGATCCTGTGGATGGCACCATTCGTTCAAGAAAGCGACCCATTGGATAGGATAGAACAAAAACAATAAAAAGGATTTTAGAGACACTTCCAATCCATCCAACAATATTGAAAACAGGTTTTGTGTGCTTATAAATATAGAAATTAACTAAAGTAAATACTACAAGAACTATAGAAAAAAAGATTAACATAGCCATTCTATTTTTCATTATTAATATTAGTTGAAAGAGTTTTTAAAAATTTACTAAATTATTCATTTTTCATTAACAAGAATTTACAGGATTTGTTCTTACTATTATTTATGATAATAAATAATATAAGGTTACTCATAACTTTTTTTACTAATTTAGGGAGCTATAGAATTGTATTTATCCTACAAGTTATGACCAAAGAAAACCAAGATTATATAGAAAAACAAAACCATATGAAATCGAAAGGTATTGGATCTGGTATTGGTCAAGAATCACTAAAAAAAATCCTTGATAATGCAGGTTGCGGTATTTATATAACCCAGGATGGGAAAATTGTTTTTCACAATCATCATTTCTCCAAACTTACAGGTTATTCGTCTAGAGCACTTATGGAGATGGATTTTATAGATCTTGTACATCCTAAGGATAAAAAACTCATTAAATTGCTTTTTAGCAATGATTTTAGGGAGATTAACCTGAAGCAATCCCGCTCTTATACTTTTAGGGTAAGCCATAAAAATGGCGAATTAAAGTGGTTTAAATCAAATGTTTCCATTATAGATTGGAACGGAATGCCAGCCCTTCTGGATAGTTGTTTCGATATAACACATCAAAGGGATATTGAGCAAAAGCTTATGGAGGAAGAGCAGAACTTCCGATTGCTTGTTAACGCCTTTGAAGATATGGTCTTTATAATAAGTAAGCGTTCTGCTATAATACAGGCAAATAAAAGCGTCTTTGAAAGTCTAAATAAAAAAGAACATCAAATAATTCTAAAAAATTTTTCAACCTTATTTCCACATTCTGAGAGGGAGGAGATTCGTAAAGCCGTAACACAGGCATTTTCTGGAAACAGGATCCTTTTTACAAGTAATCTTGAAACCGAAGAGGGTAAGCCCATACCGGTTGAAACTCGTCTATTCAATGGTAATTGGAGTCAAAAGGAGGTAGTTTTTGCCATTTGTCAGGATATTTCAATTCGACTTGAAGCCGAACGCATTGTCAAACTTTCCGAGGAAAAGTTTAGCAAAGCCTTTGACAATAATGCCGTAATGATGACAATAAGCACTTTAGAAGATGGGATATATCTGGATGTAAATGAAACATTTCTTACTGCTGTGGGGCTCGAAAGGTATGAAGTGGTTGGCAAATCTTCCAGAGATTTGAAAATATTCCCAGATATCAACCGAAGAGAAGAACTTAAACAGTTAATCCTTAAAGAAGGTAAAGCTCAAAACTTAGAAACAACTATACTCAATAAGAAGGGTGAGACATTAATATGCCTTTTCTCTGCAGAAATGATTGATATTCAAAATACTCCATGTATATTGATGGTAATGAGTGATATAACTCAACGAAAATTGGCACAGGAAAAAATTCAACAGAGTGAACTACGGTTTCGTCAACTTGGCGAGTTACTACCTGAAATGGTTTTTGAAGTTGATGCTAAGGGTTATATTACTTTTGCAAATAATTACCTTCTTTCTTTCTTTGGACTAACATCCGAACAAATAGTTAAGAGGGTTGAAATAAGTACATTTTTTGAGAAAAAAAGCCAAAATATAATAAACAGCTATATAAAACAAAGTCATTTGCAACCACATTTACCTTCGGTTGAACTAGTTGCTATAAAGAATAAAAAACGACAAATTCCCGTATTAACCCATATTACTGCTATTATTGAAAAAGGGAAAGTAAATCGTTTTATGGGTATTATGGTTGATATCACTAACCAAAAACATCAGGAACAAGAACTAATAAAAGCAAAAGAACTAGCAGAGGAAGCCTCAAAAGCAAAGGAACAGTTTCTGTCAATTATGAGCCATGAAATTCGAACACCAATGAATGCTGTTATTGGTATGGCAAATATTTTGCTTCAAGAAGATCCCCTGGATCATCAGTTGGAAAATCTAAAAACCTTGCGGTATTCTGCTGAAAACCTAATGTCTTTACTAAATGATATTCTTGATTATAATAAAATCGAAGCAGGTAAATTAAAGTTTTTTCGTTCTTCCTTTAGTTTGCAATCATTACTTAAGGGTTTACATAACAGTTTTAAGCATGTTGCCAATAAAAAGGGAATTGAACTAAAACTTGAATTTGATTCCAAAATTCCTGAAAATTTAATTGGAGACTCAATTAGAATAAATCAAATTCTCACCAACCTTGTTAGCAATGCTATTAAATTTACCGATAAAGGGGAAGTAATTATAAAGGTTCAGCTTATTAAGGAAACCAAAAGAGCTGTTTCAGTATTCTTTTCTGTTTCCGATTCGGGAATTGGAATTCCTCCGGAAAAACAACAAATAATTTTTCAGGAATTTACCCAAGCCAATCTCGAAACAACTCGAAAATACGGTGGTTCAGGGTTAGGATTAGCCATTTCAAAACAGCTTGTAAAACTGCTCAAAGGAAAAATTGAGGTCAAAAGCCAATACGGTAAGGGTTCAGAATTCTTTTTTACTTTGTGTTTCAATAAATCCAAAGCCGCAATCAAGGATAAACAAATGGATATGGAGGTTATTACTTTCCCTGAAAGGGAAGGAAAACCCTATAGAATTCTTGTTGTTGAGGATAATGAGATTAATTCGATGATTGCCTTAAAATTCCTGAAGAATTGGGGATTTGTAACTGAACTTGCAGAAGATGGTATGGTAGCAATTGAAAAGATTAAAAAAGAAGAATTTGATCTCATTCTAATGGACTTAGAAATGCCAGTCATGAGCGGTTACGAAGCAGCAGTTCAAATTAGAAAGCTTGATGATCCAAGAAAAAACAAAATTCCAATTATCGCCCTAACTGCATCGGCAATGCTTGATATTCAGACAAGGATATTTAACATCGGCATGAATGGTTTTATTTTAAAACCCTTTAACCCACAAGAATTGAAGAAAAAAATTGCATTGTTGCTCGAAACGCAATAAACTAATCGACCAAAATAAACGTTTCTATTTATTAACAGGAAATATTCTTGGTTAATGGACTATACATTAAATAATTGAAATAAAATGGTTAAGACTTTTTTATATATACTTTTACTTATACTCTTTCCATTTTTATTGAAATCGCAGTCTGTTGATATTTCGGTTAATGTTCTCCAGGGTTTCTCACCCCAAGCTAATCTATATACTTTCAATGGTTCAGATTTAGTATTCATCGACTCTTCACTTCAAGTTAAGTCAGGATTTTACACGTTTAATCTTAAGCCAGGGTATAAACAAGGATTATATCGAATAAATATTGGTAAGGGAATATCGATCGATTTTGTGGTTTCCGATGAGCCAATAATTGATATTTCAACCGTTGTTTTTGCTCCTGAGGATAGCCTAAAAACTTACAAATCAAAAGAAAACAGTATCTTCTGGCAATACCAAAAAGAGAAGAAAAGAAGTTCTCAGAAGACTTGGTTAATACGTTCTCTAATGGATTTTTATCCCGATTCTTTAATGTTCTACCATCTGCTAAATAAAGAGTTAGATAATCAAAATAGAGAACTTTACGAATTGGTTAAGACAATTCACCAACTCAATCCCAACTTACTGTCAACAAAGCTAATAGTGACCGAACAGCCACCTTATTCTCAAAATATTTTTAGTGATCATGAAAATGCTAAACATTTAAAGCAGATTTGGTGGCAGAATATTGACTTACTCGATTCACGTTTGATTAACTCACCCTATTTGGCAAAACGTTTATGGGGGTACATAGAGTTGCTTTATAGTGATGATTATGATATGGAAGAGCAGGAAGAATCATTTATACAAGGTATTTCTGATTTTATGCATTTGGAAATGCATATCGATATTAAGGAGTATTTCAGATCGATTCTAATCGAAGGTTTCGTTAAGTCCGATTATCAGGCTGTTGTTGATTTCCTTGAATCAACTAATTTTGAAGGATTAAATACGATTAGGGAAAAAAAAGTTAATGATTTAAATGAAGAACTACCAAGCATAAAAGTAGGAGAGAAAGCTTACGATTTTTATATTTACCAGCCAAACATTAAAAGAATTAAACTTTCTAAAGTAAAGTCTAAGTATAAACTAATAGTGTTTTGGTCCATCTGGTGTCCTCATTGTATTGAATCGTTACCTAAAATTGCTAAGATATGCGATAGTTATACAAGTGAAGATTTTGAAGTTATTGCAATATCTATCGATGATGATGAAATGCTTTGGCAAGATTACATAAAAAACCTTAACCTTAATTGGATAAATATTCGTGAACCTTATAATTCAGATAGTAAAATGCTCATGATGTATGATGTGCAAGAAACTCCAAAAATGTATCTTTTGTCAAAGGACTTAACCATTGTTTCACGACCTGCTACTATAAGACAATTAGAGGTAAAACTTCGTCGACTATATAACTAATTAATTGTAAATCTTTTAGTATTGTAATTTGTTTTTGCAACCATTAAACATGATTCACATAAAATACCCTATGTACTTAACTTGCTAATCTATGTTATCAATAATTAAAAAACCATTTTATTTTGTCATTATTTTTTTAGTTTTATTAACCTTATCATCATGTGCTGAATACAAAATTATTAGTATTCAAACACTTAAACCATCAGGACTTGCCATAACCAGCGAATTCTCGAATCCAGTTATTGTTGCCAGCATTTATAAAGGGATTGAAGGTGTAGAAGAGAGCATGGCTCAAGCTGCCATTGATAGCATAGCTGCTGTAGAGGCAGTTTTTGTTCTTTCAGAAAATTTGTTTGATACACCCTGGTTTCAGGGGTTAGAAATATCCACAAGGATTTTCTTCCGTGACGACGCTTCACAGTTTATACTTCCATTCCCATGGAAAACAGTTGAAGGGCTCGCAGCAGAAAACAATGCAGATTTAGTCATCTCTCTGGAATATCTCAAAATTAAACCAACAACACAAAGTTATTCATATTGGGATGGTTATATGAATAAATATTATGGTTCATTAACCATGGGTATTTATGGATTTTGGAGAGTGTATGATTTAAAAAAACAAAAAATTGTTGCCGACTACTTATATAAAGATACTTTGATTTGGGATCAAACTGATTACACCAGAGTGAGAATAGGTGAACATCTACCAGGTTTTTTCTCTGCTGCTAAATACTGTGGATATATCACTGGAAGTGAGTTTGCCAAACAAATCGCTCCGTCGTGGATGGATGAGCAAAGATTATACTATATCAAAGGTTCAAAGTATATGAGGAAGGCAGTCGAGTTTGTTCAGAACAATCAATGGTTAGATGCTGCTTCACAATGGCAAAAAGTAATTCAAAATCCAAAGATAAAACCTGAAATCGCTGCAAAAGCAGCATTCAACATGGCACTGGCCAATGAAATGAAAGGAAATTTTGATATAGCCCTTGAATGGTTGAATAAATCAAAAGAATTTAGTCATATTCCTGAAGTAACATGGTATAGAAGGATTTTAGAGTTAAGGATACAGGTAATGGATAAGCTTTAGCAAAGTATTCAAACAAAACATTGTAACAACGAAAGTTATCATTATTCAATAAAATCAAAAACTTATGCCCTTTCTGTATTATCTTTTTATATTTCTAATATTATTTAGTTTTATTCTTGATATATCTCTTGATTTTCTTAATGTTAGCCATAGAAGTAAACCAATTCCAGACTTACTAAAAGATATTTACCAGCCCGAACGTTACAAAATTCAACAGAATTACGAAGCAGAGAATATTAGGTTTAGCTTAATTCAAAAAATACTTGGAACTTTAATAATTCTTGGGGTTATTATAGCTGGTGGTTTTGGATGGCTACATGAATGGTTAATGCGTTTCAATCTTAATCCTATAGTTATAACCCTAGTGTTTTTTGCCATTATTGGCAGTATTTCAAGCATCATTTCCCTTCCTTTTTCAATATGGGATACATTTGTGATTGAGGAAAAATATGGTTTTAATAAATCAACACCGAAACTTTTTATTATAGATTTTATTAAATCGCTATTAATCACCATAACAATTGGCGGTGGATTGATGGTAATAATTACCTGGTTATTCTATCGAACAGGTAATTGGTTCTGGATTCTTGCTTTATGTGTAATGGTTGTATTCTCTTTTATAGCAAATGTGCTTTATTCTAAGATTATCGTTCCGTTATTCAATAAGCAAATACCGTTAAATGAAGGATCGTTACTTGATTCCATCAAAAAATTTGGGCAACAAGTGGATTTTCCTGTAAACAAAGTATTTGTAATTGATGGATCCAAAAGATCTACTAAAGCAAATGCCTACTTTTCAGGATTTGGAAAGAACCGTAGGGTTGTTCTATTCGATACACTTATTGAAAAGTTGGATGAGAAGGAGGTTTTGGCTGTTCTTGCCCATGAAATTGGCCATTATAGAAAACGACACATATGGATAAGCATGGCCTTTGGAGTGGCTCAAGCTACTATCTTTATGTATCTTTTTAGCCAATTGTCAACAAATTCAGAGGTTTTAATGGCATTGGGTTTTGATAATGCAACCGAACCAATATTCCATTTAGCAATTATTGGCTTTGCCATATTGTTCAGCCCAATTGAGAGTATTATTGGATTGTTTACACATTGGTATAGCAGAAGCATGGAATATGAAGCTGATTCATTTGCTGCTAATCATGGTATGGGTAATGACCTTATTAATGGTCTAAAAAAATTATCTGGTGAAAATCTATCCAATCTGACACCACATCCAATTTATGTATTTGTAAAATATTCGCATCCTACTCTTTTACAACGCATTCAGAGAATCATAGCTCTTGATCAGAAATGATGTTAAAACCGATAATTTCTGCAAGAAAAATAATAAATTTGCACCACCAAAAACGCCTCTTTAGCTCAGCTGGTAGAGCAGCTCATTCGTAATGAGCAGGTCGTGGGTTCGAGTCCCATGAGAGGCTCAATTTATTTTTTTCTTTTGTTTAACATCCTATCTCAAAATTTATACTTTTTTATAAATTATTGCATTTTCTTTTCTTAAAAGATATATCATGAATGCCGCAATTATTACAATAGGGCAAGAAATACTTATAGGACAAATAGTTGATACAAATTCTTCATGGATTTCCTACCAACTTAATGGAATCGGTATTAACGTTCAGCGTATTATTTCAATTTCTGATTCAGAAGATGATATAATAAACACTTTAAATCAATTAGTTAAAGACTTTGATTTTGTTATTACAACAGGTGGTCTTGGTCCTACTAGTGATGATATTACAAAGCTTGCGCTTTGTAAGTTTTTTGGATGCAGATTAGTTGTCCATGAACAATCATTAGATAAAATAAAGCATTTATTTTCTTCAAGGGGTTTACCTGTTACGGAATTAAATCTTAAGCAAGCCGAAGTTCCTGAAATCTGTGAACCGCTTTTAAATAGATTAGGAACTGCTCCTGGTATGTGGTTTAAAGTTAATAATTGCAACATTATTTCTTTGCCAGGCGTCCCATTTGAAATGACTGAAATAATGCGTGAAAATGTATTACCAAGAATTTCTCAGTTGAATAATCAGCAGGTGATTGTTCATAGAACACTTCATACTTTTGGTTTTCCAGAATCTTTTCTTGCCGAAAAACTTAGTAAATGGGAAAAAGACCTTCCAGAATCAATAAGCATAGCATACCTTCCAAGTCCAAAGTCAATTCGTATAAGACTATCATCAACTGGTATTAATAAAGAAATTATTGAAGCGTTAATTCAAGAACAAATTGAGAAATTACAAACCATAATTCCTGAAAACCTTTTTGGTTTTAATGAAAACGATACCATGGCTTCAGTGGTTGGAAGTTTATTAATGCAAACTAATTCAAAACTATCTGTTGCAGAGAGTTGTACGGGTGGTAATATCTCTCATTTATTAACCATGACACCTGGATCCTCTGAATATTTTACTGGTGGAATCATTGCATACTCTAATCAAATAAAAACAAGAGTACTTGAAGTAGATGAACAGTTAATAACTATGTATGGTGCTGTAAGCCAACAAGTTGTTGAAGCAATGGCTCAAGGAGTAAGAAAATTAATGATGACCGATTATGCTATTGCCTCTTCTGGCATTGCTGGACCCGATGGGGGAACTGAGCAGAAACCGGTGGGCACTTTTTGGATTGCCATTGCATCAAAAAGGTCAACCCAAAGCATAATTTTTAGGCTTGGCATTGATAGAGAAAGAAATATTGAAAGAGGATCAGTGTCAGCATTGAATATGCTTAGGTTGCAGATTATGAATGAGCATAAGATAAAACTTGGGACTTCATATTAAGTTGTTAGCTTAAATGATGTTAAATATAAAAAGCAAATTGGTTTCTTGTTAAGAAATGCATATATTTAAAAATAGGTTCTACTGCAAATTTTGTGGAAAGGTTTAATTTTGGGAAATGGACTTTACTAAAGATTTCTTCAATTTGCTGTTAGATTTTGGTGATGAATGGGTCATAACCAATATCGAGAGCAACCATAAT
>Ga0334884_1002664_pt1 | contig 22060 bp, 19 predicted proteins | sample GraSluR1_MG_7_FD_207215 | JGI IMG/M metagenome (GOLD analysis project Ga0334884, IMG submission 207215) | Sludge microbial communities from methane-producing bioreactor in Wageningen University, Netherlands - Granular Sludge_12_05 R1 | ecosystem: Engineered > Bioreactor > Anaerobic >...
CTCTTCAGCGGTTTTGCACCGATGTCCGGGCGGGGGTTGCCAAGTGGCCAAAGGCGCGGGACTTAAGATCCCGTCTCGCAGGAGTTCGCGGGTTCGAATCCCGTTCCCCGCACCTCATTACCAGTAAAGCTTAAATAGTATTGGGTCCACTTATTTATTTGGTGGATGCCTTGGTTAAGCCTGACAAGTCTCGTTATGTCTACGTCTATCTTCCTTCTGCTGAGGATAAGGCGCGCTGGGATAAGCTCGCCTCGGAGGCAGGCGTTCCTCTTTCAAAGTTCGTGATCGAGATCGTGGAGAATGCCCTGGCTGAAGAGTCGGATATCAAGCCTCGCGCGGAGATTGTCAAAGAGCTGGGATCTCTGAAGGACGAGATCCGAAAGCTACAGGATGAGCTGAGACTCAAGAACGTTGTTCTCGACAAGTACGAGAATGAACTCAAGAGATATCGGAGTGCTACCTTTTTAGATGACGACTTCAAAGGTACCAGAGAGTACAGCAAGGGACTCATCAACATCTTGAAGCGAGGCAATGTTATTGATAGCTACAAGATTCTTGAAGAGCTTGGCATCGATCCTCGCGACGCGGATCTGGTTAAGGCCGTAACAGTGGAGCTTGATAATCTTGAGGCATATGGTCTAATCACATCCACCCCACGGGGCTGGAGGTGGGTTGAATGATGAGAACATCCGACATGGAGTTTGAGACAGGTCTTCGACCTTCAAGAGAGAGCCTCCCAGATATCAACTACCTGATCGAAGAGTACAAAGACGACTGTGAGAGAAGAGGTCTGACAAGAGAAACCATCAGAAGATACCTCTCATCTATAGGAATATTCGTCCAGTATCTTGAGGATAACAAGCTAGACCTATACTCGTCCGACAGGGATATTCTCAGGAGATTTCTCGATTACCTCCGAAGAGACCGCAAAATAAAGCAGAGGACCGTTGAGAACTACTTTGCCGCCTTATCAAGCTTTTACGAGTTTCTTGAGTATGAGAAGTATATCGATAAGAATTCGGTTCAATCAATAAGAAAGCGGTACATACGGCGCTTCAAAGATAACGACGAAGGCCAGATGCGTAAGCTCATCTCCATCGAAGAGATGACACACCTCATCAACTCCACCATGGAAAGCCGCGACAAGGCTGTAATCACCCTTCTCGCGAAGACGGGGATCAGGAGGCGAGAGCTGATCACGCTTGACGTCGATGATATTGACTGGGTGGAGCAGAGCATAAGGCTCAAGCCAACGCCCAAGAGGACGAATAGGATAATTTTCTTCGACGACGAGACCGCCTTCATCCTGAAGAGGTGGCTACGATCCAGAGGATCGCGCAGCAATATCAAGTCTAAGGCCCTCTTCATCAACGGCGTTGGCAATCGACTAGACCGTAACGGCGTCTACACCGCCGTCACCAAGGCAGCGGAGTTTGTGGGATTACACGACCCCACCTCCGACCGGATGGAAGACCACTTCTCGCCTCACTGTTGCCGCCACTGGTTCACCACCCACCTCCGACGGGCGGGGATGCCCCGCGAATTCATCCAGGAGCTGAGGGGAGATGTGAGGAAGGAGGCCATCGATATCTACGATCACATAGACCGAAAGGAGCTTCGCGAAAGCTACCTCGCCCATATCCCGCAACTGGGGATATAGCTTCTGTGTGAGTAAACCCTAAGAATAGTAAAATCAAATAAAACTGAAGAGTGCCGTCATCTTTATATATAGGGCATAAGATAGGTATAGGTAATCCAATTGCTTGGAGGTGGATGTCCGGAAGGACAGCGTAGGGGGATCATGGGCTGACCCCCACGGGACCCCTATTATAACAACACTTTTCCGTATCCCCATATCCGACCTTCAGATTTTCTGCAGTTGTATTTTCCATTCATAATTTCAGATAATTTTAGCGCAAAATCGGTCCTATCGTCGGCGATCAGACCCTTCTCCACAAGAATTTGCTTTTTAATATCATATGCAAGCAAATCTGCGAGTTGTAAGCCCGAAATGTTTTTATCTTTTTTCTTCATTTTAATCTTATGGCTAGTGAGTGTCTGATTAAAAAATGAGGGTTTATGATAACGCGTGCCAAAGTTGAATAAATAATCATACGCTCGGTTGAGTTTTTCATCTTCAGTTCGACCACGACTTTCTACCATTACATCCCCCACAGCATTGTAGAAATTCAAATAGCCACAGTAGCGTTCTAAGAGTACTGCCAGACAATAATGATAAGGATGAAACGCCGCGTTCCCATACCGCTCATAATGATTTTTTTTGTCAATTGTTACTCCAATAATCACATATTCCTGGGAGGCGAAGAACTTTTGCAAATCGATATTGAACGCAATTTCTTTCTCTTTATCTCTCAATACCTTAAATACTCCTTTTTTATCCACTATATCTCTGCGATGAAAAATAACCGGATCGTTATCGGGACATTGATGGAAATGAATATCTTTAAGCGCCTCCATTGTTGAGTGGAAGCATGAATTATAATTATGAGATTCTATAAAAGTACCCACTAAACATAAGTATCTGTTATTATTTTCATCTAAATCCCCTGTAGTATGATCCCCAGATTCATCGACATAGAGACGATAACGTTTTTTCATTTTACTCACCAATTATCGATATTCCGTAATATGAATGCTGGTTTATACCTCTTTTGCCAGAAAAGAGAGGGACTCGGAGATATACACGAGTTAGTCGGAGGCGAAACCTACTCGCTTCCCCGTGCTGTCACTCTTACACTATTTTATTCCTCGATTCAAATTGAATTCATAGATACATTTTTATGGTAGATTCTTATGTAACTAACCGTACAAGATGGATAGGAGGCAGGCTACATAAGAAAATCTGGGGGGGCGGAGCTTCACTTATCCCAGAGCGAAGGCCCGGAAGCCGAAGGCGGAGGCGCTAGGGTTCCGATCCCTCATTTAGTTATTTTACCCTGTGATAACGTATATTGCATAGGGTCACATAACCGACACCGAAACATTTTTCGGCGATCATGACAGTTCCCCACGCCAGAGGAGGGAGATTAAGACGAGAGTGAGATCGATTTTGGCCCTGTTGATCCTGGCCTATCTTTTGCCGATCCTGGCGGCGGCGGCCCCCGACGAGGCGAGCGGGATAGTTACCAACGTGGTGGACGGCGACACCTTCGACCTCAGAATCGATAAGACCGACCCCCGGATCATCTATGAAATCGAGCGGGTGAGGCTGGCGGATGTGGACTCCCCGGAGATGAGCACGCCAGACGGACCGCCGGCGAAGGTCTTCGCCACCGATATCCTGTTGGGGAAAAAGGTCTGGCTGGATATCGATGATAAATCGAGGGACGGGCGGGACCCTTACGGCCGGCTTATCGCCGTGGTCTATCTGGAGGACCGGGACGGGACGATCAACACCACCCACCCCTTTAACCGGCTTCTGGTGGATGCCGGCCATGCCGTAGTTAAGGATTTCACAAACAACGAGTTCGACCCGGCGACGTGGTGGGAGGAGGGGATACCTCAGCCCGAACTATCCCCGGTCCCGGAGATCTCCACCACAACCGCGAAGAGCGGGCAATTTGTGGGGTCTCTGGAGTCGGATAAGTACCATTATCCCTCCTGCAGGTGGGCGAAAAAGATTCTGCCTCAAAATGAGATCTGGTTCTCAAGTTCTCAGGATGCGAGGGCGGCGGGATACGTCCCCTGTGGAGCGTGCAAACCCCCATGAAGATCCGTATCGTAAACTCGAAGGAGGAGATAGCGAAACTTGATCCGAGGGAGAGGGTCGTCCATCTGGCCTTCCCCCTCCCCGCCGTCGTCCTCTTCGAGCTGATGAAAAGATGCCCGAGACTTAAGGCTATCGAGGTCCCACCGTCGCGGTTCCCAAAGCTTTCTAAGCCTACTAGGTGCCTCCTGGAGGTCCAAGGGGTGAAGGTCTTTCCGGGTCGGATATGGGGCCATAGGACCAACATAGACGAATATTACACCGTCGATGAAGGCTTGATCCTCCAGAGGGCGGGGGAGCTCCGGGCCGAGGGGATGGACTCCGGGGAGATCGTGGCGAGGGTGGCGGGGGAGCTGGAGGTCTCGCCGGGGCTTGTGAAGTTCATCATAGGTCACTCTTGAGCCTATTGGCGAAACATATTCGTATAATACCATCGTTCTTCCCGAGAGGAGGGACTGCATTAAATGGGTAGTTTAGAGGATCTCAAAACCGGAGCATTGGTCAAAGGAATTCTGCCCAACGAGCTGGTAACAGTCGTGAACACGAAATGGCATGGGTCGAACGTTTTGGAGCTGACATACAAAGACCAATCCGGATCGCCCAGCTGCGAACTCCTCTATAGGCACGACGAACCTAGAATCGAAATCGCATCAAAAGGCCTCCCGTGGTCTTTCGACTCCGACGGAGGGAAGTTCCGGCTCGTATCCGAAGCTCGTCGCATCAACGTGGCGTACCTCTTCGATCCTCTTCTCGCAGTTCACACCTCGATGGTGGAACCCCTCCCACACCAGATCACGGCAGTTTATGAGGAGATGTTGCCTCGCCAGCCGCTCAGATTCCTTCTCGCAGATGACCCAGGCTCTGGAAAGACCATCATGGCTGGCCTCTTCATCAAGGAGCTTATGGCTCGGGGCGACCTTCATCGTTGCCTGATATGTGCTCTGGGTAGCCTCGTGGAACAGTGGCAAGATGAAATGCAGGAGAAGTTCCACTTGCCGTTCACCATCATAAACCGCGAGACGATCGAGGCCTCTCAGAGTGGGAACCCATTTTCTGAGATCAACTCAGCGATAATCAGGCTTGATCAGGTCAGCAGGAGTGATGAACTCCAGGCCAAGCTGGGGCAGACCGACTGGGACCTGATAATCTGCGATGAGGCCCACAAGATGTCAGCCAGCTTCTTTGGTGGAGAGGTAAGGTACACTAAAAGATATCGGCTTGGACAGCTCCTATCTCGCCTTACGAGACATTTTCTTTTGATGACCGCCACCCCTCATAACGGGAAAGATGAGGACTTTCAGCTCTTCATGGCCCTCCTCGACGGCGACAGGTTCGAGGGCAGGTTTCGGGATGGTGTCCATACGGCGGACGTCTCCGACCTCATGCGCCGCCTCTTAAAAGAGGATCTCCTCAAGTTTGATGGAACACCACTATTTCCCGAGAGGATCGCCTACACTGTCAACTACTCCCTCTCCAGCGCCGAGGCCGCCCTCTACGATCGGGTCACGGCATACGTTCGCGATGAGTTCAACCGAGCAGAGCGACTGGAGAACGAAGGCCGGAAGGGTACGGTTGGGTTCGCCCTGACCACCCTTCAGCGCCGTCTGGCGTCCTCCCCCGAGGCGATATATCAGTCGCTCAAGCGTCGGCGCGAACGGCTCGAAAAAGAGCTTCGAGAGAAGAGGCTCTTGAAGCGAGGGCTGGATTCTAGGATCGATTTTCTTGAAACTGTGCCTCACTACACCCAAGATACGATCGAGGATCTGGAAGACGCCCCAGAAGAGGAGTTGGAGAGGGCTGAGGAGGATGTGATGTCTCGGGCGACGGCTTCTCAGACCATAACCGAGCTGGAGCTGGAGATCGGAACGCTGAAAGAGCTGGAGGCCCTCGCCTCGAAGGTCAGGGCCAGCGGGCAAGATAGGAAGTGGGAAGAGCTCTCGAAGCTCCTCCACGACAACAAAGAGATGTTTGACGCCGGGGGGCACATGCGGAAGCTCGTGATCTTCACCGAGTTTAGGGACACTTTGAACTATCTCTCGAATCGGATCGAGACTTTGCTAGGGCGCGCCGACCTCCTGGTGACCATCTACGGCGGAATGGGCCGAGAGATGAGGAGGAAGGCGAAAGAAGCCTTTACCCAGGACAAGAACGTTCTGATACTATTGGCTACCGACGCCGCTGGAGAAGGTATAAACCTCCAACGAGCCAATCTGATGGTGAACTACGACCTCCCCTGGAACCCCAACCGCCTGGAGCAGAGGTTTGGCAGGATCCACCGTATCGGCCAGACTGAGGTATGTCACCTCTGGAACCTTGTCGCCTCAGAGACAAGGGAAGGCGAGGTCTACAATCTCCTATTAAGAAAGCTAGAACAAGAACGGGAGTCCCTCGGTGGTAAGGTCTTCGAGATCCTGGGCAAACTTACCTTCGATAACATGCCACTTAGAGATCTCCTCTTGAGGGCGATCAGGTACGGAGACCAGCCTGAAGTGAAAGCCAGATTGACCCAGATCGTGGACTCGGCAATGGACCGGCAGCATATCACCGAGTTGATCGAGGAGAAGGCTCTGGTCCAAGACTCTATGGACTTCACCAGGATCATGAAGATCAGGGAAGAGATGGAACGGGCTGAGGCACGAAAGCTTCAGCCCCATTTCATCTCCTCTTTCTTCCTGGAAGCCTTCCGACTATTGGGTGGGTCTATTCGGGAACGCGAACCGAAACGCTACGAGATCACCCACGTTCCTGCTGTGATCAGGAATAGGGACCGGATGATCGGTACCGGCGAGGCGGTCCTTTCAAAGTACGAGCGAATCTGCTTCGAGAAGGCCCTCATAAACGTCCAGGGAAAGCCTGTGGCTGCATTTGTCTGTCCTGGCCACCCACTCCTGGACTCCACCATCGATCTGGTCCTTGAGAGGTACAGGGAGCTTCTCAGGCGGGGAGCGGTTTTAATCGACCCCGAGAACCTCAGCGATCGGCTCCGGATCCTCCTATATCTCGAACATTCGATCCGGGACCAGAGGACCACCCCATCGGGTGAACAGCGGATCGTCTCAAAGAGGATGCAGTTTGTCGAGATCGACTCCTCGGGGGAAGCCTGCAACGTTGGATATGCGCCTTACCTCGACTACATGCCTCTGGACGAGGGCGATCGAGAATTGATCCTGCCAGTCATCGAGGCGGAAGAATGGCTGGATGCCGATATCGAGGATAAGGGGTTCAGCTATGCTGCAGAGCACATAGTTCCCGAGCACCTCTCGGAGGTGAGGCAAAGACGGGAGGAGCTGGTGGACAAGACCCGATCGGCGGTGAAAGAGAGGCTGACGAAAGAGATAAACTACTGGGATCACAGGGCCCACGAGCTGAAGGAGCTGGAGCTGGCCGGGAGGGTGAACGCCAGGATCAACTCCGCCAAGGCCCGGCAGCGGGCGGACGAACTGGAATCCCGGCTCCAGAGGCGGATGGTCGAGCTTGATAGGGAGCGACAGCTTTCGGTCCTGCCGCCGGTGGTGGTCGGAGGCGCTCTGGTGGTGCCCATCGGCCTACTCAGGATTCTCAAGGGAGAAGAGGTGATCGAGCCCGACTGGAACTCCACTGAGCGCGACAGAGTCGAGATGGCGGCTATGAAGACGGTGATGGATGAGGAGAGGATGCTGGGTTACGAGCCGATGGACGTGAGCAAAGAGAAGAAGGGGTACGATATCGAGTCTCGGATACCTGGTACGGGCAAGCTTCGGTTCATCGAGGTCAAGGGAAGGGCGGAAGGCGCGGAGACGGTCACCATCAGCACAGGAGAGATACGAACTGGGCTTAACAAGCCCGAAGATTTCATCCTCGCCTTAGTCATAGTGGATGGGGAAAAGACCACCCCATATTATGTTCGTGTTCGCGACGTGTTTGAACGAGTGCCTGGATTTGCAGAAGTCAGTGTGAACTACTCGCTCAGAGATCTGATTTCTAGGGCGACAGGTCCGAGCTGATAGTAATGATCATGAATTAGAGCGGAATGCTTATTGAATGTAATACCCTTCGATTCGACGAGGATCAATGAAATGTACAAAAAGAAGCTGATCGAGGTCGCCCTGCCGCTGGAGGCGATCAACGCCGCTTCCGCAAAAGAGAAGTCGATACGCCACGGTCACCCATCGACCCTCCACCTCTGGTGGGCGCGCCGTCCCTTAGCCACCTGCCGGGCGGTCCTCTTCGCCTCCCTCGTCGACGATCCCTCCAGCAACCCAGACGAGTTTCCCACCGAAGAGGAGCAGGAAGAGGAGCGAAAGCGGCTCTTCAAGATCATCGAGGATCTCGTCAAGTGGGAGAACATAAACGACGAGAAGATTATGGGCAAGGCGAGACGCGAGATCCAGAAGTCCACTGGTGGAAACCCGCCGCCTGTTCTCGATCCCTTCTGCGGCGGAGGCTCGATCCCCCTGGAGGCTCAGCGGCTCGGCCTTGAGGCCCATGCTAGCGACCTCAACCCTGTAGCCGTTTTAATCACCAAGGCTATGATTGAGATCCCTCCGAAGTTCGCAAACCAGCCTCCTGTCAACCCAGAAGCCAGGAAAAAGATGCAGAGGAAGATCGAGGGGCAAGATTGGCCCGGCGCCTCGGGCCTTGCCGAGGACGTCCGCTACTACGGCAGATGGATGCGAGACGAGGCGGAGCGGAGGATCGGCCACCTCTATCCGAAAGCGAAGCTTCCAGACGGCACCGAGGCGACGGTGATCGCCTGGATCTGGGCCCGGACCGTAAAATGCCCGAACCCCGCCTGCGGCGCTAAAATGCCTCTGGTTCGCTCTTTCGCCCTCTCGACCAAGAAAGGAAATAAAGCCTGGGTGGAGCCGGTGATCGATATCGTGGCAAAGACCGTCAAGTTTGGCGTGAAGACCGGAGAGGGACTGCCGCCCGAGCCCCCGAAGATCGGGCGGGGGGCCAAGTTCTGCTGTCTCGCTTGTGGTCAGATGGCCAAGGATCAGCATATCAAGTCCGAGGCGATGGAGGGGCGGATGGGCGCTCAGTTGATGGCTATCGTAGCTGAGGGCAAAAAAAAGCGTATTTACCTACCGCCAGCTAGAGAGCATGGAACAATTGCCATAGAAGCTCAACCGAGCTGGTCTCCTAGCGCGGAGTTGCCTAAGAATCCACGTTGGTTTTCCCCACCCATTTACGGATTGAACACTTATGGCGATCTTTTTACGTCACGTCAGCTTGTCGCCCTTACGACTTTCAGTGACCTGGTCAAAGAGGCCATGGATCGTGCCTTTAAGGACGCCCTGGATGCGGGTTTAACGGATGACGATGTTGGGATCAATGATGGCGGCCGGGGTGCTCGGGCGTATGCGGAAGCCGTGGCGACGTATCTAGCGTTTCCGGTTGATCGATCTGCAGATTATTGGGCGAGCACAGCTACGTGGTATCCAGCCAATCAGCAGATAAGTCACACGTTTACAAGGCAAGCTATACCTATGGCCTGGGATTTTGTGGAGGCAAATCCTTTCAGCAATTCCAGTGGTAGCTGGCACAGTCTTTGGTCTACGACACTAGACGGCTTTCATGGGCTCCCTCAATCGACATCAGGCTCAACGAAGCAACATGATGCCTCCGAAAAATTAGATGGAATTAATACTTCATTGATTTCCACCGACCCCCCATATTACGACAATATAAGCTATGCAGATCTATCAGACTTTTTCTATGTTTGGCTCAGAAGTTCTCTTGTTAATATTTATCCAGATATCTTTAGCACAATGCTCGCTCCAAAAGATAAAGAGTTAGTTGCCACACCACATAGATTCAACGGAAATAAAGATGAAGCTAATCATTTCTTCGAAATGGGACTCGGATCTGCTTTTAAAAATATTAGAGATGTTCAAAGTTCGCGTTATCCAACAACTATCTACTATGCCTACAAACAGGCGGAAAAGAATTCCGGCACGTCTAGTGGTTGGGAGTCCATGTTAGATAGCCTCATAAAATCGGGGCATTCCATCACAGGAACTTGGCCCATGCGTAGCGAGCAACACCATAGAATGATAGCACATAATACTAACGCCCTCGCCTCTTCTATCGTCCTCGTATGCAGGCCGAGGCCCGAGGACGCCCCGCTGACCACCCGCCGGGACTTGATCGCCTCCCTGAAAAGAGAGCTTCCCGAGGCCCTCCGAAAGCTCCAGCAGGGGAGCATCGCCCCCGTCGACCTGGCCCAGTCAGCAATCGGGCCGGGGATGGCCATCTTCTCAAGGTACGCTAAGGTAGTGGAGCCGGACGGCTCTGCGATGTCCATCAGGACCGCCCTCCAGCTGATAAACCAGCACCTGGACGAGTTTCTCGCCGAGCAGGAGAACGAGTACGATCCTGACACTCGATGGGCTCTAGCCTGGTTTGAGCAGTACGGGATGAAGGAGGGGCCCTTCGGAGACGCCGAGACCCTCTCCAAGGCGAAGAACACCTCCGTCGAGGGGATGGTCCAGTCTGGCATCCTCCGGGCCGGAGGCGGGAAGGTCCGGCTGCTAAAGAGAGATGAGCTGGATCCGGACTGGAACCCTTCCACTGACAAGAGGATGAACATCTGGGAGATGACCCAGCATCTGATCCAGGTCCTGGATGAAGGAGGCGAGGTCCCGGCCTCCGAGCTTATGGAGAGGCTCGGGGGCGTGGCAGAGAGCGGCCGGGATCTCGCCTACAGGCTCTACTCAATATGCGAGCGGAAAGGCTGGACCCAGGAAGCTGTAGCCTATAACAGCCTTGTTGCAGTCTGGCCGAGACTTCGGGACCTCAGAGCCGAGCGTAGGAAAGAGGGTCGAGAGAAGGGCGAACAGCAGCCGTTGGACGTTTTATAATTTTAGGATTTGAAGGTGGGATGACACGTGGCGATCAGCAATCACGAGAGGATGGGAAGAGGACTTGAACTGGTCAGGAAGGGTCTGCTCCCCTACGCCGAAAGGGAGCTCAAGGCCTTCTACGGCCAGCTCTGGTGGCGGGACGGCGTCGAGGGCGCCCTCCGGGGGAGGATTGGGGCCGAGGCGAAGGGGGGCGAGTCCGAGGAGGAGAGCTTCGCCGCCCTCGACGTCCAGGCGCTCCTCTTGATCCTATGGGAGAACTGGAACCAGGTGTTCCACGCCAAGCTCGGCCATATGGGGCGGACCTACGTCAGCGAGCTTCGGGAAGTCAGGAATAAATGGGCTCACCAACAAGCCTTCACCGCTGAGGACGCCTACCGGGGCCTCGACACCATGCACCGCCTCCTGGAGATGATAGGAGCCGCCCCGGAGGCTGAATCAATCTCCGCAAGCGCTAGAGAGATGATGCGCCAGCGGCTCGAAGAGGAGGCGAAATTGGAGATCAGGCGGAGCGTCGAAACCGTCACCGAGACGAGAACCCCCAGCGGCCTAAAGCCCTGGAGAGATGTCGCCACGCCCCACCCTGACGTCGCTGCCGGGAGGTATCGCCAGGCAGAGTTCGCCGCAGACCTCGCCCAGGTCGTCTCTGGGGAAGCTGAGAGCGAGTACGGAGACCCTCAAGAGTTCTTCAGCCGCACCTACATCACCGACGGGCTGAAGCACCTCCTCGTCCTCGGCTTGAAGAGGCTCTCAGGCACCGGTGGCGACCCCGTCGTCGAGCTGAAGACCAATTTCGGCGGAGGCAAGACCCACTCCATGATCGCCCTCTACCATCTAGCCGGTGGAGGTATCAAGCCGGGCGAGATCGCAGGATTTGAGGTGGTGGCAAGAGAAGCGGGGACGGACACCCTCCCCCTCGCCTGCAGAGCGGTGCTGGTCGGCTCGAAGCTCAACCCAGCCAAAGGGAAGACCCATCCCGACGGAACGACGATCCGAACCATGTGGGGGGAGATGGCCTATCAGCTCGGCGGACCCGAAGGTTACGCCATAGTAGCTGACAACGATCAGACCGGGACCAGCCCCGGATCCGACACCCTCAAGGAGCTATTCGATAGGTTCAGCCCTGCCCTCATCCTCATAGACGAGTGGATCGCCTTTGCTAGACAGCTTTACCACGTCGACAACCTCGCTGCCGGATCTTTCGAAGCCAACATGTCCTTCGCTCAGTCCCTCACTGAGGCGGCTAAAAGGTCGCCCAAGACTCTGGTCGTAGCCAGCATCCCGGCTTCGGACAGCGAAATCGGCGGAGAAGGCGGCAGAGCGGCCCTGGAGCGGATCCAGAACACCTTTTCCCGAGTTGAGGCGGTCTGGAGACCAGCGAGCGCCGAGGAGAGCTTCTCCATCGTCCGCCGTAGGCTTTTTGAGCCTATCACCGACTATACCGCCAGGGATGCGGTCTGTCGTTCTTTCGCTGAGTTCTACCGAAAGAACCGGGGTGAGTTCCCAAACGAATGCCTCGAACCCGACTACGAGAGGAGGCTCAAGGACGCCTACCCCCTCCATCCCGAGCTCTTCGATCGTCTCTACGAAGACTGGTCCACTCTGGAGCGGTTCCATCGGACCCGAGGCGTCCTGAGGCTGATGGCCGCGGTCATCCACGATCTCTGGGAACGCCAGGACCGCTCCTTAATGATCATGCCCGGGACCTTACCTCTGGACAGCTCCGAGGTGAGGTTCGAGATAACCAGAAACCTCCCAGACGGATGGGCTCCAGTAATTGATACCGATATTGATGGCCCAAGCAGCAAGCCGATAATACTAGACAGGGAGAATCCGAACTTCGGTCGATACTCGGCCTGCCGACGGGTCGCAAGATCCGTCTTCATGGGAAGCGCGCCCTCGACCGCAGCTCAAGAGGTCCGGGGGTTGGAAGAACGTCGGATCAAGCTGGGATCAGCTCAGCCCGGCGAGTCCCCCGCCACCTTCGGCGATGCTCTGCGCCGCTTGGGTGAGCAGCTCACCTACCTTTTCAGGAACGAAAGTAGGTACTGGTTCGACACGAGGCCGAGCGTTATCAGGCTCGCCAAGGATCGCGCCGAGGACTTTCTCCATAACCGCCAAGACGACCTCGACATTGAGATCATCTCCAGGTTGAGGTCAAAGCAGAAAAAAGGAAGCTTTGCTGCGGTCCATGTTGCCCCCTCCTCCTCAGCAGATGTGAACGACGAGAAAGAGGCAAAGCTGGTAATCTTCGGACCGGCCTATCCCCACACCTCGAAGAAGGGGACTCATAGCGAAGCAAGAACCCAAGCCGAGAAGATGTTGAACGAGAGAGGTTCTTCCCCCAGGATCTACAGAAACACCATTGTATTCTTGACTCCGGACAGCGAGCGACTCTTAGAGCTGAGAGAAGCGACTGCCCAGCTCCTTGCCTGGAGATCGGTCAGCCGAGACAAGGAAGGCCTGAACCTCAACTCCTTTGATAGACAGCAGGTCGAGACGAGCAAGGTCCGGTCTGAAGAGATGGTTGCATCGAGGATGACTGAGACTTTCATCTGGCTGCTGATCCCCACTCAGGATGACCCGGAAGTTCCCACCATCACATGGAATCAGACCAGAATAAATGGGTCCAGCGAAGTCTCTCTGCCAGAGAGGGTTAGCAGGCGGCTAGTAGATGACAGCCAGCTGATCACCAAATGGTCTCCAATTAACCTCAAGATCGAGCTGGACAGACTCCTGTGGAAAGAGAAACCCCATATCAACATCAAGAGCCTCTGGGAATACCTTTGCACCTATCTGTACCTGCCTCGCCTGGCCAACGAAGATGTACTCTTAGCTGCAATATCCGATGGCCTCAGGACGAAGGACTACTTCGGTTATGCAGATAATGTCGAGGATAATGGAAGGCATGTAGGCCTCATATTCGGGGACAGTCGCAGCAGCATAAACGTTGACGGCCTCAGCGTACTTGTAAAGCCCGAAGTGGCCCGAGATCAACTTGATGAAGACGAGAGACGAGAAAGGGGGAGGCGTGAAGGTGAAGGCCCAACCGGAACAGTGGCCGGACCAGATGTCGAAGCCGGTGGGAGGGGCGGCGAAGATCACAGAGGTGCCAAGCCGCCTCGTCCTCCAGAGCCGCCGAAACCTAAGATGCGGAGGTTCTATGGCACGGTGGAACTGGACCCAGGCAGAGCCGTTCTGAAAGCAGGAGACATCATCCAGAATGTCGTTCAACATCTGAAAGACGAACAAAACGCAAATGTCTCTGTTACGATTGACATTTATGCTGAGATTCCAGAGGGTGCTGAAGAAAAGACGATTCGGACAGTAACCGAAAACTGCCGAGTACTCAAATTCAAGGAGTTCGGCTTCGAAGAGGACTAATCGCAAGAGATGCTTTAATAGAGGCGATTTAAGGCCAGTTCCTTTTTGTGGCGGTCCTATTCCATCCCGCCCCTCCCTCTCATTCTCCGAGGTCGTGGTGGATGTGTGGGCTGTCTCCTCCTCGCCAGATGGATCTTCTCGGCGGGGTCTCTTCCTCCTATATCGGTTCTGTGATATCATCTCGATATATGGCGATAATATCACAGAACTACTTTTGAGGATACGCTTTCGACCTCGCCACCTCCTTCGAGACGAGGGGCGATGAATCTTGGGGGACCCCCCTTCGGGCCAAAATCATAATGCATGAGACTATAAAGGGACATTGATAAAAATGGTTTTAAATCCAGTGCCCCCTTTTTGGGAGAAATCGATATCATGCGATTATAAGAACTCTACCAATAACAATATGGGATGGAGGAGGGCGTCACTCCTCCGGGGGCGCAGGGGTCTCCTCTTCGGGCGTTAAAATGTCATAGAACATACCATCTATCAAGGCCCTCGGCTTACATGGGGGATTAGTTGGGATATGCTCTTCGATGATCTGCATGTTCGAACCGCAATGGCCCATCATATTCCGTTTAATTTGCGATTCGTCTAACACATCACGCACCCGGCGCGGTCGTCTGAAATTTTTATCATCAATTACTATGATACTTGGATCTATGTATCTCTGAAGGTGTTCGATGTGCTTTTGGAGGACGTCAAAATTATGACGTTCGATTGGAGAAGCAGTAACATTAATCGAATCTATTAAGTATCTATTACCATTTATGTATTTTATATGTCTTTTAAATGCATCTACATCAACGTGGTTTTCCATATAAGTTGCATAGTTCCGAAAAGTCCTTTGTTCACCAGATTCGTGTTCGGCTACTGGTAGAAAATCAGCTTTTTCAAGGAACACCTCTACAAACTTGGTTACTTTTGGCACGTACTCCTCCAATTTCGCATTCTCCAACACGTTTGGAGGCAGACTTTCCAAAAGCAAGACCATATCGGATAAACCTCTTAATCCATCCTCCAATTTATGTCGCATGGTTTTATTAAAATTAGCTTTCTCTTGAGGGTTTTTCCAATAAGATTTTTTGCTTTCTTTTTTCTCTTCTTTGTTCTCGCGCACTTGACGTTCAAGCTTTTGGCGCTCAAGCCTTTGTTTTTGGGATGGATTTAACATGAATCATTCTAGCAATTAATGATTTAAATAGTTTGCTATTTAAATCCAGAAAATATAGCGTAATTCTGGCTATATGTTCAATCTATAGATATATATCAATAAATTGGCCATATATCAAATTAAATAATTATATAAGGATCGAGATCTCCTGTTCATTTGGTGAAATCAATCATGTACCGAACACGAAAACAACCTGTGCATACGGCGGCAATCTGCGTCCACATGCCGCCTTCTCTACGTGAAGTTGTCGAAAATTTTGCCTCCAAACAACATATCTCGCTCGGTGAGGCGGGAAGATCTCTGCTTGAGGCAGGCGCTGAAGCGTTGGGCTTGGCGGAGGGTGTGGAGTGACCTTAGACCAGGGGACATCCCTCGCGGAGTTTGGGCCTTGCCGCGAAATGGTGCCGATCATGACCGCCCATCGGATACTCTCCCCATGGGAGGAGGCCGTTGGTGCGCTTCACAATTTGATTCCCGACGGAGGAAGCCTCCTCGCCGAGATCGGGCCGTTGACGGTATTTTTGCCCCTGGAGCTAGAAGGCGAGCTTCGACCGAACATTGGCAAAAGAATCGCTATCCTCCGAACCGATGATTCGGCCAGGCCGTACCGGATACGACAGGTCGGTGGGTGATGCCAGAGGGCCTGCGAGATGACCTCACCGAAGCCCTAGACGTTTGGCCGCGAAATATCCCACAGGCGTTGAAAGACGTTGCCGGGTGGGTTATGTGGCGTTGGTGGTGGGATGGGAATAGGTGGACCAAACCACCGTACAGCGTCGAGGGCGTGAAGATCGACGAAGGCGACCCTGAGAACTGGACCGACTTCTCGACGGCCCTCCAGGCCTACCAGGGGGGCGGCTTTGACGGTATAGGTATCTCCCTCAACGCTATTCCCGAGCTGGCCGGGGCGGACCTGGACCATTGCATCCAGGACGGGAAAATCAAGCCTTGGGCTCTGGAGATCGTCGAAGTGTTGGGGAGCTATGCCGAGATCTCACCTTCGGGAACCGGTCTTAGGATACTTGGATATGGACGGCTGAGGCGAAAGGGCAGGAAAAGAGGCAATATCGAAGTCTACGACTCCGGCCGGTATCTGACCTGCACAGGTCACAGGCTGGATGGATCAGCTTTCGATCTTGTGGACTTCGACGAGGCCCTGGATGAACTCCACCGTCGGATCTGGCCGGAGGCGGAGAAAGAATCCACCCCCCACGACGACGAGTGCGAGGTCGGCGAGGATCTGGCTGAGAGGTTCCAGGCATTCCTTGACGACGATCCGATTTTCAGGGAACGGTTCAATACTCCGGCGGCGGTGGGGGATCGATCGGATCACGAATTCCACCTTTGCGCGACGCTGTGGGAGGCCGGATTCTCCGAGCCTGAGATCTGGCGGCTAATGGACTCTTCCCCGCAAGAGAAGTGGCGGGCCCGTGACGACGCATATAAGGAAGGAACGATCCGGGAAGCGGTTAGAAGGGCGATAGCTTCCGATAGAGGCCGGGGGTGCGGGGCGACTGCGGTGGATAAGGCCCGAGTCTTCATCGAGAAGACAGTAAAAGAGGCGCTGAAAGAAGATCCTCGAAAGCTAAAGGACCGGGACGTTCTGGCGGCTTTGCTGACTCTCCGAGAAAATGACCCTATCGAGTTCGAACTCTTCATTTCCGAGACAAAGATTAAGAGCGGGGTTATCAAGGCTGCCCTGTCAGAGGCGAAAAGGCAAAGAGACGATGCAGCTGCCGAAGATGGGAACGTCTACCCTGTGAGGATCGTCGATAGTGCAAAGAAAGTACTAGAATACGGCGACACGATAGCGTTTTTGATGAAGCAATACCACAGGAACCACAGGGGCGACGAGACCATGGGGAAGGGCTGGTTCTGCTCTTTCGCTTCGGGGCAATCGCTGACTTCTAATGGTATTCAGCCAACGGCTCACTCCGACGATCCGGGGATGGGAAAGACCGATAGCGGGAAGGCGGCGTTCCACTGCATTCATACCAGGGGGGAGCTGGAAACTTCAGTATCGGCTATGAGTCTTTACAGGGATAAGACCCTGAGACCTGGAGATATCATCTTCTCGGACGACGTAGAATGGAGCACGGCCCTAACTTCGACTGTGAAGAGGGCCATGTCTAACTTCCAGCGAAAGACCCATCACACAACCCTAGACAAGGATAACGAACTGAAAAGATATGCCCTCCCTCCGAGGCTTCTATGGTGGTTTACGTCGGTGGAGTCTTCGGCCAACGATCAGATCGTGGACCGCCAATTCCTCTTCGACGTTGATAACTCCGAGGATCACCACCGGGGGGTAAACGACGACATACAAGGTTTAAGGGCGGCCGGGAACCTGAAATTTGATGTTGATGACGACATACTAACCGCGAGGTGCATTACCTACCTAATCAAGAAGGCGGCGCCCTTCAAAGTCCTGATTCCTTATGCCGGGTTCATCAACTGGAAGCTTCCAAGAGGTCACAGGGATCTAAACAGGTTCTTGGACCTAATCGACGCCCTAGCTATTCTCCGATACCCTCAGAGAAGCCCTAAGAAGGGCGAGGATGGGGCGACGTGGTTAACCGCTACTATCGAGGACTACAAAGAGGCTAAACGGATCTTTGCGTCACGTCAGAAGAACATACGAACCCATCTCACCGATGCAGAGAACCGACTCATAACCGTAATGGTCGAGAGGGCGGAGTGGTCACAGGCCGATCTTGTGGACCGTACCGGCCTGAAACAAGGGACCGTCTCCAAGAGGCTCGCCACCCTACTCGATAAATCCCACTATGTTAAGTCGTGGGTGGACCGGGGCGAGAATCGATACGCCACCACCGATAAGGTGGATCTAACCCTCTTTGCCAGTGATGTTGTAGGGCTGAATCCGCCCACAGCGAGAAGCTTCATAGGAACCGATAGCGAGGAACGATATTCCACCATATTCCATATTTATTCCTATCTTATTCCTATATCTATTCCTATAATAATCAATAGCAATAGGAACAATTCAGGAGATATATTCCATAAATCGGAGAATACCCCCAAGGATAAAGTAAGGGATTCTGATAACACTAATATAAATAATAATATTACTAAAATGGGTGAAAATGTGGGTGGAATATTTGGGGAGAGGGAATCCGAGAAAATAGGAATAAATCTGGAAAAACAACAACAAGCGACCTATCTGACGGGGAATAAGTCGGGAATAATCAAGGAATATGATGGAATAGCCTTACCCGATGGCGATCTTGTGAAAGCATCCGCCGAATTCTTCGGGGAGGCCCGATCCCCCACCGCCGAAGAGGCCGCGGTCCTGGAGGATGTGGCGCGAAAGATCCTCCAGAACTGGCCGGGAATCGCCGAGGCGAGGCTTTGGGAGTTGGCGCGTGAAAAGCTAGGATCGCCACTCCCTCTCGCCGTGGTAAAGGCATGGTTGAAGGAGTCGGGATACATCGACACGGGCCAATGGTTGAACGGCTCGCCCCTGTGGAACCCTCCGGTGGGGGCGGTCGGATGATCCGCCAGAGCGATCTTGTCTCTTTCGAGCCGTGGGCTCGTATCTCTCCTAGCAGCGGAGTTGATGGGGATGAGAGTTGCCCGTCCCCAGCAACACCAGGACGAGGACGAAGATGCGCTCGATGCGGGCGACCTCTGAATGGAGGCGGTCTGGAAGTGGCTTTCGTCGGGCTTTGCTGCTGGGATTGCTACGTGAAAGGAGGCCGCAAAGATGGGCGATCAGATCTCTCCTCTGATGCTGTCGGCGAAAGAAACAGCGGCTACAACAGGAGACGATGAGATGCCGTCAAAGGCTCAGGACCTAGGGCGCGAGCTGGAAGACCTCTTCCATCGAGCCGACTGCATCCATGAAGAGCTTTGTAGCGTCCTGGAGCGGGCGAGGGTGATCTGTGACGAGCTGGCTGAGGCGGAGCGGTGACTATCCGCCGAGCCCCTGGGGGTTGGGAGACATTTCGATATGTGGAGGTAGATAATTGACTGAGAATAAAAATATCAGAACCAGAGGCGTTACTATCAGATCGCCTTCGGATGTGAGACGGATAGCTCGGCGGGTGATCTCAGACATTTTCGTCGAAGGGTCACAGATCACCAACGCTGGGAAGGTGAATCAACTTCTCCAAACATGGCTCAAGGGTTGGGAGTTGGAAAAGCTGGAGAGTATCGAGGCGAGGCTCCGGGCCCTGGAAGACGAGCGGAGGCCATGACGAAATACTGGAATCTGGAGCGAAGGCTCGATAGGTTCCGGGCGGGGCCAAAATACGAAGACGACGGCTTTGCTGCTGCCTGTGGTGCTCTCCCCGGCGAGACCGGGCTCGATGCCCTCCGACGACAGGCGGCGGGTGACTGGAGCGATTATCCCAGGGGGATGGGCGGATAAGATTTAGGACCGAAGATAGCCGACTTCGAGCCCTGGAGCGCGGCGGCGGTGGTCCCGTGAGGTATGTTCTACTTTGGGATCATGAAGTGGAGCGGACCAAGAAGAGGAGGCGTTTATCGCCGGGGGCGGCGAAATTATCCGGCTGAGGTGGCTCGATGAAGGGGCTTGAAAAGCGGCTCAGGACCCTGGAGAGAGGGCTCGCCAACGGCAAAACGCTCACCACCGACGAAGCCGGAAACCCCATCTACTTGGAAGGTGGCGGGCTCTTCCTGGCGTTCAGGTTGATGGAGATCCAAGACGAGGGGGGCGAGATCCCCGACGACCTCCGGCGAGAGGCGGGGCGTTGGAGTCGGTCGTTCCCGGAGTCGCCGGCGGAACGAGAGGTAAAATCACTATGTGAGAAGGCGATCTTTTGAGGTATGCGAGCCTGGAGGGGCGGGTCTCAAGGCTGGAGCCTCCTCCACCCTGGATTGACCGGGACCTTGATAACTTCCTGGCGGCGACGGGCGGCCGTCCGGGTGAGAAGGTGTACGAAATTTTGGAACGAAGAGCGGCCGATATTTGGGCCGACTGGACTGAGGCCGGCGAGGGATGAGGGCATACAGGCTTGAATCGAGGCTGCGAAAACTGGAGGGTGAGGCGGCAGAGGTGATCGATCCACCCCCTGGGGCCTGGATGATCCGGACCTTCAATGATCTGGTGCGCTGGAGCAGGTACGGCGGGGATTCTGAATGGGATCTATCCGAGTGTCCGGAGTGGCTTTTGCGGGATCTTCACGAGGCTCTGATGGAGCGTAAGGAGGAGCTGGCGAGGCGATCACTTGAAGGGGATTGAAAAGAGGCTGGAGGCGCTGGAGGCGTCCAAGTCGGGGGGGTTCAAGATCCGTTCTTTTGTGGATCTGGTCAACTGGGCGGAACTGGGGGACGACATACCGCCGGATTTCTCCGAGTGTGATGATGAGCTTCTGAGGCTAATCTTCGAATCCACAAAGGACGACGAGGAGGGAGCGTCGTGAACGTGACGGAAGACGAGAGGGCGAAAACATCTCTCCCCCACGCCCGCCCATCTAGTTCTGTGATATTATGGAAAGATATTAGTACTAATATCACAGAACTATGTACCATGCACAAGACAGAAACCGGCGAGAAGATCAAGGCGATGAAGGCCGAAGCGGCGAAAGTCGAGAGGGAGGCGGCAACCCTGGCGAAGGTCCGAGGACTGGAGGAGGGGGCGATGGAGAGGGAAGAGGAAGCCCGACGGCTTAGGGATGAGGCCGATGACCTGAAGCCCAAGGCGCGGCTTGAGGACCTGAGCGTCTACCAGGTGGAGAGGGTGAAGACCACGGCGAAGGGCGAGGCGAGAACCTATACCTACTGGCACGCTTCCTGGTGGGAGGGCGATCGAGCCCGGAACGTATACCTGGGGAGCGTCGCGAAGCTCTCGGAGGAGGCGGCCCTGGAGAGGGCTCGGAAGATGAAAGCCGACGCCTTGGGGCTTTGATATATGATATGATCGAGAAGATGCTGGAAACCGGCGAACTGGAAAAGTGAAAGGGCGGGACCAAATAAGCTTTAAATGGAAAAAGCGCATAGTTGAAATAGGAGGTTAAGCATGGATAAGATGAGCCAGGAAAAGGTCGCGACCCCAGTTCGAGGAATTGAAGCGTTGCCGCCAGAAATTCGCGATCGATATCATGAGGTCGTCAGCTATCACCACGGCTTATTGAAGCGGTTGGCTCAGAAATAATCGGATAGAGGACGCTGTTTCTCTGCCCACCACTTCCGACGTATCCTTTTCAACCAGAGTTCAATCTGCCGTGTATTACATTTGTATTCTGAAATTCTTATCAGCGCATCGTATATTTCCTCTTCGTCAGTGCGGCTCAAGTAATATCCATAGCTCCTTAAAATTATAGCCGCTAATGTGAATGCTGTCCGTTTTTGTCCATCATAAAACGGATGAAATTTGGCTATACATAACGCCCAGGTGGCTTTTTCAAAAACGCCTTGAGCCCTATTTATTCGGTCCACTAGGCAATCGAGAGTTCCGCGATTAAGAATGCCCAAGGTGCCTCCTTCCATCTGGATGAGGTCATCATGAATTGAGATCACCATTTCTGGAGTCATTTCTATCATGGAACAATCACGTGAATGGCATACGGCTAAAAAACATTTTCGGAGGACCCCTTTCGACCTTCTCTACAGGAGCTTCGATAATCCCAGCGGAGCCCCCGGCGCCCGCTTGACTCTCGTATCCATCCAGCTTGAGCAACTATTTTACAGTGCAGAAGGCGATACGAATGAGAATATCACTTGAATCGTGTCGACCCACTCCCGGATTTCAGCTTATAAGAACAGGACAAGGTCTCCCTCTATACTCAATGAATGGTCCGCACATATTTTACTAGTAAATACGTGCGAAAATCCCGTTCCCCGCACCAATTTAGCCCTCTCACGTCGATAGACCTTGGGGCGGTTCGGTCTTCCGCTGCGAGGAATATATTTTTAAATATATTTTTATTAGCTCTATAAGCCTTCAACGGT
>Ga0334884_1002666_pt1 | contig 22033 bp, 17 predicted proteins | sample GraSluR1_MG_7_FD_207215 | JGI IMG/M metagenome (GOLD analysis project Ga0334884, IMG submission 207215) | Sludge microbial communities from methane-producing bioreactor in Wageningen University, Netherlands - Granular Sludge_12_05 R1 | ecosystem: Engineered > Bioreactor > Anaerobic >...
CCGGTGGTACGGTACAACCATTCCGTACCAAAGGTGATTTAATACTTGTCGATATGCGTATGGAGCAAAAAGGGGGTACCACCACATTTATGGATTCTGCGTTTATCGGTCCAATGACGCAGCATGCTGAATTGCGTATTGTGCGTTGTGAATTTCTGGATGGTAGTGGTGTGTTCAACCTGATACCAATGGAAGATGGACAGCCAGCGCCATCAGAATTTGCGTACGCAGTGCTGGTTGAAAATTCGGTATTTACAGGTGAAACAGGCCAGGGAGCTGTCCTGGCATTTCAGCAGACAACCGCCAATGTCCCCGAGGCTATTACTGGTGATCCCGCTCCGGGGCAAGTGTATTTGCGGCACAGTACCTTCAATCAGGCTACTGCCAACATTGCTATCGACATCACCAATGCAACGTATCGTATATTTGCAGATGGTACAATAATTGACACCAGCAATACAGCTTCACGAGCTGCCAATGGCACAGACCCCTTGTGGCAAGGTCCACAAAATGTTCCCAACATTCTGTTCTCCGCTGGGGGGAGTGGATCAATCTTCCCAGACCCAGGGGTCTATCAGCCCTGGCTTCCCGGTGGCAGTGCGGTAAACAACGCGATTGTGGCAAATCCGCTGCTTGAAGCCGATGGCAGTTTGATTAATCCCGATTCACCAGCACATGGCGCGGCAGTGGATTCTACCCTGGCACTGGATATCGTGGGCAATACACGTCCTCAACCTGCGGGTACAGCAAACGATATCGGAGCCTATGAAAGTGATGTTGCTCCGATGTTGGGATTGTCGCTTTCCGGACCACAGATTGCCGGGCTGGGCTCCACAGTTACTTTCGTTGCAAACATCAATAATGCAATTGGTAATGTAACGATATCATGGAGTAAAGACGGACAAATTCTTCCTGGTGAAGAATTTCCGACGCTGATACTCACCGATGTACAAGATGACGACGCAGGTGTTTATAAGGTAACTGTGAATGCCGATAACGGCACCGAAGAAGCAACTATTACGCTGCAAATTACGGGTGAATTACCGTTGACGTCTACAATGGGTTTGGTGATGGTAATGACTGCATTGGGAGCATCTGGTTTTGCTGTGATGAGAAGACGCCGCTCCTGAGTATGGACAAAAGTTGGAGATTGACTCTGTCATAGATGTAAATCAATATTGAATGATTAGAACAAGCGGTTCTCTTTCAAGCTTATGTTAAAGCGAGCGGAGAGCCGCTTTTATATTTAATATAGACTGCGAGACTGGTATCTCAATAAAACCATAACGCAAAACGCTAATTGGTATTCTGACTTAATATATGACCTGATGAATCCTGTTGATTATTCGCTGACTCGGCTGATTCCCGCAATTGCTGTGGCGTGTAATTAAACCAAGGTGCCTGAATCATGGGCTGATTTAACCATCCCCGGGCATTTTGATAATTCACAAATTGCCCTACATAAACCTGCGATGCCATACCAAACCACACCAGCAAGGTAACAGCCAAGAACGCGCCTTGTACTGCCAGACGCGGTACTCTCAGAAGTTTCTTAGTATTTTCCTTCCAATTCAAGCTGACAATTTCATGAACTGCTGGTTTCAATATAAAAGCCTCGGGCAAGGGTATATTATCCCAAGCTATTCGTGCATCCCCTTTCAACGTGGATGCTTCAATAATGCCTGCCTGGATGGCCTTGTATAAATTTTTTGTATACAACCGTGCGGCATACCATCGGTTCAATATGTAAACCGGGAAAGAAAACAGCGCAAAGATAAAGAAAAATCTAGACAAGAATTGCAGTAGCTCAGAATCTGTCATGGTTTCTGTAGCAGGGTTTATTTGCGGGAGTAATCCGGGAACGACGATACTGATCAGCACAATCATTCCTCCTAGAAAATGGAGCACTGCCAATAACATGCTTCCGAACAGGGACTGTCGAATGATTTTGATCAGATGACCGAATTCATAAAAAGCACGCCAATGGTGCGAAATGGTGTAATGCACTTGTGCCAACGGTATGTATAACATAGCTACCATAAACCATAAAATACCCGATACTCCCATCACGGGCCCCAGGGCTGCCTGTTCATACCCCTTGTTGAAAGAGTTGTCCCATCCGTAGCGCCAGGCGAACCACCACAACGCCATGGTAGGCAACAACAACAGGCTGGTATGCAGCAGGATAGGCATGCCCCAGCGTAAATTCTGATACAGACCATTGGTCAAGGCAACCAATGTTGCACGGGGTATGGACATGATGCCCTTATTGCGATAGGTCATCTGTATTTTTTGAATGGGTGCATGGTGAAGAAACCAGCGTGGTGGATTTTTATGATGCATGGCATCAGGTATTGCAGTCACACTTGGCTTGAAAGCTTTATGATTACTATCGGGCGAAGATAGCTTGAACCAGTTTTTATAGAAGGTGTATTGCATAAAACGCCCACACCAGCCCATGGCAAATACCGCACCGACAGGCGCCTGGCAAAAAACTGCTCCAACTAGAATAAACCATAAAGTACGCACAAGAGAACGCAGTCGCGACACAAAGCGTTTTAAGAAATGTGGCGTCGTGGTGTCTTCTGATGGTTCTGCAGTTTCCAAGGCAACTAAATGGTTATCTTGATCTATGTTCATGCGAATATTTCCTCCAGAACCCCACCTTCGACATGGGGAGTTTGAAATCCCATTACTGCCCCCAAGGTGCCTGCCACGTCACACTGTTGCACAGCACGGTCTACCACTTCACCTTGGGCTATGCCTGTACCGAACGTCAAAGCAAAGATTTCTCTGGATGATCGTCCACCAAAATGATGTTGGAATGGCACGGCAACAGCACGGTTATTTTCGCGGCCACAATCCGGAACTATCATGAACACAGTATTTTCCCGGTAATCTGGTAAATTCTCAACCGTTGCGACAAGCCTGCGAAGTCCTTGGTCCATGATGCTGATACCATTGAAATAATGCGCGGGATTCCCCCAGTGAACGTAGTCCGGGTCATTGTAGTTAATCATCATCAAGCGGGGTTGCAATTTGTGTAAAGCTTGTACTGCCAATTCGGTCAAGAGTCGGTCACCCCTGGGATTCACCAAGCCAGACTCACCATATTGTGCACGCCAATCTTCCCAGAAGGCTTCGATCGCTTCGGGTTGACTTCGCTCCTGGTGTACCCGGTAATCCAACGATTCCATCTTCGCCAGCGTGTCCTTTTTTTGTTGGCGGGTATCTGAGTCCAGATTCTCCAGCAACAAAGAACGTCTCAGCAAATACGTTTTGTATCGGTACAAACTTAACACGGTTGATCGATAATGGACACCAAACAGATGATGATTACTGAATGTATAAAACTCTTCGTCGGTACGGTCTTCACCGTTTATAATGAGCGCCTGGTGTTCCGGGACATCATAGGTCTGTCGCAGGTATTCGAATACGGTGGGAACCTTGGATTCGAAACGCTGCCCGAGAAAGCGGTTTCCGATATCTTTGTATTGGTCGTATTTACCTGTCAGCAAATACAATGTGCCCTGGCCATGACTGGTTTCCACCCCATCAAGCTGTTCAATTTCCATATTCGGAAAAAATACCCCTCGTGGAACCAATTCCTGCATCAGATAGGGACACCAGGTGTGGTGGATATCGGCAATCGTTTCCTGCCTTCGCACACCGCCTCCAAAGCGCACCAGAATTACATTGGGCCCATCATAGGGTGGTCTTTCTGGTGGGTTACCCAGGGCCAAGGCGGAGGGGACCAAGGCATTGGCATGCAACCCCAAGGTTCCCAAGCTCAAGGTACCCAGCCCCAAAGCTGATTGCCGAATAAAGTTTCTGCGGGATATCGTATGCTTGGACATGTGAAAAACTCCAATCTTCACCAGGATGACTTTGTCTGATTACTATGTATTACCGAAAATTTTTATGGAAGGTAACAGCGAGAGGAGTTGATGGGAGCCTGTGTTGAAATTATTAAAAACATATTTCTATTTTTTGTAAACATGCAAGTTGATGATCTGTAAAAGTGCATTTGTGTGAATGAACAAATTCAGAGACAGGGTCGCTGTGACACGAAGACAACAAGCCACATGGGAAAATTTTAATATTGATAAAAAACTTGATTTACCTTATAATATGCTATAATTTACTTTATAACGCTAATTTTGTAAAATTTCTACAAAAATCATTCCAAAATAAAGAAATGAGAGGCTTATGCTAGTCAGCTTCAGTTGCTCGAATTATATGTCTATCGACAGTGAACAACGGTTGTTGTTGACAACTTCGTACAGACCAAATGAAATTCCTGGGAATGTTATAGATCAAAAAGTTCCAGGCATGTCTGGGATTTCCTATTTGAAAGGTGCCGCGCTGTATGGTGCAAATGCATCTGGGAAGTCGAATTTTCTGACTGCTGTTGATTTTATGCGCAAGTATGTTTACAAATCAGCTACGCAAATGGATCCTACGGGTGGTACTGGCGTTCTGCCCTTCCTTTTGAACACAGAAGCCAATGAAAAACCTAGTACCTTTGAGGTCACTTTTGTTCATGAAGGGGTCAGGTACGATTACGGTTTTTCTTTGAATCAAAAGCAAATTCTTTCTGAATGGTTATACTCCTACCCATATGGTAAATCTCGTACGATATTTGAGCGAACGAAAGAAGAGCGATCAGATAAATACACATATAAATATGGTAACAAAAGAGCTGCCTTTTCTGACTTGGAAAAGAAAACGCGAGACAACGCCTTGTTTCTTTCTGTTGGTGTACAGTTTAATGTAGAAGAATTTAAGGCACCCTATGAATGGTTGGTAAATCACCTCATAATTTTAGATTTATCTGGTGAAGGAATGCCTTCTCGCTTCAGTGCTAGGAAATTTTATGAAAAACCCGATATCCAAAATATGTTTATTAAACTGATCCGGGAGGCAGATTTAGGGATTGAAGGTGTCGAGGTTGATCTATCAAAGTTTGATGATAAAAAACTAATAAAACCCGATGATGTGCCAGATATAGTGCATAAGTATGTTGTATCAAAAATGAAGGAAGAAGATATTTATGAGGTTCGGTTTTTGCATTCAAGTCAAGACGTGGACCGACCTGTAAAATTTGACTTTGGATTGGAATCTGGGGGAACTCAAAGATTTTTTTCGCTGATTGCTCCGTGGTTGGATGTATTGGAAAATGGTTGGACGATGTTTGTCGACGAACTGGAATCCAGCTTACATCCCCTGCTGGTACAAAAACTTATTTCCATGATTAACAGTGAAGCGAATCAAAATGGCGCACAATTAATTTTTACCACACACAATACTAGTTTGCTGGATTTCAAATTGTTACGCAGAGATCAAATCTGGTTTACAGAAAAGGACCAGGGTGGAGCCACCCGGCTGTACCCCCTGACGGATTATCGTCCGCGTAATGATGAATCTTTGGAAAAAGGATATCTTGCTGGTCGATATGGGGCGATTCCCATGCTGGGGGGATTTTTTGTAAATGAGTAGAGGTAAACAAAGCAAACATAATACGAATAAGAAATTCAGTCGAAACCAACCGAATTTTTCGGGTGACCTTATTTTAATTGTTTGTGAAGGTGCCAAAACAGAACCAGAATATTTTAAAAGCATTAAAAGAATATGGAAAATTGCTCCCTTGCAAGTACAGATATGTGGTGAAGAATGCGGTTCAGACCCTGTATCTGTAGTACAGTATGCAATAGAAGAGCGAATGCAAAAGTCAAAATCAGGTGGGCTTGCTTATGATCAGGTCTGGTGCGTGATTGATCAGGATCGGCATACAAATTTACCTGGTGCTATTAACACAGCGAAGGCACACAAGATTAACATATCTTTGTCATGCCCCTGTTTCGAATTTTGGTATTTGCTGCATTTTAAATGCACGACCAAAGCATTTCAGAATGCTGATTCTTTGATTAAAGATTTAAGACAACATTTACCGCAAAACCAATATGACAAAGCCAAACCTCCCATGAATGCGTTGCTGCCAAATATAAGCACTGCCCTTAAAAATGCTGACAAGGTTCGGAAAAGCAATGAAGCATCTTCTAAGAAAAGTCCTTCAACAAATGTTGATTTACTTGTCAATGAGCTGATAAAGATTAAACATATTAACCTGGAATTAAATACCCGTTAATTTTTGTGAAAAGTATCCCGCAGGGTCAATAAACGCAAGCCATTCAGGACGACCAGCACGGTGCTGCCTTCATGCCCCAGCACGCCAAGTGGCAGAGATAAACCGAACAGAAAAACCGCCGCAACAAGAAAAGCAATCACAGACAGGCTGAAGGCAACATTGCGCCGTACGGTATGCACGGCACGGTTACTGAGTTCCAGCGCAAAGGGAATACGTGCGATATCATCCCCCATGAGCACGACATCGGCGCTTTCCAGGGCGATATCGGAACCGGCTCCACCCATGGCCATGCCTACTGAAGCATGGGCCAACGCCGGGGCATCGTTTACGCCGTCCCCTATCATCAATACAGGGCCGTAGGTGTCTTCCAGCTTGTGCAATGCTTCCACTTTTTCTTCGGGCAACAGGTTCGCGTGGCAGACATCAACCCCTGCTTTTTCCGCAATGCTGTTTGCCACCGAAGGGTTGTCTCCTGTCAACATGGCGATGTGTGTTACGCCTTGCTGGCGAATCCGTTGTAGAATGGTGGAAACACCTTCGCGCATGGTGTCGGAAACAGCTACCAGTCCGAGCCAACCGCCTTCATCTTCGTGTTCCCCTACATCTGCGTTGCGCGCCAGTTCGCGGTGAATAATCAATACGGTCTTACCCTCATTTTCGAGCCGTTCTTTTATGGTCATCAGACTGTCCGGTATGACTTCGCCGTGCTCTTCATACATGCGTGCGCCGCCAATCCAAACCAGAAAGCCATTGATTGTGGCGAAGGTTCCACGACCTGGCATGTTTTCGAAGTTGTCCGTTTCGGGCAGCGTAATCCCTTGATTAAACGCTTTTTTCAGGATTGCTTTGGCAATGGGATGTTCTGAACGGGCCTCCAGGGCTGCCGCATATCCAAGCAGTTGGTCTGCGTCAAAGTCGGGTGGCGCGTTTGGCGCTGTGACAACGTCGGTGAGTTCCAGATTCCCATAGGTCAATGTACCTGTTTTATCAAAGGCGACAACTTTGACCTCTGCCAGATTCTCCAGGTGTAGTCCACCTTTAAACAGAATTCCATTGCGCGCGCCACAGGCAATGGCAGACAGCATGGCTGCCGGCGTCGATATGATCAGGGCACAGGGTGACGCCACCACGAGGAGCACCATAGCCCTGTAAAATGTAGCGGTAAACTCATGATTTAAGAACAGCCAGGGAACAAGAATAAACAGCAACACCCCTGCCACCACGATTTTGGCATAATACCCTTCTACTTCGTCTAATACCCGTTGTGTCCGTGACTTTACAGACTGTGCCGTTTCTACCAAAGTAACGATACGTGCCAGTGTAGAATCGCCAGGTGTTCTGCTGACCTTGATATCCAGTGTGCCTGATCCCATGATGGCTCCGGCATACACCAAATCACCGGGTGCTTTATCCACGGGTTTGGATTCACCGGTAACACTGGCTTCATTCATATCGGATTGTCCATCGCATACTACGCCATCTGCTACCAGCATTTCTCCGGGACGCAATACCAGGATGTCGCCAATATTCAATTCATCGACGGGGACACGTCGCTCCTGACCTTCGGAAAAGACAGTTGCTTCTGACGGGCGTTGCTGCATCAATTTTCCGATAGCCCGACGAGAACGGTCCATGGCGTAGGATTGCAAGGTATTGGACAGAGAAAATAAAAAGAGCAGGCTGGCACCTTCATGCCACTGATTGACTGCTGCTGCGCCAATGGCAGCCAGAATCATTAAAAAGTCGACATTCAATTCACGGCGCGTCAAGGAGGCCCAAGCTTCTTGTACGCCATACCAGCCTCCGGCAGCATACGCCAACAAGTTGAGTGTGATGACTAATTTGGGCATTTCGTGCAAATGTTCAACATACATGCTTAGTACGATACAAACTAAAGTAATAGTGCATAACAACAGCTCGCGAACACGTTGGGGAATTTCAGTGGGCCATTTCGTCAGTATATTTATGTTCATTGCTCTTGGTATTTCTGTATCAAGTGATTTATAAGAATTAAAAGCATGCGTCCTCGCACACATAGTGCATATTATGCCCTGTCAATCGTTGATTACCCAAGTTACACCAAGATTGTGCATACATTACCCGTGTTTTTATGATTTTTGCTTTGTGTTTTGTGTGTGGTGATTGCCTGCGTTATACTATGTGCTGCATTTCAGCACCTAATCATTTAATCCATCTGGAGGGAGACGACCTGATGGCCGACAAAAAAACCAATAAAATACCTCTGCGTAATGAGGTAAAACCAGAAGATACCTGGAACCTGTCAAAGGTATTCAAAAGCGACAAAGCCTGGCAGTCTGCGTTTGATGAACTCATGGCCATGGTACCTGCATTTGACAACTTCCGCGGCAAGCTGGGACGATCCGCAGCAGGGCTGCTCAAGGTGCTGGAATACGAATGTGAATTTGGCAAAAAAGCAGAGCTTCTGGGGATATACGCCTACCTGAAATCTACAGAAGATGTCGCAAACAGTACCTACCAGGGTATGGTTGCGCGCTACACCTATCTCGCCACCATTGCTGGAGAACATACCAGTTACATTGCACCGGAGTTACAGGCAATTCCTGAAGAAACCATGCAGAAATTTCTGGCAAGTGACAAATTGGCTCCATATCGTTTTCAGTTGGAAAAGCTGCTGCGATTTAAACCGCATATCTTGTCTGACAAAGAAGAACGTGTTCTTGCCATGCAGGGAGAAGTGGCGCAAACCGCGTCCAACATTTTTGGACAACTCAATGATGCTGACATGGAGTTCGGGGTCGTTCGCAATGAAGCAGGTGAAGATGTTGAACTGACACAAAGTTCATTTCGTAGCTTGCTGGAGTCACCCAAACGCAGTGTACGTGAAAAGGCATTCAACAAATTCTACGCGGAATATGAGGCACACAGCCACACGCTGGCTGCTACCTTGAGTGGTTCTGTTTTACAAGATGTATACATTGCGCGTGTTCGTAATTATACGTCTGCTTTGGAAGCGGGACTTTTTTCTGACAAGGTACCTCCAACTGTTTACACGTCCTTGCTTGACACCGTAGATGCCAATCTGGAAACCCATTATCGTTATCTTGAATTACGCAAGAAAGCGTTACGGATCAAGGACATTCGCGCTTATGACAATTATGCTCCTCTGATAAAGACCGCCAAAGTACATATCCCATACGAGTCGGCAGTCGATACTATCTGCAATGCGCTCGCACCACTTGGCAAACAATATGTCAACACCATGCAAAATGGACTGCTCAAACATCGGTGGGTTGACCGGTATGAAAACAAAGGAAAGCGCAGTGGTGCTTTTTCCTACGGTGCCTATGGTACACCACCGTACATTATGATGAATTATAAAGAAGATGTGCAGGACAGTATGTTTACATTGGCCCATGAAGCAGGGCATTCAATGCATTCCTACTACAGCATGAACAATCAACCCTATCATTACAGCCATTACACCATTTTTGTGGCAGAGGTTGCATCGACGTTTAATGAACAGCTTCTCAGCAAGTATTTACTTGACAAGGCAGATACCAAGGAAGAGCGTGTCCAGTTGATAAACCGTGAGATAGATGAAATACGGGGCACTATCATCCGGCAAACCATGTTTGCGGCCTATGAGAAAATAATTCATGAGATTGCAGAAGCCGGTGAACCGCTTACGCTTGATGTGCTCCGTGCGGAATACAAGGCATTGATAACCCGTTATTTTGGTCCCGGTTTCACGATTGACGATATGCTTGATTTGGAGGGATTGCGAATACCGCACTTTTACAGGGCATTTTATGTGTATAAGTATGCCACAGGGCTCTCCGCGGCAATCGTGCTGGCGCACAATGTGCTGAATGGGGGTAATGAGGAACGTACCCGGTACCTCAATTTCCTGAAAGGTGGTGGTTCAAAATACCCACTGGATTTATTATGTGATGCCGGTGTGGATTTGGAACAACCCCATGCAGTAGATGGCGCCATGCAGCGATTTAAAACATTGGTCGAAGAACTTGAAGAATTATTGTAAGTAGTATATGCAGGAGCTAACCTGAATACATACTGCATGCAAAGAGCTTCCTCCAGAGCTGGTGTTCATGTATCCAACAATGGAGGAAGCTTTGGTGTTAATATGTAATGCTGTTGCCTATTCAGCGTTCAGAAAGTGATAGATTGCTTTTATGCTCGCTCTCATCACGTCATAGCTCCCTTTCGAATGGTTGCACCATCAGCCCATACCACCGTAAACGATTGAAAAAATAATGCATCTGCCTGAACCAGTATCTGGCCCATGGTGTGTATGGCGTATGGCATAGGTGATATGCAGATAGAATACCAGCGTTCCTGACAGCGCGCTCAATTTGCGATTGAAAGTCTTTTTCAATGTCCCAGCACAATTCTCCACTACCCAGGTTTACTGCGAAGTCCACGCGGGTATCTGATGGGTATAGGGCGTTTTTAATGTGATTGGCTGGTTCTGAATCATTATCGTGAAGTATCTATGGTTGAATTTATCTGGTGTACCTGATTCGAGTCCTTTTTCTTTCAGACCATGATTTATCATATACCAATACAATATAATCGGATGGAAAGTAGGTGTACTTGCCTTGGTACAACTGCATCACACACAAAAATTCTTATGAAGTTCAATAACTGGAGAAAGCTAATGCGATTGCGGACTATACCTTTATATTGCAGCATTTTCTTGTCTTTGTTTATGTTGTTGTTTGTTCCTGTATCTGTAGTTGCCCAGACTGGTACTTTTGACTGGTCGGATGATGCTGTCCGTGTTCTTTATCCTGGAATATACCATGCATCTATTCGTACTGATGAACCGCGAAACCTGATTATTAATTGTGTTCGTATTGATACCAATGAAGCGGATGTTCGTTTTTATACGACTGAACGGACAGAAGACTGGGAGTTAGGCGAGGCCGAGACGATACGGCAACGTACTCGGGATTTTCTACGGGCCTGGCGTACGGAAGGGGTACAAATGGTTGTTGCCATGAATGCCGATGCCTTCAGCCCGTGGCCAGCTCCCTGGGATGAGCCTACCATATCAACATTACTGGGTCTGGCAATCAGTGATGGTACGTTGGTTTCAGCACCCAATGGCACTTCTTCTTTCATAGTTTACACAGATGGTCGTATGGAGATGGCAATAACTGATAGTGCGACTGTGCTGGATACTATTCATACTGCTGTGAGTGGCTTTGGATTTGCCTTGCGACATGGTGAAGTTCAGCCATCGGGGGATGATTTGCACCCGCGAACAGGCCTGGGATTATCAGAAGACCGTGGTGTGGTGTTTTTTCTGGCAGTAGATGGCCGTCGTCACGCGAGTCGTGGAATTACGGTTCATGAGGTGGGTACCTGGTTAAAGCATTTTGGCGCGCATGACGGTATCAATATGGATGGTGGCGGTTCGACAACCCTGGCCTGGTGGGATGAAAACCTGGACACCGAAGACAAGGCTATTCTGCTGAATGAACCTATAGCAGTCGGTTCGTGGTTGGATAAGACACCGGAAGAAGAAGCTGAGTCCTACCAGCCGACCGAACGGATGAATGGCAATAATCTGGGTGTTGTACTGCTTGGTTCTCCGGTGGCGACATCCGCATCTGAGTAGTTGATGGTATTCGGAATTGTTCCGGAAGCATATAGATGATGCAATGGATTCCTGTATCTTGCTACTGTAAAGTAAGTTTTAATCTAGTGGTATTATTAATACCGCAGAATCAAACCCGGAGGATATTATGATGAGTGATGGTACCCACACTTTGTGTCCTGTTCATGTTACCAGACAGGCTACTTTCCGATGCAAACAGTGTGGCAAACCGGGGTGTAGCATGTGTCAGGTGTCCAGTCCACTGGGAAGTTTTTGTTCAGAACTGTGTCGAGAACGTTTTGAAGCATTTGCACGCAAAGCACAAGATGTTGAGATGCCAGAGTTTAAACGACCTGCATTTCTAAGAGCACGTGCCTGGGTGGGACGTGTTTTTGCGATAATCGCAGCGGTATTCGGTTTACTGATCCTGGGAAGTACATTCTACATACCGGGTCTAAGCCAGGTGGCGTACTTGATACGTACGTTCTTGGGAATATAAACATAATTTTTGCAGGAGTTTTTTGTTTGCAACGTAAAAAGTCACCTCAACGAGATACCGGGCAACGCCGCCATCAAGATAGAACTACCGGCAGCAAGGCTACTCAGGGACGAGCTCATCCAGAAGATGGTCAGTTGGTAATCGGCCGGATACCAGTATTGGAAGCGTTGCGTGCAGGAAAACGCCGTCCGATCCGGTTGCTTATTCAGCATTCAGCACATGGATTGGAAGAGATATATAATGCCGCAGGAAATACTCCTGTGCAATCCTGTAGCCGGGAAGAGCTGGACCATCGGGTCGCTGGGCAATTGCATCAAGGGGTACTATTGGAAGCGGCACCGCTTCCCTTGATATCGTTGGCAGACTGCCTCGAAACCATTACGCATCCGGAAGCTTTTGTACTTATATTGGATGGTGTAGAAGACCCGCGCAATTTTGGAGGTATTGTCCGAAGTGCGGCAGCATTGGGTGCGGAGGCAGTCATATTTGGACGGGACCGTTCAGCACCACTTTCAGCAGCGGCATTAAAAGCAGCGGCAGGTGCTATGGAATATATGAACCTCGTGCAGGTTACGAATCTATCCCGGAGTATGGAAACGTTGAAAGAAAATGGATTCTGGGTTGTAGGACTGGATGCCGATGCCCCACAAACTATATGGGAAGCGAACCTGGATGGACGTCTGGCACTGGTTGTTGGTAGTGAAGGCAAAGGAATACGACGCCTGGTTTCTGAAAATTGTGATTTTTTGGTTCGCATTCCACTTACCGGCCCTGTCACCAGCCTGAATGCATCTGTCAGCGCAGCACTGGCCATGACCGAATGTCTCCGGCGGCGAGTTGGAAATGAAACGGGCAATGAAAAAAAGACAGGCAATGATATGCCGCAGGAATAGCCGCACAATACATACGTATTTTATATATTTGTTGTTCATAGTGAGGAATTGCCATGGTTTTTTATCTGGTTTGGCTCTATATGATACTACCCTGGATAATGATGGCGACTGGTGCAGTGTTTCGTTTGCGATATCAGGATAATCGGCCTGTCCGATTTCAGGCTTGGGGTGCCGTCATGATAATAATCTTGATGGCCGTCATGCTGATAGTATTTACACCACATTGGAGATTGGACCCGGATGGCATTAAAAATAAGACCTTTCAATTTGATCGGATGGAAACCGGCTTTTTCTGGATTGGATTGATTGTGTTTTTTTTGGGCTATTTTTTAGAGCGCAGACCCGATATTCCCTCCGAGCCTTGGCCCTTAATTGGAAAGAGCATAGCTTTGATCATTATACTTGCTGCCGGAGTTGCTGCCATTCCAGCGTATCGGCTGGTCGAGTTACCTTGGGAAGAAGTGCCCTGGAGTGTTGCCCGGCTGGTTCTCACATTTGGATTCTATCCATTTTCGGTAGGCTATTTGGCGTTCAGTATCTTTCGTGCAACCCGTAAAGCAAATGACAATGATGAAGGGATAGAGTCAATACTATGATTTCTGATAAGCTTGTGATTGGTATGCCAGCCGGTTCTCTTGCCGACCCCAAACGTGGGGGTAACCTGATTGATTTCCTGAAACACGCAGGTTTTCCAACGAAAGGGTATGATCAAGGTGGTCCGACAAAGTTCCCCCTGAATGCAGCACTGCTCGGTTGGGACGGGCGCCCGCAGGAATTTGGTTCGCAACTGGGACTTGGTCAACTGGATATAGCCATTGCCGGTGATGACTGGATTCGTGAACGGGTGCTTGAATACAAGTATGAGTACAATCAGGACATTCAACTCAACAAGGTCTTGTCACTTTCTCGTGGTAATGTGCGCATTGTTATCATCATTAACCCGCTGACCACAGGGCAGTGTTTTGATGATTATTTCAAGGCGTTGTTGGAGAGTAAGCCGTTGGTGACCATGGTTTCGGAAATGCCCTATCTGGCATTGGATTGGTTCAAAGGTAAAATCAAGGCGCTTGGTTTTGAAAACAGCCATGATAAGTACAGTGTCCAGAATTACATGACTCCACCAAAGATTGATCGTGGTATCGTGATTTACGAAACTTGGGGAAAGACAGAAGCCAAGGTGGTACATGGCGCGGTAGATTTCGGTCTCGAAATAACACAGACTGGGAGCGCCATTCGGAATTATGGCCTGGCTATAGGCGATGAAATCATGCATTCCGAGACAGGTATTTGGGTAAACCCTGCTTTAAAGCAAGCGGAAGAAAAGTATGAACTGGCCCGCATGTTTTTGTTGAATCTGTACGGTGCGGTGTATGCTGAAAACAAGGTACTTTTGTTTTTTAACTCAAAAAATGAATGCGCTGACGATGTGTTACGTTATTTAAGCGGAAATCGCCTTTTTGCAGATGAGCCAACCATGAACACGGGTGAAAACTATACCGAGTTCAGTATTCAGATGGACCTGAACAATGCGACACTTCCCATTGCCAAGGTTCGTTATGAATTGGCCAGAATTGGCGCAACAGGTATTGAGACCGTACCCCTGGACTCGTGTATTCCATGCTTTGACGCTATTGATTTCTAGGCTCGCTGCTATGGTATAGCGCTGTATTGCCATACGAATTTTTTCGGAGAATGTGCCCATGAAATTTTACATGTGCTGGTTGTTTGTGGTGGTGTCGTTGTTCTGGATTCCCTCGGCGCATGGGTGGGGTATGGCAACGCATATTCTGATGGCAGAACAGGCAATGAACAGACAAGACCCAGAAGTTTTTCTGGGGTCTATGATGGCAGATTTTAATCAGGCTGCGTTTGATGATGCAGATTTGAATGCAGCGATTTCTCAGTTGACCCATTATGAGTTTGATCGTCTGGATGACTCCTGGTTTGCAATGGGTATTGCTACGCATAATAATGTTTGGGGAACCGATTGGTTTTCTCATCAGTATTGGCTTCCCGACATCCCAGAATCGGAGTGGTATTATTCGACACAGAAAATCAATCAACTTGCAGAAGAATTGAACATTAGCTTGTTGGAAGCTGAGTACTACTTTGAAATGGCGGTTGAGTTGTTACTACGAGTAGATACCGGCCCCGATTTGGGAAACAAAATATTATGGGCGACTACAACATTTAACAGTGCGCATCTGGCTTCCCTGATTGAAGGTTTTGCTGAACCATTATCTGAAAGTATGGCAGGAATGACACTGCTTGAAGCCGAAAAAACGTTGCAAAATAAAGCCAGATTGTTTCAACGGATGTTGCAGGGGTATGGGCTTGCCTATGTAGAGGGCGAGTTGGCTCTGGCCAATTTGTTGACTGCTGTCGGCGTATTCTATCTGAATGAAAAACCCCTGTGGGTAGCGTACAATCTTCGTTATGCAGTCGAGTTATGTCGTGACGATTACCGTGCAGAACTGGACCGTGTCAGTGACATTTTGAAGTTAGAACTGGACGTGCATTACCCGCACAAAATGGAAGAGAATGTATGGGGTTGTAGAGCATCTGAAGATAAAACAAGCCCAGCTTCTTTGGTTCCATTATTAATGTTGGGTATATTGCTCAAGCCATGTTTTCGCCAACACAAAATCAAGTGACAATATTATAACCAAACATTAGTGTTTTTGGAGTACCAAAGTGTGAAGACCATTACTGTAGAGGTGAGAGACGATCATCTGGAATCGTTGGCAAAAACCCGTCCCATGACGGCATTGGCCGAGTTGATCTGGAATGCCCTGGACGCGGAATCAACGGAAGTGCGTATCGATTTCCTGGAGAATGAACTTGAAGGTGTAGAGAAGATTCGCATTGCTGACAACGGTAATGGCTTGCATTATGATGATGCATTGATTGTGTTTCAGAATCTGGGGGGCTCCTGGAAACGGGAAGGATTGCGTACCCACCAGCGCAAGCGGATGCTCCATGGGAAATATGGTAAAGGCCGTTTTCGTGCATTTTCTCTGGGCAATGTTGTTTCCTGGAAATCTGTATATGAGGAAGCGGGCAGTACTTATGGTTATCAGATACAAGGCAAAGCAGAATCGTTGGGCAAATTTGTGTTGACAGATACCCGCGGTTGCCCTGCTCAGCATTCCGGGATGCTGGTGGAAATTGCTGACTTGCCAGAAAGTATCGGCTTGTTACGTGGTGTCAAGGCTCAGCAGGAAGTCACCGATATATTTGCGCTCTATCTGCGCCAATACCCCGATGTCAGAATCATTTATGATGGCGTGCCTCTTGATCCGGCCAACGCAGAAGAGCACATCACGGAGTACGATCTCGGTGAACTTGTGTTGGAAAACGGTGAACGAATTGAAGCACAGCTCACCGTTGTGGAGTGGAATCTGCCAGGTAAGCGCGGTGTTTTTTTATGTAACGATGCTGGTTTCATGCTGTACAACGCATTGCCACGTCTGCACTTCCGCGGCTTCAGTTATACAGCTTATTTAAAGTCAGCCCATATTGCGTTGCTTGATCGTGAGGGGTTGTTAACGATTAGTGAAATGCATCCAGACCTGCGGCTGCTACTGGATATGGCCCGGAGCCGATTGCGTGAACACTTTGCTCTGCGTGAAGCAGAGAAAGCCCGTGATATTCTGGAGCAGTGGCATGAACTAGATATTTACCCCTACCAGGTGGCAATAAAAGATGAGGCAGAAGCCAATGAACGCCGCATATTCGATATTTATGCGACACATCTGAATCAGATTTATCCGGAGTTTGCTACCTGTACCCACAGTACGCGACGACTTATTCTCAAGCTCATGCAGGAACTGGTTCATGTCGAGCCTACCCGCGTTGCCCGCATCTTGGATACCCTGCTGGAATTTCCCGAAGACAAAGAGGATGCTGTGATGGAGATCATCAAGTCCTGAAAACTGTAATAAATACGGCGCTGAATATACTTTTTAAGGCATAGATTTCAGCGCCGTTGCAGTTACTGCAGTTGGCTAAAGTGGTTGTCTCAGTCAATCACTGGTAAATAAAGTGAACTTGGATACCTGCTGCTCATGTGAACACTGTTACGGGCTTTTTGCATGGGGATGTCAGCTTCTGGGAAATCTGCTCCAGTATTGGGGTTAACTTCGAACCTGGGATAATTGCTGCTGGAAATATGCAGTCCAATCTGGTGCCCGGTATTAAAGACCCAGGCCAGATTCCACAGGTCTATTTCCAATGCGATCACCTCTTCTTCCGAGGTTAATAAAGGTGCCACCTTGTCATAACCTTCGCGTGTTTTTACGCGACGTATATTGTCGATGATGAGAATTTCGCGCTCATCGCCTTCCGGATAAATATCAAGCAGCTTTGCCGTAAAATCGGTGTCGGGAGCATCTGAGGAAACATGCAGAACTACCCGTACCCGGCCTATGGTTTCCAGAGGTGCTTCCAGGGGAAGGGTGGCGAAGCGCAGGATATCTGTTCGTTCCAAGCTGTCCGGGCGCTGATCGTAAGGCCCCATTGGCAAGAAGAGGTTGTGTCCGCCCTTGGTGGGAAAGGGATCATTCGGATCAAAAACAAAAGTCTGATGTGCAGTATCTTGTGATGGTTCTTCTTTCTTGAGCAGTCCATCTGGGTGTAAATATAGCGCGACCTCTGTTGAAGGTAAGGGCGGCCACGTATCCGCGGTACGCCATTCATTGCCGGGAGCCTCTGGATCGTTATCGGCGCCATGTACCCAATAATGCACTTTTGGGATACCTGCCAATGCCTCTTCTTCCCCCAAAATGTGGTGTGCCAGAAAAGCTTGTTGAATCGCTGATACATCCAGATCGTTACGTTGTTCCGGGTACGCGTAGTCTGTGGTGGTATCCGGGCCATGTGAGGACCATCGCATGATCATCATATTATTTCCACGAGCACCTTCTGCTCCATTATGCTCACGTGACAGGAACGCGTCGATGGTGCCTTGCTGAAATATGTCATACCAGCCCCCTATAAATAATCCCGGGGAATTAATTTCGGGTGCCTTATCGACAACATTGTAATACTGCCAGTATTCATCATAAACGGGATGTGCTTTGTAATTGGCAATCATGTGTGGTTGCTGTATGGCCGCCAGCCAGTTCTCCAGCAGTTCTTTCCGAAATACACCACCCTGATAGGATATGTCATGGTAGAAATTGGTTGCCGCAACTTCGATCACCTGGCCTTTGATTTCTGGTGTGGTCGGTGCCATCAACATTTGAGTGATACCCAAGGCTGAACCCCCGACCGTGCCAATATTACCGTTACACCACGGTTGTTGTAACATCCAGTTGACGGTGTCAGCGGCGTCTTGCATGTCCGGTTGCCAACCTTCCGCACGAAAAACGTAGGGGTCACCTTCACTATTGCCCATGCCACGTACATCTTGAATGACCACAGCATACCCACGCTCCAAATAGGGTTGTATAAAGCCGGGATGATTTCGGCCATAGGTACTCCGAACCAGAATTATCGGATATGGGGGTTCAATCTGTTTTGGTTTGTGTATATCAGTTGTCAGCATGGTGTCATCCCGCATTGCAATTTCAACAGTTTCCATACTACATGCTGGTATGCTCAGAAATATCAATGCAAGGCCGCCTAATGACCTTGTTGACCAGTGTATCCAGTTCCAAATGCGCATCACAATTCTCCTTGACTTATAATGTAGAGGTTTCGTTTATTATATTCATACTGTAATATCGTAACAAATCACAACAGGTTACGGGTCAGCCGAATGTAATTGTTGAAATTATTACAGATGAGTTATTAATTATATTGAAGCGATACAGATAACTCAAGTGGTCAGCCTTTCTATAAATGATCTTTCCAGGCGTATTTTCATATGTTCAGGGGTAAAACACTTCTCCCAGCGACGATATGCAGCCTGACCTATCATTTCACGAGTTGTAGCGTCCAACATGCGGTACAGCGCATTTCGCAATGCTTGTGTATCACCATATGGAATCAACAAGCCATTATCTCCATCTGTTATTATTTCGGGAATTCCACCCACGTTTGTAGCCACTACTGGCTTGCCCAAGGCTGCAGCTTCAATCAAACTCATCGGAAGTGCTTCCATTTCGGACGGTAATACGACTATATCTGAGAGGGCATACAAGGAGAAGGGATTGGTTACATTACCTGTGAAATGTACATTGAGATTCAATTCTCTACTTTTTAATTGAAGCCCGGAGCGTAAGGGGCCATCTCCAACCAGCAGTAAATGAACTGGAAGACCGGAAATGGCATCGAGCAGTATTTCCAGGCCTTTCCCTTCTGTAAGCCTGCCCACATAAGCAATAACTATGACTTCAAGTGGGATGCCCAGCTTTCCTCTCAGTGTATTCACCTCGGTTAAGTTCGCTGGTGGTTTTGGGCAGGCATTATGGCACACACGGATGTTTTCAGCATGTATGCCTTTGGAAAGTAACCAGTTATGTACTGCATGTGAAACGGCTATAACCTGTGGCATCCTTTTCAGGCATTGCATTTCCAGCCACTGCCAGAAGCGCATACGGTAACCTTTTGCCGGCATGGCAGTGTGTACCGTTGCGATTACCGGACATTTACCCGAAGCGAGTAGTGCCAGAATGGTTGCCCGGTAGTTGTGGGTATGTACCAGGTCGATTTTATGCTTTTTTATGCAGGAGCGAATTTGGCGCAGAACACGAAGATCGTAGGTATTTCCCATTGAGAGTACATCAACATCTATTCCTGTCGCTTGTGCTTGATCAAGCAGTGTGGTATCCGTACGACGCCCTTCTATAGTTGCTACATGGATATTAAAGGTCTTATCATCACGGAAAGCTTCCATGATTGTAAGGATGTGTGACGTGATACCCCCTACGTACGGACTCTCGGCCAATTGCAGCACCTGAATGGGTTTATCGTTTGAATCTATTAATTTTTTAGCGTTCATTTCCCTTACCTGGTGCATTTTTTGGTGTCGACAACCGTTCTCACATTAAAAAGAGTGGTTCATTTTTGTGTTCATTTTTTGGCAGCATGTGTTCACCACAGCATTTGTGATATATGATACCAAAGCAGGAATACTCTTTCTGAATAATACTGTTGTTGGATGCTACATTGGCATTCAAGCCAATAGTGATAGTCGAAATGTTGTACAATACGGGTTTAATTTTAATCGAAAGACTATAAACCATTTATACAAGGTACGCAATGGAAGAGAATCCCACACTACGTAATCAATTCAATGCTGAAGACAAAGTTCTACCATTTAAAGGTGCTGAAGCCATCGATACGGGCTGTCTGGAGTGTTTTCGTTATGAGTATGCTGGTACACCGCATGGAAGCCTGATGGAGATTGTCACTGATACAAACGAGTTTACATCGGTTTGCCCATTTTCTGGTCTTCCCGATTTTGCTGAAGTTCAAATTCAATATGTTCCCCATGAATCCTGCCTGGAGTTGCGGTCATTGAAGTATTACCTTTTATCCTACCGCGATGTGGGCATCTGGTATGAGCACCTTGTCAATCGTATGCTTGTAGACCTCGTCATAGCATGCAGACCCCGTAATATGTGCATAACAATAACATGCAATCCCCGTGGAGGTCTGGCCAGTACCGTGAAGGCATCGTACGATCGTGAGAGCATGGGGCCACCAGAGAATCTGGCACAACAACCATCTTGACAGTAGCATTGCAGGTAGAAGAATGTTGTAACAAAATGAAAGCCTGGGAGTATTATCAATAGTAGTATTTAGCAAAGTTAGCAGTTTGGAGTAAGCGAAGTACAGTGTGAAATCTTGCGTTGAAAACTGAAAACTGTTAGGAGGTATTTTGACATGAAGGCATTTTTATTCTCTTTGGTTTTGATTGCTACCGTTATACTGGCTGGATGCCCAGCAGTCGACTAAGTCGCTGATTGCATCTTTGACTCTGATTTTTATTTGAAGTAATACACCCTGATTCCTGATGGAGTTGGGGTGTTTTTGCTGGTGTGCCGTCTGGTGCTGTTCGTTTACAGGCTTTAAGGTTATGCTCAAAAAATGCCAGTTAAATTCCGCTTATTGATAGGGCCACATATGGTTCAGGGGGCCGTGGCCGCTGCCAAGGTCATAGCTGGTTTTGATGGCATTGGTGAGGTAGTCTTTGGCTTTTGATACGGCATCACGAAGTGGTATGCCACAGGCAAGAAGCGAGGCAATCGCAGCGGAATAGGTACACCCTGTGCCGTGGGTATTCTGTGTCGCAATACGCGGAGCGCTGAATGTACACCAGTTGTCACCATCAAACAACCAATCGGTGGCCTCATCACTTTCAAGATGTCCGCCTTTAATTAAAACAGCTTGTAATCCGAGCCGATATATTTTCTCGCCAGCAGCTTTTAAACTTGATTCATTGGTGATTTTCATGTCTGCCAATACTTCGGCTTCCGGTATGTTCGGTGTGACCAGGTGTGCCAAAGGCAAGAGATTTGATACAAGTGCCGCCTGAGCGTGTTCCTGCAATAGGGCGTCACCACTCTTTGCGACCATCACCGGGTCAATTACCAGGTTGGGAACCTGATGTTGTGCCAGAATATCGGCTACCGCATGGATGATTCCTGAATTGGACAGCATCCCTATTTTTACCGCATCGACACCGATGTCATCAATCACCACATCTATTTGTTTCGCGACCATTTCTGGTGGAATATCGTGAATACCAAACACCCCAGTTGTATTCTGGGCGGTAACCGAGGTAATAGCAGCCATGCCAAAGCATCCGAGTATAGTCATGGTTTTTAAATCTGCCTCAATGCCAGCGCCTCCCCCGGAATCGCTACCGGCAATTGTTAATACGCGCGGAATTGTTTTACCGTTCATTCGCCATCACCTTTTCTGTCGCTGACACATAG
>Ga0334884_1002669_pt1 | contig 22020 bp, 23 predicted proteins | sample GraSluR1_MG_7_FD_207215 | JGI IMG/M metagenome (GOLD analysis project Ga0334884, IMG submission 207215) | Sludge microbial communities from methane-producing bioreactor in Wageningen University, Netherlands - Granular Sludge_12_05 R1 | ecosystem: Engineered > Bioreactor > Anaerobic >...
GGCAGAGGGGTTGCTGACCCTGCTCTGGGTCGAGGCGGACCCCGGCGGGGAGTGGTGGGGGGAAGAGCAGGACGAACCGGACCCGGAGCGTTTCACCCCTGACGGTCGGCGCAGGAGATGGTGAGCCTGCCCGGACGCAGGCGGCCACAGAGAGTGGGCGTCAACAGGTTGGTCGTCTCCCGGGGCAGGATCCCGAAGAGCTGGATCAAGACACCGTGGACGAGTCCCGCGTCTCCGTGTTCTCTGTGCGCTCTGTGGTGAAGACCGTGGCGTGGCCTCTACGGAGTCTCGGCCGGCGGCGCCGTGGTCAGGGTTCCCAGGGTGTTGTTCACGGCAAGCCGGGTGGGGATCTCCAGCTCCTGGGACAGGGCCTCCTCCCACGAGCGCACGAGTTCGGCGGGGAGAAGCCGGGGGCTCTGGACGCGGGCCTGGACCTCCATCGTGGCCGGCGGCACCCCGAAGACCGGCGTTGGCAGGCCCTCGGGCGGTGCGGGCTCCAGGACGGCGGCGGGGGTCGTCTCCTTGACCTGCATGCCCAGCAACAGGGCTCCCTCCTGCTGGGCGACCAGGGTTTCCAGCCGGAGGCGAAGCTTCTCTTCGCGATCCCGCATCTGGCGCTCGCGGGCGCTGAGGATTTCGCTGACCGGCGCCCGGAGCGGACCGGCTTCGGTGAAGTCGTGGGCGGTGATGGTGCGGACCAGCAGCTTCAGCCCCGGAGCCAGGGGATTCTTCTGCAGCAGGGCGGCCGAGGCCACGTTCTGGAGTTCCTGCACCAGGGGGGCGTCGAAGACGAAGGGGCTGCGCACGGTGACGAAGAGGGTGCTTGGTTGAGAGGGATCCGGACGGCTCCACTGCACCAGTTCGGCATGCGAGAAGGCCCCCAAGGCCTCGCGCAGGGCACTCTCCACCTGCAGGTTGAGTTCCAGGCCCTTCTCGCGGGTCAGGGGCTGGACGTACTCCACCCCGGCCGGCGAGAGGTAGGTCAGGGTGGCCGTCCCCAGCAGCAGGTCCAGTTCCGTGGACTCCGGCAGATTCAGGCGCTCCTGCAGGGTCCGGGCCAGGTCGCGGACCATGCCCGGGGTGATCTCTTGAGGCGCCCGGATGACGCCGCGGATCCGCAGCCGGGAGCCCTCCAGGTGGACCGTCAGGGAATCGAGCCCGGCGCCGGGGACCAGTCGGGGGACGCGCGACTCCAGGACCCGCACAGTGGTGGCCTGGTAGTTCCGTTCCAGGACCAGGTTGCGCAACTGGATCGAGAGGAACACGAAGGTTGCCAGCAGCAGCAGGCCCGTGCCCAGGGCGAAGCGGGCCAGGGGGCGCCGGGAGGTGCCGTGCGGCAGGTGTCCCAGGCCGGCAGCCAGGAAGACCAGGGCGGCCGAGACCTCGATGGTCAGGAAGTTGGCCAGGAAGAGCATGAAGGCCCGGAAGGCGGGCATGGTCAGTTCCGGATGTTGCCAGGAGGCTGCCAGCATCACTCCGCACACAGCCAGCGGAGGAACCAGCGCCACGGCGATGGCGACTCCGGCGATCGAGGCGCTGATCCGGGTGTTGACCGTGGCATAGGCACCCGCCATCCCCGCCGCCAGGCCGATCCCCATGTCGAAGAGGGTCGGGCGGATGCGTCCCTGGATCTCGCTTCCCGTCAGGTCGATGTTGGCAGGCCCCACCAGGATGGTCAGGAGCGTGGCCGTGGCCAGGGCCGCCAGGACGCCGAAACCCTCGGCCTGCAGGCCCTCTTTGAGCATCTTCGAGTCGGAGCGCACCACGCCCATGGCGCATCCCAGGATCGGGCCCATCAAGGGGGCCACGATCATCGCCCCGATCACCGTGGCCGTGGAGTTGGAGTACAGGCCAAAGGTGGCGATCAGGGTGGAGAGGATCGTCAGGATGTAGTAACTGCGGCTGGACGTCGCGGAGTTGGCCAGGCTGGCCAGGATCTCGCTCTCTTTGTCAGGGCTGAGGCGGTGGAACCAGTGCATGGGGCCTCCTGATGGGGCGACCGGTTCGGCAGGTCGGGCAGGCTACCAGGGCCAGAGACGGCGCCAGCGCGCCCAGCGCTCCAGGCGACGACCCACCCGACCCAATTGGCGAAGGCTTCGTTCGACGGTGAAGTAGGGCAGGCCCCGGAAATCCACATTGGGGCTCTCGTCCAGGACCCAGGCTGCTGCGAATCCGGAACCGCGCAGGGCCCGACCCAACTCGCGGCGGGTCCTGGAAGGGGAGGGAAGTTGTTCCCGGTCGCTCAGGACCAGGAGACACGCGGGAGTCCAGCCCTCCTCCTGGGGGACGCTGCGGGCGGCCTCGAGGGCCTCGGGAGGCGGACCCTTCGGGGCCGGGACGACCAGCAGGGTCTCCTCGCCGGGTCCGGGTTTCCTGGACAGGGCGCCCCCGGGGGTCTTGGGCCCGGGGGCGCCCAGGGTCAGGGCCAGAAGGTCGGGCCCCAGGATTCGCAGGCGGAACCCGCGTTGATCGATTTCCCAGGGAGCCTGGGGACCCTTCCAGGACCGAGGCAGCACCAGCGGCACGACCCGCAACAGGTCGCGCCGCCGGGCCGGGGACTGGCGGAGCCGGCTCATCGCCGGTGGCGCAGCAGGACCCGCCGGACCACCTGGATCACGTAATCCTGGTCTTCTTCCTTCAGGCCGGGGTAGAGCGGGATCGAAATCACCTGCTCGGAAGCCTTCTCGGTGTGGGGCAGCATGCCCGGCGCAAAGCCGAAGCGCTCGCGATAGAACGGGTGGAGGTGCACGGCTCGGAAGTGGATGCCGATCCCGACGTTCTCGGCCTGGATCTCGTGCATGATCTGGTCGCGGGTGGCCCGGAGGTTCTCGGTCCGCACCTGGATCACGTACAGGTGGCACGCGCTGCGGACGTGGGGGCGTCGGACCAGCACCTGGACGAGGTCCTTCAGGTCGGCGAAGGCCTCGTCGTAGCGGGCGGTCTGCCTCTCGCGTTCCAGGAGGAAGCCGGGCAGCTTGCGCAACTGGTGCAGGCCCAGGGAGGAAGCCAGGTCGGTCAGGTTGTACTTGTAGCCCGGCGTCACGATGTCCCAGTGCTGGTAGCCTTCGCTGGAGTAGCGCTTCCAGGCGTCACGGCTCATCCCGTGCAGCGACAGCAGCCGGGCGCGCTCGGCCAGCCGATCGTCCTCGATTCCCAGCATCCCGCCTTCGCCGGTGGTCAGGTTCTTGGTGGCGTAGAACGAGTAGGCCGTCATGTCCTCGAAGCGGCTGACGTGGCGACCCCGGAAGGTGGACTCGGTGGCGTGGGCGGCGTCGCCGATCACCAGCAGGCCGTGGCGGTCGGCGATCTCGCGCAGGCGGTCCTGCTCGACCGGGTGGCCTGCGAAGTGGACCGGCATGATGGCGCGGGTCCGCGGGGTGATCCGCTCCTCCACCAGCGAGACGTCCAGGTTCAGGGTGTCGGGCTCGACGTCGACGAAGACGGGGGTGATCCGCTCGTGGACCATCTCGTTGATGGCCGAGGGGAAGGTCATGGCAGGGGTGAGGATCTCGTCCCCCTCGCCGATCCCGGCCGCGACCATGGCGATGTGCAGGGCCGCCGTGCACGAGTTCAGGGCCACGCAGTGCCCGGCACCGGTGAAGGTGGCCATCTCGGCCTCGAAGCGTCGGGTCTTGGGACCCGTGGTCAGCCACCCCGAGCGCAGGGTGTCGAGCACCTCCTGCTCCTCCTCGGGACCCAGGCACGCCCGGTTATAGGGCAGGAACTCGGAACGACGGGTGAAGGTCCTCTCCTGGATCAACTCATCCTCCTTGGGCGGGGAGGCCGGCACCCTCCGACGGGCACCGGCCTCCCCGGCCAGACTCCTAGTGCATCTCGATCTTGCCGGCGGCGGTGCGGATGGGGATCTGGCGCAACCAGATGCCCTTCTCCCACCACTTGCGGTTCTCGCGGTACCAGGCGATGGTGCGCTCCAGGCCTTCCTCGAACTTCACCTTGGCCTGCCAGTCCAGAAGGTTTCGGGCCTTCTCGGTGGAGGAGGTGTGGCGGAAGACCTGCCCGGGCCGGTCGCCGACGAAGACGATGGGCGAGTGGGTTCCGGTCATCTCCTTGACCATCTGCGCGATCTCCAGGACGCTGATCGAGCGGGCCGTGCCCAGGTTGATCACCTCGCCCTTGAGGTTGTCCATCGGAGCGTGCATCAGCTTGTCCAGGGCCTGGCAGTGGTCACCGACGTACAGCCAGTCGCGCTGGGCGCTGCCGTCACCGTGGACGGTCAGGGGCTCGCCGAGCAGGGCCGAGGTGATGAAGCGGGGGACCACCTTCTCCAGATGCTGGTAGGGACCGTAGTTGTTGAAGGGGCGGACGATCACCATGGGCAACTGGTAGGTGGCCCAGTAGGAGTACACCAGGCGGTCGGCCCCGGCCTTGGCGCTGGCATACGGGCTCATCGGCATGAGGCGATGGTCCTCGTCCATCAGTTCGGCGCGCGCCGTCCCGTAGACTTCCGAGGTCGAGATGTGGATCATCCGGTCGATCCGGTCCTGGTGCTTGAGGACCGCGTTGGAGACGACCTGGGTGCCCATCACGTCGGTCTCGAAGAAGATCCAGTTGTCGTAGATGGAGCGGGTCACGTGGCTCTCGGCGGCAAAGTGCACCACGGTGTCGCACTGGCTGACCAGGGTGTCGACCAGCTCGCCGTTGCGGACGTTGCCGTACCAGAAGCTGAGGCGCCCGTGGCCGTTGTTGCCAGGGTTCATGTACTGCTGAGGCAGGTTCTCCATGTTGCCCGCATAGGTGAGCATGTCCAGGACCACGACCTTGTAGTCGGGGTACTTCTCGAGGACGTAGCGCACGAAGTTGCTGCCGATGAATCCGGCCCCGCCGGTGACCAGGATCGTCTTGGACATCTAATCAACCTCCAGGGTGTGGAGCGCCTCGGGCTCCTGCGATGCTCCGGTGTGGGTGCGCCGGAGGATGGCCCGACTCTCGGGGCCGTGGTGGAAGAGCAGATCGACGACGGACAGATAGGGGACGAAGTCCGGTCCGCGCTGTCGGTACTCGGGATGGACATAACCGTGCCAGTGGACCTTCACTCCCAGGTCCTGGAAGGCAGATTCGTCGAGATAGGAGCGGGCCGCGTCTCCGGTGAGGTAGTCGGAGGCGCCCAGCTTCTGGCAGAGCCCGATCAGTCGGGCGGTCTTCTGGCCGGGGACGCCAAGCTCCGAGGAACGTTGCACCTTCCAGGGCATGCCCAGCAGGTCGACCAGGGCCCGGAGCATCGCCAGGTCGAGATCGATCAGGAACTCCCAGTCCTGCTCGAGGACCCCGGCCAGGGTCGGGAACACGGTCGAGAAGAAAGGCGCCTTGGCGTAGGCCTGCTCCAGGCTGATGCGGTGCTTGCGCCGCCAGTCCTTGGTCGGGTCGATGGCCACCTCGAGGATCGGGGGGAAGTCCTGCCCCGTCAGGCGGACCGGGACCGTCAGCCAGGCCGGGCCGTTGGCGGTGAGGATCCGGTTGCGGTTGCGCCAGCCGTTCTTGTCGTACTGGACATCGTCGTACAGCACGAAGACGTCCGACCAGTCATACTGATCGAAGAAGCCCAACCAGGGCAGGTAGGACGGCTGCAGGACCACCAGTTTCACGCCCTGCCTCCCGCTTCTCGCCGGACCTTCGCATCCATCGCGGTCACCCCTGGGCGGAGCGGTCCCTGGGAACCGCGGGCGCCTGCCGGCAATACCAGAGAAGAGGCAGGACGCCCACCCGCGGGCTGAAGTAGTCCAGCATGAAGCGCCGGCAACTGGCCCCGAGGTCCTTCCGCCTCTTCGGGTCCGCCACCAGGTCGGCCAGGGTCTGCGCCAGCAGATCCGGCGTGGTGGAGATCCAGGGGAACTCCACGTCCAGGCCCCAGTATTCCCGGTGGCGGTTGATATTGAACTGGTCGAACGCCTGGACCACGGGCCGGCCGAGGAACATCGCCTCGTCACCGGAAAGGCCGTGGTACCCCCGCAACTGGTTGAAAGTCACGTCGCAATCCAGACGGGCCTGCATCACGTCGTGATGAGGCCAGCCGGCGACCTGCCACAGTTCCGTTCGCCCGAGATTTCTCCTGCACAGCTCGCGGGTCGCGTGGAGGTAGGCTTCGGTGTCCTTGTGGTAGTAGAAGCGGGAGAGCGTGGGGTGCGGAAGGCTGGGGGTCTGCAGGATGCGGACGACGCCATCCTCCTCCGAGAGCGGTGGCCTCAGCTCGACGTCCTCCAGGGTGGTCGGAGGAAAACCCGCGTAGAAGTGGGCCTGGGGGAACATCCGAAGCAGATGGGGCAGCGGGGTCAGGACCATGCGACCGGGACGCTGGTGGCGGGCCACGTCGCGATGGACCCGCTGCCCGATGTACAGGTGCACCACCCTCCTGCCCTGGACGAAGGGGCGCAGATCCAGGTTCGCCAGAGGCGTGTCCTCGTCGTCGTCCTCGAAGAAGACGAAGCAGTCGGCGGCCTCGAGTTCCTCGAGGAGGCCCTGCGAGATCCCCTCGTCGGCGAAGACGGCGCGCGATTCCTCCTGGGGGTAGCCGATGTAGGGGTGGCGCGTCCGACACAGGGCCAGGGCCCGGTGGGGCGTGTGTCGGTTGACGGCCACCGCGTGGTTGAGCACCGACCCGGCGATGTTCTGGGAGTCGACGAAGACGACTCGCATCCGTTCCTCATCCGGGAGCCGGAAGCGTTCCAGCCAGTCTTCGGGGGGGAGGTCCTCATGCTCGAGTCGCAGCAGGAACATCGGCAACGCGCCGTCGGGGGCCTCGGCGTGGATCCAGGGGTCCTGCCAGAGGGGGCGTCCGCCGCCGCGGGCGCCCAGGACCCGGGCGCGAATCCGCTCCGGGGGGGCCACGGCGCGGGCCAGGGAGCGCAGGTCGTGGGTGGCCGGGCCCAGGGCGAATTCGTTGTCGTAGTCTCCATAGCGGAAGGTGGGGGTTCGGCGGGCCAGGGGCATGTTGACCGGCAGCAGGTGCAGCGAGCGGACTCGCGAGGCCGACCAGGCCGCCGCCAGGGCCCGTCCGGGGTCCTCCTCGGCGGCGGCGTGCAGGAGGTCCACCACGCAGTCCACCGGACCCTCCAGGGTCTGGGCGGCACGCACCCGGGAGCGGGGGGCCAGCTCCTGCAGGGCTTCGGCGGCGCCCTCCGGGCCCAGGACCAGGCATTCGCCCTCCGGCAGCAGGGGGGCCAGCGCTTCGAGGTGGCCCCACATCAACTCGCGCACGGGTCGGCGGGGGGCCAGGGGAACCCGATGGAAGGCCGGGGGGGCCTGGACCAGCCAGTCCCGCAGGACCTGCCAGTCTCCGGTCAGCATGGTGGTCCGCCGGTTGGCGGGCTGGTGTTCGGTGGCCGAGCGCACCCGGTGGGCCTCCTCGGCGTCCAGCAGGCCCAGGGCGTCGGGCGGGGTGCGCAGCAGCCATTCCGGAGTCTGGTCCAGGGGCTGGTCGGGCCAGACCAGCGTGCGGATCCCCTCCAGCATCCAACAGAAGTCCAGGGCCTGGTCGAAAGGCGGAAGCCCGTTGGGGAACACGGCAACCTGCGCCTTCTCCTCCACCAGGGCCCGTTTGACGGCTTCCAGCAGCCAGGCTTCCGAGGCCTGCGGTGCGGACAGCGAGAACTCCTCGTAGAACCTGTGGATCAACGGGTTGTCCTGGATGGCCCATTCCTCGGGGGTGGCCACCAGGGACATCCCCTCCACCAGGCCGGAGTCCGCCAGGAAGCGGGCCAGGGGCAGCATGGCCCGGGCCTCGGCCTGGTTGCGGGTGAAGAGCAGGACGCGGGTCAGGGCCATCGCGCACCTGGGGCTGGGACCAACGGGTTGGACATGGCGTGCCCCCCTTTCGCTCGGGGAGGGCAGCCCCCTCCCCGCCGGGTTCGGGGCAGGATTTCGCGCTTCCGTGGGCTAACTCGTGGTGCCGCCGCACGAAGGGCTCCGGAGGACCATCCATGCAAGACCTGCTCACCCAGCCGCATCTGCAGACCGTCTATCATCGGGCTTTGCGTCGCCTGGGGCGGACCGGGAGTCCGGAGGAGTCCGGCGAGGTCGACCAGGATCTTCTCGACGCTCTGGCCCGCGAGCTGTGCGCCGACCGCCGGGTCCCGGATGGCCTGCGTCGGGAGGTTTTGCGCGAGCTGGTCGGACCCACCCCCGGGGGCCTTCAGGCGCTGGCCTGGCTGTGTCGCAACCAGCCGGTGGAGGCCGGCGTCGCGATGAGCTTCGTCGCCGGCCTGTCCGCCGGGGACCCCACACCGGACGCGCTGGATCCGCGCGAGGCCGTCGAGGCCCTGGAGTCCATGATGCGGGCGATGGAGGCCTCGCGCAGCGGGCGTCTGGGGGTCGTGGTCCGGTTGTTGGCCAGCCCGCTCTTCAGCGAGGCGGGACGCAGCGCCGGACTCAAGCGGGTGGTCAGCGGGCCCTGGTTGACCCCGGGCGACCGCCGCACCCTGGTCGAGTGGGCCCTGGGGTTGGATGTCGCCGACGAGATCGCGGCCAGCTTCTCGCATTCCATTCCTCAGGCGCCCGTCAGCCTGGCCCGGACGGCGCTGCCCTGCCTGGTCGACCAGGGGGAGGATCTGGCCGGCGTGGTGCGCAGCGTGGTGGCCAACGCCGCCAGTTGGGCGGACCCGCGTCCCCTGCTGCAGGGGCTTCTGGACCTTCTGGAGCGCAGCGGGGCCGAGCTCCAGCCGGCCCTGCGCCGGCAGGCCCTGGATCTGTGCCGGCGCCACAAGGAGGCCCTGCTGCGCCGGCGCGCCTACCAGTTGGCCGCCAACACCGAAGGGTCCGATTTCCTTCAGGAGGCCCTGCGCGACCGGGACTTCGGGGTCCGCTCGTGGGCTCTGAGCCGCCTGAACCGCTCGAAGACCCAGGACTGAAGAAGCCGGGGAGGGTCGGACCATGAAGGTCGGAATCTTGCGTGGGCGCGAGGACAGCTTCCCAGATGCCCTGATCGCCAGCCTGAACGCCCTGGATGCCGGCCTGGAGGCAGAGTACCTGCACGTGGGCGGCACCACGGCGGGCGAACCCTGCCCCTACCGGGTGATCGTCGACCGGATCTCGCATGAGGTGCCCTACTACCAGGTCTACCTCAAGCAGGCTTCCATGCAGGGGACCTACGTGATCAACAACCCCTTCTGGATGAACGTCGACGACAAGTTCTTCGGCTATGCCCTGGCCCAGCGCCTGGGGATCCCCGTCCCCCGGACCGTGGTCCTGCCCAACCGGGCCTACCTGGCCGACATCGACGCGGGGTCCCTGCGCAACATGTGGCCCATCGACTGGCCGGCGCGCCTGGCCGAGGTCGGCCTGCCCTGCATCATGAAGCCCGCCTTCGGCGGCGGCTGGAAGAACGTCTACAAGATCGCCTCGGTCGAGGAGGCCCAGGCGGCCTATGAGGCCTCGGGAACCCTGACCATGACGCTGCAGGAGTTCATCGACTGGGACGACTACATCCGCTGCCTGGGCATCGGGCGACAGGCCGCGCGGGCCATCCAGTACGTCCCCCGTCCCCTGGGCCAGGGGGAGTATATCCAGGACCGCTCGCGCATGAACCCCGAGCATCTGCGCCGGGCCGAGGAGTACAGCGTGCTCTTCAACCAGGCCATCGGCTACGACATGAACGCCATGGAGTTCGCCGTCCGGGGTGACACGCTGTACGCCATCGACATCACGAACTACGTGTGTGACTTCGACTTCCGCTCGCTGCGGGAGGCCCACTTCGGCTGGGCGGTGGACACCATGAGCCGCTTCATCGTCGAGGTGGCCCGTTCCGGCGCGCGCAACGCGCCTTGCGCCCACTTCCCCCCGCTTCATTGAGTCCGGGCCCTCGGAGGAGCCGATGCCGGCTTGGAGAAGGCGCCTTCCCAATCCAGGGTGGAGGTTTCCCATGAAAGAGGGCGGTGCTTGGAGTTCGGGCGGCTTGAACCTGGAGGACTGTCTGGAGCGGACGGTCACCCTGGTCATGCGGGATATCGGCCCCTTTGTCGATTGCAACATCGGGTTCCAGGACGAGAGGTCCCGAACCCTCACCGGGCGGCTGGTCGGCCTGGAGCCGGAGGTCGGCGTCTGGATCGAGCCGGAACAGGTGGCCAACCAGGAGAATCGTCCCGGGCAGGGGTGGCGGATCCTGGTGCAGTGGCGGGACATCCTGGTCTTGATGCAGGCCGAGACCAGCCAGACCCCGACCTTGTCCCGGCTTCCCGAGAAGCCCATCGGCTTCCGCTCCCGGATGGAGTGAGCCCAGGGGCCCAGCCGGGAACCCCGACCGAGAATCGGCGAGGGATTTTATGTCCCCGCCAGGAGCAAAAAGTTGCGGTTTGCTTGAGGCAAATGAGACTTTTTGCGACGACGCGGGGGCGGGAAAAAAACCGCCGAGGCGACCGAGGGGGTTTCCGGTTGGGTTCCTAGGGCCCGCGCGGGGCCCTTCTGCGGGTCCTGAAAACCAGCCCGGTCGGCCACCGGCCTCAAAGAGGAGTGCGGACATGAAGGTTCACCAGACCTACGATCTCCTGGTTCTGGGCGGGGGGTCGGGGGGCGTGGCGGCAGCCCGCAGGGCCGGGGCCCTGGGGGCCCGGGTCGGGCTGTGCGAGGAGCGCCAGGTCGGCGGAACCTGCGTCCATCGCGGCTGCATCCCCAAGAAGCTGCTGGTCTACGCCAGCCAGTTCCCCGGCCTCCTGGAGATGGCCGGCGGTTATGGGTGGGAGGTCCCCCCCGCCCGCCTGGACTTCCGGAGCCTGCAGCAGGCCATCCGCGCCGAGCTGCAACGCCTGGAGGGGGTCTACCTCGGCATGCTGGAGAGGGCCGGGGTGGACCTGCACCGGGGACACGCCCGCTTCCTGGATGCCCACACCGTGGAGATCGAGGGGGTGCGTCTGCAGGGGCGCAAGATCCTCATCGCCACCGGCGCCCGCCCGTTCCTGCCGGAGATTCCCGCCGCCGGGGTGGCCTGCGTCTCGGACGACCTCTTCGAGCGCGAGACCCTGCCGAGGCGAATCCTGGTCGTGGGGAGCGGCTATATCGGATCGGAGTTCGCCAGCCTCCTGCACGCCCTGGGCTGCGAGGTGACGCTGGTCTTCCGCAGCCAGCGCCTTCTTCCGGGCTTCGACGGCGACCTCCGCCAGGATTTGACCGAGTCCATGCGGGCCCGGGGAATCCGGGTCCTGCCCGGCACCCGACTGGAGGGCTGCCGCCTGGAAGGCGGGACGGCCTGTCTGTCGCTGTCGGACGGAACAGAACTGCAGGTCGACCTGATCCTCTTCGCGACCGGGCGGGTGCCCAATACGCTCGGTCTGGGTCTTGACGAGGCCGGAGTGCAGGTGAACCAGACCGGGGGCATCGTGGTGGACGAGTTCTCCCGCACCAACCTTCCCCATGTCTACGCGGTGGGCGATGTGACCCAGCGGGTTCAGTTGACGCCCGTGGCCATCGCCGAGGCTCGAGCCCTGGTCGAGACCCTTTTTGGCGGCAATCCGACCCCCGTCCGCCACGAGCTCATCCCCAAGGCCGTCTTCACGACGCCTGCGGTGGCCTCGGTGGGCCTCTCGGAGGAGGAGGCCCGCTCGCAGGGGCGCCAGGTCCGCGTCTTCCGGACGCGCTTCCGGCCCATGAAGTTCTCGCTGACCTCCCGCCGGGAACGGGTCATGATGAAGCTGGTGGTGGATGCGGCCGACGATCGGGTCCTGGGGGCGCACATGTTCGGGGAGGACGCTCCCGAGATCATCCAGGCCCTGGCCGTGGCCTTGGAGGCCGGAGCCACCAAGGCGGTCCTGGACCAGACCATGGCCGTGCATCCCACCTCGGCCGAAGAGTTCGTGTTGATGAGGGAGCCGGTCGCCGAGCCCAATCCCTGAAATCTGGGGGGACCAGACGACGTTGAGGGAAGGATGCCGATGGGACGAAAGCGCCAGAGTGCCAAGAAGAGGACTTCCAGCGCCCCCTCCGGGCGCTGCCCGCCCCAGACGGCGGAAGCCACCCCGACCCCTGCCCCCGTCGAGGGGCGGGTCTCGGCGACCGCCTTGGGCTCCGGGTCGGCGCTCCCTCCCCTGGCGGAGTGCGCGCTGGAGCCCCCGGGCAACCCTCCGGCAGTCCCCTCCCATGCCGCCTCGTCGCCCCAGAGGCCCGTCCTTTCGCTCCCTCCGGGCCCTCGCCTGGTGCGCACGGCCTGCTACGTGGACTTCGAGAACCTCTTCTATCGGGTGGTCGAGTCGGGCCGTGAGTTCAACACCCCCCGGGCCGTGCGCAGCCTGGTCGCCCTGAGCCGGAAGGTGTGTGGAGAGGGATTCACCCACACCGCGGTCTATGCCAACTGGGACAGCATCACGGCCAGCGCCCGTTTTGCCCAGAACGACTGGGCCCAGGTCGGCTGGCGGACCGTGGCCGTGCCGACCCGCGAGGATCAGGTCAGCGACCGGGTCGTCAAGAACCTGGTCGATTTCGTGATGAGCCTGGACATCCTGGAGGAGGCTCGGGACCGGGGCTTCGAACACCTCTTCCTGGTCACCGGGGACGCCGACTTCTGCGAGGTGGTCGAGCGCCTGAAGAGGTTGCGTCGCCAGGTCACGGTGGTGGCCCTGAAGAGTTCGATGAGCTATCGACTTCGCCAGGCCGCCGACCGGGTCTTCCTGTGGGAGGTCGACGAGATCGCCGGCAAGGCGACCTTCCCGCTGCGGCCGGCCCAGCGCCCGCCCAAGGTCTCGCCGGGCCTGCGCCGCGACCCTGACGCCAGCGAGCTCGACCTTCTTCGCCAGGCCCTCGCGGCGGCCCAGGACGATGTGGGCGGGGCCCAGGTGGACTGGGAGACGGTCCGGGATGACTACTACCTTCCCCTGGCGCGATGTGCTCCCGAGGAGGCGGACGCCCTGGTGCGGGACCTGGCCCACGCCGGGTTCATCCTTCTCGAACCGCAGCGAGTCCGCGACGGCTCGTGGCGAAACTTCCTGCGAATCCCGGTTTGAGGATCCCATGAGCTTTCTGGACTCCGATTTTCCCCGACTGGAATCCACCTGGATGGGCGCTCGACGCGAGCTTCCCAGCGAAGCTCGCCATCAGGTGGCCTGGGTGGACGAGGCCAGCGGCGAGGTCCGGGGCTTCGTCCTGGTCCCGCCGGAAGCCGGCCCGGAAGCCTTCTGGGAGGCGCTGGTCCAGGCCGTGGTCGAGCCCCGGCAGGGGCTTCCCGGTCTTCCGGCCCGCCTGCTGGTCGAGGAGACCTCGCTGCAGGAGACCTTGCAGGAGCTGCTCCAGGGGACCGGGATCCCCGTGGAGGTGAGTCCGCGACTGCTGGCCGGCGAGGCGCTGGAGAAGTCCGCCAGGCGCCTGGCCCGCGCCGCGGGTTATCTGAGCCGGGAGGACGCCGAGCCCGCGTCGGTTGCCGCCTTCTTCGATTCGGCCGCCCGCTGGGCCGCCCTGGAGCCGTGGATGGCCTTGGAGGACTCGGATCTCCTCCTCCTGGACGGGTTGGCGGATTCCCCCCTGGTGGCCAGCGTCATGGGGGCGAACAGTCCCGACCAGGGCCTGGCGCTCTTCGCCTCGGTCGACCAGTTGGCGGCCTTCCTGGAGGATTCGCGTCAGGTCCGCCTGTTCATGCAGTTCGCCCCGCCCGAGGTGGCCGGTCCCGTCGTGCAGGCCGAGATCGCCCGGCATGGTTGGCCCCTGGCGGATCCGGACTGGATTCCCGTGGCCTCCAACCCCGGAGATCCGCGCCCCTTTGCCGGCCCGGCAGACCTGCGCCTGCTGAGTCGGGTCATGGAGGCCATCGAGGTGTATCTGGAGTCTGACCTCCCCGGCCAGGAGCCGGTGGTGGACGAGACACTGGCGCTCGCCGACGGTCGCTCCTTCCGGGTGACCCGTCAGCGCTGGTCCGCTGAGGCGGCCCCACCGACGCGGCGTCCCGGGCGCAACGAGCCCTGCTGGTGCGGGAGCGGTCGGAAGTACAAGAAATGTCATCTGGACCAGGACCAGCAGGCATCCCGACCCTCCGACTCCATCGGCCCGGGTTCCAAGGACTCCTCAGGCGGGTAGGATCCCCATCAGGGGAAGGACGTTCCGCGAGGAGGAGCCGACATGCAGGGCGATCGGGCAGCCGTCAACTGGTCTCTTCTGGTGCTTCGCCTGGTGGTGGGCATCATCTTCATGGCCCACGGGGCCCAGAAGCTCTTCGGGGCCTTCGGCGGGCAGGGCATGGAAGGCCTGCTGGGGATGCTGGGCCCGGTGGCGTGGCTGGTGGCCGTTGGCGAGTTCTTCGGTGGAGCCGGCCTGGTGGTCGGCTTCCTGGCGCGCTTCTCGGCGGCCGCCAACATGCTGACCATGTTCGGAGCCATCTGGATGGTGCACGGCAAGAACGGCTTCTTCGCCTCTTCGGGAGGGTTCGAATTCAACCTGGCCCTGCTGGGCCTGCTCTTCCCGATCCTGGTGGCGGGGCCGGGGGCGTTCTCGGTGGGGCGCTTCCTCCCCTTGCCCAAGGCCTCGGACACGCCGGGTCCGTTGAAGGTCCTGGAGTAGGCTACCAGGACAGGATGGGCCAGCCTCGCGACCGGGCCAGGCGGCGCAGGCGCGGATCGGGGGCCACCACCCGCGGATGCCCGACCCGCTCCAGCATCGGAAGATCCGTGTAGGAGTCGCTGTAGAAGTAGGAGTCCTGCAGGTCGACCTGGTGGTCTTCGGCCCACTTCTCGGCTCGGGCCACCTTTCCGGATCCATAGCACAAGGGCTTCTCGCAGGTGCCGATCATCCGGCCCTGCCCATCTTCCAGCGGGCGGTTGGCGATCCAGGCGTTGAAACCCCAGGTCTCGGCGGCTTCACGGGCGGCGTGGTGGAAGCTGGTCGTCAGGAGCACCAGCAGGTGGCCCGCCTTCTGGTGCCAGTCCAGGGCCTGGCGCGCACCGGGCCGCAGGCGATGGCGGATTTCGCGGTGGAACCAGTCGCGGGCTCGGTGCTCCAGGTCCGCCATCGACCGGTTGCGATAGTGGGCCAGGGCCACCTCGGCCGTCGACTCGGCGTTGACCAGCGAGAGGTGGTACAGTCCCGCCCAATACAGGACCTTCACCAACTGGACCAGCGAGAGGTTGCCGTCCCGGCGTTCGGCTCGGGCCCAGAGGATCGCGCTGTTGACGTCGATCAGGGTGCGGTCCAGGTCGAAGAAGGCTGCAGTCCGGCTCATGGAGACCTGCAAGAGGTTCTGCGGAGCCGGTGCCGGACCCTTTGCCGGAATTGCGGTCAAGGTCGGCCCGGCTGGCGCAGTGGAACTCCGACCGGGATCAGGTACAGCGGCAGATGTCCCTCGGGCAGCCCCAGGACCCGCGAGACCTGTGCGTCGTCGAAGGCGGCCAGGGGAGTGGCCCAGAGCTCCAGGGCGATCGCCTGCAGCAGCAGGTTCTGGGCCGCGTGTCCCGCCTCCAGGTGGAGGTAGCGCGCGGCTCGTTGGGCTCCATAGCGCATCAGGACGCGCTGGGGATCCGCAGACAGGGCGAAGATCGCAGGGGCCTGACGCGGCCAGTCCTGACCCGGGCAGGCGGCCGTGAGCTCGGCCCGCAGATCGCGCCTCGAGCGGACCTGCAGGGTGTGGGAATCGGGCAGGTACTCGCCCAGGCCTTCCGGGGTGGCCACCATGAGTCCCAGAGGGTGCAGGGCGCCCGCCGAGGGTGCCGTGCGCAGGCCGCGGGGGTCGCTCAGGCCCTGGCAGGCCCAGGCCAACTGGCCGATCTGGTCCGGCTGCAGGGCGGTCGGCTGGAAGTCTCGCCGCGAGCGGCGGCGGGACAAGGCGAGCTCCAGCGTGCACGATCCGCTGGCCGAACGTGGGGGGGGCAATTCCAGCAGGGAGCTTTCGTCCGGGTTCTCGCTCATCGGTCTACTCCGGTTCGGGATCTGGAGCCTGGAGGGGTCCGGCGGGTCCGTCCGCGCCCTTCGCCGAGTCCGCGCCTCCTCCCTGGCCGGGCCTGGAGGATTCCCGGCTCGGGCCCGAAATCCGGGGCACTCATGGAAGGGCTGCGCGTCGAGAACCTCTCCGTCCGCAAGGGGGGCTCCGAGATCCTGCACCGGGTCTCGTTTGAGGTCGCCCCCGGCGAACGGATCGGCCTGGTGGGCGGCTCGGGCGCCGGAAAGACCACGCTGTTGCGGGCCCTGGTCGCCTTGGACCCGGACTTCTCGGGCTCCTTGACCTGGCAGGGGAGCCCCATGCGGGATCTGGGACCACGGACCTGGAGGCGCACCCTGGTGCTGGTGGGCCAGCGCCCCGCCATGTTCGAGGGCTCCGCGGCCGAGAACGTGCTCGCGGCCGCGCGCCATCACGGCCTGGAGGTCGATGCGCAGGCCCTTCTCCGGGATCTGGACCTGGCCGGCGTTGGCGACCGGGAGGCCCAGGCCCTCTCGGAGGGGGAGCGGCAGAGGGTGGCGCTGGCCCGGGCCCTGGCCATCCGACCCGCCATGCTCTTGTTGGATGAGCCGACCTCGGCCCTGGATGAGCCCCGAGTCCGCCTCGTCGAGGAGCTCCTGGCCCGGACCCCGGTGGGCTGGATCCTGGTCAGCCACGATCCGGCCCAGGTCGAGCGCCTGACCGGGCGGCAGATCCGCCTGGAAGGGGGCCACCGGGTGCCCCTGAGTCCGGGAGGCTCGGCATGAGCCAGGGCTTGGGCTCGCTGGATTTCTGGCGACTGGGCATGCTGGGGCTGTACGTCGGGGCCGTGCTGCTCATGATGTTCCGCATGCGCCTGCCGGCCGCGCGCGAGTCCTTCCTGGCCATGCTGCAGGGCGCAGCCCAACTGGCGATCATGGGCTCGGTCCTGCTCTTCGTCTTCGAAGTCGACCACCTGGCCCTGTCGGTGGCCCTGCTGCTGGTGATGGTCCTGGTGGCCGCCCGGACGGCTGCCCGGCGCATCGACCGACGCGCCGCCACCTTCCGCTTCGCCCTGGGGTGCATCGGCCTGGCCACGGGGGCCATCCTGGTCCCGATGGCGTTGGCCCGGGTCTTCGAACTGCGCCCCAGCTTCCTGATCCCCGTCTCCGGGATGGTCATCGGGAACGCCATGAACGCGACAGCCCTGGCCTTGGAGCGTCTGCGTTCCGATCTGAAGCTGCAGAGGGATCGGGTGGAGGCCTGGCTGAGCCTGGGCGTGGACCCCGACACGGCCATGGGCTCTTCAGCGCAATCCACCCTGCACGCGGCCCTGATCCCCAGTCTCAACAGCCTCAAGACCACCGGGGTGGTGCATATCCCGGGGATGATGACCGGCATGCTCCTGGGCGGTCAGAGCCCCATGAAGGCGGCCGAGATGCAACTGACCATCCTGGCCCTGATCTTCATCGCGGCCCTGTTCAGCGCGCTGCTGGTGACCCGGCTGGCCCGCCGGCTCTTCTTCACGGATCTGGAAGCCCTGGACCTGCCCGACTGAGGCCGGCTCTGCCACCTGGGAGCAAGGGGCGACCGGGTGAAAGAAACCTATGGGGGGGTGGAGCCGGGCCCAATTCGCGGCGCCGACAAGGGATTCGGGGGCGATCAGGGCGCATGGAGAGCGTCCTTGGGCCGAGACGGAGGGTGCTTGAGGAGGCCGGGTGTGTTCGCGGAGCCACAGTTGTCCCTTGACAGTAGTCGCCGGCAAGGCGACTCCGACCTTCGGACGCCCCTGAAACGAACCACCTTCTCGAGGTCCGAAATCGCCGACCGCTGTCAGGCGACTGCTGCCCGCCGATGGTCAAACACCTGACCGTTCCTTCGACTGGAGCCGATCCGAAGATCTTGGCTGTTAGGCGCTTGACAAGCGCACATCCGGAAAAGTGGAGCCAGTCCAGATCTTCAAAGAGCTGAAGTCCCACTACCAACTCGATCGCCTCCCCTCCACGAAGTCACACATCGTGGAGGCCCTCATCTACACGGCCATCCTGACTCTCATCGTGAGCCGGAAGCTCCTGGTGACCCTGCGCCGGGCAGGACGGGTCGGGGCCGAACGAGCACCGGAGCGCCGATGGGCGACCGTGTTCCACTCGTGCGCCGCCCGCTTGCTCGATCTGCTGCTGAACGCCGCCTCCACCACGGAGCAATGGCTCAGGCTTGAGGACTTCCTGGCCCGAGAGTTCCTGGACCCAAACCGTTCAAGAGCCCGCAATCTCAGCGTCTCGTGGGCTTAACCGAATGCAGATGCTCCAGACCCGAAAGGGCAAAAAAGTGGAGTGTGGGTAAGTCCAGAAAATCCCGTAAAATCGCTTAACCGATCACGGATGGGGCATCCAGCCAATATCGGTGCTCCAACCGCGCAGAAGTTCGTGGAGACGACCATTGCGAACTTCCACCACTCCTGCCGAAGACGAGAAATCCGTGCCGGCACTGTATAGAACTTCTTTGCCATCCAGGGAGCCACTGATGGCCTGAAGGCCATCCCCGAAAAAGTACACTCTGCGAAGGACAGTCTCCTTGTGACTGTTCAAGTCTTGCTGGAAGACTGATCTTCCTCGAAGGTAGCAGAGCATCCGACTTGCGCCCAGCCAGGTGGGAGAGTACGCTTCTCGTGCCACCAGGGTCTTCCTTTGCTCGCTCCAGTCATATAGAATAACGTTCCAGTTGATGTCACAATAGGCGAACTCTACTCCCTCAGGAGACCACTCTGGATTCCCAAGCGCCGAGCATTCTCCGAGATCCTGAAGCGTCGGTTCATAGGACCCGAGGTTGGAGATCGCTGCCAATTTATAAATTGCAGTACCGGGCCACTTGATGACAAGAATGGCCTGGTCGGGATGGTTTGGCCGCACGGATGCCGCAAAGACTTCATATTCAAGCAATTTCGTGGACAAAATTTTGCCGGTCTCGGTCAGCAGGAGCATCGTGGACGTCCCGACCGGGTCGATGTTGACGGCAAAGGCGACGAAGCCTTCTCCTCGCCGGTCTACCTTGTCCAGGTAGTAAGTCGGGGAGTTGAAGACCGTTGAGATGCTCCCGTCACGATGCCTGATCCGCAACTCGCCATCCCGGACATAGAAGAAGTCGCTGGCAGGCCCTGTCCATTCAGGGCCCGCCAGCGACCAGTAGCGGAACGCTGCCACCACGGCCACAACAAGCAAGAACCTCCACCAAATTCTTCCGGCACAGAATACTTTAGAGATTCGGGCTAGCGCAGCCATGGCAGCAACTCCTCAATTATCCCAGCCTGGCAGCGTGATCGGCCTGCCCGGTTCCAATGACCTGCAACACTTTCGAAGCATATCCTCGACCCAGGTGTAGCACGTGCTGGTTCTCAAGTCATAATCCGGAGGATTCTTCGCAGATTTCTTGATCTCTCGCTCCAGGCAGCCCTGGTCACAAACCAGATTATAGAATCCGGTCCCAACGCAGTGACGTCCCCATCCATGTCCCCAACCAGGAAGATCATACCGGTGATTAGTGCGAACTTGACCCTTGGTGATATCTCCTGGCTTCGCTCCGTAAGAGTACGTCGTGCCATCGATTTCAATGAAGGTATGGTAGCCGATGGGCCACGCACCCTCGGCGAGGGGTCTATAGCACACTTTGACGTCCAGACCATCCGGGTCAATGAAGTTACTGGGGGAGCTCCTTCCGTAGCGGTAGGGGTAGTCAGGATCCAGGATCCCAAGAGGGTCTCGCCTGAGGAAGTGACCTCGCGCAGGGTCGTAGTGCCTGTGCCGGGCATAATAGAGGCCAGACTCCTCATCCAGGAACAGCGAAGCGTATCGGGCGGAGTTCTCGCACGTCCCCGAGGTGGCCATCTGTACGCCATACTCATCATAAGCATACGTATCCGTCACCGCCCCCGTCTCGTCGGTCAGGGCCAGCACGCTGCCCAGGGCGTCGAAGACGTAGTAGCGCTCGTTGCCGTCGCCATCGACAATCGCGATGAGGCCGTTGGGGCCCAGGACGTAGCTGGCCTTCGGGGCGCCGGTGCCATCGGTCTCGTTGAGGACCTGGGACAGGCCCAGGATCCCGCCAGGCACCCAGTCGTAGTTGGTCTCGGCGCCTGAGGGCTCGCGGCGCCAGGTGCGCAGTTCGTCGCCGTTGTAGCGATACTCTGCAGTGCTCAGGTCCGGCAGGGTCACCTTGGCCAGGCGGTGGGCGGCGTTCCACTCGTAGCGGGTCGGGTTGGCCTGGGTGGGGTCGTCTGGACTGGTCCCGGTTTCCCGGGTACCCAAGATTGGGTTAGGCCGCTGTGGCCTCTGAGGTGTTCGTGGGTGGCGGGGTAACCTCCGCCTGGTGGAACCGAGCCTCGTACTCGACAGGGGTCAGGTAGCCCAGGGTCGAGTGGAGACGCCGGCGGTTGTAGTAGCCTTCGACATACCGAAAGACCTCCTGCTCGACCTCCTCGCGGTTGCGTCTCCGAAGGTCCACGAGCAGTTCGGTCTCGAGGGTTGCGAAGAAGCTCTCGGCGACGGCGTTGTCCCAGCAGTTGCCCCGACGGCTCATCGAGCATACGATGCCGCGAGACGTCAATAGCCGCCTGTGAGCCGCAGCCGTATACTGGCTGCCACGGTCGGAGTGGTGGATGAGTCCCGGGGCGGTTCGGCGCCGTCCTAGGGCCATTTGGAGGGCATCCAGGGCGAGGCGCTGTGTCATCCTGACCCCGATCGACCAGCCGATCACGCGTCGGCTGAACAGATCGAGGACGACGGCCAGGTAGAGCCAGCCTTCCGAAGTCGGCAGGTAGGTGATGTCGCTGGCCCAGGCCTGATCGGGTCGGCTGGGCCGGAAGTCACGGGCGAGGATGTTTGGGGCAACAGAATGCGTCGGATCGGCCTGTGTTGTGCAGCGGTAGGGCCGGCGGCGCTTGGCTCGGAGTTCGGCCTCTCGCATAAGCCGACCGACTCGCCTGCGTCCAATGGAGATGTCACGGCGGTTCAGGACCTGCCTGTGGCGCCGGGAACCGTAGCGCTCGCGGTTCTCGGCGTGCGATTCTCGGAGCGCCTCCGTGATCTTCTGATCCTCTTGCGCCCGTTGCGACGGCCCCCGCCTTACCCACTCGTAGTAGCCGGACAACGAAACATCGAGACAACGGCACATGACCACCACTGGGAACTCGGCCTTCTCCGCATGGATGAACTGGAACCTCACGCCTGTTCCCTCGCGAAGAAGGCCGCCGCTTTTTTTAGTATCTCGCGCTCCATCTCCGCCAGCTTCTTCTCCTTCTCGAGCTGGCGATTGCGCTTCTTCAGTTCCTCGATCTCCGCTCTGGCGTCGCGAAGGGCCTGGGCGTCACCGCCACGCGGCGTCGACACTCCCTGCCTTTCCCTCCACCTGGAGAGTGTGTTGGGCGAGATCCCCAGTTCGCCAGCGAGTCCTTCCAGCGTCTGGTCCCCCTCCACGCTGAGCTGAACGGCCCTCTCCTTGAACTCCTTGGTATAGCCCGGGCGCTTCATGCCTTTCTTCATCTGGATCTGTCTCCTCCAGGTCCCTTGAGTCTATCCCAGGTACCCGGAGAAGTGGAGCCAGTCCAGTCCTTCTCTACGAGCTGGCCCACCCGGTCCCAGCGGAAGCGCGTGGAGTTCATCGCCACCAGCTCGTCGGAGGCGTCATACTCGTAGAGTTCGTCGGAGTCCACCACGACGCAGTCGTCCGGGGACGACAGGGTGGGCGGTACCTTCTTCAGCTGCCGGTTGCCGGCCGGGTCGTACTTGTAGTGGGCTCGCAGGGAGTCGTTCTCGTCCACCCGCACCAGCCGGGAGAGGGCGTCGTAGTTGAAGTCCTCGATGACCGCCGCTTCGGGGGACTTCGTCACCATCCGTCGGGTTCGGTTGCCGGCCCGATCGTAGCGGTACTCGAGGTGATACAGGAGGGTGGCGTCCTTCTCCCAGAGCATCCGGGTCACCCGGGAGTCGTGGTCGTAGGTGAAGTCGCAGCTCACGCCGTTGGGGTAGACCAGGGAAGCCAACCGGCCAGCCTGGTCGTACTGGTAGGTGGTGGTCTTCCCCGCCCGGGTGACCGTGTACAGGGACAGGCTACTCTGCGTCTTAGGGGACACCCACTTTCCCGCACCCCCTCCAGGATCGTAGGCCACGGTTGTCCATGAGCTTCCCCGCTAAGACAGCGGAGGAGCGAGATCATGGGGC
>Ga0334884_1002679_pt1 | contig 21970 bp, 16 predicted proteins | sample GraSluR1_MG_7_FD_207215 | JGI IMG/M metagenome (GOLD analysis project Ga0334884, IMG submission 207215) | Sludge microbial communities from methane-producing bioreactor in Wageningen University, Netherlands - Granular Sludge_12_05 R1 | ecosystem: Engineered > Bioreactor > Anaerobic >...
AAGGACTTCAAGGTCGTCGGTTACGTGGTGCCCAAGAGCATTCGCGTGACGAGCGACGGCCGCGTGCGTTTTGGCCTCACCAAGGGTGGCGCCGTGCTCGAGGTCGACTATGGCGGCCAGCGGCCCGACACCTTCGCCGACTGCGCCGAGGTCATCGTGGGCGGACGCCTCTTGCCGGGGCAGCGCTTCGCCGCCGAGACCCTGCTCGCCAAATGTCCCTCCAAGTACGACACCTTGCCCGCTGATTGCGACCAGGCCCCCCCGGGGCGCGAGGAGCGATAGCCCTGTGAAGCGACGGACCCCCTCATGGCGCGCCTACGGCAAACCTCAACCCGGGGCGCACCGTGTCTGAATCGGCCTGGCTCGGACAAGGCGCCGTCGCCATCGCCCTGGTCGCCACGGCGCTCTACGTCGGCGCCGCCCTGCGGCTGCTGCGCCGACCCGACCCGGCGGCTCTCTCCTGGCTGCGCTGGGGCCTGCACACCAGCGCCGGCGCACTGAGCCTCGCCGCCCTGGTCTTGGCCCACGCCTTCGTCACGGACGACTTCTCCCTGACCTATGTCTTTCGCTACAGCGACCTCCACATGCCCTGGGGCTACAAGCTGGCCGCCTTCTGGAGCGGCCAAGCGGGCAGCCTCCTCTTTTGGGCGCTGTCTCTGGCCTGGATGGCGAGCCTCGTGGTCCGGGCCCACCTCCGTGAGGCCCAGGCCGCGGCCGTCCTCGCCTTGGTGCACGGCCTGGTGCTGCTCTTCTTCATCGGCCTGATGCTCTTCATCTCCGATCCCTTCGAGACCTTCTTGGCCATCGATGCGCCCGCAGACGGCCAAGGCCTCAACCCGCAGCTCCAGACCCTGGCCATGGCCATCCACCCGCCCACGCTGCTCTTGGGCTACGTGGCGGCCACGGTGCCCCTGGCCTACGCCATCGCGGCCCTGTGCCTGGACCTGCACAGCCCAGCCTGGCACGACGCCCTGCGGCGCTGGATGCTGGGGGCGTGGATCATGCTCACCATCGGCCTGGTGGTCGGTATGTGGTGGGCCTACACCGAGCTGGGCTGGGGCGGCTACTGGATATGGGACCCCGTGGAGAACGCCGGGCTCATCCCCTGGTTCGTCATGACGGCCCACCTGCACAGTTTCCGCCTCTGGGAGCGGCGCCGCATTCTCGTCACTTGGAACTACGCCCTGGTCGCCACGGCCTGGCTCCTCACCATCTTCGGCACCTTCCTCACTCGCAGCGGCTTCATCGCCAGCATCCACGCCTTCGCCCGCTCGGAGATCGGCGACTACTTCATGGCCTTCATGGTCCTGGCGGCCCTCATCCTCATCGCCCTGCCCCTGGTGCTGCGCTGGCGCCGCCAGACGCGCCCGGCGCCGGCGGCCCCCATCCCCCTCTTGACGCAAGACGGCATGCTCCTCTTGGGGACCTTCCTGCTGTTGGCCACGGGAGCGGTCGTGCTCTTTGGCACCCTCTTCCCCAAACTTTGGGAGATGTGGCACGGCTCCACCCGCGCCTTGGACGCCGTGTGGTTCAACCAGTGGGTGCCCCCCCTGGCGTTGGCCACCCAGAGCCTCACCGCCCTCGGCCTGTTACTGGGGCGTCGCCTGGTCTTGCGCCCGCCGCTGATGATCGCCGGCGCCGTCACCGCCCTCTTGCCCCCCCTCCTGGTGTGGACCCGCTGGAGCCGCATCGCCCTCGAGCCCAGCCCCACCCACGGCCTCTACGCCCTGGGCCTGCTCTTCACCTCGGCGCTGATCTGGAGCACCGTGGGCACCCACGGGTGGCTCGATTTCCGCGCCGAATCTCGGCGCCAGCCGCACCACGGCCTCCTGGCCACCCTGCGCGCCCTGTGGCGCCGCCACCACCGCCGCTACGGCGCCTATGGCATCCACCTCGGCCTGGCGGCCATCCTCTTCGGCTTCAGCGGCGCCGCCCTCAAACAAGAGGAGCGCCTCACCCTCCGCCCCGACGCGCCGGCCGAGCTCGGCGGCGCCACCCTCGTCTTCGACGGCGTGCGCGAGTTCCAAGACCCGGACAAGTGGCGCCTCTACGTCGACCTCACCTTGCACACGGGCTCCAGCAGCCAGCGCTTCACCCCGGCGCGCTATGCCTACCGCGCCACCCGCATGGCCACCAGCGAGGTCTCGCTCCGCTCCACGCCGCTGATGGACACCTACATCGCGCTCCTCGCCTACGAAGCAGAGGATCCCAGCGTCACCCTCTTGGTCATCCACAGTCCCCTGACCTGGTGGGTGTGGTTGGGCTCCATCGTGCTCGTCCTCGCCGCCCTCCCCGGCCTGGCCCGGCAACGCACACGCCGCGAGGAGGATCCGTCATGAGCTCCCTCCGCGGCGCCATTCGCCCGTGCTACTCGCTCTTCATCTGCCTGATTTTGTTTTGTTATCCACGTCCCGCGGCCAGCGCGCCCGAGCCGGCGGCCCAAGTCGAGGTCCTGCGCCAACTCCCTGGCACCTCGGCCCAGGTCGTGCCAGCAGAGGCGGGGCTCCCCGTGCGCTTGGAGTGGCGGGCCGTGGGCAGCGCCCGCGTCGTCGAGGAGCTTCATGGCCACACGGATGCCCAAGGCGTCGCCCACTTCGTCAGGGTCACCCAGCCCAGCTCGGGTCAAGGCCATGAGCTGCGCGCCGTGGTGGAGATGGACGGGGTGCAGCAGATCTCGGCCCCCATCGACCTCAGCGCCTCTCCGTGGCACACCCGCTTGGTGCTGCGCCCCGTCACGGGCGATCCGCGGCACGTCGCGGTCGATGCGCACCTGGTGGTCCTGCGCCTCCCCAATGGGCTCGAAGAGAACCCCGGGATGGTGGGCACGGTCTTGGTGCAGCATCTCCTGGTCCTGCGCAGCCAGCCCCCATGGCGCTACGACAGCCGGGTGGCCTGGGACGCGGCGGCAGCCCGCGGCGTTCCCCTGGCCATTGCCGCCCAGGCCCTGCAGACCCAGGCCGAGGTCCTCGGCCCCCAAGGGGAATGCACCGTCAGCGAGAGCGCGGTCCACTTCCTCGGCGAGATCGGGCCCACGGAAGCGGAGCAAGTGCGGGTGCTGCTCACCTATCTCTTGCCCACCCAGGGCGACACCCTCTCGGTCGCCCTGCGTGCGCCCCAAGCCTGGCGGCGGCTGCAGATCATCACGCCGCAGCTCACCGAGTTGGTGCGCGCGCCTTTCCTCTCTCTGCGCTTGGAAGGGCCAGGCTTCGTGGAAGACCCAGAGGCCACGGAGGATCCCCTGTGGGCGTCGCAATACGCGCTGGCCATAGGCCGCGACGGCATCGCCCCGGGGGAGGAGGTCCGCTTCCAGGTCAGCGGCTGGCCCCACGCCCGCAACCGCTTCCGCCACCTCGCCCTATTCTTGGCCATCCTCGCTGTGGTCGGCGGCGCCCTGTGGGCCGCCTGGCCGCGGCGGCGCGCGGGTGGCGACGTAGCGGCGGAGTGCCCCTCGGCGGCGACGCCGCAGGACAAGGAGATCGCGTGATTCGGGAGATCGCCACCACCGGGCTCTACAAGCGCCGCGGCGGTCGCCACGCCTTGCGCGGCCTCGACGCGGCCTTTTGCGCCGGCCAGATCACCCTCCTCCTCGGGCCCAACGGTGCCGGCAAGTCCACCCTCCTCGCGACGCTGGCCCACCTGCTGCGCCCTGAGCGCGGGAGCGTCACTTACGCCGGCCGCCCCTGGGCCGCCCTCGACGCCGCGGCCCGGGCCAGCATCGCCTATCTCGGCCACGCCTCCTACCTCTACGGCGATTTCACCATCCGCCAGAACCTGGAGCGCTATCGCCTACTCTACCGCCTCGCCCCGGCGGCCATCGACCAGGTCTTGGAGCGCTTGCGCTTGGCGCCCTTGGCGTCGCGCCCGGTGCGCACCCTGTCCCGGGGCCAAGTCCAGCGCGCGGCCCTGGCGCGTTTTTTCTTGCCGGCGCCGCAGGTGCTCTTGCTCGATGAGCCCTTCACCGGCCTGGATGAACAGGCGCGCGTCCTGGTGGAGGCGCACCTGGTAGAGGAGCGGGCCGCCGGGCGGCTCATCGTGCTCTCGTCGCACCACCTGGGATTTGCCCAGCTCGTCCCCGACCAGGTGCTCATTCTTCAGCGCGGCGCGGGCTGTCACCAAGGCCCGGTCCCGGCGGACACGGCCTTGGCGGAGCTCTATCGCCGCGCCTTGGAGCGAGGGCCGTGATGCGCCTCTTGGAGCAGATCGGACGCTTGGCCCTTGGGGAGCTGCGCCTGGAGGCGCAGCGGCAGGACGCCCTGTGGGCGGCGACCTTCTTTGGCCTGGTCACGGTGGTCCTCTTCGCCCTGGGGATCTACGATCCCAGCGCCAGCCCCAAGGCGCTGCCCGCCTTGCTGTGGACGGCCCTGGTCCTCGCTGGGGTCACCATCATCCAGCGCGCTTTCGAGGCCGAGCGCGAGGGGGCCTGCCTCCAGGCCTTGGCCCTCATCCCCGGCGCCGCCACCCCTTTCTTCGTGGCGAAGGTGCTGGCCCATTTCGTGACGTTGAGCGCGACCATGGTGCTGGTCACGCCCCTGGCGTGGCTGCTTCTGGCCCCGGACTGGCCCCTGCCGTGGCTCTTGGTGGGCGCCACGCTGGGCTTGGGGGCTTTGGCCTTCGCCATCCTCGGCACCTTGGTGGGCGCCATGCTCGAACAGTTGCGCCAGCGGGCCCTGCTGCTGCCCTTGGTGCTCTTTCCCCTGATGCTGCCCATCGTGGCCATCGGCGTGACCATCACCGTGGAGGGGCAACAGCAGGCGGGCCTGACCCATGTCCAGGTGCACATCCCGGCGCCGCCGCCAGCCCAGGTGGCCCTTGGCATCGGCACGGCCCCGACCCTGACCTGGCCCGTGGATCCACAGGAGCCAGCGGCCGAACAGGTCGCGCGGGCCTTTAGCCACCTGGCGCAGCACAGCGCTGCACCGGATCTGCTGGTGTGGCAAGATGGCCGCCAGGGGGTGCGCTTGACGGCGCCGCGGCCCTTGGCCCTGGTGGCGCATGGCATGGTGCTCGAGGAGATCCCGCGGGACGACAGGGCGCTGTGGCGCCAAGTGGCGTTGTTGGGCCTGCTGACCCTCATCGCGCTGCCCCTGTGTCTATGGCTTTTCCGCCGTCTCCTGGACCCCCTGTAGAGGGGCGCGCCAGCAACAAATGCATTGCGCTAGAAGAGGTGCATCGGCCATAACTTCTGTGTAGGATGTGGCCTGTGCTTCTCTGGGGCAGGCGTGCGCACTCGGCAGAAGACCAGGCAGCGCACGCGTGAATAGGCGTATGGGCCAATGACGACGACATGAGCGTACGCGATGTAGTACCAGGTGCCATCCTGGCCGAGCAGACGGAAGTCCTCTCTTTCCTGTGTGAATATGAGGGCTTGGCTCGCTATTTGGCCAAACGCCCGCGTCAGAGTGGCCATGTCTTGGCCCACATGGTGCGCGCCAAGGGTCCCGCCGCCGGGGGACCTGACCTCGCCCTGGTCGCGCTGGAGAACGCCGCGCAGCTCCAGCACGCTGCGATCCCCGAGCGCATCGCTGTCGGCCGCTACAACGACGAGGTGGTCTATCTCCTGGAAGCTTACCCCCTGGGCGATCTCCTGGAAGACCTCCTGTCCGAACGCAAGGGCCAAGCGCCCAGTCTGGTCTTGCGCCGCTTTCAGCAAATGGTGCGGGCGGTGCACGCCGCCCACGAGCGCGGCCTCCATCATGGCCTGCTCACGCCGGCTTCGATCTTGATTGAGCGTTCGGGCGCCGCCGATGAAGGGCTCTACGTCCTCGGCCTGGGCGTGACGCAGGCCATCTCGCCCCCCCCGCCGGCCCCGCCGCAGTGGTCTTACCAAGGGCCTGGCGCGCCAGGAGGCGATGCTTTCCAGGCGGATCTGCGCGCCCTCGGCGTGCTCCTTTTGGCGATGAGCGCCGGCATCGAGGCCGTGCGCCAGCTCCACACTAGCCACCGCCTGCCCCAGGCCCTCGCGGATGGCCCCCTCGGCAGCCTCATGACGCGGGCCTTGGGCCTGGAGAAGCAGGGCCCCTTTGCGAACAGCGCCGCCTTGTTGGCGGAGATCGACCAGCTCGCCCACCTCCTCGATGGCCCCACCGCCCCAGGCAACCCAGACGCCACGGACGAGAGCTTTGGCGCCTCCCTCTCTGCCGTGGTCGGTGGCGGCGCCCAAGGCTTCTCGAGCGACACCAGCCTCGGCGATGTCAGTGATGATTGGCTGGCCCTCCTCGACCAGCCCAACGTCAGCCCGGGGCACCTGGGGCCGATGCGCGACCTCGCCGTCGAGTTGTCCGTCACGGCCAGCAGCCCCAGCGGGGACCCCGAGTCCACGCGCGTCTCAGGCCCACCGCCGGGGATGCCACCTCAGGAGCGCGCAGCGGACCTCAGCGCAGGGAGCACACCCGCCGCCCAAGCCACGAAGAAAAAGAAGCGCCGCAAGAGCCGCGACAAGGGCGGCAAGGGGACAAAGCCCCTCGGCTTCCAGTCTCCGAGCGGTGAAGCTGGCGAGAGCCTCGGCTCCGACGATGAGTGGGAGCTCAGCGACGAGACCCTCAACACGGGGGAACAGACCCTCGACAAGATCGAAGTCGACTCGGCCACCCTCACCCCGCCGGCTGCCGAGCCTGAGCCGCTCCCGGTGAACGAGGGCGCCGACGAGGAAGAGTCGACCCGCATTGGCCCGCCGCCCGTGGCCCTGCACCGCCAGGACCTGGACGAAGAAGAGGCCGACGACGGCGAAGAGAAGACCCAGCGGCGCCACGTCGACGACATCAAGCGCCTCGAGCCCTTCCCCGACCTAGACGCCCTCGCCGACAGCGACGATGTCGACGCGCCAGCCGAAGAAGCGGCGCTCGAAGAGGAGCCAGCCGACGACGCCACCGCGGCGCCTGGTGACGACAAGGCGGGAGCGAGCGCCTTTGGTGCCGCCTTTGCGGCCGCCGAGACCGCCGCCCAAGAAGAGGGCCCCACCACCACCGGCCTCGATGACGAAGCGCTGGGTTGGTTCCCCACGCGGGATCCATCGCCAACGGAGGCCGTGGTCTGCACCAGCCATACCTTGCTGCCGGGGGTCTATTACAGCCTCGACGATCCGCGCGCCTTTCCGCCGGAAGAGGAGCTCCCACCGGAAGACGACGCCGCGGTGGCCGGCGCCGCGGCGGCGACGCCCCGGGTGCGCCGGGCCAATCTCCAGCAGTGGCTCTACCTCCTGGGCATCGTCGCCTTGGTCGTCTTCATCGCCCTGGCGCTGCTCGTGGTGCACAAATCGGCGACCAAGGCTCCAGAGCCTGCGGTCACGGCGGCGCACCGTGCCGAGCCGGCCACCCCAGCCACACCACAGCCCGAGGACGACGCGGCGGGCACCGCCGTGGCAGCGCCCCAGGACTTGCCGCCGCAAATCGCAGACCCCAGCCCCGACCACCTGGAGCCTGGGCCCAGTGTCGCGCCGCTGCAGGTCGCCGTGGCCGCCACCGGGGCAGAGGTGGGTGCCGAGGCCAGCGCCGTCACGGGCGTGGCCATGGCCACGCGAGCTGACCCTAGCCCAACAGAGGCGCCGACACCGGCGCCCGCGACGCCCGACGCGCGTGGATCCGCGCCCCAAGACGCCACGACCGCAGCGGCGACCGAGGACGAGGTGCCTGCGACCAAGCCGGTGGACGGGGCCACTCCTCAGCGAGACAGCGGCGACGAACGCCGTGGCACCAAGGATCGCAGTGGCGAGCGGGTGAAGAAGTCCACGAAGGACAAGGGCGATGGTAGCGCAGCGGACGCACCGCCTTCGGATTTGCTCAACTTCAACATCGACTGACACCATGCGCAAACCCATCGATTACAATGGCTGTTGCCAGGTTTACCCTTGCAGTTCGCCGCCGCGGAGGCGAGGCGTCGCGCGTGGGGAGGGGGCGGCCCGGGTGATGCTGCCCCTGCTTTGCGCCGGGCTCTTGCTCGTGCCCATGGCGGCGGCGGCGCAGTGGGACCCGCAGCGCATCGCCGAGCTCAAGAGCGCCGCCGAAGCGGCCTATGCGCAGGAGTCCTTTGCCGAGGCGGCTAGGCACTACATCAGCCTGCGGGCCCTGCTCAAAGACGCCCTGCATGAGGGCACGGTCCCTGATGCCTATCGCCCTTCGGCAGAGCAAGCCCTGCTGTCATTGACCTACCAGCTCGGCCGGGCCAACCAACAGTCGGCCAACTGCCAGGGTGCCGTGGCGGTCTATCGAGACCTCGTGAGCGACCCCAAGATCGACCCGTCTCTCTTGGGCAAGTCCCAGCATCGCCTCGGCGAATCCCTGCTCTGCCTCAGTGAGCAGGCCTTGGCGGAGCACGCCATCGAGGCGGCCACGATACACTGGCAGGAGGGCCTGCGCTTGGCGGAACAGCTCGTGGCCCCAACCCAACCCGGCGACGACGACGGGCTCCAAGCGGACGCCATGGCTTTGCAGAAGCGCGCCCAGGTGGACCTGCCGCGGGAGATCGCCGTGCGCCATCTCAGGAGCGCCGAGACGGCCATGGCCGAGCGCCGCTGTGACCAGGCCGAGGTACATCTCGTGACGGTGGAAGAGCTCGTTGGCGCGCAGGTGGCGGCGGAGATCGGCCTTGGGCAGACCTCGCAGAACTACATCCGCGCTTGCATCCCTGCTGAAGCGCCGCTGTCGACGCCTTCCCTACCGCAGCCCGTCGACGACGACCCAGCCATCGTGCCGCCGCCGCCGCCGCCGCCACCGCCATCATCGGGCACAGCCTGGCTCCCCTGGACCATCGCCGGCCTCGGGATCGCGACGCTGGCGGGAGCCGTTACGGCGGACATCATCGTGGCGGATCAAGTCGAGCGCTACGACGCACAGCGCCGGGCTTGTCTCGACGGCTCTGACGCCGACTGCGTCACGGCGCGCGCCCGCTACGATGAAATTTCTTGGCGGCCCGATCTGGTCTTAGGATTGTACGCTGCGGGCGGGGCCATCACCCTGGGGGGGGTGATCTGGCTGCTCTTGCATTACACCGCCTCAGATCCCGCGGCGGAGTCGCTCTCTGGCTTCACCCTCACCCCCCATCGCCATGGCCTCCTCCCCACCCTGCACTGGACGTTTTGAAGATGACGAATGAAGACGGCAACACCACCCTACGGATAAAGCTCGACAGCCTGACGGCAGCAGCCGAGCCGCGAAAGCCGGCCTTGGTGGTTCTGACGGGCGGTCAAATGGGTGAACTCTTCAAAATCGATGGCCCAGAGGTGACCGTTGGACGCGGCGTGCAATGCGCCATCCGCCTCGAAGACGCTTCGGTGTCACGGCAGCACCTGCGCATCGAAGAGCGCGCTGGCCAACACTACGCCATCGACCTGGAGAGCGCCAACGGCACCTTCGTCAACGGTGAGCCGCTGCACGCGCCCGTGCTCCTGCAAGACGGCGACAAGATCGGCCTTGGGCGCATGATCATCCTGCGCTACACCTACCAAGACGAATACGACGAAGCCTTCCAGCGCCAGCTCTACAACGCGGCGCTACGCGATGGCCTCACCCGGGCTTACAACAAGCGCTACCTGCTGGAGCGCATCAAGGTCGAGCTGGCCTTCGCCAAGCGCCACCACGAGCCCCTGGCGATTTGCATGATCGACGCGGATCACTTCAAGCGGGTCAACGATGTCTACTCCCACCCCGCGGGGGACAAGATCTTGATCGAGATCGTGCGCACCATCCAGGGCACCATCCGCCAGGAGGACATCATCGGCCGCTACGGCGGCGAAGAGTTCCTGCTCATCTGTCGCGGCATCGACGCCGAGCGCTGTTACGTGGTGGCCAATCGCATCAGGATGCTCATCGAGAAGCAGCTCTTCTCCTTCAACCACCAGATCATCCCCGTCACCGTGTCCATCGGGGTCGCGGCCTTTCCCGATGCGGGCATCGACAGCACGGAGGATCTCATCGCGGCGGCTGACACCGCCCTTTATCAAGCCAAGGCTCAGGGCCGCAACCGGGTCAACTGTTATCAGCCACCTGACGCCCCTTGAACCCTGTGTGGCCCTCGTCCTTGCGCCGCTTCGGTGGCCGTGGCATGCTGGGGGTCGTGCCTTGTTTGGTGGCGTAGACGGCGAGGAATCTATGCGTAGAAGCGATGTTCAGCGGGTCTCATTTTCTCCTCTCTTCTTGGCGACGGTGGTGGTCCTGGCGGTCATGGGAAGTGCCGCCAGCCTCTCGGCTCAGACCGTCTTCATCCCCATCAATTTTGGCGCTGCCTATGAGCCGCAGCAGCTCAACGACCAACTCATGAACAGCGCCACGGCCGATCAGCGCCTGCTCATGAAGTCCATCGCCGCCCGCGACGCGCTGCTCAACGAGCGCTTCCCCGAGCTGACCTTGCCCGACGTCACTGACATCGAGCGGCGCTTCATGCAGGGCAACCAATCCTACTTCAACGGCAAGTATGATGCGGCAGTGCAGGAGCTCAACGAAGCCTTCGAGGAGGCCACGGCGCGACTCAGCGCCCTGACCTTGCGCCAGGGCTTTGCCGAAGCCACCTACATGAGTGGTCTCTATCTGGTGCAGCTCCACTACTTCGTGCGCGGCAACCAAGACGACGCCGAGACGGTCATCAAAGAGTTGGTCCGCTACTTCCCGTCACAGGTCCCCAACGAAGAGCAGTTCCCCCCGGATCTGGTCGAGGTCTACCTCAAGCACCTGCCCAAGACGGGCAACGGCGTCAAATTGAACATCCGCGTCGACACGGGCTGTTTCGCGCGCATCAACGGCCACGACCTCGACATGGACCCCTCGGTGAACCTCACGGTCCTCCCGGGGAGCTATGGCATCGCCGAAATCTGTAACGACCGCACCACCCGCGCCTATGTCGTGCCAGTCACCCGTGACACCGTCGTCGATTTCCACGACGACTTCGCCAACGCCTATACCTACCCCGCCGCCCTCACGCTGAACGCACAACCCTTCCTCACCCAACCGGAAGTCGTCGGTCGCCTCTTGGCCACCGTGGGCAGTCGCGTCGAGGCCAAGTTCGTCTTCGGCGCGGGCCTCATCCCCGACGGTAGCCCCGTGCCAGCGGGCTACCGCGTCATGTTGGTGGACGTCGACAAGGGACAGCTCGTACGCGAATTCACCGTCAGGCCCGCCGAGGTCGCCACCCGCGAAGGCATGGCCGATCTCCTCAACGCCCTGTGGACCGGGGAAGAGCTCAAGGTGGTCAGTCTCCGCGACGACAGCGGCGGCGTCACCTGGACCACCATCGGGATCATCACCGCCAGCACCGGCGGCGTCGTCCTCGCCGCGGGCGCCGTCTTTGGGGTCTTGGCCATGACGGCCAACAGCGACTTCGAAGACTGTAACAAAGACGCCGCCTGTCGCCTCAGAGGCGATGACATTCAGGCCATCAAGGACCGCAACCTCTACAGCACCGTCGCCGACATCCTCTACGGAACGGGCGGGGCCATCTTGACGGCGGGCCTGATCATGATCATCGTCGACCAGGTCAGCGGCACGACCCCGGAAGAGAAAGCGCTGCGCACCTGGGATTACAATTTGGCTGGACACCCTGACGGCGGCGTCTCCATGGGCGTCACCTACCGCTGGTAATGGCCGACCGCGCCACCTGGGCAAGATGACATGAGCGGAACACACGGGGAGAACAGAGCCGCGGTCTACGGCGGCTCCTTCGATCCCCCGACCTTTGGCCACCTCAATCTCATCGAACGCGGCGCGCGACTCTTCGACCGCTTGGTCGTCGCCGTCGGCAACAACCCGCGCAAGACCTACACCTTCTCCGTCGAAGAGCGCATCGCCATGCTCGAAGCCTCCCTCGGCGCTTTCGACCACGTCGTGGTGCAGGCCTTCGACTCGCTCTTGGTCGACTTCTGCCACGCCGTCGGCGCCAAGGTCCTCTTGCGCGGGCTGCGTGCCGTGGGCGACTTCGAGTTCGAGTTTCAGATGGGCCTGGCCAACATGGACTTGGCCCCGCAGATCGAGAGCATCTTCCTCATCGCCGACCCCGAGACCCTCTTCGTCTCCTCCTCGGTCGTCAAAGAAATCGCCGGCTGCGGGCGCGACGTCAGGGCCTATGTGCCCGAACACGTCGCCCGCGCCTTGATGGAACGCTTGTGCGGCTAAAGCCTTAGCCCCGCGCCCCACCCAGCCAGAGGTCACCCATCCCATGACAGCGACCCTCATTCACAACGCCACGGTCCTCACCGTCGACCCCCAGGACAGCGTGCGCGCCGCCACTGACGTCCACATCGTCGATGGGCGCATCGCCGCCATCGCACCCACAGGCACCCTGGCCACCGCCCCTGGCACCCAGATCATCGACGCCAGCGGCGCCGTGCTCACCCCAGGCTTCGTCCAGATCCATGTGCACCTGTGCCAGGTGCTCTTCCGCAACCTGGCCGACGATCTGGCCCTGATGGATTGGCTCCAGCACCGGATCTGGCCCATGGAGGCCGCCCACACCCCCACCTCACTGCGGGCCAGCGCCGACATTGGCCTGGCCGAGCTCCTGCGCAGCGGCACCACCTGCATCCTCGACATGGGCACGGTACACCACAGTGACGCCATCGGCGCCGCCGTCGAAGAGAGCGGCATGCGCGCCGTCATCGGCAAATGCATGATGGACGCCCCCGACGCCCCTCCTGGCTTGCGCGAACGCCGCGAGGACAGCCTGCGCGAGGCAGAGCGCCTCTGCCGCACCTGGCAGGGGCGCGCCAACGGTCGCATCGGCTATGCCTTCGCGCCGCGCTTCGCCATCTCCTGCTCCGATGCCCTCTTGCGCGACGTCGCCGCCCTGGCCCGCGATCTCCGTGCTGGCATCCACACCCACGCCTCGGAGACCCCCTTCGAGGTCGAGACCTCCCTCGCCCTGCACGGCCTGCGCAACATCGAGTACCTGCACGCCTGCGGACTCACCGGACCCGATGTGGTCTTGGCCCACGGCGTGTGGACCGACGCGCGGGAGCACGCCATCCTGGCTGAGACCGGCACCTCCATCGCCCACTGTCCCATCACCAACCTCAAACTCGGCTCAGGCATCGCCCCCATCCCCGCCATGCAAGAGGCCGGGGTCAACGTCGGCATCGGCAGCGACGGCGCCCCGTGCAACAACACCCTCGATATCCACACGGAGATGCGCGTGGCCGCCCTCGTGCAGAAGGTCCCCCATGGCCCCACGGCCATGCCCGCCAACAGGGTCATCCGCATGGCCACCATGGACGGCGCCAAGGCCCTGGGCTTGGACCACGAGATCGGCAGCGTCGAAGTGGGCAAGAAAGCCGATCTCGTCCTCCACCGCTTCGATCAGGCCTACAATGGCGTCGCTCCACAGCAAATCGCCTCGACCTTGGTCTACGCCTCCTTCCCGGAGAACGTGCGCAGCGTCTGGGTCGACGGCCGCCTCGTCGTCGACGACGGCCGCGTCGTCACCATCGACGCCCCCGCCCGGCTGGCCGCCGGGAGAGAGGCCCTCGCCGCCCTCGGCTTCTGACCTGGCCCCTCAGAGAGGCGCCGCGTGGCCTTCGACGCTGTTGAAGCGCTCCGCCAGCGCCCGCGCCTCGATGATGTTGTCTTCGATGGAGCAATAGGTCCAACCACCGTAGCGGCCGATGCTGTAGACCCCAGCCGTGCCCAGGGCCTCGCGCCACCGCGCCGTAGCGCGCAGGGACTCGGCCGTGATGTGCACATAGGCCGGGTCGAGGACCACGTGGTGGGATGAGATGCAGCGGTGACCGTCGACGATGCCCGCTCGCGCCAGGTCGGCCAGCACCTGGGCCTGGGCCGCCGCGACGTCGAGGCTCTGGTCCGTGGGCGCCCCGATCTCGACGTAGAGGCTCATGCGATCGGCCCCAAAGATGTTGTCGTAAAAACCCACGCGATAAAAAGAGAAGTCCCGATCCGGGAAGTAGACCCAGTGGGGCTTGGTCCAGCCCTTGCGGTCGAAGCCCAGGTTGAACACCAGCACCTTGTTGGTGCGGAAGGCCGCCTCTGCAAAAGGCAGCCCCGCAGCACGCAAGAGATCGACGAAGGGCGCGCTGGACACCAGGCGCTCATAGGCGATCTCGCGCTTGCTGGTGCGCGCCACCCGCTTCTCCAGGTCGAGGCCGACCAGGGCCTCGTTCAAGGCGAGCCGCCCCGTGTCCACCCCCGCCAACAGGGCCTCGACGTAGCGGATGGCGCCGCCCCGTGGATAGGTGAAGGTGGCGTTATAAGAGCGGTTGTCCGCTTGGCGCATGTTGCGCACGATGTCGCGCAGGTCGGCGTAGGGGAAAAAGCGCCCCATGGCGTCCCGATCCAGATCGCCCAAATCGCAGGCGTAGAGCTTCTCGTTGTAGGGAACCAAGAAACGCTCGGCGATCCCCCGGCCAAAGCGGCGATAGACCATCTCCTTGAAGGACGCACCCTCATCGGGGTGGGCCTCTTCGGCAAAGACCAGGTCATAGAGGCAATCGATGAAATCCGCTTGGGGCAACTGGTGGATGTTCTTCTGGAAGGGAAAATCGACCACGTTGCCCTGGTGATAGACCTGCGAGCAGCGGGCGATGGTCTGCACTTCCCCCGCTGGCATACGCGCCACCAGCATCTGCTCGATGGCTTTGTCCCGGAAGTGGAAAAAGTGACCCGAATAGTCCCAGACGAAGCCATCCTGCTTGACGGTCTTGCAGTAGCCCCCTATGGCATCGTCGCGCTCGATGATCAGGTAGTCTTTGTTCTGCAGATAATTGGCGCAAGCCAGGCTCGTGACGCCTGCGCCGACGATCAGGGTCTTGACGTGCTCCACGTTCCCTCCGCGGTCACCCTCAACGCAGGGCGACGATGATCAGGGCAATGGCCAGGCCCAACACGGCAAAGACCACGGCGCCGCCAATCAAAATCAGCATCTGCTGCGTCTTCACGCCCCCGGTGTTCACCGGGCTCCCCCCCGGGGCCATGGTCATGGGCATCATCGGTTGGCTCACGGCCAAACCCATGGACTCGATTTCATCGTGGATGGCGAGCAGCTCGGCCTGCACCGCCGCCCCGTCGGGGTAGCGGTCCTCAGGCTCTTTCTGGATGGAGCGCTCGATGAGCCGCACCAGCCGTGCCGGCGGGTTGAGACCCGCGCGGGGCACCACGGGCGGGATGGGCGCGTTGACCTGTTTGTGCATCACCTCCATGGCGTTGTTGCCATCATAAGGCACATCGCCACACACCATCTCGAAGAGCATGATCCCCAAGGCATAGACGTCGGCCGCCGCCGTCACGCCCTCGAGCCCCATGGCTTGCTCGGGCGCCATGTAGTGCGGGGTGCCAAAGGCGATGCCCGCCTGGGTCAACTTCTTCGTCGCCCCCTGCAGCCGCGCAAAGCCAAAGTCCAGCACCTTGGGCACCTCTTTGCCATCCTCATCGCGCACCAAGAAGACGTTCTCCGGCTTCAGATCCCGGTGGATGATCCCGTGCTTGTGCGCCTCGGCCAGGGCATTGGCGATCCCCAACGCCATGGAGACCACCCGGCGCAGCGACAGTTGTTGCCGCATCTCCTGGGACACGGGCTTGCCGTTGAGGAATTCCATGGCCATGTAGAGCACACCCGTGCGCTCATCCAGCCCACTGTCGAAGAGCATGACGATGTTGCGGTGGCTCATCCGCGCGATGGCCTCGGCCTCACGCAAAAAGCGGTCGCGAATCACGCTGTCATGCATGAAATCGTCTTTGAGGACCTTGAGAGCCACCGCCCGGCCGACGGGCTTCTGCACCGCCTTGTAGATGTAGCCCATGCCACCCTCACCGAGCAGCTCCATGGGCACGAACTTCCCGCCGATCTTCTGGCCCAAGAGGTGGCCGTCAGGCGCCGAGGCCAACACGGCCTCGTTCACGTAAACAAAGCCATCGCGAGGACAATCCGCACCCAACTCACCAACGCTACGACAACTTGGACAAATGGCCATGGCTCCCCGTCACCTCACTCGTAGTCGACGCTCTACTGCGATCGGCAGCGCGACAGGGCCCACGTTACGCAAGCCAACCTGTCTACGGCTACATTCGCGCACCATAGTAGATCCGATGGCCCTACACAACCGCCGCAATCCATGCCATATCGATGGCGCGCGTCTTTGCGCACCCATTTGGCCGCGACATGCCCCACCGCCCCTTCACCCTCACCGATGATCTCCGCCTCCGCGGCGCCGCCCTGTGGTTCGACCCCCAGCGCCGCCGCCCCCTCGCCTTCATCTCCTCGGCCTGCGCCCCCGCCCCGGCCCACCAACGCGCCATCCTCAGCCCCGCCACCCTCGCCCTCCTCCAACGCCGCCGCCCCTACGCCCTGCGGGCCCTACCCCTGCCGCCACACCGCCCCATCACCGTGGCTGGCGTCCGCATCGAACTCCTCCCCGCTGGCGTTCTCCCTGGCGCCATGCAGGCGCTCTGCGAACATGCTGGTGAGAGGCTCCTCGCCGTTCCCCTTTTGGGACCACTTCAGGGGGGCGCCCTCTTCCCCTCCATCACCGTGCGGCGCTGCGATCACCTCCTCATGCACTGCCCAACCCACCTCGCCGCGACCCCCGCTGCGCGGGAAGAGGCCTGGGACGACCTGTGGCAGCGCATCGACGACCTCCAGGCTTGCTCCCCCAAAGTCGTCGTGACCAGCACCCACTGGGCCCCCCTCCTCGAGGTCGCCGCCCGCCTCGACCGCGCCGCCCGACCCTACCGCGTCGACACCAAAATCCAGCGCTTTCTCCGCCTCTATCAGCAACACCACCCCACGCCCCCCACACCCACCGAGAGGGCCGACCTCATCCTCAGCCTGCAGAGCGCGCCGGCCAAGCCAAGCCCCTTTTACGCCGCCGCCATCGAGGTGAGCCCCGGCGCTCCCCCGGCGCCCCTCCCACCTCCTCCCCCAATCCCCGCTGCCCGTCTGCTGTTGGCCAGCCACCAGGAGCTGCACTACTTCGCCCAACACAGCCAAGCGCGCAGCGTCAGCCTCTACGGGCCCGATGCTGCGACGCTCCCCCTTCACCTCCCCGGCTGCGAGCTCCACCGCCTCCAGCCCTCGACCCAGCCCCCCCTCAACCTCGACGGCAACGCGCCCTAATCGCCCACCGCCTCGATCACGCCGTCGCGGCGCAACACCCCATAGCGGCGTTGCAAGACGCGCAGGTCCAGCTCCGGCGCTGCGCTGAGCTGCGCGGCCACCGCCTCGTCCAGGATGCGCCCCCGTTCGCGCTCCACGACCTGCTGGCGATACTGCGCCTTCTGGGTGGCCCAAGCCCCGGGATCAGGCAGACGCCGCGCCACGACCTTGACCACATAGACCTGTTCCCCCTCCAAGACCGGCGCGCTGACCTCGCCCGGTTCGAGGTGGTGCAGCGTCGCCAGCAGCCGCGGCAAGGGCCCCATCCCAGGCAGGCGGCCAAAAGCCACATAGGGCGCCGCCGGAAGCTGATAGTGATCCGAGGGGTGCTGCGCCAGCAGGGCCTTCAGCGCCGCGGCGTCGTCCCGTTGCAGCGCCGCCTGGGCCGCCTGGGCCACCCAGCTCACGCTCGGTGCCGCCCCCCGCTCCTGGATGATCAGGCTGGCGATTTCTCGCGCCAAGGCCGGCTCCAGCTCCTGCACGCGCCCCTCTCGCCGCGCCTCGAGGCGGTAGACCGCGTAGCCCTCGGCCACCTCCATGACTTCGCTCAGGCTCCCGGGCAGCAGGGCGTCGGTCCAGGGCGCCCGGGTCGGTGACATGGGCGGCAACAGCCCCCCACGCTCGCGCTCCTCGGGGATCTCCGTCAGGGACGAGGCCAAGGCCGCAAAGTCCTCCAAGGCCGCCCGGCGCCGCACCTCCTCGGCCGCTTGGCGCACTCGCCCTCGCGTCTCAGGCGCAGCGTCGGCCGCGACGCGCAACACCACCCGGCGCAAAGTGACCTGGCCCGGGCGATAGAAGCGGTCTTTGTTGGCAGCGTAGTAGGCCTCGATGAGATCCGGCGCGCCCTCGGCCAGGTGGGTGATCTCAGCCGACGACGGCACATTGAGAAAGCGCACCACCTCCAGGGTCCACTCGGCGTGCTCGTGCATGAAGCGCGCCTCCAGGTGCGCCGCGTCGATCTCCGCCAACAGCGCCGCCGTCAACCCCGGCGCGAAAATATCTGGCTCCAGGGCACGGCGCAAACACGCCGGCGCCACCTCCAGCGCCGCCGCCACGGCGCTCAGGGTGCCACCCAACTCGCGCGCCCGAGGATAGGTCTGCAACGCGGCTTCAAAATCCTCTTCGCTCGCCCTCATCTCGCGCTGGGCCGCCATGCTCCGCACCACTTGCCCGCGGAGGCACTGGCGCACCAGGGCTTGCTGCAGCGAGGGATCGGCCTTGCGGGCGGCGCTCGGCGGCCTGGCGAGGAGATCCAGGCGCGCCAGGCAACAGGCGTAGTCGTCCAGGTCTATTTGCCACGCGCCCCAGCGCCCTACCTCGGCGGCCGCCTCGAGGCCTGGCGCTGCCTCCGCCCCGGGGGCGCCCCCTTCCTCGGCACCCGGGCGCGTGGCCTCCGCAGGCTTAGCGCCTTCATCGCGCGCCGCCTCGCAGCCTGCGCCACTCGCCAGCAACAGGGACACCAAAAGTAGCCCACGCATCTCCATCCCTTCAACGCCTCCCTTCCTGGGCACCACTGCAGCCCTCGGGCTCATGGAACATCTCAGCGGCACAGGCAAAATTGCGACGTCTGCCCAACTTCTGTGCTATCGTAGAAGACGCTGCGCGCCAAGCGTCGTTCCTGGAGGTAGAAGATGCACCCTCACCGGCATTATTTCCTCGTGTTCATCGCCGCCCTGGGTCTGAACGCCTGTACCTTGGGCATGGACTGGACCCTGCAGGACCAGGACTCGCCGCCGGAGGAGACCGAGGCCAGCGACACCGCTGGCGACACCGAGCTCCCTGAACCCGACACCGACCTCAGCGAAGACCTCGGAGCGGAGACCGTTGACGTCGACGACACGGCAGACCTCCCCCCCGACGTCATCCCCGACGTCATCCCCGACGTCATCCCTGATGTCATCCCCGACGCAGACATCGACGCGGCGGACCAAGAAGAGGACGAGGTCATCGCCCACCCCTGCCCATCAGCCGACAATTGGGTACCTGCCGCGCCTGATTCGAGTGGACTCCACAATCTCTTCTACCGCAAGACCACCTTCGACATCCAACTGGAAGCCACGATCTGGCGCGGCGCGCCGGCAGGGGAAAGGATGCTTCTTTTCTTCAGTGACAGTGCCGTGGTGCAAGTCGACCTCGGTGGCAACGATGCGCACCTGAGTGACCTAACAACGTCCAGCACCGAGAATATCTGTGACGTCCCTCTCTACCAGGTCATCCCAACGGCGCTTGGCTCCGAGCTGGGCTACCTCTTGATCCACGACGGCCAGGGCCCCAATTCAGAGGTCGTGGATGGCTCCTGCTTGGCCTTCGTCAACAACGCAGACGACCGCTTTGTCATCGACGGTCAAGCCCCGGCCAGCCTCGCGCCCTACAACCTCCACCCGAACGATGGGCAGAGCCTCTTTGGCCTGCTCCCTGAGAGCGGCAGCACCCCTCAGAACCCCAAAGGCAATCTCGGGCAATGGACACTACAAAAGGCCAGCGGTGAAGACTGTCCCTCCAATGGCTCCAGCGATTTGATTATCCACGAGGGACTCTGTTTTTATAACGATTCACCTTGGGCCGCCGCTCACCCAAACGGTCGCTTGCTTGGTGTCCACACCGGGGAAACGGCGTTTTTCGCCGTCATGCACAACCAGAACCGGCAAGTCTTAACGGCGACCTTGGGGAGTGGTTCATGGGAATACAGTTCCCTCTCAGGGATGATCGAGGACCCACTGGGTGCCCTGTACAACCCCTACACTGGGAGATGGTTCGTCGTTGGCGGCAACAGCGTCTGGCGCATCAATAATGACGGGAGTGGTTTGAACCCCATCGGCGCTTTCCCTAACCGCCCAAGTCATCCGCTCACGGCACTGTATTTCGATGGACCAGAGCTCATGATGGTCGCCGCGGCGAACGACGGCAGCAACATCGCCTACTTGATCGCCCACGGCGACGATGTCTTCCCGGGTGTCTTCACGCCTGACCTCAATGGGGGCCAGCCCTCCCTGGTCTACGCCCACCACGACAGCCTCTTCGTCATCGCGAACAACGATAATGCTGCGAGCATACACCGAGTACAGTTCTGTTGGGCCGAATGAGGTCGGCCGCCGCTCCGGATCCCGCGGCTGCGGGGTCGCGCTGGTCTTGGCCCTCGTGCTCTTGACCTGGAGCGCCACCCTGGCCGCTGCGCCACCAGTGCCCGCGGCCCAGGAGTGGGAGGATCTGTCGACCTTCGTCCCGGACCCGCTCCTCTGCGCCCACCCGTTGCTCCTCTCGGATCTCATCAAAGACGTCGCCTACGTCCTCCAGCGCGAGGCCATCGAGGTGACCACCCCCTGGCTCAGCGACGTTGAAGAGGGCCGGCTCGGCGACGCCATGCATGGCCTCCTTGGCTTAGCTGGTCATTTCGTCGATGACCCACAGACGCAGCGCTACCTCGAAGCGCTCCTGCAGCGCATCCTCCCCTTCACCCAGCGCCAATTGCCCTGGCGCATCGAGATCCTCGACGTGGACGAGAGCAACGCCTTCGCCGCCCCTGGGGGCAAGATCTACATCACCCGTGGCCTCCTCGCCGCGGTCGACAATGAAGCCCAGATGATCATGGTCCTGGCTCACGAGGTCGCCCACCATGAAGGTCGCCACCCAGGCGCGGCGATTCAGGCCATGCACGCCTTAGGCCTGTGGAACGATGACAGCTTCCTCACGAACAACTCTCTCCTCGACATCCTGCAGATCTTGTCCATGCCGCTCTCGGCGCGCCAAGAACAGGAGGCGGACGCTTTCGCCCTCGACGTGGTCCTCGCCCTGGGCTACTCGCCCCTGCAGGCCTCTCACCTGATGCTGCACTTTGCCGCCGCCGAGAGCGACGAGGACGCGGCTTACAACGCCGTGCTGCAAGCCGAAGGGGAACGCCAGGCCGACGGGTACGCTTTCGCCCTCTGGCTCTTGCCAGAGCTTCGCAACGCCTTCCGCACCCACCCCCGCGCCCACGCGCGCGCCTGCGCCGTTCAGCGCCACCTGCGCTGGCTCGAGGCCGAGCCCTCGGCGCTGCTGTACATCGGCGCCGCCAACTTCGCGCAGCGCACGCCCTGGAGTGGCCATGAGTGAGCCCACCTCCCCGGCGCCCCCGCGGGTCAGGACGCGTCGCCCCGCTGCAAGCAAGCAGCCCCTGGGGCTCGCCATCGTGGCCACGGCCTTATTGCTCGGGGCCTGCTCCGGCACGGCGCCCTTGCCTCCGCCGGCCCTCTGCCCTGCGAGTGCCTGGATCCCGGGCGACGCTGCCTACGCGCTCATCATCCACCCGGCCGACCTGCACGGGGCCGCAGGGCGCGAGACCCTGCAGCGCTGGAAGGAGCGAGGAGGCCTGGCGACGTGGATCCGCGAGCGCTTCTTGGGCCTCCTGGGCCTCGATCTCTTCGACCCTGACGCTTTCGCCGCGGCCGGCCTCTCCCTGGACCACGCTATCGCGGTCTTTGGCCTGGGCCTGCGCCCCGCCATGGTCATGCACCTGCAGGACCCCGTGCGCTTTCGGCACTTCATCGCGCAAGCCAAAGAACAGAACCCGCAGATCCTCAGCGAGAGCCACGTCGTGGCCGGCCGACACGTCGACGCCATCGCATTGGGGCGCAACCGCTACACCTTTCTGATCGAGGGGCAGCTCCTCTACGGCCTCCTGCACGGCGCACACGATGCGCTGGATGAAGCCCTGGTGGCCCGCCTCAGCCTCCCCCAGCCTGAAGGCTCCCTTGGCCAAGGGCCGCTATTCCGCCAAGCCGTCGCCCAGAGCGCGCCGGGCGAAGACTTCACGGCGTTCTTCTTCTTGCCCGTGGCCCGCTTCGACGCCGCGCTCCAGGAGAACCAAGGCCCGGCGACCAGTCCGCGCGCGCTCTATCTCAGCGACGCCTTG
>Ga0334884_1002686_pt1 | contig 21951 bp, 15 predicted proteins | sample GraSluR1_MG_7_FD_207215 | JGI IMG/M metagenome (GOLD analysis project Ga0334884, IMG submission 207215) | Sludge microbial communities from methane-producing bioreactor in Wageningen University, Netherlands - Granular Sludge_12_05 R1 | ecosystem: Engineered > Bioreactor > Anaerobic >...
TCTGTTGTCTTTTAATTTTTCATCATAGATATTTGCGATCTTCATTATGTTGTTGGGATCAGGCCATTCAGTATGTGCTTTAAGATAGCTGTCGATTGACGCCTGGTAATCTGTTCCTCCGGACTGAGAATCCCCCAGAAGGACATAGGTCATTCCTAACTGCTGTTTGACCGGTGTGAGTATTCTTATAGCCCTGTTGTAATAATAGGAACTTTTCTGCATATCCCTGATCTTAAAGTAACTCTGACCCAGATAACTGCAGGTTTCATAATCTGATGAATCTGATTGATATGCTTTTAAAAGGTAAGGTATAGCTTCGCGCGGTTGAAGGTTATAGCAATAACCTATCCCAATCCTTTTTAAGTATAGTTTTGAAGAGTCTCCTGAGGCCAGAATGACCATATAATCATCCAGCGCCCTCTTCCTGTAGCTTCTTGCATAATAGATCTGAGCTCTTCTGACATAGAGATCCATATCGTCCGGATCAATCTCTATACCCTTGCTCAGAAGGTAAATAGCCGTATCAGAATTCATGGCATTCGTGTACAGGAAAGCCAGGTTTTTTATAGCCGCGGTATTTATGCTGTTTATAGCTAATGATTTATTATACAGATCAGTGGCTATCTCAAAATCCCCTTTTCTTAGATGGGCAAATGCCAGCTTATCCATTAAAGTGCTATTGATTGAATCCTGCGCCAGAAATCTTTTATAGATATTTATTGCCTCATCATACCTGCCAGATTGCATTAAAACACCGGTAAGATAATAAGCATACGACCAGTTCATGGTATCGGCAGAAACCAATGTATTAAGAAGAGGCTCTGCCTCCCTGTATTTGCCCCTGGAATAATATGATTTAGCCAGCATGAGGCTGTAATTCCTGTTCCCGGGACTCAGGGTAACGGCAGAATAGAAACTGTTTAGCGCAAGGTCCTCCTCAATAATATTCAGGTGCGCTAAACCAATTTTATAGTGGATATCCGGGTTAAGAGCATCGTACAGCAGGATCTTTTTACATGTATCGATAACTTTCCTGTATTCACCACGGATCAGCATCAAATCAATTTCTGAGCCGGCAGGGGTATCCTGTGAAAGCAGCCTTGGCAATGCGCTTATCAGCATTACGGTAATTAAAAATCTCTTTCTCATGGCGTTAATGTTAAGCTGATTATAACTATGGATCTTCACGTGTCATATTATTTTGGATCTTAGACCAAAGTTATGACGAAAATATTAGTTATGCAAAAAAGAATGCTAACAACTAAACGCCCTGAGAGTCGTCCGTAATGATTTTCAGCAATTCGATAGCTGCTTCGCGGGGGCCGGAGGTTTCATAGCCGGGTATGCCAAGGCGTGTTCTCATCTGGCCGACGTAAATATTGTTGCTGTAGAATGATTCAAAAAACCGTGTGGTGATTTCCTCATGCAGTTCCTTGTATTCGGGAGGGCCGAATATATTGGCGAAGTATGAATGCACAAGTCCGCAGGAGGTGGTTGTGCCTTTACTCATTACCGCACCTGTGCGGAAAACCTCAAGGGCTTTTTCAGCGGTATAAAACTTTTCAATTATCGGATGTTCGTTATCAATCTCCTCGTAGTTATTTGCATAAAGGAGATAATCAATTTTATGTCCTTTTATAATCGTTTCAAACCTGGTTACGGGGATAACTATCCGGGCATTTACCTGGTTAGGATTCATTATTATGGAGCGGTCGAGGTGACCATAGGCATAGCCTGGCTGGAGATCATCGAGCCTGAGAAACGCCCCGGTTTCTGTTCCGTAACCTGCCGGTACTCCTGATCCGTCAATCTCAATAGACCCCATATCATCCGCAATAATCGTCATCTCCCTTATGCGGTCCTCGGCAAGCACCCGGAATGCTTCGAGTGTTTCAGACTTGCCTGCGCCTGTATCTCCAATCATCAGAATAGTTGCTTCTTTGTCGCCCTGGAGCAGTATCCTGACCATTGCGCCATGAAAGGGCATATTTCCTTCTTTCATAACCAGGGAATTATGCAGGGTGAGAGTCATTTTCTTAAGATACCCGAAATATCCAAACTCCTCCCTCCCGGGAATGGCGCCGATAAATATACCGTTCTCTTCATCATCAAAAAACACTGTAGGATAATCAGCCAGGGAATCAAGCACCTCCCCCTGGGCTCCGTAAATTAAAAGTGCATCCGGACTTTTCTTCAGGTCAGCATCATCGGCCAGCTGAAAAAGGTTACATAAAGCAAATCCCAGTTCATAAAAAATGACATGAAAGTAAATCATTATCAGTTTTTTACCCACTTTGGCAGGAAAACAAAGCCAGTCATGGGGATTCAATTCGACAAGATCGAGAGGATTCAGGTATATCCGCCTGAACTCACCGGTGCGCCTGTTCATCGGCTGTTGGATCACAAGCGGCGGATAAATGAGCATCTGTCTTATGAGAGGGATGGAATTCAGTTTCTCATACTTCGGATGACGGAAAGCTATTCTTTTTGGCAGTGAAATTACAGCCATCTCGGCTCCGGCAGGTATCTGCCTGTAGACATTCGGGTGATACCCCGAAATGTTCTCCTGTATCTGTCTGTAGACCAGCCTTATAAGATGTGTAAGGTGTTCAATAGTCTCATTAAAGGTCCTGTATGGTCTTTTATCCAGCCGGTCCCCTTCCGAATCATTGATAATAAACCTGTCGAAATGACGCCAGTAATCGTAAAGTGATTCAACAAAATTAGTAAGGAGCTGAAGGTTATGCAGGAAATTTACTGATCCTTCGAAAATATGGGGCACAATCCTGTTCTCATTTTTTACCAGCAGAGTAAGGGTTCTGACCAATCCATCGACGGAGTTGTCGTTGATCTGAGTGTTGTTGAATATTCCCAGGAGAGGGGAGCTGCGTTTAAGAAGATCTGCAATGAAATGATCCAGAACCATTCTGAATTTTTTGCTTGAAAGCAATTCATCAGGTGTTTCACACATTCTATCACGCACGTTCAGAATCGCTTTTCTGCCTGTTAACCGTAATGTGCTTTTTTGCATAATTTTATTTTACAAAACGGCGCAAAATTAATTATTTTTCGCCGAAAATCATCACGTGATTAAAATAATTTATATCAAACATATCTGTTAAAAATAGAAGTTCAGGATTAAATCCGGAAATAAGTGTTAATTCTGCATTATTTTGGACGCTCATTTTTTTAAATAAGACAGGATTTCATATTTTTACCGGTAATAAATTATATAAATAACAGCGGAAAACGAAAAAGATGAAGCCCGAACTCGACCTCTTCACAATATTGCCTCAGGATAAGATACCTGAGAAGGGGAAGATTCTCATCTCAGAGCCTTTTCTGCCGGATACATTTTTTAACCGCACCATCGTATATCTGACAGAGCATACTCCGGAAGGATCGGTGGGCTTCATTCTCAACAAGAAGCTTGACATTAAAGTATCGGATGCTATCTCCGGTTTTGAGGGATGGAACGACGATCTTAATATGGGAGGTCCCGTTGCTCCCGACACGCTGCACTATCTGCACAGCCTCGGGACTCTGGTTCCCAGGAGCGTGAAAATTGATGATAATATATTCTGGGGCGGCGATATCGACACTATAAGGAATCTCATCAGGTCGGGATCGGTAAAACAGTCGCAGATAAGGTTTTTTCTGGGCTATTCGGGCTGGTCAGCGGGTCAGCTTGACCGGGAACTCAAAGAAAACTCCTGGGTCATACTTAAAGTGAATACAGGTGTGATAATGAGCAACCGCGGTATTGATACATGGAAAAGGGTGCTCAGAAGCTTCAAGAACAAATACCGTATGTGGGCCGATTTCCCGGAGTCTCCGGAAATGAATTAAGGGTATCTATCCCTATATATGCAGTATCTTATATACCAGTTCCTTAAGAAGATCTCCCGGATCAGTGCCGGGGTCACCGAATCCTTTTGACCTCATGTCATAAGTGCGGAGAAGGTTAATGACCTTTACAGTTCTGCCGACATCATACTTAATGGCCGAGGACTCGTAATCCTTTACGAAGTACGGATTTATCTTAAGGGCTGCTGCTACATTATTCCTTGATCTGTCGGTGAGGTAATGATATGTCAGCAGCTTACTGAAGAATCCGAAGAGTGAGGCAATGGTAAGTGTTATGGGGTTATCTTTCTGGTTGTCACTAAAATATCGTATTATCATATTGGCCTTCAGTATGTTTTTTTCACCAATCGCCTTCTGAAGTTCAAAATTGTTGAATTCCTTGCTTATACCGATATTCTTTTCGATAAGTGAGCTGGTAATAACAGGCTTGTCTGCAGGCAGTGTAATTATCAGTTTGTCGAGCTCATTAACTATTTTATGGAGATCAGTGCCAAGGTATTCTGTCAGCATGGCGCTGGCATTTGGATCGGTTTTAATTCCGCGCGACATCAGGTATCTCTCTATCCATCCCGGGATCTGGTAATCGCGGAGCCGCGGAGATTCGAAATAAAGCCCCTGTTTTTCCAGAACCTTGAAGAACTTTGTCCTTTTGTCGGGTGTTCTGTATTTATAATTAATAACAAGAATAGTTGACTGAAGAGGCATCTCAATATATGCGGCAAGCTCCTCAATTTTTTTCAGAGTCTGGGCTTCCTTAACGATAATAACCTGGTGGCTTGCCATCATCGGGAACCTGCGTGCAATCTCGATCACCTCATATATTGTTGTGTCCTCACCGTAGAGAACAATCTGGTTAAAAGCCTTTTCTGATTCCTGAAGGACTTTTTCCCCGATATAATCGGTTATAACATCAATATAGTAGGGCTCCTCGCCGGCAAGAAAATAGACCGGTTTGAAGATCCTCTTTTTAAGGTCGGAGATAATTTCCTCGTAAGAAACAGTCATTTTCAGAATCTGAGGTGTTTGACAGATATTCTGTTGTCCTTAATTTCGCGCAGTGCATCTATCCCGATCCTGAGATGCTCCTCGGCATACCTGTCGGTTACAAGCCGGTCGCTCAGCTCCGTTTTGATGCCTGTTGATATCATGGGCTGATCGGAAACAAGTAACAGGGCTCCGGTCGGCATCTCGTTTGCGAAGCCCACGGTGAAAATAGTGGCAGTCTCCATATCAATAGCCATCGCCCTTGTCTTTACGAGGTATTTCTTGAAGCGATCGTCATATTCCCACACTCTTCTGTTGGTGGTATAAATCGTTCCTGTATAATACTCTTTCTGATGCTTTATTATTGAGGCTGAGATAGCACTCTGCAGCTGGAAAGCAGGCAGGGCTGGTACTTCCAGGGGAAGATAGTCGTTTGATGTGCCGTCGCTCCTGATGGCAGCTATGGGAAGAATAAGGTCCCCAAGTTTGTTTTTTTTCTTAAGCCCGCCGCATTTTCCAAGGAAAAGAACGGCATCCGGAGTTACGGCGCTTAAAAGATCCATCGCCGTGGCGGCATTGGGACTCCCCATACCGAAATTGATTATTGTAATGCCATCGCAGGTGGCACTTGGCATGTTCTTGTCCCTGCCCTCAACTTCTACTTCGTGCCACCTGGCAAAGAGATCCACATAATAAATAAAGTTGGTAAGCAGAAAATATTTGCCGAAAGTGCCAATACCTTTACCCGTATATCGCGGAAGCCAGTTAGTGACAATTTCATCTTTTGTCTTCATAATTTTCTTAAATTAACGCATTCAAAAGTACAAAACAAAGTTGAAAGAGTTAAACCTGCCTCAATATTCATTCAGGATCAGTATGAGGGAGGGATCGGAGATGATATTCGACCCGCTCAGGAAAAAATATGTAAGGCTCACGCCGGAAGAGTGGGTGCGTCAGAATTTCGTCCGGTATCTTATGGATAAAGGTAACTATCCCCCGGGTCTTATTGCTGTCGAACACTCGTTTGTATATAATAAGCTGAGAAGGAGGGCGGATATCGTGGTGCATAACAGAAAAGGCGAGCCTGTTATGATTGTGGAATGCAAGTCGTATGACAAAAAGCTTGACGATGAAGTATTTGACCAGGTATCCTGTTATAACCGGCAGTTCAGGGTGCCTTATCTTGTTGTCACAAACGGCATGTCAAACAGGGCAGCAAAGTTCAATGAAGAACCGGATCAGTATGAAGAACTGAATTATATACCTCTCTATGAAGACCTGCTGCAATAAACTGAAGATATGATAGATGTGGCATGTGCCATAATAAGGAACGAGGACGACAGGGTTCTGTTGGTACAGAGGGGAGAGATGACCGACCATCCCCTTAAGTGGGAATTCCCGGGCGGAAAGATAAAAAAGGGAGAGAGCGGGGAGGAGTGCATAATACGGGAGATAAGGGAGGAACTGTCGATGGATATCGTAATTTGCCACAGGCTCGGATCAGTTGTCCACGATTATGGTCATAAGCAGGTTAATCTTATTCCGTTTGTCTGTGACACGCTGGATGAACTGCCACTCCTTTCCGAACATAATGATTACAGATGGCTCGATGAAGAAGAGATCCTGATGGCCGATTTGCTGGATGCGGATATACTTGTTGCAAGGATATATTTAAAAGAAGAATCAAAAACTCCTGTTAAACATCCTTCTGATTTGGTTGATAAAGACCTTACTCCGGCTGAGGAGAGCGACCTCATGGAGCTTCTGGAAAACATGATGAGCAGGAAGGAGGCTGAGTTTTTTGCTGCATCCGCCTTCGAAAACAAAGCTATCCTTCGCAGACTGCTTCACTATTCTGTTGGTTCTGAAGGTAAGCTTGCCTTCAGGGCATCGTGGACCCTCTCAAAGGTGTTTGACAGGTATCCGGAGCTCATATATCCTCATCTGAATTTCATTGTCAATAGTTTAGGAAAACTTGAAAGTGAGAGCACGGAGCGTTCATTTCTCAGGATACTCTCTCTTGCTGATCTTATGAAGGCAGATCCGGCGAATCACGGAGTGTTGGCAGATCATTGCTTCAATGCTCTTAAATCGGGGTTTTCAGCAGTGGCTGTCAAGGCATATTCGATGGAAATACTTTATAAACTTGCCCTTATTTATCCCGGACTGATATATGAGCTCAGTTCAACAATCAACATGCTTCAGGGTGAAAGCCAGGCAGGAATTATTGCCCGTGGCAGAATAATACTCAAAAAGCTTGCGAATATCAGTTCAGACCTTTTATCCAGTCAGCAATAAGTCTGAGGACATCTTCAGAGAAAGTCTCTTCAATCTCTCCGTATTCAGAGGGCAGGCCTGAATCGCTGTTCTGGAACAGATGGTTAAGTCGGGGCAGGTTCACTGTCGATACAGACTTATTACCACCCGCCTTGAGCGCTTTTTCAATAGCAGGAAGATTGATGTCCCAGGCAACCTGAAGATCCTTCTCCCCGTTAAGGGCCAGTACCGGGCAACTTACTTTTTTCCAGTACTTTACAGGATTAGTTGAAATAAAATATCTGTACCATGTGTATGAAGATTTTCCAAACGAAGCGGATAATTCCCTGACATTCTTTTCAATTTCTTCAGGAGTTACTTTCTTTTTTGCAAGAATTTTTCTGTAAGCAGCCATCATTTTTTCTTCAGCCTTGTCATTATCGGACTCTTTTTTGAGGATTGCAAAGAGCTTTCTGTTTATGGCAATATTTTCTTCAATCTTTTTTTCATCTATTCCCATAAGTGTGGATATATCTCTGTTTTGCCTGTGCAAAATTTCTTCACCTTTTACACCGGGTCCGGCAAGTGAAATGATAAAAGCCACACCCGGATTAACCGAGGCTACTATCGGTGCTATCAGTCCCCCTTCGCTGTGCCCTGCCAATCCTATTCTTTCTGGTTTAATCTCCGGTCTGGTTTTAAGATATTTGAAAGCAGCTTCGGCATCAGTTGCCAGATCAGCGGTAGTGGCTGTTATAGGGTTCCCCTGAGACTGACCAACCCCCCTGTCATCGTAACGTAAAACCGCAATTCCATTGCGGGTAAGATGATCGGCAATTACCAGGAAAGGTTTATGGCCAAGCAACTCCTCATCCCTGTTCTGGGATCCTGATCCGGTAACAAGTATAACAGCAGGAAATGGTCCTGCCCCATCCGGTATGGTGATTGTGCCGGCAAGGTTTATGTTGAATTCATCATTATGAAAAGTTACATCTTCCGCCTTGTAGGGGAAAGGAGGGGTAGGTTCCTGGGGCCTGTTGAGGGTGAAAATAGTTTTCAGCCTGCCAAGGTTCAGTGGGAATGTTTTTCCCGCCTGCATCCATGTCCCTTCTATAAGTGTATCGTTTATTATTGTACCGTTATATTCGGCAAGCATAGCACCAGCAGAGATCTTAATATCGCTGCCTGACAGAGTCACCGGTCCGAGTTTTATGTTTTTTACACCCTGATCGGGGCTATCCATGGATGCAATTAGTGAGTCCTTTTCAATAACAGAAAGATTGAAGATAATCCTGATACTGATTGCAGAAACATCTATCCTGCCGAGCCAGGAGCCTGTAATGGCTTGTTTTTCAGCAAGTATCTGGGCTGGGGCCTTTGCTGAAATGAGAAACACCACTAAAATAAACGCCTGAAATAAATATTTTTTCATACGAAAATAATATAAGTATATTATTGAAAATTAAGTGGTTCGCATGGAACCTTCATAGGTGAAAATTATTCTCATTCTCTTTTGTGCTTCTGTAACATGAAGGTTTCATCAGTATAAAGTTTATATCCTGTCGCCTATCTTCTATCGCCTATCTTCTATCGCCTATCTCCTCACTCCTCTCAGTTTATTCCTTTCGTTCACCGGATCGGCGTCCATAACCCATAAACCACGTCCGTGTGTGGCAATAATGATCATGTTGTCACGGGTATGTATTCCAAGGTCGTGGACATAAGAAAATGGCAGGGTACCCAGAACATCCCATTTTTTACCTCCATCTTTTGTAACAAATACGCATCCGTCCGTTCCGGCATACAAAATGTCCCTGTTGGCCGGATCTTCCCGTATTACATTCACCGGTCCCACGGGAATATTGCCGGAAATATCCTGCCAGGTATCGCCAAAATCAGTTGATTTCCAGATATAAACCTGAAAATCGTCATCCCTCTTGCCTGTCTGTGTAAGATAAACAGTGCCTATAGCGTATCTCGATGCCACAATCCGGGAAACAAATTTTTCAGGCACAGCCCCGCTCCTTATCTCTGACCAGTTCTTTCCGCCATCTTTTGTTCTCCAGATCCTGCCATCGTCGGTGCCGGCATAGATCAGGCCGAACCGAAGGGGTGATTCATCGAATACCGATATTGTCTGATAACTTATATCACCCATTTTTGCAGGATCGTTATAGGAAAGATCGGGGCTGATGAATTCCCATGTATCTCCCTTATCTCTCGACATCATCAGGTACTGCATTCCATGATAAATAATGTCGGGGTTATGGGGTGAAATAAGTGTCGGGGCTATCCATTCACCTCTCAGGGGTGTCTCTCCCGGCATTCTTTGAGGGAGCAGCCTTTTGGAGCTTTGCGGATAATTGTCTAACTGTGCCCTCTGAAGCTGGCCATAAAATCCGCTGGCATAGATTGTGTTGTTATCGGCAGGACTTATGTTGTGGGTGGATCCTTCACCGCCAAGGGTGCTTCTGAACTCAACGGAGGGGACCCTGTCCCGCCCCCTCGAGAGATCCACCACTCCGGAATAGCTTCCATGATCCTGTATCGATCCGAACACCCTGAACGGAGTGCTGTTGTCAAATCCCAGGTTAAAAAATTGTATAAGTGGGAGTTCCTGTATCGGATATTTCCATGTTTTCCCCTTATCATAGGAGATAGTCAGTCCTCCATCCTGTACATTGAGAAGGTAGTTTGAGTTGGCAGGATCGATCCATAGGCCATGATGATCAACATGGGGTCCTCTGAGCGACTGAAATGTCCTGCCACCGTCGGTCGACTGGTTAAGCTGGAGTCCCATTGAATAGACCGTATTTTCATCATTGGGGTCAACTCTTATCTGACCAAAGACCCATCCATATGTTGCAGAATGCCTTTCCATAAAGGTCTTCTGTTCAGGAGTAAGTCCGCTTACCTGTATCCATGTTTCCCCGGCATTGTTTGTCCGGTAAACGGTAGCACCCTTTATCACGTCCTGTCTCTGCCTGCCATAGGAATCGAGCTCACCGGGCTTGGCGGGGTAGGCTATCTCATAGTTGTCGACCAGTGCATATAACACTTTCGGGTTCGAAGCACAGACATCGATCCCGATCCTGCCAAGCCTGTTCGGTTCAGGCAGTCCGGTATTGATCTTCTTCCAGTTGCGTCCTCCGTCGGTTGATTTCCATATCGCATTATTTTTTGTTGTCTCATAGGTCCTCGGATCGTTCCATTTAAGCCTTATCCTTTCCCATGTCGTACAGTAAATGGTATTGGGATCCCTGGGATCAAGCACAAGGTCATAAACACCGGTGTTCTCATCTATATAAAGGATCTTTGACCATGTTTTTCCGCCATCGGTGGTTTTGAACAGGCCTCTCTCTTCGTTCGGGGTCCATTCGTGTCCTGTTGCGGCAACATAGACGATATTGGAGTTTTTGGGGTTGACCCTGATGCGGCCTATTGTGAAGCTATTCTCAAGGCCCATAACTCTCCATGTTTTCCCGCCGTCGGTGGTCTTGAAGACGCCACAGCCGGCATTGGAGCTCCGGAAGATATTCGCTTCACCGGTACCGACCCAAACCACATCAGGGTTATTGGGATCGATGGCAATATCACCAATCGAACCTGTTGGCATCTGATCAAAAACCGGATCGAAAGTTGTTCCCTCATTGGTTGATTTCCAGACACCACCGGTAGCTGAGCCGATCCATATGGTGTAATTCTTTCCGCGGGGCGAGATAGCTTCAACATCGGTGCACCTGCCGCTTATATTGACCGGTCCCACAAATTGCCATTGCAGGTCTTTATAGGGTGAAGATTTCAGCATCTCATTCTGTCTGGCGAAGAGTGCTACTTTCTCGGTTCCGGTTAATACCGGACTTTTAACCTGCCCTGAAAGGCCGGATGCAATCAGAAAAATTGCACAAAGGAGTAAAATAGACCTCACGATGTAATTCTTTTGTGGATTCATAACAAATTTTTTAGGTTAAACGGATCAAATCAGCTTGTTTCCTGTTAGTTGATACTTTCTCATGGTGGAGACAATTTTCGTTCATAAGGTATTGGTAATTTTGAAAGTTAAATATAAGAATAATGGCTCAATTATTACAAGCCAAATTAAGATGTAAGAGCATTAAGAATAAGCTCACAAAGGATTACGGCTGGCTATTTAGGAAGTGAGAAGAGGAACTCTGTTCCGCCTCCGGCACGGTTTCTTACAAGTATTTCTCCCTTGTGCAGCAGGATTGCATTTTTAACAATTGCAAGGCCAAGGCCGGTGCCTCCGCTCTTTCTTGAACGACCTGAGTCGATCCTGTAGAACCTTTCAAATACCCTGTTTATGTGCTCCTCGGGGATACCGACGCCATCGTCGGAGAAGGAAAAGTGGTAGAATTTTTTTTCTTCGTTATAAACCAGCACTTTGATAGTGGAATTATCACCGGCATAGTTGATGGCATTCTCAATCAGGTTCTGGAAGACAGAGAGTATCAGCGACTTGTTCCCTTTTACGGCAACCTCGCTGCCAACCTCTATTACAACCTTCATCTTCCTGGCTTCAATCGCCGATTTGAAGTTATCCCTCACCTCCCTTATTATCTTTTTGACCTTTACCTTTTCTATGCTGAATGAGGCTGCTGCTTCTTCTATCCTGTTCAGCTCCGAAATGTCATTGATCAGCCATGTCAGCCTGTCTGTCTGAGCCAGTGCCTTTTCAAGGAAATACTTTTGTTTTTCCGCCTCCATGGAAGGATCATTCAGAAGGGTCTCGATATATCCTTTAACCGATGAGACAGGGGTTTTTAGCTCGTGTGATATATTTGAAGTCATTTGCTGCTTAATCATCTTGTTCTTCCCTATTTTTGTTATATCGCTGATAATTACTTCAAAGCTCCTGTCCTTGAAAATAACGCATTGTACCCTGAAAAATCTGCCGTCCTTACTTACCTGGTATTCCATTTTGGGCAGATCCGTCACGGTTATCTCCGAATCTGAATACTTGTCAATAAAATCAGTTACCTGCGACAGTTCGGGAATCTCACTGAAATCTGAAGTGAAGATCTTCAGATCACCTGAGATCATGTTAAGGAAATGGATAAAATGATCGTTATTGAAGATCTTTTTATTGTCGTGGGAGAAGAATGCCACTCCTTCATTAAGAGCATCAAGATGATTGAAGAACTTTTCTTTTTCAATGGCAAGATCGTTCTTGGTCAGAAGGAGGTTATTATAGATGGTCATTATTTCTTCGCCAATTATTCCTATCTCGTTTTTCGGAAATTTCGTTCTGAAATCAAATGGTTCATTATTTCCTACCCTTAATGCAAAATCCTTAAGTTTTGTGATCGATTCACTCAGCTTGTTAGTAATCAATAACATAATAAGCCATATCGAAATAAATGACAGGAATATCACCAGAAGAAAGAATTTTTTTGCCTGCAGGAAGTTTGCAATCGTGACATCATACACCAGGGCTGACCTGATAAAATACCTCTCAAGGTTCCTGGCGTAGTAATAATATTCCTGCCCTGTTGTTTCTGAATTTCTGATGGCGGCACCGAAGGGTGCATCGACAGATTCAACTATTTCCGGCCTGTTCAGGTGGTTTTCCATTCTGTCCCATTCATGGACAAAACTGTCGAACAAAACATTTCCGGAGTGAGCTACGATAGTAACCCGCAGGTTGGATTGTGGCAGCAAACCGATCAGAGAGTCAATTTTCCGATAATCACCTGTTTTGTCAATACCGTTGGCCTTTATGTAATTATCGGTTATTAAGGTAATATTGTCAAGTTCAACGTTGAGTGCTTCAATGCGATAATCTTTCTCCCGCTTAAAAAGGTAAAGAAGAATCAATGCAGTAAAAAGCAGAAATACAATAGAATAATAAAGAAATAGATTGTTCCTGAATGATTTTCTGAATATCATTTTATCAGTTTCAGAATTCAAAGAAATACCCGTACCCTGTCTTATTCCTGAGTAACCGGCCGTAATTACCGAGTTTTGCCCTCAGTCTTGTTATGTTAACATCGACGGTACGTTCCGTTACTATTACATCGTTTCCCCAGACTCTCTTAAGTAGGTCTTCCCGTGAAAATACCCTGGTCTGATTGTCAAGTAAAAGTCTGAGTATTTCATATTCTTTCTTTGTAAGGTCAACCTTCTCGTCATTTATGATCACTCTTTTCCTCATGGTATCGAGTTCGATATCCCCGAACCGGATTATAGTCTGGGTTTTATTTTTTTCCTTCTGAGATCTTTTAAGGACTGCCCTGATCCTTGCTGTAAGTTCGTTTACAGAGAAGGGTTTGGCAATATAATCGTCGGCACCCAGGCTGAACCCTGTCAGGATATCATTTTCTTTATCCCTGGCTGTAAGGAAGATTATTGGAACACTAATCTCCAGTTCTTTACGCACAAAATCTGCAAACCTGAAGCCGGACATCGGTCCCATCATCACATCCAGCAGGATCAGGTCGAATTTATCAAGAGATCTTTTCATTGCCTCTTCGGCGGAATGCGCTACCTCAGTGTGATAGCCTTCATTGCTGAGGTTGTATTGCAGTATCTCGCAGAGATCCTCTTCATCGTCAACAATCAGGATCCTTATTCCTTTTTTATCCATATACTTCGTATTAATATGGTTTAACCCTCATTCAGGTACGAATATTTATTGTGTAAAATTACGAGTAAATAACAAATAATGGTATTACAATTATGTTACATAATATTGGTTAGCCTATAATTCCCTGAAGCTAATCTCTATACAATAACATTTAAGTTGAATAGATTCAGGTGAATGGATCCAAATGAAAGCGCATGTTTTTCAACATGCGCTTTCCCCGGTTTAAACTAATTATTATCTGTTATGTAATTAGTTTTCCTTCAGTATTGTTTTCCAAATATTTCACTGGTCAGCTTTAAGTTATTAAAAAAGGGCATAGCTAAGACGAAGGTGGAAGGTGATTCCGGGTTCAAGTTTTGTGAAAAAAGGATCTGTTACATTAAATGACCTGAAAACAGATTCTTTCTTGTCGTTAAGCAGGTTTTCAATTTTTATCCCAAGCTGGGTTCTGTTTTCCTTTCCAAAGCTTTTATTGGCGTTGAAATTGAGGCTGTGAAAGGGTAGTGTGTAAATATCAGGAAGGTCAGCGATACCCACATATTGCAGGGTAATACCCTGAACATTATAGAACAGGCCTGCTTCAAACCCTTTCCAGAATCCATCCTCACCACCATTGTATGCCAGTCCTGCATTTATAATGTAAGGGGCTTGGCCTGCCATAACCCTGGCCTTTCCGATTGTCTGGCCGGTCCGTGCATTTTCAATCCTTGACTGTAATTCAGTTGTGCTTAACTCGATACTGGACTTTGTGATGGCAAAATTGGTTGAGAGGCTGAAATTCTTAAGCGTTGAGCTTATTATGCTGAAATCCTGCCGGAGTTCCACCTCTGCTCCCAATACCTGTCCGTCGCCAACATTCCGTGGCTGAAACGACCCGGGTTGAGTGGCGTACTGGACTATTTCAATCGGGCGAATGAACTTCTTGCTGAATCCACTCAGTGAGATCAATTGTCCGTTTGACCGGAACATTTCCCATCTGATATCAAGATTATGAATAAAGGTACTTACAAGATTACCATCCCAGTATTCAACACCAATAGTTTCGTTGGCATCCCTGAACATTCCGCCGATAAAGGTTCTGTTGCTTACCGGGTCGGCGATCTCTGCATAGGATAATTCTTTGAAAGAGGGCCTTGCAATGGTTTTTGCATACGACAATCTTATATTCTGGCGGGCAGCAACATTGTAGATTATGTTTACTGAGGGGAACAGGTTTACATTGTCAAGTACCTTATCATTATTCAGAACATTGATACCGAGCTGGTCCTGACCCGTATAACGCTGGCTGAATTTTTCAAGCCTGACACCCAGAATAGCTTTAAGGTTCTTTGACACGCTCAGTTCAGTTGACATATAACCTGCCAGATTGGATGACCTTGCATCAAACTGGTTAGGGTTTAATGGCATAAAATGAGCTTCATAAGTTGTTCCGAACATCGTTTCGGTTCCGTTCAGCGGCCATAGGTTCTCAGGCCAGAGTATCTCATTCGGATCGCCGGTAAGGGGAATATTTCTTATATTAAAGGCATATTTCCTGATAATAAATTCACGATGCTTCCAGGTATATGCTCCCCCCATGTTGAACCTCGATTTATTTCCATTAAAATCAAAATCTTTGCTGATATGCAGGACACCGGCAATATTCATTTCCGACAGATCTCTCCAGATCCTTTCAGGAAATCCACCTTCAGTATTTATCCTTAGTGTTTGATTTTCCGTAACATACCTGATAAACCTGGTGTCAGGATCTTTAATTACTGATATGGTTGGTGAAAGTTTCCAGACAATCTCAAGTTTTGAATTATTCAATACATGTTTCCCGTCTAACAGAATATTGGTAAGGGAGCGCTGATTATATTCAAGATTATGCTGAAGTCCCGTGAAATTACTCCCTTTCTCTGAACCTTCATAATCAAATATTCCTGCCTTTGATTCACCATTCTGCAAATGCAACAGGTTAAGCCGGTATTTCGATTGCCGGGTTTTCAGTGCAACTCCTGCCATCCCGCTCATTAATACACTTTTCACACCGAAATCTCCTTTCTGAAATTCTCTGACTTCCAGTTCATTGATGTCAGGATTGGCTGACATGCCATATCTGCCGTATTCTGCATCCTGGTAAAACTCTGTGTTGCTCTTGTAGGAGAATCCTACGTTGTATCCAAGGGTGACCTTTTTCAGGGGAAGCTGGTTCCCAATTGATGTACTCAGGTTATAATCTACAAAACTATTTTGCCTTATTGCGGCCATTGTCGGGTTAAAACTCTCAAGGATTTCCCTGTAACGGATGCCTGATTCACTGTCAGGATCGCCTATAACACCGGCAAAGAATGGAATATCAGAAATAGCCGGAATAGAACGTGTTCCGTCATCAAAGCCAAGATAATCATATTTCCCCCCCGGATATGAGAGGAAGTCACTTCTTAAATGATAATCGGGATTGAAAGCTGTACTCAGGGAGAATGTTGCTTTTTTCTGCTCCGGAAAATCCTTGATGGCAATGTCAATTACACCGCCTGTGAAGTCTGCCGGCAACTCTGCGCTGAATGACTTATGCACCATTATGTTATCTATCACTGTAGTGGGAAAGATATCCATTTGCATGGTATTGCGGTCGGGGTCAAGCCCGGGGATATCAACACCGTTTACGATGGTTTTGGTATATCTGTCACCAAGGCCCCTCACATAAACGTATTTACCACCCTCCACCGTTACTCCCGTAACACGCTTCATGGATGATGCAGCGTCGGAGTCGCCTATTTTTCTGAAACCTGCAGCAGAAATACCGTCGAGTACGTTTGGTGATTTCATTTTCACGGTAAAGAGGGCTGTCTCGGTATTCCGTGCCATGCTGGCTGATACTACTACTTCGGAGAGGCCATGGGCAGCTTCAATGAGGCGCAGGTTGTCGAGCAGTGTAACCCTGCCGGCAGTCACATTTACATCATTTATTATCAGAGTCTCATAAGAGACAAAAGAGATCTTAAGGTTATAGCTGCCTGGCTCAAGGCTTATGCTGAACTTGCCATCTAGGTCGGCAAGGCCTCCCCTGGTAGTTCCTTCAACAACTACGGCAGCTCCGATAAGGGGTTCACCCCTTGTGTCATCATATACAGTACCCCTTATAAATCCGCTCTGGGAATAGAGGCTCAGGGAAAATACTGAAAGAAGGATCGCGAAAAAATACTTTAATAATTTCATAACAGATAATAATGGTTTAAGGTTATATCAAAACCCGCAAGACCGGTAACCTGCGGGTCTTGATTTATTGGTTTTATTTAAAAATCATTTAGCTGGTTCGCTGCACTGGCCCATGTCCATCCCTGGAATGCGGACTTGTCGCCTCCAACTGTTCTGGTAGCCGGTGTCACTTCAGTGGCATGGACGTCAGTGCCGTTCAGGAAAATGGATGTTAAAGCGACCCCCGCAGCAGGAGTTATCTGAAGATTGTTAAAGCTCAGGATTCCGGCGGCGAAATTGCTCTGGGTTGCTGCCCCGCTTAAAGAAAGATCTCCACGGCCACTGCTGGTTGCAGGATCGGGGAAATTGAAGAAGTAAATGTTCTCAAAGGTTCCTCTTGCTCCGTCCCTGAAATCACCAAGTTCAGCAACCGGACTTCCCTTTACCGAGCCATTTTTTACAGTATGGGCTGCCAGCATGCTACCTTCGGGACCATCAATCTCAAGAGCATGATCGGTGCCAGCTCCGCAGATAACTATGAAATTATCAAGAGTACCGGCCCATGACTGATCTGTATCAAGGGCATCATCATGAGAATTCCAGACAAGCGCATTCTTGACGTTAACGGTACCTCCAAACCATTCAATACCATCATCATCGTTGGCAACCACCTCAACATTTTCGATAATTGTGCCTGAACCGACACCACCAAGTGTTAAGCCGTTGATCTCATTGCCTTCGCCGATGTTCGAACCTCCGTGGCGTATTGATATATATTTTATGATGCCGGAATCATCCAGAGGATCGGTTCCTCCATAGCGGCCGTTAAGGTCAGACACGGGTATCCCTTCGATCTGCATCTCATCTGTGGAGGCTGAGATAGGTGCTTTCCCGAGTACTATAACCCCGCCCCACAGACCGGGAACAGTCGGCTCCAGATTAGGACTGGCAATCTCTCCCGGCAGGATCTGGTCTGCAATACTCGTAAATATAATAGGGGAGGACGCAGTTCCTTCTGCAATCAGTTTAGAGCCACGCGAAATCAACAGAGCAGTTGCATTTGATCCTGTGCCTTCCCGGCCTTTAATTATTACACCGGGCTCTATTGTAAGTGTGACACCGTCCAGCACTGTAATACGACCCTCAAGAACATATATCTTGCCGGTTTCCCATGTGGTGTTAGAGCTGATATTCTCTGTAACTGATATTGTAGGTCTGGATATTATATTCATTACGCCTGTTGCCTGGCCCGGTTTGTTGTTGTTATCGGTTACCGTCAGAACAACCGACCCTGCTCCGATAGTTCTTGATGCAGTAAATGATACTACCACTGAACCTGTTGTTGCTCCGGCAGACGGAGCTGTAGTTACGGTTGCAGATCCGCCTGTTGCAGACACGATGGCTGATTTGTAACCCCCTTCAGCAGTGAATGAAAAAGTAATATCAACGTTTTTGAGTACTTCAACATCAGTATTTGATGGCGGGGTGATTGCCGGCGCTCCCTTCTCAAAAAGCGAGAGAACAGCAACAGCATTCTCTGACTGACCTTCAGCATCTTTTACAATCAGAGTAACGGATCCGGCCCCTATTGTTCCTCCAGCAGTAAAGGTTACAACTATATTGCCTGTTGTGGCACCGGAGGTTGCATTTGTTTTAATAACAGCAGTACCTCCTGTGGCAGTTACAGTTGCCGAGCCAAACCCTGCTTCGGCCTTAAACTGGAAAGTGAGATCAATTTCTTTACTGACCTCCACGGTCGCCGAAGCCGGTGGAGTAACTTCCGGTAATTCATACTCCTTTTTACAACCAGTCAGAATAATAAAACCGGTCAGAAAACAGATTAAGATTTTTTTCATGATTTTTTAATTTGATTATTGGATATAATTACGTTCTCTTTTCCGTGGCGAAGGTAGGGCGATACTGTTTCATCGGGGTTAAGGAGTTATTAAGAAAATGTTACAAGAAGCGATAGCCATATATGGTTAATATTGAGAACCATGGCTATTATTAGGATTTATATACCTTTGATTGTCAACATAGGAGAGTATAATGTTATTTTCACGAAATTTGCATTTTCAAATTATTAACTGAATGTTTTACCAGATCCTCGATATATTCTTTGTGGTCTTCCATACTGCACTCATTCTTTTTAATCTCTCCGGGTGGATATGGAAAAGAACAAGGGTGCTGAACATGATAACTCTGGTGCTTACGGGCTCATCATGGTTGTTCCTGGGCCTCATTACAGGGACAATGGGCTATTGCCCCCTTACTGACTGGCATTTTGATGTACTGGAAAAGACGGGAAAGACAGGACTCCCCAATTCTTACATTAAATACCTGACTGACAGGCTGTCAGGACTCGATGTAAACCCGTCCCTTGTAGATAGTATAACATTGTATGCTTTTCTGGGAGCATTGGTATTATCTTTGTGTTTTAACATAAGGGATTTTAGAAGGCGAAAGTCAGTAAAGACGGCCTACAGGGCCGTTTCGAAGACAAAAGACAAAAGAAAAAAGACAAAAGGAAACAAGGTGAGAAACGACGCAGTTCCGCGTCAGCGGAAAAAATAAGAGTATAGACGGAAGACGGAAGACCGAAGATCGGAGCGAAGCTTGACGAACGAAGTGAGAAAATCCCGAGAATCGGGAGGAGATTCCGCGACAGCGGAACCGAAGAAAGTTGGCAGTAGCAGTTGGCAAACAGAATTACTCTCCTGCCCTGAGCCCTGCTTTGCCAGCCGTAGCCTTTTTTGACCGACGAAGCAATGGCGAAGTCGGTGGCGAAGGCTGGAGCACTGTGCCCTGAGCCATTAAAGACCGAAGCCAGAAACTTCTGGCACTTGAATCTTGAACCTTGAACTAAAAAAACAGAGCCATGATAATGAAAATAAATTTACTGCTGATCCTGATCCCGGTTATTTTACCTGCATCCTCTTTTTCACAGACAATCGAACGGCCCAACTTCGCCCTCAAGAGTCATGAAACGCTGGAAATAAAGAAGATAGAAACAACTTCTTCTTCTGCAAACTTCTATATGAGTGTTGAAAACCGGGCCACCGGCGGATATTTCTGTGCAGACAGGAATACCTTTATAATATACCCCGGCGGAGAGCGGGTAAGGCTAATATCTTCAAGCGGCATACCGGTTTGTCCCGATACCTATAAGTTCAGGCTGACAGGAGAAAAACTGGATTTCATTCTGACTTTCCCTCCCCTGAAACCCGGTACGGAATGGATCGATCTGGTTGAAGATTGTCAGGAGTACTGTTACTCCTTTTACAGGGTAATAATTGATGGCGGGATTAACGCACAGATTGAAGATGCTTATTCACCAGCCGAAAGGGGAGAACCCTCTCTGGCGCTTGACAGATTTATAAAGATGGCAAGGGAAACCGGAAGTGATAATATGGGATTTGGCGGTTTATTGTATCTTAATATAATAAAGCTGGCCGAAGAGGCAGGTAATAAAAAAGTCGCATCAGAATGGTATAGCAGGCTTGTCTCATCGGAGATCCCGGACCTTGAACATTTTATCGAACACCTTAATGCACAGGGGATAAAATACTAGAAAAAAGAGGGATCTGTTGGCAGATCCCCCTTAATGCGGTTAAATATGTTACAGGTTATCTTTTCCCGAAAAAGAAGTCAAGTCCGGCACCGATAACCCATGTGTCTTTGTTATAGGTCTCCGTAACAGGAACAGCTATCGGTCCTAGCATATAGTTATATCCTTTCGAGCCTTCGGCATAGATGGTGTATTGTCCTCCGATATTGAGGTCTACCATCGGCAGGATGCGTATTCCCAGCCCTCCTCCGAAGGTATTTGTATTGGTGCTGTATCTCTGGTCGTTCTGGTACAATTCATTGACCCCTGTAAAGGTACCGAGCCAGCCTGCGCTGACCCGTATCTTTCTTGTCAGCCCGAGTTCTGCGCCAAGTGCAAATTCTTTGAAGTTTTTATCAATCATGTTGACCTCGAGCGATTCACTCCCGTCATAGTCATTATTCTTGTCAAAATACATATTCATGCTTCCTGTGACCATGAGTCTGTCAATGGGCCTGAACTCAACGCCTGCGGCAAACATTGCGGGCATGTCGGCGATTACCTTATCACCTTCATTGAAAATACCGCCACCCTTATTATCTATAAGACTGGTTGTCAGTTCAAGTTTGGTTTTAAACTCATACTTTAGTGCGATATTCAGATTGTTGACAGGCGAGAAATTGAGGCTGAGGATAGGTGAGAAACCCCGGCCGGTCTGTTCGGCCTCCACTTCGATATCCTGTGTGGCTGCGGCGTAATCGGTCATGTCTTCAGATTTGTCGCTGAATACCGGTGCTGCTGCACCAAGAACAGCCTGGGCATATGCTATCGTGGCGGCTCCGATCTCGGTGGGACTCTGTCCTGCTGCTCCCATTATCTGCTGTATCTGGGCAATCTGGGCTGCCTCGAGACCATAAGGCTCAGCTTCTGACAGGAGTACAGCGCCAAAACCTCCGGTAACAAGTGGTTGCAGGCCTGCATAATATTGTGTCGCTCCTGCGGCAAGAGTGCCAAGTACGGCTGCACCCGCAGTGAAGAAGTTTGTTGCCGGGACCATGCCACCTGTAAATGCTGCACCAAATGCAGGGTAGTTAGGATTAACCATTATGTCTTTCAGATAACCGCTGTATGTGTTCTTTGCAGTAACCATTCTGAGACCTGCTGCAACTGAGAGCATTTCATTTATCTCGTAGGAGATATTTGCCTGATAGCCGAAATAAATTGAAGTGCCTTCGAAAAATATGTCAGCTGAATACTGAGTTGTGGGTATTCCCTGGCTTGCAAGAAGAGGCACAAGGTCGGAAATAGGCATCTCAAAGGAGGGCAGCCCTTCTTCGTACGTGGCACCGCCACCTCCTCCGATCGGATTGAATCCGGCCGAAACCACAAACTTGCCAGCTTTAAATGCGGCATATGCTCCGGGGAAAAGGGGTGCGCTTACATTACCGATATACTCTTTTGGCGTACCGGCCAGATATGCATAATTGTTTAAAACAGATTTTGTCTGTCCGAT
>Ga0334884_1002688_pt1 | contig 21918 bp, 34 predicted proteins | sample GraSluR1_MG_7_FD_207215 | JGI IMG/M metagenome (GOLD analysis project Ga0334884, IMG submission 207215) | Sludge microbial communities from methane-producing bioreactor in Wageningen University, Netherlands - Granular Sludge_12_05 R1 | ecosystem: Engineered > Bioreactor > Anaerobic >...
TTTTGTAATGTTTGAAGTAATAGCTAAAAATTTTAATAAAATCTATAAATAGGATATCTAGCCATTGAAATTTCTTTGGATTCTTGAAGCATACCAGAACGCGAGTTGAAAATATACTTTACATTTTTCTAAGAATCGACGATATTTATTCCTGGAGATGTTTGATATCGCCGCAAATAACATCTAAAAACGAGGTTTTTAAGTTTAATAACCTCGTTTTTAGATGTTTATATAACTACATAACACCTTTTTTAGAGGTTAAGTGGACTGCATTGTAAAATAAGTGCGATAATAGATGGAAGGTAAAGAAGATGAATGCGGTGTGCTTTTCCCCTTGTGAAAATACGACAAGAGGAGTCGCCTCTTTCGAGAAGCGACTCCTCTTGTCGTATCATAACTACAATAATTGAGAGGGAATAACCGCGCAGCGTCTATCCGTTAGGGAGAATCGGACAGTCTGGATTCGTTCCGTCTCCGGGACCTTTCCCCGTCCCATCCTTGGGTCCGTTGCCGCCGTTGCCGGTACCGTCTCCGGGGCCATGACCTCCGCCGCTCCCACCGTTGCCGCCGCCATTTCCGCCGCCGTTACCCCTGCCGAGCATCACGCTGTTTTCAAAGGCGCTTCCCTTGTCCAGCGCGAACGCGAGCGCGGTCGACGCCACGGACACGACGAGAAGCAGCACCAGAAGCGAAGCGAGTATCTTTTTCATGAGTGAATCCCTTCTTTCATCGGAGTGAAGTAGATTACACGGGTATACTACCTCTTCCAGCTCCGGAGCGCATTGTAAGCGTGTTCCATTCGTTCCTCGGTAAAATTAGCAATCGCCCCCTCATCATGGGTTCGATCAAGGAGGGAAAAAAGATCAAGGTGGGCGGCTCCCGCCGCCATGGACCTCGAAGGTGAAACCCTTCCGGGATTGAATCCCCCCCTGCCCCCCCGGTGGGGTCGCCGCCTGCGCAACATAAGCACAGCATTGTACAACGCGCTGCGGACTCGCGCGGGCCTCCGTCCGCCGATGGACCGCGGCGGCCGTTTTCCCGGCTCCCTGCGGCGCGTCGTACAAGGCCACTTATGTCTGCCGCCCTTCGGGTACGCAGGCGGTCGGGTGCGGCTCCCGCCGCTGTTCCGCATTCCTGACCGTCGCGTCTCGCTCCTCTCCGGAGGCCTTCGCCCCGCCAGGCGTTCCGCGAAGGATCCGCGCACCAGCGCCCGCGAGGGTCAGGAATACTCGATGTCGGAACCACGGCCACGGCAAAAACAATGGCCGGACCAACCCCGCCGCGCTCCCGGTTCCGGCCACCGCACCGGCCCCTTTCTCTGGCGTATGCTCCGGCTTCCGTCGGCTCGTTCCTTGCACGACTCCCGCCTCCGGGCGCAGCTCCGCGCGGCTCGTTCCTCGCACGCGCGCCGCCGCGCCGTGCGCGCCATTGTCGGCGTCTCCGGGCATATCGAAGCGGGGGCCGGCGCGACGGCCGAAGCGGCCTCCTCCCGAGTACGGCGCGGCGTCGGAGAGAGACTCTCGAACCGGCGGAAAGACCTTCGAACCGGTCGCCTGGAGAGGATTGTTTCCCTCTGTTGGGGAAGCTCGTTCGGAGTCTCTCCGGAACAATGAGCCGCGCCGGCTCAAAAACCACTGAATTCGAGGGTATTTATCATCTGAAATCGAGGTTATTAAGGGATTTTACCTCTATTTCCGAGGTTATTCAGGCTTCGAAGAAGCGCCGGAGATCGTTCGAGGGAAGAAGGGCGTTTCAATGGATTTCGGAGCAAGAGCATCGCGCCTCCCGGCGTTGTTGTCCCCGCCCATTTCTCCAGTGTGCTCCGGAAGAGTGGAGGCGTCAAGGCGAAGGAACATACCTTGACGCCTCCACTCTTCCGGAATAAAGTCCTTTCGGGGGCGGGGGGTGGTTGGAGAGGATCGGGGCGGAACAGCCGGACGTCCGCGGCGCTCTCCCGTCGGTCGGCGTCCACCGCTCGCGGAATTTTTCGCTCCAGAGAAGCGCCGGGCGGAAAGGAGCGGTGCGCTGTAACCTCTAATAACGAGTATATACCCTCTCAACAGTGTGAATACCCTCGAAAATCGTTGATATACTTCCCTCGAATTCAGAGGGTATTCACATTCTCTCCGGCCACGCTCCGAAAAAGTAAGGTATTAACGGCCTACGACGAGAAGAAACACCCTCCCCCCCGTCCGGATCGGCGCGGCGGCGCGCTTTTTTCCGGCGACAAATCGAACAAAAGACGCTCGAAAAACCTCCGGCAGGAGTAAATTTCAACCATTAAGACACACTATATATATCACAGAAAAAGACACAACCCACCCTAACAGTGTGGTCTTGACTAATCCTTGATTAGTGATAGACTAATTACAGACTAACTCGGTTAGTCCGAAGGCTTAGGCAACCTTCGAACACAAAAAGGGGGTACCATTTCATGACACAGATCACCCACGGACTCAACATTTTTCGGCGCAAGAAGAACATTGTGGAAGCCACCGCGTTTGCGGGGCTCCGCGTCCGCTCCGTCCTTCCCGACGGGCTGCGGCGCGTCTTCGACAGCGAAGGCGACGCGGAGCTTTTCGCGGAGTGGTGCCGGATTCGTCATCTGGACTACAACGACGTTTCCGTCACCGAATTTCTCACAACGCCGCTCCATTTGATCGCCACGGGGCGCGAAGCGGGGATCTTCTAGGCGGCTTCGGCGGGCGGGGGCGTTCTCGCTCCCGCCTCGTTTCTCCAGGGAAGGGAGACGCGGAAAATGTTCGAGAACCTTGACATCCGTACCATCGAGGAACTGAAGCGCGAATACCGGCGCCTCGTGATGATCCACCACCCCGACAGGGGCGGAAGCGAAGACGCCATGAAGATTTTGAACGCGGAGTACGAGCAGCTTTTCACGGCGCTGAAAAACGGCGGCGGCGAAAAAGAGAAGGCGCACGACCTGGACGACGGATTCCGCGAGATTATCTACCGCGTGGCCTCCGTCCCCGGCGTGACCGTGGAGATCTGCGGGTCGTGGATATGGGTCTCCGGCGACACGAAGCCGGTGAAGGAGATCCTCAAGGAAGCGGGGCTCCGCTGGGCCTCGAAGAAAAAAATGTGGTACTGGTCTCCGGAGCCGAAGCGGCGGCGCGGACCGGGGCAGTCGATGGAGTGGATCCGGGAGCGGTACGGCAGCTCCCGCGTGGAGGGGGAAGAGCTGGGCGCGCTCGCGTAAGCGAGGTATTCCGGCCGGGGGAGGTCCTCCGGCCGGAACGAAAGGAGGAGATGCGCGGAATGATCGACCGTGAACGGACCGAGCGGTACAGAAGCGCGGCCTTCGTCGGCATGGACGGAGACGCGGCGCTCTTTCGCTGCGACGACGGAACGTTTCTTTTCGGCGTCCTCGACGGAAAGGGGGCGTTCATCGAGGAGCGGAGCGGGGAAGAAAACTCCGGCGGAAGCGGCGGGATTCCGGAAAACCCGGGGTAGGCGCGTTTCCCGGCGGCGGCGAAGATCGGCGGGGGCGGCGCTCCCGCCGGCGATACGGAGGAGGAGAGAAACATGGTGGATCCCAGATTGACGAAGTCGGGAAAGGCCGCATGGGCTGCGGCGGAGCGGATCGAGATTCTGCGGAACCCCGACGGAACGGCGACGATGCGCGCGATCCTCCCGGGAGGGGCGTACTGCGTCGCGAGCGGGGCGAACGAGACCGTCGTCTACAGGAGCGTTGCGCACGCTCGGACGGCCTCGAAACGCCTCCGGCCCGACCTGGAGCCCATGGAGGTTTCCGGCTGGTAGGGCGCTCTTTTCGCCGGACAGAACGTCGGACGGGCGGAGAGGAAGCCCCGCCGACGAGCGGGGCGCGGAACGGAGAAGTTCAAAGACAGGAACGCTCCCCCCCCAAAGAAAAGGGGTTTCCGGAACGAGGCTCCGGGCAAGGCCGAAGAGCCGGCGCTTTTCGGCGCGCCTTGCGCGGAACCTCGTTCCGGAGCAGAATACCCCAAGGGGGGAGCGTTCCCTTCCAATGCCTTCGAGGGCCGCGAAGCGGGCAACCTGTATGTATTTTGTGTGTTGATTTAGAACTTTTTCTTTGATGTGCTTTTTTTTGTTGACATGTTGCTAATTTATGATACTATTTTTCCGCGTGGTGGAACTCTCTTTATCCTTGAAACAGGGGCAAAGAGTAGCGAGAATCGGACTTCCGACTGTCTTTCTCACCCAAGATCGACAGTACCACCAGAGGCGCGAGAGAAGAGTAGACACGCCATGTAGACTGTCATCTTCGCCGCATACGACAGACCACAACCGACAGCCTCATCCAAAGAGGAGAGAGGGCCCGAAACGGCTCTCTCTCCTCTTTTTGTCTCCGCTCGGAGGTGGTCGGACCGCCGCGTGACGCGAAACGCGGCGCCGGGGAGAACCCGGAGGGGCGTCGCGGACATCGGACGGCGGAACGGGGCGCGGTGGTCGGATCACCGGTGCGAGCCGGTCGGATCGCGTGCGGCCCCGTGCGCGCGGTCAGATCGGCGGAATTCCGGCGCGGTGTTGGCGCGAGGTGGTCCGAGACAGGCCCCTCCGACTGCGGGGGGGTTCAGGGGGGCGGATTCGCCTCTCCGGGGGGTGCGGGAGGCCCCGCACCCGACCATCCGGCTGCGTAGCCTAAGCGTTTTTATTGGACACCGCCAAAACGAGCCGGGAAAACGGGCGCTGCGCACCATCGGCGGACGGAGGCCCGCGCGAGCTTGGCGCTGTACTATAAAAACCCTTATGTTGCGCTGGCGCTTTCCCCTCCCTTCGGGGGAGGGGATAAAAGGGGAGGGGGTGGAACGGCGCGCGGGAGAGCCCCTCGGGGATTCTTCGAGGAGGGCGTCTCGTCGGCCCTCTCCTCGATGCCGCTGCTCGAACTCCGGACCTCTTCGCGAAAGGCCGCAGGCGCGGAGGCGTGCGAGCGGGAGAGAGGCGGCGGAGGGAGTTTCCGACGAGGCACGAGGAGGATACGACCGGAGAGCGGAGCGGGCGACGACGCAGGAGGAGCCGGCGGAGCGGACTGCCGAACGGGAGCGAGCCGCTGGAGTGCCGAAGGCCGCGACGACGATCCGGACGCGCGGGCCGACGGGGCGCCCGGATCGCGGGCGGGCGGTCCTCTTTCAATGCACCGGGGGCGGTGTTCCGACCGCCGCCGACCGCTCAAAAAAACCGGATCGGAGAGCGGACCGTCATGGAGCGGGAGCGACTCCGCGAAACGTGATTTCGGCCTGGCAGATTGGCAAAGAAAGAGACGCGGGAGGAGAAGAGGGAGTGGATGCACGGACGGGGGCGCGCGGGCGGGGAGGGGAAAGGGCAGCAGCAGCGGTTCCCAGCGTTCGAAGAGGGGGGACGACTCCGCGGCGGCGCGGCTCTTTGCGCCGCCGCGCACACTCCGATCGAAGCGCAGGGCGGAAAAGGCCCGCGAAATGTGCGCGGCTGTCCGGGGCGATCCTTCCCGGTCTGCCGCGCGGGGCCGTCGTTGACTCAGGCGGGACGGCGCTTTTCCGTGCCGCCGTGCCTTGGGACCGGAATCGAATCCGGGGCTCCTTCCGGGCTCGATGGAGGTTCCGGCCTTCGCCTCGCGCCGCGACGGGCTTCACCGTTCCGGCGTGCCGTTGATCCGAGAATGGTATAATGGAGTGCAATGAAGAGAGTGGACATCGAAATCGACGAAATTACATCGTGCCTTCGAGAGAGAGCGACGGGCAGAGATATTGAAACGGAATTCTCGCAGGCTTCCGCCGCCGATGTCGCGCACCTTCGCAAGGACGGCTGGAAGTTCGACTGGAGAAGGGAACTCGCCTCGGGTCGGTATGTCTTCAAGCTGATTCTCGAAAACGATACGGCGATACAGGGACTGGTGTCGATGGAAAGGGACTGCGAGAACCTTTTCGTATTCGTCCACCTCGCGGAGTCCGCACCCGACAACGTCGGCGACGAAGGAAAGATGAAAGGCGTCGGCGCGCATCTCTTCGCGATCGCGGCACAGTTGAGCATGGAAAGCGGTTTCGACGGTTTCGTCTCTTTCGAATCGAAGACGGCGCTGATCCAACACTACCGGGAAGCGCTCGGAGCCGTTCGTATTGGATCGAGCGCGCGGATGTACCTGAATACGGAGTCCGCCGAAAGACTGATAGAGAAGTACATGCACGGAAGGAGGGTCTTGAAATGACGAGGGAGAAAGTAGCGCTTGCCGAAGAGCATATCGATCTCGAGTCCGTTCTGACGGACGGACGGATGACCGTTCCCGTGCCGGAAGGCGCGCCCCGGATCAGAGTCCGGGAACTCGACGGATGGTGCAGGAAGAACGGCCGGGACCCGAGTTCTTTGACGGACGAGGAACTTCGGAGATTCGCAAGCTGAACGTACGCCCCTCTTCGGAGGGGCGTTTTCCTTCGCTTCCTGCTCCGTCGGCTCGAAGCGCCGAACGGGGAAGGCCCGCGAAATGTGCGCGGCTGTCCGGGTCGATCCTTCCCGGTCTGCCGCGCGGGGCCGTCGTTGATTCAGGCGGGACGGCGTTTTTCCGTGCCGCCGTGCTCTTGAGATCGTCGGTGAATCCGGGGTTCCTTCCGGGCTCGCCGACGATCTTCAATCCGCGCCGGGACGGCGTCTCTTCGTTCCGGCGCACCTCCGACCGGGGCGAGCGCCCGGCCCGCTTCGAGCCGGTAGGTGCGATAACTGGCGGAACCTCCGGCGAATACAGTACGCGGCGGGGATTTCGACGGGCGCGGGGGCTGGTGCGGGCCGGTCGTTCTATTCCTTCGGAACGAGACATTCCATGAACTCGTGAAGCGTCATCGCCCGGGATCGCGCCTCGTTCCTGTACCCGGCGTACGCCCCGCTTATAAAGGCCTCCATCTCCATGTTCGTTCCGAACAACGGAACATCCGCCCGGACGTCCGGAGAGAGCGCCATCAAGAAGCCTATCTCCTCCCCGCGCATCCGCGCCGCATGAAGCCGTCTCGCATCCTCCAACCGTTCCACACTCATTCTCTTGCCTCTTTCGCCGTTTTTCCCGACCTGTTTGACTGCCTCTCCATCCTCTCCCGGCTTGCAGCGCGGAACAGCGTTTTCAAACGAACCTGCCGTAAAAGCTCGGGATACGCTCGTACTCGTTGTTGAAACGGTCGTCATGCCGCACGTGGCGCAGGAGCGCCTCCATATCGGCGGACAGCCAGGAGAGCATCGCGATCATCTTGTCATGCTTTCTCCGCACCTCGTCGAGGGCGTTCCGAAGAGAAGAGACGGACGCTGTTTTCCAGATAGGCTCGTGATGAAACAGCCTGTTCCTGATATTGTTGATATCCCGCAGCTCGGAGAGGATCATACGTCGACCCGCCGGCGTCTTCAGATTGGAAAAAACCGCGTGCTTGATCCCTCTCCAGAAGTACAGGGGCTCTTTCTCGTCGGGGAGTTCCTCCAGGACGCTGACCCAGACTCCGAAAGGAAGTTGCGCGATGATATCGCCCGCGACAGGAGAGGACTTTCCCCTCCGCAGCCTTTGGATGCTTTCCTGTATCACATCCAAGGTCTTCTTTCTCTGCGGCATCCACAGATACCACTCCTCCGGAGCGCCCGGCAGAGCCACGGACTTCTTCCGCCCAGTGTAAAAAGCGGTAAGCGCCTCGTGCACCTTGTTCCGCAGCACGATCTCGACATAGTGCAGTGGAATGAAACAGAGCGAAGAGAGCGTCTGAAGATGATGATAGCAGTACACCGCCTCCTCGGCGGAAGACAACCTCAAAAGGCGCGCACAGACGTCGAGCCGGTCTTTGGAGATGCAGCCCGTTATCTTCGACGCGTCGAAATGATCGTTCAGCAAATGGAACAACTCCTTTACACCGAACTCTTTTTTGATATAATAACCCTAGATATCAATGTGAGCTTCAGAGTTGGCTGCTTCGCCCGCGAGGACGGAGTAAAAAGTCTGAAAGCGAGAATGAGGGCCTCCCGCAAGGGAGGTCCTTTTCTTATGCTCCGCACGGCCGATATCGTTCTTCATTGCTTCTCCTCCCCTCCGGTCAGCAACGCGGCGACGGAGTCGTACGCCGCGCGCACCTCGTCGTCGGTGAATCCGAGATAACGCAGCGTCACCGCCTCCGACGAATGATTCAGGGCGGACATGATCAGCGCGATGGACACGCCGGAACGTCTGGCGTGATACCCCCAGGTCTTGCGCAGGCTGTGCGTCCCGATGCCGGATATTCCGGCCTTCTCGGCGGCGCGATGCAGCACGCGCCACGCATGCACGCGCGAGATCGGGCGCGATCCGCCCGGCGCGGAGAAGATCCACGCGCCGCGGTTCAGACGCCGCCACTCCCCGAGGACGGACGCCACGGCGGAGGAAAGCGGAAACACCTTCCGTTTCCCAGTCTTTTTCTCCCGTACCTCGACGGTCGACCGGAACGCGAGGACTTCGCCGTTCCCTTCGTCGTAGTCCTCGAAGTCCAGCACGTCGGCCCACTTCATAGCGAGAATATCGGAAATCCGCAGCGCAGAAGTAACACCGAAGAGAAAGAGCGCCTTGTTCCTGTGCGCCAGAGGCCCGCCGAATCGGGAGAGAACGGCCTCAATCTGGTGCAGCGTACGCAGGGGCTCCACGAATTTCATAATCCGGCCTCATGGGGCTGCCTCCATCGTCGCGGCTATGCCGTCGTTTCCATATATACCCTGTAGAGTATGCTGTAATGGCGGATCAAGAGGACCTCGGCGTATAGCTCCGGAGTCGTCGAGTCGCTTATAAAAACGGAGCATCGGTTCGCGTATTTCGGGCGGGAGGCTTTTGATTCTGGCCTCTCGCTCTTCAGGCGGCAATTTTGCCAGCCCTTTTTCTTGGGTTTGTTCATGAGTAAGTTCTTGAGTCTGTTCTACCTTATATAAGGGTGAAACAGTTTCATGGGGTTGAAAGGACGCTTCATGTTCCCGTGAAACCATTTCACAGGGTTGAGTTGGAGTTTCAGTATCGAGTGAAATCATTTCATGGGGGGTATCCGAAGTTTCTTCCATTTTGTTGGAGCTGTTTTCGGTATCTTCTCCGAAGTCGTCTTCATTCGGTTCGGGGTGCGCAAATCGCTGCGACGGAAGATAGACAGTGTAGATGTTGCTGGTTTGTCCGCCGCACTCCGTCCAGCGGGACTCTTTGGAAACGAGGCCGACTTCGCAAAGATACTTGACGGAGGAGATGGCCGTCCTCACGGTGCATCTGGCTTTTTCGGCAAGTGTCGAGTAGTACGGCCAGCATTCGCCGGTGGCGTTGTCGGCGTGGCGGCAGAGGGCGATATAAATCAACAGTTGCGATTGGGAGAGCGGCGGGCAGTCGGCGGTTCCGTCGAGAATCTCATTGGGAACCATCGTGAAGGGGGAGTTCCAGCCCTTTTTGGCTTGGAACCGTCCGCTGTCCGTATGCTTGTATGCGCCGTTCTTCGGGGTTGGATGTTTCATGACAGCGCCTCCGTGCGGGAAAGGTCCGCGGAGTGCTGCAAAAATGCGGGTACGGTGCAACGAAGAGCCTTTCGGCTCCGTTGATGCATTCTCATATGATCGCCTCCCGGCATCTGTTTGTGTTCCCGGCTGAAGAAAATAGCAAGAGAGGAGACGGGGACTGCCGGGAGACGTCCCGCTGCAGCACGTCTGGCCGGACGTGCTTGTCTCCTCTCTCTCGGGTAACTGTGTAAAACCTTTCTCACCCGATACCATTGTACGTCGTGGGTCGCCATATTTCCACCCGTACTGTTATGGATTGACGGCGACCGACTCGAAAAAAGCACTTCGAAGTACGATATTCGTACCCGCGTGCCGCACGGCCCTATGCGACTCCAGCAGATCCGACTGCGCGATCTTCTTCCACGCCGCCCACGCGGTCGACTTCGACATGCCGAGATCCCTGGCGAACTGCTCCATCAGCACGTTGAAATCAAGGCTTTGGACACGCTCCCCGTGACGATGGAGCGCATCGGCGAGCGATATCGTCGCGTGCGTCGCCCCCGCCTTCCGGAATTCCTTGAGCGCGGCGCGGAGCGCAGGCTCGTTGACGGCGAAGCGCGTTCCATCGGGGAAATACCCTCGATTTTCGAGTTTTTCACCTTTAAAAACCTTTTTTTTCGAGGATATTATACCTTTATGACTACTTTTTTCGAGGTTATTCTTTTGAATACCCTCGCTTTCCGATGGTGTTTCAACGGGGGGTGTTTTCTGAAGAAGGGGGAAGGAAATCCCCTGGCGCTCGCTTCTTTCCGCGACGACCTCCTCGATGGTCCGCGCCGCGGATGCCGCGGCTCTTTCCAGCTCGGCGTCGAGCTCCTCAATCTCCTTCTCTCTTCTCGTCTTCCGTTTCTTCTCGGCGCACATTGCTATCGCCCTTTCTTCTTCAAGGCGGCCGCCGTATCGTAAATACGCATGAAAAGCGCCTCGATCTCGGCGGCGTACTTCGGATCCACGCGCCCCATGGGGTAGCGCCTCGAAGAGATGTTATCCGAGATGCGCGAGAACTTCGGAACCTCGCCGATCACGTCGAACTTCGCGAGGAGATGTTTTCTTCCGAGGCTATCCGCACGCGTCCTGTTGTCCGCGAGCGTGATGAGCACCTTATGCGGCGCGTCCGATACTGTGGCGGCGACGGAGACCACGTCGGGGAGTCCGAAGATGGCGTGTTTGGCCGGAGTGCATGGAAGCACGATCATGTCGGCGGCGTGAAGCGCCGCCTGCGTCGTCAGACCCAGGCTCGGCGGCGTGTCGATCAGGATCAGGTCCACGCCGTCCAGCGACTCTATCTTCGCGCGGATGCGCTGGATAGCGTCCAGAGGAATCCTGTAGATGACGGGGAGCTTCTCCACGTCGGTAACGGCCGTCGGAAAGGGACGCTCCATCGAGATCGAAGCCGGGATCAGAAGCACGTTGTCGCACCACGACTGCACGGCGCAATACGGCGTCTTCTCCGGATCCGCAAGACAGATATCGATGGATGGAAGTTCGATGGGCGAGGATCCTTTGGGGCAGAGGGCTTCGCTTGCGTTGCCCTGGGAGTCGCAGTCGATCACGAGAACCCGCTTTCCGGCGCGCGCGAGCACCTGCGCGGCGATCACCGTCGAAGCCGTCTTCGCGACGCCTCCCTTGTGGTTCGCGAACGTTATGCAGACTGTCACTGTGGCACCTCCTCCAGAGTGGCATCTTGGATGACTCTTATTAGGTCGGACTATACTATAAAACTCGACGGATGGCAAATCGAACAAGAGGGGGAATCACAGTTTGCATACTCGCTGGAGAGAGGCTATAACCTCGAAATAAGGGGTTATTTATCCTCGTATATCGAGGTTATATGCAAAAACCACGAAAAACGAGGTTTTTAAAGCCTTGCAAAATCACATCCCTCGAAAATAGAGGTTAATTAAATACTCGACTTTCGAGGTTATGAACACAATGAACAAAAAGAAAATCAATGCACAAAATCTTTTTGATTTTACAGATATACTTTAGGATGGAGAGTCATCAAATACAGCGTATGATTTTAGCTTCTCGGATTTAAAAGCGTGGTTAGAGGAAGGGTGGTAGGCAAATGATCAGCGGCGAGCAGATACTCAAGACGCGGGATGATACGCGCCCTATCCAATTGAGAGTGACGGCAGACTCGACTAAGCCGTTTTCCGTCATTTCAGCTCCAGAATATCAGTGTTCTTGGGCGAAAGAAGATGAAAGTTTTGGCACAGAGAAATTAAGACCTCGCATAGAACCTTGGCTGACCGCCCTTGTACAGTCAGAGCACCTTTCATTGCTTGTTGGTTCCGGACTTACACATGCTGTACATAATATTGCGACAGGTAAGAGGTTGCCGGGAATGAGTACTGTCTCGTTCAAAGTAATGAATGAAGAGATAAAGAAAGAAGCGAAGAAAACTGCAAAACTTGCCGGGCGCGAAGAAGGAAATTTCGAGGACCAAATTCGCGTCGCCAATGAGTTACTCCGTGGTTTGGAGATCCTTGCGTCGATGCAAACCACAAAGTCCTCGAAAAACAAACAAGCCAGAACTCTAAAAAGAGACATAGAGGGCGTGTTGAATTCGTTTGCTGAATCGATCTTGCAAGGGGAAGCAAGTCTTATTTCAGCCTTCCACGAAACAAGAAGAGAAGAGGCGTTCAATTATCTCGTCAGCTTTCTGATGAGCTTTGCCAGCCGATCAGGAACTAGAGAACGCCTGCACATCTTCACAACGAATTACGACCGTTACATAGAAGCCGGCGCCGAGGTGGCCGGGCTGCGCCTGATCGACCGTTTCGTGGGAACCTTGATGCCTGTGTTCCGCGCGTCACGATTGGATATAGACCTCCACTACAACCCGCCCGGCATTCGCGGCGAACCGCGCTATCTTGAGGGAGTTGCCCGCTACACAAAGCTGCACGGTTCCGTCGATTGGGTGGATTTTAATCGAACGATTCAACGGATCGGGCTCCCTTTCGGAGCCGAAAACTTCGAGCTTTATTTGGGAGCATCCTCAAATGAAAAAGCCGATGCGACGCAGTTGATGATTTATCCGAATGCGGCCAAAGACCGGGAAACGGCAGCCTATCCATACGTCGAACTCTTCCGAGACTTCGCTGCGGCAGTCTGCCGACCGAACAGCACCGTGGTCTGTTACGGCTACAGTTTTGGCGACGAGCACATCAATCGCGTGATTGAGGACATGTTGACAATTCCTTCGACGCATCTAGTCGTTATTGCCCATGGAGATCCCCTTGGGCGGATTGTGAAGACGTACAAGAGACTTGGACGGCACGCGCAGGTTACGCTTCTAATCGGCGATCATCTCGGAGATCTTCGGATGCTCGTAGACCACTACTTGCCGAAACCAGCAATCGATCGTACCACCTTCCGCATGGCCGAACTGCTAAAAGCTCGCTGGATTTCAGGCTATGGAAAGAGTGACGGAGAGCGTGCCACTCTTTCTGATGACGACGGAGGACACAACGAATGAGCCACCCCCCTTTCGAAAAAGCCGAAAGCCTCAGGATTGGCGCGGTAGAATTTGTTTCTCCTGACGAAATCAAAGTTTCCCTCGATATCGAGGCACCCGAGTCCGTCGCTCTGAATGCCGGTGGACCGCGTCCATTTCCACGAGTAAACAGCTACCTTCTGATCCCTGTAGACGACGGTTTTATCGTCGGACAGACGGAGTGGATCACAATAGAGCGCTCGGCTTTCCCGAAGCGGCGCGGAATGCAGGACTTTGGCCTTGTCGATCTGCCGTATCCGCTACGCAGACTCCGCCTCAACCCGCTGGGAACGTTGCGCGCGGGACCGAATCAGGGGAATTACACCTTTCACCGCGGCGCAGACGCTTTGCCGTCGGTTGGAGCCGCTGTCCTGCTACCTACCGAAATACAACTACGCTCGATTGTGGAGTGCGGCGAAAAGAAGCGCGTCAAAATCGGAACCAGTCCGCTCGCCGGAGATGCGCAGGTGTGCGTTGATCCGAATCGTCTCTTCGGACGACATCTCGCCGTTCTTGGTAACACCGGCAGCGGCAAGTCCTGCTCCGTTGCTGGACTTATCCGATGGAGCCTTGAACAGGCGCACAATGCCCGCTCCGGTCGGCCAAACGCCCGATTCATCGTCCTTGACCCCAACGGTGAGTACTCGCGCGCATTTTCAGCTGGAGATCCCATAGTTAAGGCTCGCATCTTCAAAGTGAACCCTGACGGCGGAGAGATGCCGCTGAAAGTGCCTCTCTGGTTCTGGAATAGCGCGGAGTGGTGTTCGTTCACTCAAGCAAGCGCGAAGACACAACGGCCTCTACTTCGGAGAGCATTGCGCGAAGTCAAAGCTGGACGGCCTGAGATTGCGGTTCCGACGAAGGAGGGAAAGGCGTTGTCTCTGCGCCGGTACCTCTCATCTCACCTCATCACTGTGCAGCGGGATTTGCGTTCGGGCGCAATCCAGACAGACGAAAGCAAGTTCGGCTTCCGGCTGAAAGCGATGGCTGCTGACATTGAGGCTAAGATAGCAGAGTACCCTGGCAATCATCTCACTACGGTTCGTGACGCCATCAACGAGGCGCTGGAAAGTACCTACAACAACTTCGAGAAGGAGGGGAAGCTAATAGAGTACTATCGCGCTTTCCCTGAGTCACAGGTTAACGCAATTGTTGATGCTCTAAGGAGTGCCGTGGAGAGTGTTGGAGGTATTGTATTTCAAGAAGGGCCCGATGAAGATGTTCCGCTGCCGTTCAGCGGAACGGACCTCGCAGATCACTTGGAAATCTTGGCGCAGCAGGAAAACGTAACTCAGTACGTAGACTTCCTCGTTGCCCGCATCCGCACCTTTCTCTCCGATCCAAGGATGAAGCCGATCATTGGTGATAACGATGAAATTACGCTTTCGGAGTGGTTGACCGAATATATCGGAAGCAACAATGCTGAGAGTGGATGTGTGTCGGTGATCGATTTGTCGCTCGTTCCAACCGAGGTGGTCCACATCGTCACAGCCGTGATTGCCCGAATGGTCTTCGAGGCGCTGCAGCGCTACCGCAAATTGAACTCGAATACCCTCCCCACGGTGCTTGTTATGGAGGAGGCACATACATTTATCAAGCGATACAAAGAAGACATAGAGAATCAGGACGCGGCGACAATTTGTTGCCAGGTTTTCGAGCGCATCGCTCGTGAAGGAAGAAAGTTCGGACTAGGTTTAGTTCTTTCATCACAGCGCCCATCCGAACTTTCACCTACAGTATTATCTCAATGCAACACCTTCCTCCTCCACCGACTCAGTAATGATCGTGATCAGGAACTGGTCAATCGACTCGTTCCAGACAACCTGAAAGGGCTGCTCCGCGAACTCCCCTTACTTCCCTCTCAGAGCGCGATTTTACTCGGATGGGCAACGGAGCTTCCTGTCCTTTTAAAGATGAACGATCTTCCCAAGTCACAGCAACCGCGCTCCGAAGACCCGGACTTCTGGGGCGCGTGGGTTGGCAAGGACGACGCAGGAAAGAAATTATCACATCCCGCAGACTGGAAACAACTGGCTCAGGATTGGCAGGCCCACCACATCTAGCCAACGAACGGAGAATGAATAGAAGTCGAGTCTTGGTTTGGAGGGCAACATCGAAAAGAGTTCGCTAGAGATAGGTAACACAATTATATTGTGTTACCTATCTGGGTATGAAACATACTTTTCAAGTACCTCTTAGATATATTAAAAATTTTAAGTATATTTTGTAAGTGACTCGGAATATTTCTCCTACCCAAGGTAAGGGCTTAGGTAATTATGGGTATAACGTATTTTTATGGTTTGGCAAGGTCTTGGCTTATTACTATTGGATCATTATTAAAAAGTTTATAAGAGAAGGCGCTTTGCGGTAGGCCGTGAAAGCATATTGCAAATACAAGAAGAAACGCTATTATGATAAAAAGAGAAATAAGTACTACCTTTTTGCTTTTAAACATATCCAACCATCCTCTCAACAATATTCGATAATGTAGAAACGATAACACAAAATATACTGCCTGTTGTTATTATTGTAAGCCTTTATCAATACTGGGGATAGCCCCTCACGCCACTTCCCCCCACTCATAAGAAATCTTCAGCTCGCTGTTGAGATAGTGCGTGTACGGCAAAATATTGTCGTGCTGCAGGCGTCCGAGGACGATGCCGGGGGCGATGCCGATCTCTTCGGCGAAAGCGACGATGTCGGTGCGCGAGAAGGCCCTCCTCTGGACGAACGCCTTCAATGCGGCCGGAGGAATGAGCTTGTCGCACGCGAAGATGTCCGCTTCTTCCTCTTCATTTTCCCTGTCGATCCCCTTGAACTCGATGAATACGTCTCTGCGCCCGTGCTTGAGGATGTGCCCGGCCTCGTGGAAGAAGGTGAACCAGAGATGATCGTTGCTCTTGTAGCGAAGACTGAGCTGAATGACGGGATTGTCGCCGATCCAGCGCGTGGCGCCGCAGACGCGGCACTTCGGCAGCTCCGGCACGAAGAGCACGACGACCCCGGCGAAGGAGCACAGCTCCTTCAGGCGCGGAACGAAGTTTTCCGGCTGCTCCAGCGTCAGGCTGCGTATCTCATCGAGCGCCTCCTGAAAACGTGCGCGGTCGAAGGGCGCGCAGGAAGCTTCCTGCGCGAGAATTTCACCCCTTCGAAGCCAAGCTGAGAGGGATTCCTCGGAAAACTCGAAGCTCTTCGACTGCCGGTAGGATACCTGGTATCCGCGGAAGACGGTCTCCCACTGATCGGGGGAGGCGATTCCGAAGAAGCGGAGGAGCGACTCCACCTGATCCGCCTTGTCCTTATGCTTGGGAAGCCATCCGAGATCTGTCATCTTCTTGACGAAAAACCTCTTGAGCCATGCTATGCCGGATTCCATTCTTTCCCGTTCGGCGAGGCGGGCCTTGTCGTCCTGGTAATGGCGTTCGAGGTTGCTCCAGAAGTGCGCTGGTCGCCCGATCACCTTCTCCAGCTTTCGGGCGGTCTCCGGAGTGATCTGCGCCTTTCCCTTCACGATCTCGTTGACGGTCTTTTTGGCGAGCCCCGTTCTGTCGGCAAGCTCCGCCTGCGTCATGTCGAGGTCCTCCAGATACTCCAGGAGCACCTCTCCAGGCGTTGTCAGGTAATCGGGGCAGTATTGGTTTGTGCGCGTGCTACTCATGAGTGTTCTCCACCCCCAGAATTGTGACGGCGGTTACTTTGGACCAATCCAGACCGCCGCCGTCGGCGTGCGTCGGGATCGGATCGTGGGCGGGAGTGAAAATCAGGCGGTACGGATAATCCAGATCCACGGAGAGATGGAATTTTCCCTTCCGATCTCCCTCCGCCAGTTCGTGGCAGCGGGAAGGTTTTTTCTTAGGAGGCCAAAAATCATAGAGCGTGACGGCCGCTCGAAGCTCAGCCAGCCGTATGCGTATCTTTTTGGCTCTTTCCGGTCCGTGCACTTTCACGAGCCGCGCCCCTTCGTTGAACTCCTTTTCAAGCTTCTTGCTGATAAAGGATATCTCCAAAATCGCCCTCCGCCAATATACATTAACCCTCAAGGTTAATATAAAAATCTTCTGCAGATGATTATACCACGGATGAGAAGCGATGAAAGAAGATATTGGAAGATTCCTATGCTATAAGGAGATGAAAAAACCCCGGACATAGAGCCCGGGGTTCAACGCCTTTCGGCGGTCGGAGGATGATATCGTTCGGGAGCCTGCATCGACACCGTACAAGAAATAGTGCTGTGCTCAACGCCTGACGGCGATCGGAGGGAAAAAGCGCCGGGAGAAAAGGTGGTACGGAAAACTCCCGGCGCGTGAAACAGGCGAAAGTATTGTACCACGAAAAAAGGCCCGCGCCGTTGGCATGAGACACGCGCGGTGTGGCGCTTCGGCGGCGTGTTGCGGAGAGGCGTCTATCCGGATGAGGAGGCGTTGTAGTTTGGAAGGAGCGCGGCGACGAAGGCATCGAGCCGCGAGAGCGTCGCCTTCCGCGCTCGTTGCGCTTCCTCCGGCTTCGCGACGATCCCGAGGACGCGGGAAGCCTTGCACCAGTCGACGGGGAGGATTTCGACGCCGATCTCCATGCGGAAGGAACGCAGCGCTTCGGCGATCTTTTCCGCGTCGGCCAGCCGCGCCGGGCTTGGTTCGGCTCCGGCGTCGAGGACGCGGGCGAGATATGCTCCCGGATTGGACTTCGCGGCGGGAAGAAATTCGCAGATCGTCGCCATCGCTGTTTGAGGGCTCTTCTGCTCCGCGAGAGCGACAAGGCGCTCGATGATCTGGCGCTGGAGGTCTTCGGGGGCTTTCCCGGCGGAAAGTGCGGCGGCGAAGAGCCCTTCAAGGATGGATGAGCGTTTTTTATTTTTGAGGATGGAGGCGAATTTGCCTGTAGGGGCGATTCCGCCCGTAGCAACGAATTCGTTGCTAGCTGCGAAAACGTTGCTACCAATGAATTCATTGCTACCAACGTTTTCGTTGGTATTTTTCTCTTGTAGTAGTGTAGTTGTTTTATTAACTACACTACTACTACAAGGCTTTATAATAGCTGCGAATTCGTTGCTATCATCCCTGCACGAGATGCGAATCCAGCGCCCGTCGAGCCCGTGACGGACGGACTCGATCAGACCGCTCTCCGCAAGGCGGTCCAGCTGTACGCGGATGTTGTTCGGGTGTATTCCGGCGGACCGGGAGAGCGCTCCGACCCGGACGACGCATCCGCCCGGCGGGACGATACGGTCCAGAAGGAGCAGAAGTCCGGTTCCGGACAGGTTTTTCCCCCTCCTCGCCGCCTCGAAAAACCAGCCGGAATACCCCTGTTCCGGAGGCTTGTATAGCTGCGTTTTCGTTGCTACCAACGAATTCGTTGCTACCAACGTTTTCATAGCTGCGAATTCGTTGCTACCAACGTTTTCGTTGCTATTCGATAGCTGCGAATTCGTTGCTACCAACGAATTCATAGCTGCGTTTTCATTGCTACCAACGAATTCGTTGCTACCAATGTTTTCGTTGCTACCAACGAATTCGTTGCTATTCTTCTGTTCGTCCTTTTTACCGTTTTCTTCAGTCTTCTTGTTGAGGATCCCCGAGAGCAACTCCCGTTTTCGATTCATTCTGTCGGAGGTTTCAGGCACGACGCTTCCTCCTATCTCACCGTAATACCGACCCGTGCGGCGACGGCCTTCGAAATAGCGACGAACTCGCGGCATGCACGGGTGTTCGTGTTGTGCTCCCTGAGCGTCAACCCCAGATCCGAAGCTTCGTTGACCGCCGTCGCGCGGTGGATGTAGCCGATATATCGGTCGGCGAAGCTTTCGATCATCTGCTGGTGCCACTCTTTGTGCGATTTGCCGCGTTCGTCGAGCTGTGAACAGATGATGCCGAGCAGGTCCACGGGAGACGCTTCGGCGATGAGGGAAAGGGTCTCCCAGAATCGGGCGAAACCCGTAACCGCAGGTCTTTCCGGCTGAAGCGGCACAAGAATGTGCTGCGCCGCAAGCAGCGCCCCGAGGGTGAAAATTCCGAGGTCGGGGTGTGTGTCGAGGATGACGAGATCGTAGACGCCGTCGACTTCGTTCAGAAAGTCCGCAATTCTCCACGGAGCGCGGTCGAGTTCGCTGATCGAGACCGCCGCGAGCGCCAGCACGTCGCTTGCGGGAACGATGTCGAGTTCTTCGATGCGCGTGCGGTGGATGATGTCGGCATAGCGCTGCAGCGGCTTTTCGTTGTAAAGCGCGGCGAGCGTGTGCTCTTCCGGGGGGAAGTCGTCGCCTCTGAAAAATATCTCCGAGGCCGAACATTGCGGGTCCGCGTCGATCAAGAGCACGCGGACGCCCTTATGGGCCAGGCATGCGCCGATGTTCGTCGTCAGCGTGGTTTTTCCGGTTCCGCCTTTCAGGTTGCCGATGGCGATTCGCGGTGTCATATAGTTTTCCTCCATGTTCGATACAAGAAAAAACAAGACTTGATAAAGCTATATCGAGTGTCGTGATGAGATTAATGTATTGTTGTGCGGTTGTCAAGGAGTTTTTGCCGAAGTCGTACGGCCACGAAAAAAGGCCCGCGCTGTTGCTGCGGGCCTTCGATCCTCTGCGCGGTTGGGAGGCGCAACCGTGGAGGAAATTTATCGGTATTCGATCGGGCCGCCGCTCCATTGGGGGCGTGCGAGGCTCCGGGAGACGGCGACGTGAACGATCCCCTTCGAGGGGTAGACGATGTATTCGTCGGCGGGCGTCGAAAAGTAAAGGGCCAGCAGCGCGGCCAGCTCCGAAAGAGACGCGCCCTGCGGCGGGCGCACGTCGGCGGCGCATCCGATCAGGTGGCGGGACTGCGGGGCCCCGCCCACGGCGGCGCTCGCGTTGTGCGTCGCGCACCGGCGTCCGGAGGTGACGTAGATCGGCCGTCCGAAGGCCTCCCGTGCGGCGTCGAGGCGAAGGAGCAGCGCGGCGGCCATTGAACCGGCCCCGCAGCCGCACCGGCATTCGAACTCGTACGCTTCGAAGTGGAGTGGGGTGAACGTCCAGGGCATCTACTTCTCCCCGCCGACGGCGCGCAGGCGGAGGGCAGCGCGCTCCTGGGCGTCCGGTTCGTCGAGCCGGCAGACCTGGCAGCGACGCAGCCCCTCGATGGCTCGCGTCAGCGATTCGAGCCTCTTTTCAAGGCGCATGAGCAAGAACGCCGCCACCGCGACCGGGAACCCGGCGGAGGCTATCGCGGTGAGAAAGTCGGTGGTCGGAGTGGCGGCGGACGTCATGAAACTGCTCCTAGAAGAGCGGCGTTACCGTGCGATCGACCAGATCGGCCCCGGAAAGACCGACCGCGCCCGGAACGAGCGACTGCGTCATCAGCGTGTCCATGGCGTCCTCAACCTCGCCCGCCGTGACATTCTCGCGCGCGTAGTTGAGGGAGATCATCTTGGCTTTCCCGTCGGTGTCGACGAATTTCATGCGAAGAGTCTTCATCTGCTGTCACCTCTCTTAATTGCCGTCGTCGCCGAGGACTTCAACCCCGGAGACTTCTACGGCGATGGTCGGATGGGCGAGGAGCGGAGCAAGCGCGGTTTTTGCGGCGTTCGTCTGATCCGCCGTCGCGGTCGGAACGATCGCGAAGCCTACGGTCTTCAGGATTGCTTTCCCGGTCTCGGGATCCGCTCCGGTGTTGAGCCTGAGCGTCATTCGGTTGGACGTCTTGTCGAAAATGGCGGCCATTTATCTCACTCCCTTAGAAATACACGGTCTGGGTGCGCGCGATCAGATCGGCGCCCTTGAGTCCGGCCAGTCCCTCGGCGAACATCTCCGAGTCGAGCATCTGTTCCATGAGCGCCTCAATCTGAGGGGCGGTCATGTCGTCCTTCACATGATTCAGGGAGACCGTGAACGTCTTCCCCTCGACGGTGGCGAACATCAGTCTGAGAGTACGAATCATCTGCTATCTCCCCTTCCTTAGATATCTTCCACGAGGTCGGTGAGCGCGCGCTGCACTTCGACGACGGGGTACTCGAACATCGGGGAAAGCAGAGTTTCGACTTCTTTGAGCGCCGCGGGGGTAAGCGATGGATCGGTGCGGGTGACGGAAACTGTCCGGATAATGTCCCGTCCAGTCTCGGGGTTGCTGCCGGCGAGCAGACGGAAGTTGACGCGACAGCGGAGCGGAACGAATTGGGCCATGGGTCTTCTCTCCTTTGCGAGAAAAAGTGTCCCTCCGGCCTCCTCGGGTGGATGAGCGCATGATATCACATCTTGAAAAAGTTGTCTATATGAAAGACACTATATGTGTGGTATATTTGAGTTAGAAAATATTATATAGGGGGTATTTCTCAATGCCGATTCTCAAGCGCACCGTTCTCTTCTGCAAACCCGGACACGTGATGGAGCCTCCGACGGACAAGGAATTCGAAGAGCTGGACAGGGAAGAGGCCAGGCAGAACAGGATAGAGGCCGCCAAGGCGAAGCTCCGCGAGGCCGCACGGAAGGGCGACGGCAAGGCTTTCGCCGATCTGGAGGCCGACATCGCCGCGATGGAAGCGGGGGAGTGAGCGATGCTGCGCCGCTTTCAGGCCTGGCTGTGGTGGCGGATGCTCCGGGCCATGCTCGCGGCGTCTCCGGCGCGGAGAGTATCGTAGAAGGCTCGTTGCGGGTGTGTTTGAAAGGGGAATTTCTTTAGAGCATGCTCAGTAGTCCGCAGACATAAAGAGAGGAGCCGCAACGTTCGGCGAGCGGCTCCTCTCTGTTTGAATCAGCGTTTGAATCAGCGCTTCTTTCCCTTCGCAACAAGGGTTTTCGGGGAGTCCTTTACGGGGACCAACCCCTTCGAACCGCCGCCCTCCTCGTCGAATCTGAACGCGTTCACCAGCTTCTTCAGTTCAGCCGCCAGACTGGAAAGCTCCTCGGAGCCCTGCGCGACGCGCTCCGCCGACGTGCCGACCTCCGTCATCTGACCGCG